>Ga0315912_10006940_pt1 | contig 10039 bp, 7 predicted proteins | sample VfabasoilMG_FD_204469 | JGI IMG/M metagenome (GOLD analysis project Ga0315912, IMG submission 204469) | Garden soil microbial communities collected in Santa Monica, California, United States - V. faba soil | ecosystem: Environmental > Terrestrial > Soil > Garden | place: USA: California... | reverse complement strand
CCGGACACACTGGGACAGATGTGCCTGGACGGACACCAGACGAGACCCCTCGTCATGCCGCCCCAAGGGGCCGTCCCAGCCGCGCGCCCTCGCCTCCCGCGCGAGCCACTCCAAGAGCAGGCCCACCCGTCGATGCGTCCGTCGTCTCGCCGAACGGCCGTGTGACTGGACGACGCTCCGCGCGGAGAGCCGGCACCCGCGAGGCCTCGGGCGCGCCACGCCCCACGACCCAAGCTCCACGCACCAGGAACCCAGCGGCACATTCACCGCGCGCCGCCCGACCGCACGCCGCCCTACGGCACGACCGCCCTCAACGCATTGGAAGCCGAAGCCCCGAGGGGCGCGCCCGGATCGAGCGTCCAGACCTGCACGTACACGCGCGTCCCGCCGGCCACGCCCGGCGGCCAGATGCCGCCCATGCTGACCGAGCCCAGCGCGTCCGTCGTGAGCACACCGGCCGTGAACAGGTCCGGCTGCGGCACGAGGACGCCGCCGAGCAGCGGCACGTTGAGCGTGGAGAAGCCGGCCACGGTGCCGATCGGCGCCGACGCCTGGCTGCCGCTGAGCGTGAAGTTCACGTGGTTGCCGGGGGCCGGGACGCCGCTCCCGACGAGGTCGGGCACGCCCGTGCTGCCGGCCAGCCCGTTGCCGATGTCCTGCCAGACGGGCGGCGTGGCCCCGACCTGGATCTCGTCGAAGCGCAGGCGCAGCCACGCGATGAGGTGATCCTGCTGCATCGTCTGGATCTCGAGCGGCGTCTGCACCGTCGGGTCGCCGAAGAGCGGCACGGCGTCGAGGCCCTTGCGCTGCTCGTAGGCCGGCTCGCTCTCGATCGCGAGCTCGAACGGACTGCCGCGATGCTGCGTGGCCCAGGCGTAGCCGCTCCAGGCGGGATGCAGCTTGTCGTTGCCGCTGATGTTGATGCCCTGGCCCTCGAGACCCTGGTCGGGGAAGCAGAAGGGGTAGGGCCCGCAGCCCTGCGTCTTGGCCTGGTACTGCTGCGACTCGGAGGGTGCGCCGTAGCTCAGGTAGAGCGGCATGGCGTCGACCAGCTCCTCGTCGGCATAAGCCATGGCCGAGGCCTCGAAGAGTTCGACCGGGTCGGCGGCGCCGAGCGTCGGGGCGGCCATCTCCGAGTGTCCCTGCAGGCCGAAGTGGCTCACGGTGGGCTTCACGCTGCCGTGGAAGGCCGGCCACCAGACGACGCCCTTCTCGAGCGCGGCGAGCGCCACGTGCGAGGACTCGGCGTGCTGGCCAGAGAGCCCCTTGAAGGGCAGGGCGTCACGCCGGTCGGGGCCGAGCACCGCCCACATGAGCGTGATGGCCGAGGCGCTCTCGCCGTGCACGGCGACGGCCTCGTGGTCGAGCAGCGCGAGCGCCTTGGCCTCCGCGCCCTCCAGCCCGTCCACCTGCCGCGCGCCGTACTTGATGTGCTGGATCAGCATCACGCAGTCCTTCTCGGCCATGTGGTAGGCGCGCGAGTCGTAGGGCGCGATGCCTTGTTCGGCCAGGTCGGGCGGCACGTAGCCTGGCGGGTGGAAGAGCCCGTGGCCCGGCAGCACCGGCGGGGCCCCGCACCACTCGAGCCAGAGCGGGTCGTTGGCCTGGATCGACGGCGTGACGCGCGCCACGACGACCGCGATGCCCTGGTCGAGCACGCGCGCCATGAGGCTGTCCCCGGCCAGTTCGGGCGTGTCCTCGGAACGGTGGAAGCCGTTGAGCTTGACCTCGATGAGCACCGGCCAGCCGGTGGGCGGTTTGACGTGCGGCGGCCGCGGCAGGTAGAGCCGGTAGGTGTGCGCGCAGTGGGCCGGGATGGGCGGCGCCACGTAGGTCCAGGGGTCTTCGTTCACCGGGAAGACCAAGCCGACCTGGGCGGCGGCCGGCCGCGCGATTCCGAGCAGGGAGAAGGCGAACAGGGCGCAGGCAAGCGACTTCACGAGCATTGACGTGGTCCGGGAGGGTCGATGCGACACCGGCGCCCTCGACGAAAGGGCGAAGCCGGTGACCGTCGCGGCGGGACGAACCACCGCGGACGGATGCTGCGGGCAGGCAGCCGCGCCGAGCCCCTGACCGCCGCACGGCGATCAAGGTAGGCGAGTTTCTTTAAAGTGTCAAGGCCGACGCCGGCGGTCCGCGCCCCCACATGAATCACACCCGCGGGGGGCCCTCCACCGGGGCCGGCGGTCGTCTCACCAGGGGCCCCCGCGACCCTTGACTTGCGGGCCACGCTTTCTGCCGAATGGGCCGCCTCACGGGCTGGGCACGGCCCGATCGACCAGCAGCCCTCCCCTCAAGGGACGAAGCACCATGGCACTGAAGAGCCTCTCCACCGACGAACTCCAGCGCGAACTGGCCCGGCGGGCCAAGGACGCCGGCAAGCTCGAGAACCGGCGCACGAAACTGCTGGCCGAGCTGGCGGAGGTCGAGAAGGAGCTCTCGTTCCTGGGGGGAGCCCTGGGCGCAGGCCCCGCACCGCGCGCCAAGGGCAGCCCGACCGGCCGCAAGCGCGCCAAGAACGACATGAGCCTGCCGGATGCGATCGCCCAGGCCATGGAGGTGCGCGCGATCGTCTCGCCGAAGGAGGCTGCCGACCTCGTGCGAGCCAACGGTTTCACGACCACCAGCAAGAACTTCAACATGATGGTCAGCAACGCCCTGGCCAAGGACAAGCGCTTCAAGCGCCTCGGGCGCGGGCAGTACGAGCGCATCGCCTGAGCGTTCAGCGCGACCCGGGCAGCAGCCCCCGCGCGACCAGCATCTCGGCCGTGGCCGCCGCGGCCAGTGCCAGGCCGCGCGCCGACAGGTGCGGGTCGAAGCTCGCCGCCTGCAGCTGGTCGCGCGGCAGGCCGGCGAGCGCGGAGCGCAAATCGAGGCACGGCACGCCCTCGCCGGCGAAGAGCGCCTCGAGCTGGGCGTGCGCCCCGGCCAGCGGGTAGGGCTGCTCGTCGCCCAGCAGGGGGAAGAGCACCGCGGCCACGGGCACGCCCGGTCGCCGCAGCAGGCGGCGCAGGGCGTCGGCCTGCCGTGACCAGCTCGCCGAGCCAGGCTCGTAGAGCGCCGCCAGATGCTCGGCGTAGCCCGGCTTCCAGCCGAGGGCCACCGTGCCCGAGACCACCGCTCCCTCGAGCAGCCGCCAGACCTGGCTGCAGCGCTCGAGGTTGTCGCTCACCAGCGGCAGCAGACGCCGGCTCGCGAAGTAGGCCAGCTTCACCTCGGCCGGCTCCACGTCGTTGACGTAGTAGCCGAGCAGCACCACGTGCGGCTCGACGCGCGGCAGCAGCTGCTCGAGCACCTGCAGCTCGTGTCGCGTGTCGAGGCCGGGCTGCCCGCCGTTGAAGACCACGCAGGGCGGCTGCCCGGGGCGGCGCGCCGCCAGCTCGCGCTCCAGCGCCGCCGGGAAGGTGTCGGCCGCGTCCGGCACGCCGAAGCCGAACACGAAGGAGTCGCCCACCACGAGCAGGCGCAGGGTGCCCGGCTCGCGTCCGCGGGCGGGATCGCCGTCGCGGTAGCCGAGCGCATTGAGCTGCGGGCGCACGGCCTGCTCGAAGCGCTGCGCGTACTCGCGGTAGGCGGGGCTGTTCGTCGAGCGCACGCCCAGGTCCACGCCGGCCAGGAGCAGGAGCAGCTCGGCCAGCAGCAGGCCGGCGCCGAGCCCGGCGAGCACGAGCCCGGCACGCGGCAGCAGCTGCGGCCGGCGCGCGAGCCAGGCGCCGAGCGGACGGCGGCCGACGTGCAGCAGCCCGGCCAGCAGGGCGGCGCCGACCACGAGCGCGCGCGCCACGGCCTGGTAGCGCAGCAGCCAGAGCGCGGTGAGCGGGCTCAGCTCGCCGTCGTCGCTCAGGAAGCGCTGCACGATGCCGGGGCGCAGCACCCAGGCCGCCGCCGCGCCGAAGCCGAGCAGCAGCAGCGCGAGGACGAGCAGCACGCGCACCTGGCGCGCGCCTGGGACCCTCGCACGTTCCGCCATGGCTGCCTCCCGCTCAGCTGCGCGCCACCGGCCGGCGCGGGTGTCGCGGCAGGCTCAGGCGGAAGCGGCAGCCCTGTCCGGGGCGGCTGTGCACCGCCACCTGCCCGCCGTGCCTCCGCGCCACGTTGCGCACGATCGACAGCCCGAGACCCGTGCCGCCGAGGGCCCGCGACCGGTCCTTGTCCACGCGGTAGAAGCGCTCGAAGATGCGCTCCTGCTCGTGCAGCGCGATGCCCGGGCCGTCGTCGATCACGTCCACGTAGACGGCCGCCGAGTCGCCCCCCAGGGCGAGCTTCACGTGCCCGCCGGCCGGCGTGTATTTCAGCGCGTTGTCCAGCAGGTTCGAGAGCGCCATGACCACCGAGGGCGGCTCGGCCTCGACGGCGTCGTTCACCGTGCCCCGCTCGAGCACGAGTTCGATCTGCTTCTGGCTCGCCTGCTCGCGGCAGGCGTCCACGCACTGCGCGGCGAGCAGGCCGAGCGACACCGGCTGCAGCTCGAGCGTCTGGCTGCCCTCGATGCGCGCCAGGTCGAGCAGGTCGGACACGATCGCCAGGATGCGCTCGGTGTTGCGCTGCACCTTGCCCAGGAACTGCTGGCGGCGCTCGACGTCCAGCTGCGGGTCGTCCAGCACCGACTCGAGGAAGCCCAGGATGGACGTGAGCGGCGTGCGCAGCTCGTGCGAGACGGCGGCCACGAAGTCGCGCCGCACCTGCTCGAGCCGCCGCAGCTCGGTGACGTCCTGCAGCACCAGCACGCAGGCCGGCGCACCCGCCTCGGCCAGCGGGCTGGGGCTGGCGGTCACCAGCAGCACGCAGGGCGGGTCGCGGCCCGCGACCTGGAACTCGTCCACGACGCGCTCCCCGTCGTCGAAGCAGTCGTCCACGGCGCGCAGGATGGCCGGCGCGCGCGTCAGCTCGCTGAGCAGCGTGCGCGGGGGCACCGGCCGCTCGATGCCCAGCAGCCGCCGCGCCTCGTCGTTGACGTGCACCACGCGCCGCTCGCGGTCGAGCGCCAGCAGGCCCTCGGCCATGGCGGCCAGGATGGCGCCCTGCTGTTCGTTGGCGCCGCGCAGCTGCGCCTGGCGCCGCTCGAGGCGCCCGGCCAGACCGTCGAGCGCGGCTGCCAGCCGGCCGATGGCGTCGCCGGCCTGGGCCAGCAGACGCACCGCGCGCCTGCCGGCCGCGTCGGCCGCCGCAGCGCCGGCCCCGGAGGCTGCCGCGCCCGCGCCGCCCGGCGCCTCCGCATCGCGCACGAGCCCCTCGACGAAGTGCCGCAGGCCGTCCAGCCGCCGCAGCTCGAGGTGCGCCGCGACCAGCACCGCGGCGCTGCCCAGCACGAGCGCGCCCCAGGGCGGGAGCTGGCCGCCCTCGACCAGCGCGATGCCCGCGAGCACCGCGACGCAGGCGGCGGCGCCCACCCTGGTCGACGAGCTCACGCGGACCTACTCCGCGAAGCGGTAGCCGATGCCGCGCACGGTCTCCACCAGGTCGCGCCGCTCGCCGAGCTTCTTGCGGATGGCGCGGATGTGCACGTCCACGCTGCGATCGGTGACGACCGTGTTGGGCCCCACGGCCGCAGCCAGGATCTGGTCGCGGTCGAAGACGCGGCCCGGACGGCTGGCGAGGTGCTGCAGGATGCGGAACTCGGTCGCCGTGAGCAGCACCTCGTCGTCGCCCACGAACACCTTGTGGCGCGTCGGATCGATGCGCAGGTCGCCGTGCACCAGCACGCGGATGGTCTCGTCGACCGCGCCGGAGGCGACGCGCCGCAGCACGGCCCGCACGCGCGCGATGACCTCCTTGGGGCTGAAGGGCTTGGGCACGTAGTCGTCGGCGCCGAGCCCGAGGCCGAGCACGACGTCCGCCTCGTCGCCCTTGGCGGTGACCATGACCACGGGGATGGCGCGCGTGCCGGGGTCACCCTTGATGCGCCGGCAGACCTCGAGCCCGTCGAGGCCGGGGAGCATGAGGTCGAGGATGAGCAGGTCCGGGGCCTGCTTGCGCAGCAGCGCCAGGCCGGCCACGCCGTCGGCCGCCATCGTCACCTCGAAGCCCTCGCGCTCCAGCGCGTACTGCAGCAGCTCCCGGATGTCGGGCTCGTCCTCGATGATCAGGATGCGCGGCTTGCTCATCTCGCGGCGACAGGTGAACACTCCATCGTGAGTGATGCGTGAAGATCCGCTGAGAGTCCAAGGAGTTTGCCATAGCCGCGTCGCGGTCGAGCGCGGATCTCCCGCGGCGCGGGGGGATCAGGTCGGCGGTCGTCCGCAGCGCCGAGGGGCGCGGCCGGGGCCGAGGGGTGCCCTGGCGCCGCCCGTCCGGCGCACCAGCCCGGGCCCGGCAGGCCCGGAGCGGGTGGGCGGCCGTCAGCCGTCGCGCCGGCTCAGGGCTTCAGCTCGTAGATCACGAACTCCCCGCCGCGGAAGCGCTCCACGAAGCGCTCGGCGTACTTCGCGACGAAGCCGGGCGACCCGGCGGTGCCCACCAGGAAGCGGTCGTCGGAGTGGCTCAGCATGCTGAACAGGTTCGACTCCGTGGCGGGCGTGTGCTTGAGCACGAAGTAGCGCGGGCGCACGGCCTCGAAGTGCCGCCAGAGGGCCGCGTCGTCGAGCGGACCATAGCGGTACTCCTGCGGGTAGCAGAGCGACGGGCGGCCGGTGGCATGGGTCACGGCGCGCCACTTGTTGAAGACGATCACGTCGTCGGGCTCGCTGTGCGTGGCGATCCAGTCGAAGACCTCGAGCGTGGAGGGGTGGGCGAGGCCGTCGGGCAGCGGGCCGGAGTCGAGCTGCGCCACGGCGCCGGCGTAGCTGATGCCGACCGCCAGCGCGGTGCCGCCGAGCAGCAGCGTCCGGCGGCGCGCCACGCCGGCCGCGAGCAGGGCCGCGCCGCCAAAGATGTAGAGCAGCAGCGCCGGCAGCACCGGCAGCAGGTAGCGCATCCAGGCCGAGTCGGTGGGCAGCAGCAGGATGAGCAGGAGGTGTCCGAGCACGAACACGTCCAGCAGCGCCACGCGCCGGAGCGGGAAGAGACGTGCCACGAGGCCGATGAGTGCCAGGGCGAGCGTGCCGAAGGTCATGGCCTGGCGCAGCAGGTCGCTCACGCCGTTCTCCCACAGCCGCTCGTAATTCCAGAAGAGCTGCTGCGCGTTGACGAGGAGCGTCCCGAAGTGCCACTCGCGCGTGGCCTTGTCGAGGTAGCCGCCCTCGACGTCGGCGAAGAGCGCCCGCTGCAGCAGGATGCCGCCCAGCGCCAGCCCCAGCATGAGCCAGGTCGAGCGACGCAGGCGCCGGTCGCGCAGCAGGTCGGCCACCACGAGCGCGGGCGGCATGACGACCGCCATGGTGCGCGTCGAGTAGGCCAGCACGAGCAGCAGCGCGGCAGCCACCGTCCGGCCCAGCACGCGCTCGCCGGCCTGCTCGCGGCGTCGCAGACACTCCACCTGGTCCATCCACAGGAAGAGCAGCGCCAGGTAGAGCATCTCCGAGCGCACCAGTTCGCGGATGGCGAACACGTAGGGCGAGAGCGCGTAGGCGGCGACCGCCAGCAGCAGCACCGCGCCCCCCGCGCCGTGGCGCAGGGCGCGCCAGGCCGCCCAGACGCTGAGCGCCGTGAAGAGCGCCAGCACGCGCTTGACCCCCACCAGGTCGAAGCCGCCCGTGCCGCGCAGCGGATCGGCCAGGTCGGCCCCCCCGCCCGGCGGCAGGGCGGCCGGCCGCTTCACGACCACGTCGGGCGCGCGGCCCGGCGCCGCGGACGGCGGCACGACGACCTCGTCCGGCGCGGGCGGATGCCCGTAGACGTGCTCGAGCAGGCCGACGACGAGCGAGAAGGAGGGCGGGAAGGCCGTGCGCTCGTACGAGGGCGGCAGCCCCGGGTCGAAGACCGTGTCGATGTCGGTGTAGGCGCGGCCGGAGAGCAGGTTGCGCCCGTGCTGCAGGTAGGCCGTGTAGTCGTCCATGCCCCACCAGGTGTGGCCCGGACGCACGGTGCTCGCGTGCCACACGAACACGGCGAGCGCGAGGGCGCACACGAACCAGCACGTGCGCGCGGTACCGCTCGGGGCCGGGCTGCCGCGGGAGCTGTCCGTCATCCGTCCCTCAGTTCGCCCGGAAGGCGGCCAGGCGCTCTTCGGCCAGCTCGCGCGCGACCTCGTAGGTCGAGCGGCGCTCGGCGGCGGCGCGTGCACAGAGCCGCGCCGCGAGCGGCCCGAGCGCGGCCAGCCGTTGCGGGACGAGCGCCTGCTCGCCCAGCACGTTCGAGGCGCCGACGATCGTGGCGCCGGCGTTGCTCACCACGTCCGGCACGAAGCCGATGCCGCGCGCGAACAGGCGCTGGGCGTCGGCCGGGCTGGCGAAGGGGTTGTTGGCGCCGCCGCAGACCCAGCGGCAGCGCAGGCGCGCGATGTGCTGCCCGTCGAGCACGCCGCCCGTCGCGCAGGGCGCGAAGACGTCGCACTCCTGGGAGTAGATGGCCTCGGGCGGCACGCAGCGGAAGCCCTCCACGGGCACGAGGTCGGAGGCCACCACGTCCACGTTGAGCGCGGTGAGCTGCTCGGCCAGCGGCCGGCCCACGGCCCCCAGGCCCTGCACGGCCACGCGCCGCAGCGGCGCGGCCACCGCCGTCATGCAGGCCAGCACGCCGCGCGAGGTGGCGCCGGCCATCTCGGCACAGGCCACGTGCCGCGTGACCGAGCGCAGCGCGAGGTCGTCGGCCGGCAGGAAGCCGAGGTCGGGGCCGGTGGAGTAGCGCCCGCCCAGCTCCTCGATGAACTCGCCCAGGCGGCGCACGCAGGCGGCGCGATCGACGCCGGGCGCGGGCTGCATCAGCACGCACTTGCCGCCGCCGCCGACGATGCCGGCCAGCACGACCTTGTGGCTCATGGCGCGCGCCAGGGCCAGCGCGTCGTCCAGGGCCGCCCCCTCGGTGGCATAGGGGCGGATGCGCAGCCCGCCGAAGGCGTGCCCGGCGATCACCGCGTGCAGGGCGACGAAGGCGACACTGCCGCCGCAATCCACCCGGTAGACCTCGTCGTAGCCCTCGACGGCGAGTCTCTCGACCCCCTGCATGAGCGCGTGCCCTCGGCTGCTTGCGGGTTCACGATGCCGCTGCCGGAGCAGCGGTGCAAGCAGGCTCCGGCAGGTCGTCGGCCCGCGCAGCGAGGCGGCCGGGGCGGCGCGGCCCGCTGGCCGGCGGCCCCGACGGCGCACGGGCGGGCAGCGCGCGGCCGGCGGGCCCCTCGCATCGGGTGGCGCCGCCTGCGATCGTGTCGCTGCCCCGGCCCTTCCTCGCGCCCCTCCTGCCATGAGCCGCAAGCTCCGACGCCGGCGTCGCTGGCCCCTGGTCGTGCTGCTGCTGCTCGTGACCGGCCTCGCCGCGGAGACCGCCGTGCGGCTGCAACCCGAGCTGCTGCCGCGCTGGTACCGCGAGACCTATCCGGTGCAGGGCCTCGAGTTCGAGCGCCCGGGCGTGCTGGCCGAGACGCCCATCGAGGGCTTCCCGGTGCCGGGCCCGCAGGACTCCTACACCGGGCCGCTGCCGGCCGGCCTCGTCTTCCCCGGCGGCGTGGTCGACCCGGCCAGCAACCCCGACAACCAGCGCTACCCGCGCGCCTCCATCGTCATCGATGCCCTCGGCTTCCCGAACCTGGCCGTGCCGCAGCACGCCGACATCGTCCTGGTGGGCGACTCCTTCGGCCTGTGCGCGGGCGTGCGCGAGCCCAGCGGCCTGGCGCCGCAGCTCGAAGCCGCCACCGGCCTGTCGGTCTACAACATCTCGGTGCCGGGCATCGGCCCGCGGCGCGAACGCTGGCTGCTGCAGCGCTACGGCCTGCCGCTCGAACCGCACGCCGTCGTCTGGCTGTTCTTCTCGGGCAACGACCTGGGCGACGAGGAGCAGCTGCAGGCCGAGATCGACGCCGGCGTCACGACCTTCGCCGAGGCCTCGCGCTACGAACCGCTGCCCACCTTCCGCGTCATCGACCTGCTCGTGCGCAGCTTCGAGCGCTACTCGGCGGCGCGCGCGGCGCCCCCGCGGATGGAGCGCGGCGGGCGCCACGCGCCCGGCC
>Ga0315912_10006939_pt1 | contig 10042 bp, 7 predicted proteins | sample VfabasoilMG_FD_204469 | JGI IMG/M metagenome (GOLD analysis project Ga0315912, IMG submission 204469) | Garden soil microbial communities collected in Santa Monica, California, United States - V. faba soil | ecosystem: Environmental > Terrestrial > Soil > Garden | place: USA: California... | reverse complement strand
CTCGTGCGCGTGCCCCTGGCCGATGACGCGCTGACTCAAGATATCGGCGAGCCGCATGACGGTGTCGATTTCATTGCGCGCCATGCGTCCGACCGGGATGCCGGTCCAATCGGCCACCACCGAGGCCACGGCCTGGTAGTCGACGCTGGGCAGGATCAGGGGCTGCTCGCCCTGCACGCTCGCCAGCTGCTGCTGCAAGCCACGCAGCTCACCGAGCAGCTCGGCGCGCTGGCCCTCCGTCAACGCCGGGGCGAGCACCGCCGCAGCATTGACTTCGAGCGTGCTGCCCGTGCCTTCGACCTTGTCGGCGTTGCCGCGCAGGCGGGCGCGGATCGCCAGGATCTGATCCACCAGCTGCTTCTCCTGCTGCCAGCTGGCCTCGAGCTTGCCGAGTTGCTCGCGTTCCAGTCCGAGCTTGCGCTGCGCTTCGGACTCGCGCGTCGCGACGTCGATGCCGATCGCCTGCTCGCGCCCGATGATGCCGAGCTCGGTTTCCAGCGCACTGATGCGCTTGCGGCAATCATCGACTTCACCCGGCACCGCGTGCTGACTGATGGCGACGCGCGCGCACGAGGTGTCCAGCAGGCTCACCGACTTGTCGGGCAGCTGACGGTCCGCGATGTAGCGATGTGAGAGCTTGACCGCGGCCTCGATCGCCGCGTCGAGGATTTGCACGCGGTGATGCTGCTCCATGACCGAAGCCACGCCACGCATCATGAGAATGGCCTTTTCTTCGTTGGGTTCGTCCACCTGCACCATCTGGAAACGCCGCGTCAGTGCCGGGTCCTTCTCGATGTGCTTCTTGTATTCAGCCCAGGTGGTGGCACCGATGGTGCGCAAGGTGCCGCGCGCCAGCGCGGGCTTCAGCAGGTTGGCCGCATCGCCGGTGCCCGCGGCACCGCCCGCACCTACCAGCGTGTGCGCCTCGTCGATGAACAGGATGATGGGCTTGGGCGAGGCTTGCACTTCCTCGATGACCTGGCGCAGGCGGTTCTCGAACTCGCCCTTCATGCTGGCACCCGCCTGCAGCCGCCCCACATCCAGCGTGCGCAGGCTCACCTCTTTGAGCGAGGGCGGCACATCACCGCGCGCGATACGCAACGCGAAGCCTTCGACCACGGCGGTCTTGCCCACGCCCGCTTCGCCGGTGAGCATGGGATTGTTCTGGCGGCGGCGCATGAGAATGTCCACCAGCTGGCGGATCTCGGCATCGCGCCCGACGATCGGATCGATCTTGCCCGAACGCGCCTGCTCGGTGAGATCGACGGTGAACTGCTTCAAGGCCTCCTGCTTGCCCAATTGCGCCGCGGGAATCGCGCCGCTCACCTCACCCGGACCGGCACCGGCCCCCATCGAGAAGCCGTCGCTGGCCTTGAGCGCCTCTTCCGGCGAGCCGGCGGTAATGGTGCCGAACGAGTCGGTGAGCGTCTCGAGCTTGAGCTTCTCGAACTCCCGTGAAATCCCCAGCAGCGCGCTGCGCAGGCTGCGCGTGTTGAGGATGCCCACCACCAGGTAGCCGGTGCGTACCTGCGGCTCACCGAACATGAGCGTCGCATACACCCAGGCCTGTTGTACCGCCTCTTCGACGTCGGCGGACAAGTCCACCGCGACCGCACCGCGCGGCATGCGGTCGAGCGCCGCGGTGATGCCCTCCGCCACGCGCGACGGATCGCAGGCGAACTGCTTCAAGATGCGATGCAGGTCCGAGTCCTGCACCTGTAGCAACTGATGGATCCAATGCACCAGCTCCACGCTCGGGTTGCCGCGCAGCTTGCAGAACACGGTAGCGCTGTCGATACCGCGATAGGCGATCATGTTGAGTTTGCCGAACAACGCAGCGCGGCTGATGTGCGCCATGACTTTGACTCCTGATGGTTCGCGATTCGCTTGTCATTCACCGTCACGCACGCAGGGGATGACCCGTGGAGTCATCCCTCGGTGAGTCGCCCCTCACGTAAGAGAGGTACGGCGAGCCGATCCGCCGGTTTGGCTCGATGCAGTTGGCATGATGCAGTGGGCCCGTTGCAATCCGACCGATGCCGCTTGCGCTCCGCACCGGCACCCCGTCGTATCGAGCCCGTGGCATTGGCCGCTGCATTGGCCGTGGTATTGGCGTTGCATCGGCCGATGCGTTGCCCGGGGCATTACACGCTCGGGGGCCGTGACATCTCGATGATCACATCGTGCACTTCGGCATCGCCGCGCTGACCGCCCTGGCCGGCCAGCCAGCCGCTCCAGCCGAGGTGGCCGAACTGTCCGAGCCTCAATGCCGGCAAGCGCGAGCGGCGCATCACCAGCTGCAAGTCCCAGGCATATTCGAACCCCAGATAGTTCAGCACCGCCGCGCGCAGCCGTTCCAGACTGGGACTGCCCGGCAGGTACTGCAGCAGATCACCCACCTCCACCGGCCCCAGCACGATGCGAATCTTGTGCTGCACGCTCCACACGCGCTCCCCCAGCACGCTGCGCCCCAACACGCCGGTGTTCGGATCGCTCAGGCGCAGGTACTCGTGGGGGTTCACCGCCAACCACTCGCCAATACACTCCTGCACGCGTACCGGCAGCTGCAAATACTCTGCGAGCATGCCTTCGAGGCCGCCGCGCGTCTTGTTGCCTGCCGCGAGCAGCCCGGAAAAATACCACTTGGCGCGATCCGGCCAGGCATCGCGATTGCGCAGCATGGGGCCACTCAATCCCACCAGCGCACCCACGTAGCCCGCAAAGCGGTCTTCGTCGGGCCGGTCGTAGCACACGGTCGGGCGACCCTGTGCCCAGCCGCGATAGAACAGCGCCAGCATTCGATGATGGAAGACGTCTGTAAAGTCGACCAAAGTACGATCTTCGTTGTTCACGAGGCGATCGTAGGCATACTCGGTCAGGTGCAGGGGCAGCGGCCCGTTGGGTCCATACAGCCCGAAGAAGTAACCCGAGATGCGCAGGGGTCCGTCACGGCCCCGGTTGATGTCGGGCGGTGCCAGCATCGCGGCGGGGAACTCCAGGTGCGGCACCTGGCCGAGCCGCACCGGCTCATCAGCCGGTCGCTTGGCGGTACCGAGCCTGGGCAACAGCGGCCACGCGCATTCGATGCGGCGCATCGCTTCGAAGAAATCGAAGAAATGCGGCTCCTGTTGCAGCTGCGTGAGCGCGGCTACAAGATGTGCCGCTGGCCCAGTCTCGCTGGCCATCGCATGATCTCACCGCGTTCCTGAGTGCTCAGCACCAGGCGCGTAAAGCTGTTCAACGACACATAGCGGCGCAGGAACTCTTCCAATACCGCGCCGAGTACCATCACACCCTGACCGGCGAACGAGGCATCGTCGCAAGTCAGGTGGATCTCGAGCCCGCGCACGAAAGCCACATGGTCCATGGCCGGGAGGCGGCCGGTGGTGGGCTTGGCGATGATGGAGCGCACACCCTCGATCTGGCGCTGCGTGGTCATATCGTTCTCATCACAGTACAGCAGCAACAATTCGCGCAGCGCTGCCGCACCATCCCGCGGTGAGGTTTCCAACAACGACAGATAGTTCAGCGAGAGGTGGCTGAGCAGCCGCCAGGAGAACTCGCCGTGCGCATTCGAGGCACGCGGCCGCGTCGGACCCGCCAGGCAGCGAATGCCGTGCAGCGGTGCGCCGAGGTCAGTGCTGAAATCGCTCTGGAACTTGCCCACTGTCTTGCCGATCGGGATGTGCAACGGCAGATCGCGGTTGGTGCAGATGACCTGCAGCCCGAGCTGACGCAGATTGCTGGCGTACGGCGCCTGATTGGCATCGACCAGCGCGAGGTACACTTCGCTGCCGATATAGCTCGAGCGCGCACCCTGTGCCCGCTCGCGCCCGGACATGACGCGCGGCTCACGGCGTAGCGTAAAGAACGCCTTCTGCCGCCCGTGCCAGTTGGCCTCGCTGCTCGCATAGAAAGGCTCGAACGTGGTCTCCGCCTCGGTGCCGTCACCGAAACCGTCGGCGTGCAGCACGTCGAAGATCTCGAAATCGAGCGGGCGGGTACGATCGGCAATCACCTGATACTCCGGGCGATGGCCGTCCAGGTGAATGCGGTCCGCGCGCTTCTCGGTCAAGTTGACCACGGGGGTGCAGAACAATTTGAAGTTGTCCGCGCTGAGTGCACCCTCCAACGCCGGCAGCACCCGATTGAACAGCACGATGATCTCGAAGTCCCCGCTCGGCAGCGCCCGCAGCGCCTCGCGCAGCTGGGTCAGCTTCACGAACAGGACACGCTGGGGAAAGGCAAAGTACTCGTGCAGCAGTCGATAGCCTTGAAACGAGCGGCGCGAGTACGGCAGCAGCGCCTGGTCGTCGTCGAAACCGCAGCGCTGGATGCAATCGCGGGCACGCAACACCACACGATCGCGCACTTTGGCGGCGCGCACCAGAAAACCAATGCCGTTGGCGAACAGCGTCTCGTAGAGACTGCCGAGCAGCGGATCGGCGTCCGCGCCGCTGAGGAAGATCGGCAGCTCATCCAGCTGCAGCTGCTCGAGCTGCACGCCGGCAGTGAGCCCGAAGCTCAAGCGCAGCCCGGCGCGCGCACCATGACCGACGCCGATGGCAGCGAGCGCGGCCTGCGAGCCGTAGTACTTGGCATCCTTAACCTCGAGCGACCACAGCTGCAACTCGTGCCCGGTGCGGTACTCACACGCCGTGCGATCGTCACGCCCGATGTTGGAACGCAGCGTCGTGCCGCGCGGAATGGGATATCCGGCCGCCAGGCCAGGCTCGCCCGGGTCGGGCCGAAACTGCACCACGGCCATCGAAGGTGTCGGCGCCAGATAGTGCGGATAGACCATCTGCAGCAGCGACTGCGTGAAGGTCGGGAACTCGGCGTCGATCTTCAGCTGCACCCGTGCGCTCAAATAGGCGAAGCCTTCCAGCAGCCGCTCCACATACGGATCGGCCACTTCCATGCCATCCATGCCGAGCCGGCCGGCGATCTTGCGATGCTCGCGGCCGAATTCCGCAGCCATCTCACGGATGTGCTGCAGTTCGCGGTTGTAGTAGCTGAGAATCCTGGGATCCATGTCTGGAGAACGCGGCTAACGCGACGACTCGTCCACGGTCACGGTGCCGGTCTCCAGATCGAGCTCGGTGCGCAAATACAGGTTCTGCGGATGCGGCCGGGCCCACAGCTGGCCTTCGATGATCAGGACCAGCGCCTGGCGATCCATCTGATCCGGGACCAGGCGCGCCTCCACGCTCAGGGTATTGGGCAGGATGCGCGGCTCGAAATTGGCGATGGCACGGCGCACGGCGCGCTGCAGGAGCGCATCGTTGATGCCACCCAGAGATGTGCCCGCAAGATTGGGAATTCCGTAGTTCACCGTGGAGCTCGCCACCTCGGGGTAAGCGCTCAAATCCTGCGTCGACTCGAGATTGATGGTGTTGAGGAGCCAGCGCAGGTCGCGCAGCACCGTGGCGCGCAATTGCGTGAGATTGAGCAGCACCTTGCTGCGCGCATCCTCTTCGAGCTGGGGATTGTCGTCGACGAGCCGATCCAGCAACGAGGGCTGCAATCGTTCCTGGGGTAGCAGCTCTGCCATGTCGGGTGCGTCGCCTTCAGCTGAGACCTCGTTGCGGGATCAGGATTGTACAGCAGGGGCGTCGATCACGATCTCACGAACTTCGAGCAGCGGATACTCGCCGGCATCGGTTGCCAGCATGCGCTGCCCCAACCCCAGGTAGGTCTCGCCGGCCTGTGCGACCCACTCGGTCTTGCGTGCCAGCTTCTGCGGGTCATCCCCCTGCGCCTCCGTGCCCCAATAGCGCGTGGGAATCAGCGCCGGGGTCTGTCCTGCGTTCGACCAAGTGATGATGGCCTGCGCCCACACCAGGTCGCGCAGATCGGTGGGCGCATCCATGGTAATGCGGCTCACTCGATGCAAGGGAGTCCACATGTACTTGCCGTCGACGATGACCTCGAGGCACGGCCCGAGGCGCGAGTCGGCATCCGCCAGCCACTCGAAGCGCTCACCGTTCAACGTACCCGTGCTCGCCGGCGCCTGTTGCAACGCCTGCTCGCGCAGCTCCGCGGCCTGTACGTAGTGGCCCTGCGCCACCAGTTGCAGTGCCTGGAGGAAACCGCCCAGCCAGGCATCGGGCTCGCCGAACAGCATGGGCGTGCTGGTGCCGTCGAACACGCGGGCTCGCAGCAGCTCGGCCGTAATCGCCTGGCGGTACACTTGCACCATGATCAGGTTGGCGGGATCCAGCTCCCCGGCCACCTTCAGCTGGGCAGCCGCCCGTTCCCACTGGCCCAGCAGCGCCAGTATCTGGAACAAGAAGATGCGATCCTTGGCCGCCCCGGGCTGCGTCCGAATCCGCTGCTGCAATTCCTGCAATGCCTGGTCGAGCCGACCGGCACGAATGCTTGCTTCTGGCGTCATGGCAACCATCACTTGATTGAGCGCGACCCGTGATCGAGCACGAACGGCGTCGGGCCAAAAATAAACGAACCCTTCAGCACGTTGCCGCGCTGAAGGGTTATTTTCAAGAGTGACTGGAGATCGACTCCAGTGGTCACCCGCGGATCAGGAATTCTTGGCGATGTCGTACTTGGCGAGGATCGCGCCGCCCTTCTTGGCGCCCTTGTTGTCCTGCGGCTGGTACTCGACCTCGAAGGATGCGAAGTTCAGCGTCACATTCTCGGTCTGCTGATCCTCACCGCCGCTGCCGCCACCGGACACCGACGTCACGATGATGTCCTTCAACTTGATCGTGAGGTAAGGCAGCGGATCACCGCCCGCCTTGCGCATGGTCAGCACGGCGGAGTCATAGTGCGTGCCCTTGCAGCAGGCCAGGATCAGGGGCGGGGTCGAGGAATCTACGTAGTGAGTGAAGCTCAGGTCCTGCACGTTCACCTTGCCGGCGCCGCCGCCGGTGCCGTGGTGAGTGGTACCGGTCTGGGACAGACCCCAGCTCCAAGCCAGGACTTGAATTTCACCATCGTGTCCTTTTACCGGCGACTCACCCTTGATGTCGGGTCCTTTGATGCTCAGAAATGTATCAATTGCCATCGATTTGCTCCCTTCGTTTCGCTGTCGGTCATCGTTTACTGGCTTCCGCCTCGAGGGCGTGAGCGCAGACTAATTGAGTCAAATTGAATTCAGTGTGATGTCGGTCGCCGTTTCTCGGTGTCGGATTATTTGCCGCCCGAGAGCCTGGACACCAGGCGCAGCGACACCGTGAGTCCCTCCAATTGATAGTGGGGCCTGAGTCTGAAGACTGCTGAGTAGTAACCAGGCTTACCCTCGATATCTTTGACTTCGACTTCGGCGCCTGCCAAAGGTTTGCGCGACTTGATCTCCTCGGTGGAGTTCGCCGGGTCGCCGTCCACATAGTTGAGGATCCAATTCGACAACCAACGCTCCATGTCGGCCCGCTCTTTGAACGAGCCGATCTTGTCGCGCACGATGCACTTCAAGTAATGGGCGAACCGGGAGCAGGCAAAGATGTACGGCAGGCGGGCGGCGAGCGCGGCATTGGCAGTGGCCTCGGCCTGCTCGAACTCGGCTGGCTTCTGCAACGACTGGGCACCGATGAAGACCGCCTGATCGGTGTTCTTACGATGCAACAACGGCATCATGCCGTTCTTCGCCAGCTCCGCCTCGCGGCGGTCGGTGATCGAGATCTCGGTGGGGCACTTCATGTCGACACCACCATCATCGGACGGGAAGGTGTGCGTCGGCAGGCCTTCCACCGTGCCGCCCGACTCCACGCCGCGAATGCGCGTGCACCAGCCATACTTGGAGAAGGCACTATTGATGTTGGCCGCCATCGCGTACGCCGCATTGGACCAGGTGTACTTCGAGGAATCGGCCGCAGCCGTCTCTTCCTCGAACGCGAATTCCTCCACCGGCTCAGTCTTGGCACCGTAGGGTAATCGCGACAGGAAGCGCGGCATGGTCAAGCCCACATAGCGTGAGTCGTCTGAATCGCGCAACGAGCGCCACGCAGCGTACTCGGCGGTGGTGAAGATCTTGGTCAAGTCACGCGGGTTCGACAGTTCCTGCCAGTTGTCGAAACCCATCAAGCTCGGCGCCGCAGCAGAGATGAAGGGAGCGTGAGCAGCAGCAGCAATTTGGGCAATTCCGCGCAACAATTCGACATCCTGTGGGCTGTGATCGAAGTAGTAATCACCCACCAGAGCACCAAATGGGTCGCCTCCGATGGTTCCATACTCCTCTTCATAGATCTTCTTGAATATTGGACTTTGGTCCCATGAAGTACCGGGATACCGCTTCAATGTCTTACCTAGTTCCTTTTTGGCGACATTGAAGATGCGAATCTTCATCTTCTCGCTCGACTCTGTATTGAATACCAGATGTCGCAGCCCGCGCCACGATCCTTCGATCTGTTGGAACTCGGCATGATGCAGGATCTCGTTGATCTGCGCCGACAGCTTCTGGTCGATCTCCGCGATCATCGCGTTGATGGAATTGATGGCGTCGTCCGCGATCAGGTCCTGATCCTTGAGCACGTGCTCGGCCAGAGTCTTGACCGCAGCCTCCACTTGTTCGCGCGCGCGGTCCGTCTTGGGTCTGAACTCTTTGGTGAGGAGCGATTGAAAGTCGCTCACTTCCATCGTGGTAGTGGTTTGCTGCTGGTCAGCACTCTTTACGTCGGCCATGCGAGAACTCCTGCATTAGATCGATGTGGCGCCTCGCGAACTCTGGATCGCATTGCGCTGGCGCTCGATATTGGATGGATGTGCTGGGCGGGGTTGGACGCGGCCGCTGGCTATTCCTTGGGTTTGGGCGCCGAGATCAGCGACTGCAACAACGCCGGATCCTTGAGCGCGTTGCCGATCAGCTTCTCCGCACCGGCCTTGCCGTCCATGTAGGTGACCAGATTGGACAGCTGTGTGCGCGCCTCCAGGAGCTTGGCGAGCGGCTCGACTTTCTTGGCGATGGCAGCGGGAGAAAAGTCGTCCATGCTCTCGAACGTGATGTCGACCGGCAGCTGCCCTTCGTTGGTCAGCTTGTTGGGCACGGTGAACTGCACGCGCGGCTTCATGGCCTTGAGGCGGCTCTCGAAGTTGTCCATGTCGATGTCGAGGGCCTTGCGCTGCTCGATGTCCGGCAGTTCCTCCGCCGACTTGCCCGACAGGTCCGCCAGCACGCCCATGACGAAGGGAATCTCCTTCTTCTGGAGCGCGCCATTGGTCTCCAGATCGTATTCGATCTGCACGCGCGGTGCCCGATTGCGCGCGATGAACTTCTGACTGCTTTCTTTGGCCACGCTGATCTCCCGATGAAAAGATTTGCCGCTTGCGAGGACTGCAGCTGCGGCTGCGGCTGCGGCTTGCAGAACTGCGCGCGGTACTGTACGCCTCAACTATCCCTTTTTTCCAGCCCGCCAATAACTTCCGCTTCACCCACGCCGGCTGGCGCGAGATCACGCAGGATCTCCATGAAGTCCTTGTTGACCAGCCGCGCGGCCCGTTGCAACAGCAGCGGCACGGGACTGGAAGGCTCCGACTTCTTATAGTAATCGCAGATGCGCTGCAAAGCCGCTAGAACATCAGTGCTATTGCGGATCACACCTCGCCCGGCATCCCCGCTCGGTTGCTCTTGCGGCGCTGCCGACTCGGCTTCCAGCGGGCCCACGGCGACGCCGCGCTTCGTCAGCTGAGCAGCGAGCAGGCTCTGCAGCTCCTTGATGTCCAGCAGTACCGGCCGCACGTCTTCGGGAATCCCGTCCGCCTTCTGCAGCAGGACTTGCTGGATGGCGTTCAAATGCTCGCTGGCTTCGCTCAGGAGGGCCGCCGTGGCGGAGAGCGATTCGACACTCACATCAGCAAAGACCGCATCGATGCGCGATCGCTCCTGAGCCGGGTCGGGCCCCTCCCCGTCGACGACCTTGAGCGCGCCAGCCGCGATGCGCTGGTTACGCAGTGACACGCGGCCGAACTGGCGCGAGCTCGCCAGCGCGGTGTTGCGCAGGGTATTGAGTGCGTCCTCATTCGCCAGGGTTGCCACCAGCGAGTTGACCCGAAAGATCGGGTCGTTGTCGTCCTCGGGGTCCAACTG
>Ga0315912_10006938_pt1 | contig 10042 bp, 10 predicted proteins | sample VfabasoilMG_FD_204469 | JGI IMG/M metagenome (GOLD analysis project Ga0315912, IMG submission 204469) | Garden soil microbial communities collected in Santa Monica, California, United States - V. faba soil | ecosystem: Environmental > Terrestrial > Soil > Garden | place: USA: California... | reverse complement strand
GACGAACTGATCGAGGTGATGCTGCGTACATGTAACGGACGGCTCACCGCAGCCGAGGCGTTGGGTCACAATGAATTTGTGATGACCCGTCTTTACGAAAGCGCGTAGTCTCAAGTTGCAGCGGCCGTGGCCAAGCTGAGAGGGGCCGACATCCTCGCGCGCTCACTCGCTGTTGCGGGCGCGCGCGAAATTTTTTCGCTCTCCGGCAACCAGATCATGCCGGTTTACGATGCGGCGATTGATGCCAGATTGCATATCACGCATGTACGCCATGAGGGGGCGGCAGTGCACATGGCCGACGCGTGGGGACGGTTGACCGGCGAACCTGGCATTGCGCTGTTGACCGGCGGCCCCGGTCACGCCAACGGTATCGGCGCGCTGTACACTGCGCTCGCATCCGAGTCCCCGCTTGTAATGCTCTCGGGCCACGCGCCACTCAATCAACTGGGGCGTGGCGCGTTTCAGGAGATGGCGCAGGCCGACATGGCTGTCCCGGTAACCAAGGTGTCGTTTACAGCCCAGAGTGCTGCAACGCTGGGTGACGACATTGCGCGTGCGATGCGTACCGCGCGCGCAGGCCGCCCCGGTCCTGTGCATCTGAGTTTGCCGTTCGATATGCTGGAACAGTTCGTCGAAAATGGCGAACACTGTGTGCCGAATGCGGATGCGTTTCATGCACCTCAACAGACGCTCGTGCCTGAAATGGCCGATGCAGTGTTCGTTGAACTTGCGCGTTCGCAGCGCCCGTTGATACTCACCGGCCCGCAACTTGCAAGCAATCGTGGTCACGCGTTGCGCGAACAGTTGAGCGACGCAACCGGCGTCGCAGTCGTGTGCATGGAAAGCCCGCGCGGCATTGCCGATCCGTGTCTGGGTGCGTTCGGCGATGTACTCGCCGAAGCTGATCTGATTGTGTTGATCGGCAAGCAGCCTGATTTCACCTTGCGTTTTGCGCAATCGCCAGCCGTACACGCAAAATGCAAATTCATCGTGATCGATCCTGACATCGCGGTGCTGCGGCGTTCGATTGCTACCATCAAAGCGGAGTGTGTGGTGCTGAACGGCGTGGCTGATGCCACTGCAGCGATTCAAGGCCTCACTGCAAAAATAAAAAATAAATCAATAAAAACAAATACTTATAAAAATACCGTAATTGACGCCATAGCGTATCGTCCGGAGGTATGGAAAACGCAGACGGCAAAAACACCAGGCACCGTGCATCCACTGGAAATTGGCCGCGCGGTACAGCGGGTGCTGGATGCGGCTGACGATCCAATCTTGATTGCCGACGGCGGCGAGTTTGGCCAATGGGCGCAGGCGTGCATAGGTGCCGACACGCGTGTGATCAACGGCCCGGCAGGATCGATTGGCAGTGCGATTCCGTTCGCGATAGCAGCCCGTGTTGCACGGCCTAATGCCACGGTTATTGCGCTGCTTGGCGACGGCACGTTCGGATTTCACATGGCCGAGTTCGATACCGCTGTTCGTTACAACTTGCCATTTGTTGCCGTGGTAGGCAACGATGCCTGCTGGAACGCCGAGTATCAGATACAGTTGCGCACCTATGGAAAAGATCGCGCCATCGGGTGCGAGTTGCATGCCGCTGCCTACGACAAGGCCGTTGCGGCGCTGGGCGCGCACGGTGAACACGTCACGCACGCAGGTGATTTGCCGACGGCACTGGAGCGCGCGCTGAAATCCGGCAAGCCGGCGTGCGTGAATGTGACGATCGAGCGCTTGCCGGCGCCAACGGTGTCGCGCATTGCAGCAGTGGGCGGTGGGCCACACTGACACACATGAACGCCTTGAAAGTCAAAATCTGGCGTGGCACGGAGTCCGGAAAATTCCAGGACTACGAAGTGCCGCGTCAGGAAAGCCAAACCGTGCTTGACGTGGTGACGTACGTGCAGCGCCGGCTCGATCCTTCGCTGGCGTATCGATTCGCGTGCCGCGTCGGCGTGTGCGGTTCGTGCGCGATGACGGTTAACGGCGTATCGCGCTGGACTTGCCGTACTCACGTGTCGAAAGTTGCCGGAGACAGTGCATTGGAAATCGCACCGCTGCGCAATCTGCCGGTAGTGCGCGATCTCGTTACCGACATGGCCGAGTTTTTCGACAAGTGGGCGAAGGCGCGCGGGCGCTTTACTGGCAACAAAACGCGCAAGGACGATTTTGCGCGCGTCGAGCCAGCCTCCAAACAGCGCCGCGCAGTCGACGCTGCCATCGAATGCATAGGCTGCGGTGTGTGCTACAGCTCGTGCGAAGTGGTCACGTGGAAGCCGGACTATCTGGGTCCCGCGGCGTTGAGCCGCGCGTGGACGCTGGTGAACGACGTGCGAGACGTGGCGCAAAAAGAACGGCTCGCGGCCGTTGCAGGCGACGCTGGCTGTCATGCGTGCCATACGCAAATGAATTGCACCGAGCGTTGCCCCAAACATATTTCGCCAACCGCCGGCATTGCGGGATTGAAGCGCGCGGTGCTGGCCGCGACGCTCAAGGGCGAATTGTGAACACGCGTTCGCAAGTGCTGCTGTGGGGGGCGCAGCGCGCGAGCGCGATGGTGCTGGCGTTGTGTGTGATCGTGCACTTTATCACCATCATCTACGCTGTGCGCAACGGGTTGTCCGCGGTGGAAATTCTCGGACGCACGCGAGGCAGCATCGCGTGGGGCGGTTTTTATTTTTTGTTTGTTGCTGCTGTCGCGGTACACGCGCCGATAGGCATACGCAACATCTGCGTGGAGATGGGCTGGCGCAGTCGTGGCGTTGATGTGCTGATGTTCGTGCTGGCACTGACGCTGGCGATGTGGGGCTTGCGCGCCGTGTGGGCTGTTGTTTTGTAAGCATATGATTAAAAACGATTTTCGAGCGCGCAATCATCCAGCTTACTGGGCGTTTCTCGCGCACCGGATTTCGGGCGTGGCGCTAACATTGTTTTTGCCGCTGCATTTCTGGGCGCTCGGCAACGCATTGCATGGCGAAGCGAAGCTCGAAAATTTTCTGCGCTGGTCGGATCAGCCATTGGTGAAGTTCGGCGAAACCGTGCTGGTGCTGCTGTTAGCGGCGCACATGGCGGGCGGCGTGCGCCTGTTGATGCTGGAATTTATGACATGGCGTAATATCAGTGATCAGCACAAGACGTTGCTGGCTGCCGCCGCTGGTGTGAGCGTTGCCGTTGGCCTGGCATTCCTGCTTAATCTGGTGTGATGGTGGCTACAAAAAATATTCCGTTTGGTTTTGTTGAACTTCCGCGCGCACGTTCGCAACAGAAACCGCGGCGCACGGGCCTGACGATGATGGCGGACTTCGGGCTGCCGCTGCGCTACGCGACCGACACGATGGAACTTGCCGGCCCTTACATCGACCTTGCCAAGATTGCCGTCGGCACTTCGCGGCTTTACGATCTGGCGTATTTCCGGCGCAAGCTCGCGATGTATAAGCGTAACCGCATCCGTCCGTTCATCGGTGGACAGTTTCAGGAATATGTGTACGCGACTTATGGTGCGCGCAAGTTGCCGGAGTTCATGCGTGAGGCGAAGCGTGTCGGATTCGAAGTGATCGAGATTTCAGACAATTGCGTGCCGTTGAGCGACGCTGAACGTTTCAGGCAGATCAAACTTGCAGTGGACAGCGGGCTTGCGGTGTTCGGCGAAGTGGGCTCGAAGGACATGAAAAACGATGCTGGCCTGCTGGTGCATCAGGCTGAAATCTGCTTCAAGGCAGGTTCGGAACTGGTGCTGGTGGAGGCCGCCGAACTCATCGCCAACGGCAAGCCCAAGATGAAGCTCATCAACGGTATCCGCCGCGCGCTCGATATGAGCAAGGTGCTGATCGAACTGCCCGGCCCGTGGATCAGCAATGTCACGCTGTCGGCAGTGGAAGATATGAAGAAATTTCTCGTTGCTGAATTCGGGCCTGACGTGAATATCGCCAATGTACTGCCGCAGGATATCATCGAGACCGAGGCGCTACGTGTGGGGCTGGGTGTTGTCGGCCCGAAAATACAGGGAGCCAAATCGTGAAGCGCAAACAACCGAAGCAACCCAATATCTTGCTCATACTAGTCGACGATCTGCGCTACGACGAATTCGGCGCCGGCGGTCATCCGTATATGAAAACGCCGCACATCGACCGCATCGCGCACGAAGGTGCGCTGTTCGAGCGTGCGTTTCATACTACGCCAATCTGCTCTCCCAACCGCGCATCGATATTGACAGGGCAATATGCGAGTCGCCACGGCATCATCGACAACGTCGCGCGCGATGCGGCGAGTCATCGCATTCCGAATTATCACTTGGAGTTGCAGCGCCTAGGCTACGAGACGGCACACATCGGCAAGTGGCACATGGGCAATGACGGCAAGCCGCGTCCCGGTTATGACTACTGGGTCGCGTACGACGGCCACGGCAAGCTAAATGACCCGGTGCTGTGTGAGCATGGCGAGTACAAGCAGCACAGCGGCTACATCACCGACATAATGAATGGCATGGCGGCGGATTTTGTCAAACAGAAACACGACAAGCCGTGGGCGCTGTGGTTTGCGCACAAGGCCGTGCACCCCGACGCCGAGCAGGCCGCTGATGGCACCGTGCGCATGGATGGTTATCGCGTCGCGAAGCGTCACGAGGATCTCTATCGTGGCTGCATATTTCCGAAGACGCCCAACATGCAGTCGTCGGAAGAATTTCTCAAGCACAAACCGGTGTGGACCGAAGCGGTCGAATTGCGCAAGTCGCCACAGTCGCGTGCGATCATGGACCCGCTCCACTCGTGCGAGCAGGAGGAAATTCGTTTGCGCGCCTGCATGATGGCGTCGGTGGACGAAGGTGTCGGTATGCTGTTCGAGGCGCTCGAGCAAACCGGGCAACTCGACAACACCATCATCCTGTTCATGGGCGATAACGGATTTTTCTTCGGCGAACATGGCATCGGTCCCGACCGCCGTTTCGGCTACGAGGAAGGCATACGTTCGCCGCTGACGATACGCTATCCCAAAATGCTCAAGGCCGGTTCGCGCCGCAAGCAACTGGTAATCTTGCAGGACCTCGCGCCAACATTGATCGAAATCGCTGGCGGTAAATCCGGCGCGCATATACAAGGTCGCTCGTTGGTGCCGCTGTTCTCGGGCAAAAAAATCAACTGGCGCAAATCGGTGTTGATCGAATACTGGGCGGAGAATGCGTATCCGTGGCTGGTCGGCATGACCTACAAAGCGGTGCGCACCGATCGCCATAAATACATCAAGTGGGTGAACCGCGCGCGCAACGGCGAACTCGACGAGATGTACGATCTCGACAAGGACCCGTACGAGATCAACAACGTGGTGAAGCGTCCTGCGTATCGCGCCACGCGCGACAAGCTGCGCCGCGAGTTGCGCAAACTTGCGGCAGATGCGCTGGGGCTGTAACGTAGCTGCGGGTTTCTCAACGAAGTCGAGGATAAAATTATGTTTACAAACAAATACTTAAAGCATTTCAGTATTCTCGGCGTGGCGATGTTGACTGCGATGACCGCCGGTGCTCAAAGTTTTCCGAATCGTCCTGTGCGCATCATCGTACCGTTTGCACCCGGCGGCGCGACTGACATCGTTACGCGCGTGATCGGGCAAAAACTCAATGAGGTCTGGGGACAAACCGTCGTTGTCGACAATCGCGGCGGCGCAGGCGGCAACATCGGCGGCGAGATTGCGGCGAAATCGAATCCTGATGGGTACACCCTGTTCATGACGTCCGGTTCCATCGTCACCGCCAACCAGCACATCTACAAAAACATGCCGTTTAATCCGGACAAGGATCTCGTGGCGATTGCCGGCGCGGCGAGCGGCCCCCAAATCATTGCGGTAAATCCGAGCTTTGCGGCGAAGACGCTGAAGGATTTCATCGCGATGTCCAAGGCCAAGCCTAAATCGTTGTCGTTCGGATCGGCGGGATTCAGTTCGCAAACGCATCTTGCCGGCGAGATATTCGTCTATGCGGCAGGCATTGATCACGTGCATATACCGTACAAGGGCGAGGGGCCCATGCTCATCGATCTTGTAGCGGGACAACTGCAATATGCGACGCCCAATCTCGCGGCGGCGATAGGTTTTGTCCAGCAAGGCAAGTTGCGCGCACTGGCGGTCACCAGCAAGGAGCGTTCCAAACAAATACCGGACGTCCCCGCGGTGGCAGAGACGCTGCCCGGCTTCGAAAATCTGGGCTGGTTCGGTCTTATGGCGGCGACAGGCACGCCAAAGCCGGTGATTCAGAAAGTGTATGACGATGTCGCAAAGGCGTTGCAATCGTCAGACATCATCGCGCGGCTCAATCAACTCGGGATGACGCCGTATCACAAGAACCCTGTTGAAATGACCCAGGCGATTAAAGAAGAATCGGTGCGCTGGGCGAAGATCGCGCGCGAGCGCAACCTCGTCGTAAACTAACGGTCGAATCGGGCATGAAAGTTGATTTGAAGCAAGTCGAAGACGCGAGCAAGGAAATCTACATCCGCGCGCTGAAGCTACTGCCGCCGGACATCAAGGAAGGTTTCAAACGCCTCGACGCGGCGGAAACGCATCCCACGGGGAAGGCGATATTGGGCACGATGATCCGCAACATCAGCGTCGCCGAAGCCAATACCAATCTGTTGTGCCAGGATACCGGCATTCCGATCTACAACGTGGTGATCGGCGCTGGCGTCGAAGTCGATGGTTATGCGCTGAAGCAGGCCATCGTCAAGGGCTGCGAACGTGCAACGCGCGATCATCCGCTGCGGTCATCGGTGGTGCATCCGACCACGCGCCACAACGAACATACCTCGTGCGGGCGCGGCGTGCCGGTGATCAATATTGATTTTTCCGACAAACCCGATGAACTGTCGATCGAGATGATACCCAAGGGCTCGGGCTCGGAATTCAATTCGTGGCTAAAGATGGCGTTGCCCGCCGATGGTATAGACGCAATCAAAACGTTTGTAATTGATTGCGTGCTGGAAGCGGGCGGCAAGACCTGTCCGCCGACCATCGTCGGTGTCGGGGTTGGCGGCACGGCGGATTTGTGCGTGCACTTGTCCAAGGTGGCTGCCACGCGCGCGCTGAGAACCGCCTGCACCGATCCTGAAGGCGCGAAACTGGAAAAAGAATTGAGCAGCGTGGTGAACAAACTGGGCGTGGGTCCGCAGGGGTTGGGCGGCGATTCGACTGCGTTTGCGGTACACGTGGAAACGGCTGCCACGCATATCACGTTAAATCCGGTGGCGGTGAACATGCAATGCCATTCGGCGCGACGTTCGCGTGTGACGTTTACGCCGCAGGGCCTGAGCTACGGATTCTGATCATGGCGCACTACGAATTCGATACGCCGGTGACGGAACAGCAAGCGCGCCAGGTGCGCGTGAACGACACCGTTACGCTCAACAAAACGCTCTTCGGCATCCGCGACGCGACACAGATACATATGTTCGATCACGGCCGAAAAACGCGGTTCGACATGAACGGTCATGCGGTGATACACACAGCGCCCAATGTGAAGTGGGTAGGCGAGACCAAGGCAACGCCATCGGGATACGATTCGATTTGCATAGGCACCACCACCAGTGCGCGCATGGAGCGCTTTACGCGTCCGCTGATGGAACAGTACGGTGTGCGTATCATCATCGGCAAGGGCGGCTTGTTCGCGGCATCGCAGTCGGCATTCAGAGACATCGGCGGCATTTATCTCGCGGTTGTTGGTGGCGCGGCGGCGCTCGAAACGACATGGATCGAACAAATCGAGGAAGTCGATCTCGATGATCTGAATCCGGAGTCGTTGTGGAAATTTCGCATCAAGGGATTCGGCCCGCTGCTGGTGGCGATGGATTCGCATGGCGGTAATCTTTATACCGAGGTCAATAAATCGGCGCGCAACAATCGGGCTGAAGTGCTTGCCGCGCTAGGCGTTAAAAACGCCGGATGAAAACCGTCAAGACCGACATACTCATACTCGGTTCAGGCGGTGCCGGCTTGTTTGCCGCGCTGCACGCGCATCAGCACAATCCAAATCTGTCGATCACGGTTGCGGTCAAAGGGCTGCTCGGAAAATCTGGATGCACGCGCATGGTGCAGGGCGGCTACAACGTCGCACTTGATCCGAATGATTCGGTCGAGCGGCATTTCATGGATACCATCGAGGGCGGCAAGTGGTTGCCGGATCAGGAGCTCGCGTGGACGCTGGTTGAAACAGCGATTGAGCGCATCCGCGAACTCGAAAACGAGCTCGGCTGTTTTTTTGACCGTAACCCTGACGGTACGATTCACCAAAAGGCATTCGCGGGGCAGACCTTCGATCGCACGGTACACAAGGGCGATCTTACCGGTATTGAAATCATCAACCGTCTCGCCGAACAAGTGTGGGCGCGCGGGATTCATCGTCTCGAAGAGCATCGCGCAGTGGAGTTCATCAAGAACAAGACGGGCGATGCGATCGCCGGCGTGCTGATGATAGACATACGCAGCGGCGAATTTGTAATGGTGCAGGCGCAAGCGGTGTTGCTCGCCACCGGTGGTGGGCCGACCATGTACAAGTATCACACTCCTTCCGGCGATAAAACCTGCGACGGTATGGCGATGGCGCTGCGCGCGGGGCTGGCGTTGCGAGACATGGAGATGGTGCAGTTTCATCCGACCGGGCTGATTGCCGGCATGGATACGCGCATCACCGGTACTATCATCGAGGAAGGCTTGCGCGGGTCGGGTGGCTACCTGCTCAATGGCCAGCGCGAACGTTTCATGCACAAATACGACGCCCGCAACGAACGGGCCACGCGCGACATCGTTTCTCGCGGCATGTATCAGGAGATGCGCGAAGGCCGCGTCGGCCCGCGCGGCGGCTTGTATATCACCATGGCGCATCTCGACCCGTTGATGGTACGCAAAGAATTCAAGGGCATGGTTGAACGCTGTGCCGATTGCGGCTTCGATCTGGTGTCGGGGCTGGTAGACGTGGTGCCGACCGCGCATTACATGATGGGCGGCGTCGAGTTTAAAGTTGATTGCACGACTACGCTGCATGGCTTGTTCTGCGCGGGCGAGGATTCCGGCGGCGTGCACGGCGCGAACCGGCTCGGTGGCAACGGTGTCGCAAACTCCACGGTGTTCGGTGGGATCGCCGGTGACGTGATGCCCGGCTGGGTGAAAGCGCACGGCGCATTCAGTGAACCGGACAAAGATGCGATGGATGTGGCTGTTGCAGCGTGCCGCGCACCGTTTGCAAAGGCCGCGGGCTCGCTCACGGATATACGCGAGAAACTTTACAACCTGATGTGGGACGACGTGGGTATCGTACGCGACGCGACGTCGCTGGCGCGCTCTGCGGGCGCGCTGGATGAACTCGAAGCCGAACTTGATGCCACCGGCGTTAGTGACAGCAATCTCGCATTCAATCTCACCTGGCACGATTGGCTCAACCTGAAGAATTTGATACTGGTGTCGAAATCGATCCGCTACGCATCGGAAGTGCGCGAGGATTCGCGCGGCGCGCACTTTCGCGCGGACTTTCCCGAAGTACGCGATCTCGAAAATTCTCGTTTCACCAGCGTCACTTGGAACAACGGTGGGCACAACGGGCGATTCGATTGCACTACCAAACCGGTTGCGTTCACACGCGTGAAACCCGGCGAGACCTTGCTGAAGGCATAGCGTTTTTGTGCCATGCTGTCCCAGATAAAATATTGAATTAAAACAAATACTTATGATATGCCGTTACATTCGACAAGTGAGCTGACACAACTTGCCGCGCGCGCACTGAAACGCGCCGGTGCATCGAAAGCCACTGCAGACGCCACAGCGCGCGCGCTGGTTGCCGCTGAAGCCGAGGGGCTAGGCGGACACGGCCTGTCGCGCGTAACGCTTTATTGCCAGCATCTGCGCGAAGGCCGTGCACTGGGAAAAGCAAAGCCCAAAATCATTCGGCGCAAAGGCGCGGCATGCCTTATCGATGCCAGTGGCGGCTTGGCGTTTCCTGCGTGCGCGCTGGCGGTGCAAGAGGCGATCAAACGTGCGCGGCGCTACGGCGTGTGTTTCGCCGGCA
>Ga0315912_10006937_pt1 | contig 10043 bp, 7 predicted proteins | sample VfabasoilMG_FD_204469 | JGI IMG/M metagenome (GOLD analysis project Ga0315912, IMG submission 204469) | Garden soil microbial communities collected in Santa Monica, California, United States - V. faba soil | ecosystem: Environmental > Terrestrial > Soil > Garden | place: USA: California... | reverse complement strand
GGCGACGAGATCGACGCGTCGCCGGCGCGGTTGCAGCAGGTTGAAGACAGGCTGGCGCTGATCGAACGGCTGAAGCGGAAGTACGGTCCTACGCTGCAGGATGTCATTGCGACTGGAGCGGCGTTGTCGAGAGAGCGGGAGCTGTTGTCTCGCTCCGAAGAGGCGGCGGAAGATCTCGATCGAGCGCTCGCAGATGCGCGGCAACGGTATCTCGACTTATCGCGGGAGCTGTCGCGTCGCCGGCGCACGGCTGCGAAGACGTTTGCGGCGCAGATCGAGAGCCACCTGGCGCAGCTGGCGATGGCGCGAACGCGATTCGAAGTCCGGTTCAACGGGGACGAGGCGGGCGAGGACATGTGGACTGATCGTGGAATCGATCACGCCGAGTTCTTCGTCTCCCCGAACGTCGGCGAGGACCTTCGACCGCTCGCGCGCATTGTCTCGGGTGGGGAGCTATCGCGCATGATGCTCGCGCTCAAGACGATGGCCGTGGCAGATGGGGCGGGGAAGACACTAATCTTCGATGAGGTGGACGCGGGAATCGGAGGTGAGGTCGCCGAGGTCGTGGGGCACAAGCTTCAGCAGCTGGGAGGCCGCTTCCAGGTAGTCTGTATCACGCACCTGCCCCAGATCGCGTCGCGGGCATCCACGCACTACCACCTCGAGAAGTCCGTGCGCGGGCGACGAACCGTGACCGAGGTTCAACGCTTGGACCCGGCGGGTCGTATTGAGGAAATCAGCCGCATGATCGGGGGACGGTCGGTCACCGAGCCTGTGCGAGCCAGCGCGAAGCTGATGCTGGGCATAGAGGCGAAGGGTAAACAGAAGGCGAAAGGCGAAAGCGAAAGTCGCTAGAAATGGCCAGGAAATACCTCATTGAGACGTTCGGCTGTCAGATGAACGTCCACGACTCGGAGCGCATGGCGGGCCTGCTCGATCAGGCTGGTTACGAGCCTACGACCGACGACGGCGACGCGGATGTCATCGTCATCAACACGTGCAGTGTGCGCGAGCACGCCGAGGACAAGCTCTACACACGTCTTGGCGAGCTTCGAGTGCTGCAGCAGGAGACCGGTCGAAACCCGCTCGTCGCCGTTGCAGGATGCGTCGCGCAGCAAGAGGGCGAGTCGCTCCTTTCAAACACCAACGGCAAGGTCATCGACGTCGTACTGGGAACGCAGCGACTGAAGATGCTGCCGATGATGATCGAGGACGCCACTCGCTCGTCGTTTCCTCTCGTCGACATCAACCCCTTCGACGACGTCAGCTTTCCGCTCGGAATGGTTCGGCGAACGGATGCTGTACGCGCCTACGTGACCATCATCGAGGGCTGCAACGACCATTGCGCGTTTTGCGTTGTGCCGTACACCAGGGGCCACGAGCGCATGCGCGCGAAGGCCGACATCATCGCAGATGTTCAGGAGGCGGTTGCGTCGGGGCGACGGGAAGTGCAACTCCTCGGACAAATCGTGAACCACTACGCGGCACCAGACGACCCGGCCTGTGACTTCGCGCAACTGCTTGCCGAGGTCGATGCGATTCCAGGAATCGAGCGAATCAGGTTCGCCAGCCCGCATCCCCGTCACACCGGGACGCGGCTGATTGAAGCCGTCCGCGATTTGCCGCACGTCTGCAAGCACTTCCACCTACCGGTGCAGTCAGGGTCGACCAGAGTCCTTCAGGCCATGCGGCGGCGTCATACTCGAGAGGAGTATCTCGAACTGGTGGCGCAGATCAGAGAGTCGATTCCAGGCGTGACGCTGTCGACCGACGTGATCGTAGGCTTTCCCGGCGAAACGGCCGCGGATTTCGATGACACGCTGTCGCTCACCGAGGCCGCCCAGTATCACAGCATGTTCTCGTTCAAATACTCCCCGCGCCCCAACACGCTGGCCTCGAAGCGGATGGCGGACGACGTGAGCGCGAAGGAGAAGACGGCTCGCATTGTGGCCCTCCAGGAGCTGCAGCGCTCGATTCAGACGAGGCTCCACGAGGACGCGGTCGGCACTGAAGTCGATGTGCTCGTGGACTCAGCGAGCCGGCGCAAGAATCGAGAGCTCTCAGGCCGGACATCGGGCAACACCGTAGTGAACCTGCCGATGCCGTCCGATACTTCACACAGCGACGCAGAAACCGACTGGATCGGCCGGACGGTCACTGTTCGCATCACCCGATCGGGGCCACATAATCTGTCGGGTGAAGCCGTATCGTGGGTCGCCCCTAGCATGGAGACACGGTCATGCTGATCGAAATGAGCATCAAAGGTCTGATGGTTGATCCGATGGCGGGCACGCCGATCGTCATCCTGAAGGACAAGCAAGGCGACCGGGTGTTGCCAATCTGGGTGGGAGTGCCAGAGGCCAACGCCATCGCGCTGCAGATCGAGAACGTCTCCACACCGCGACCGATGACTCACGACCTCCTGCGAAACATCATCACGGACCTCGAGGGCCGTGTCGATCGGGTCGTCGTCAGCGACCTCAGGGACAACACCTATTTCGCCATCATCCACCTGACCGTTCGCGGGGAACGGGTGGCAGTCGATGCGCGTCCCAGCGACGCGATTGCTCTCGCGCTACGAACGAGGTCGCCAATCCTCGTGGAAGAGGCGGTCATCGAAAACGCTCGAACTGCTGACTTCACCACCGAGCCTGCGGATAATGAGCGGCTCCAGAAGTGGCTCGAAAGCCTTGATCCTGAGGAACTTGGCAAATATAAGATGTAAATGTCGGCCGGCCGACGTCCTCGTTAGTTGACAGAGTTTCGACCCCTCCCTACAATGGGCGCACCTCTTCCCGGAATTGCGCTCAGTGGTCCATTTTCAGACAGCCGCCATGACCTGCTCAGCAGGGTGGCGTGTCACGACCGCGCCCTGCTCTGAGCCCCGCCTAGAGGCCGGACACCGATGATCGTTGCCATCGCCAATCAGAAGGGTGGCGTGGGGAAGACCACGACAGCCGTCAACCTTGCCGCCGCTCTCGCCATGAGAGGCCGCAAGACACTCCTGATCGACCTCGACCCGCAAGCGAACAGCAGCATCTCGTTCCTGGACCACGGCACGATCGAGCGGAGCATGTACGACGCGATCGCTGACCCCGCGTGCGAGCTGGCGCAAATCATCAAGCCGGCAACGTCGCTGCAGAATCTGTTCGTCGCCCCGGCGCGCATCGCCCTGGCGAAGCTGGAGTCGAGGCTGGTGGGTGAGCTCGACGCGCACTTCCGGCTGAAGGACAAGATCGACAAGCTCGCTGGTGAGTATGCCCACATCGTGATCGACTGTCCGCCAGCTCTGGGGCTGCTGACGGTGAACGCCCTCGTAGCGGCGACGCACCTCCTGATCCCGATTCAGTCGTCGTACTTCGCACTCGAGGGGACGGACGATTTGCTCGAGACGATCGAGAAGGTCCGGCAGCGCCCGAACCCGGGTCTCCGCATCCTGGGCGTCGTGATCACGATGCACGACAAGCGGACCGCATTGGCCCGGGACATCCGGGAACAGATTCAGAAGGTATTTGGCGGAAAGGTTTTCCGGACGGTCATCAGCAAGAGCGTGCGCCTGGAGGAGAGCCCCGCCTACAAGGAATCCATTTTCACGTTTGCCCCGGAGTCAACGGGCGCGACGGATTACTACAGTCTCTGCGAGGAGGTCATCGAGCGTGCCGAAGCGAGGACTGCCTGATACGCTGAGAATGCGCCACGACGAGCACTACGTCGAAGCCCTCGTGGGCTCGGCGGGAGAGCCGGTTGGGCGCATGGTCGCCATCGATCTACTCGATCCCAACCCGGACCAACCACGTCAAGTCATGGGCGACCTGTCCGAGCTCATGGCATCCGTCGCCGAAAAAGGGATCATCGAACCGCTGGTTGTTCGCCAGCGCGGCAACCGCTACCAGATCATCGCCGGTGAGCGCCGATACCACGCGGCCGTCCAGGTGGGCCTACGGGAAGTGCCCGTCGTCATCCGCGAAGTGGACGACGCCGAGGTCATGGAGCTGGCCCTGGTTGAGAACCTGCAGCGCAAAGACTTGACGGCATTCGAAGAGGCCGAGGCGCTTCAGCAGCTGGCCGATCGCTGCGGCCATACGCACGAGGACCTGGCGCGAAAGCTGGGGAAGTCGAGAACATCGATTACGGAGTCCCTCTCGCTGACGGCGATGCCAGAAGAGGTCCGAAATCTTTGTCGGCTGGCCGACATTAGCGCTAAATCCACGCTTCTTCAAATAGTTAGACAGGCTAACCCGCAGAAAATGATTGCGCTGGTCGAGAAACTGGCGAACCAGGGCGCAGTCACGCGGCAATCCGCACGTGAAGAGACGGCCAAGGCCAAGCCCGGAAGGCCCAAGTCTTACGTGTTCGCATTCCGCCCGCCGACGAAGGCGTTCGACCTGCGACTGAGTTTCCGCAAGAGCAAGGTCGAGCCCGACGAGATCATTCAGGCGCTCGAGAACATCATCCGAGAACTGAAAGCCAGCAAGCGTCACTGAACGGCTGCTGGCGAGCTTCAAGGCCACTTCAAGACCAGGAAGATGGAGCCAGGAAGGAGGGCGCGGCGTCCAAGCGCGGACATGGCGCCCGGAACGCCTAAAACCGCAGCCCGGTCCATATCGAATAGTTAACATAACGCATGTTATGCGACGTCGAGTAAATCCCTCGGAAAACGCCCCGATCCCGCGCCAAACCGTATAATCGAGCCCATAGTCCTAAGAGCCACGTCGATCTGTTGATGCGCACTCTCGACCGCTACATCCTTCGCCAAATGGCCTGGCCGTTCTCGCTGGGCCTGACTGTCTTCACGTTCCTCCTCATCGTTCCCCAGTTGATGCAATACGCCGAGGAGTACGTCTCGAAGGGTGTCCCGCTGCTGACCGTCGGACGGCTGATCGTGACCCTGTTGCCGTTCTCCCTGGCTTTGACGATCCCGATGTCGCTGCTCTTGGCCCTCCTCGTGGCCTTCGGGCGGCTTTCAGCCGACCGCGAGTTCGTGGCCATGCAGGCCTGCGGCGTCAGCCTCTACCGGTTGTTTCGCCCGGTGGCCATGGTCGCCACGGCCAGCTGCCTGGCGACGGCGTACGTCTACATGGTCCTGATTCCAGTCGGGAATCAGAGCTTCCGGGAAATCACCTTCAACATCCTGGCGTCGAGCGCGGAAAACGAAGTCAAGCCGCGCGTCTTCTTCGAAGGGTTCTCGAACATCGTCGTCTACGCCCGAGAGCTACCTCAGACCGGTGGCTGGGACGGTGTGTTCATCGCAGATAGCCGATCAGGCGAAGGCGCCTCGGTTTACCTGGCGAGACATGGCCGGGCTGTCATCAATCGCAGCACGAAGACGGTGGAGCTGGTTCTCGAGGGCTATACGAGCCATACCGCCGACGCCAAGACCGGGTACAGGGTCGCCCACGGCGACTACCTCGTCCTCAATATCAACCCAGCTGGGATGTTCGGGGTCGGGAGCGTCGCGAAAGGGCTTCGGGAGATGTCGGTGCCCGAGCTGCGCGAGCGCATCGCCGGTATGCGGACCGCCGGCGAGTCGCCCCACAACGAGGTCTTTGAGCTCAATAAGCGGTACTCGATTCCCGCAGCCTGCCTGGTGTTCGGCCTGATTGGTTTGGCCCTGGGTGCAACCAATCGTCGCGACGCGAAGCTGGCAAGCTTCGTTGTCGGCGTCGTGGTGATCTTCGCGTATTACCTGCTGCTCTGGTTCGGGCAGTCGCTTGTTCGAGGACAAATTGTTCCGTCGTGGCTCGCCGCCTGGCTCGCCAATATCGTCCTCGGAACCCTCGGCGTGATGCTGTTCAAATGGCGGGACCGCGTCGCCGATCGACCGATCACGATCCCGTTCGTGCAGTCCCTGATGCGACGCCTTGCCGAGCGGACACAGGCGATGGGGCACGCGGCGCTCCCGTTCGGCATCCTCGATCGCTACGTCGCATTCACCTACTTGCGACTGCTCGCTCTGGCTGGACTCGCGCTGATTGGCGTGTTCTACGTCTCGACCTTCATCGATCTCTCCGAGAAGGTGTTCAGGGGAACCGGCACGTGGGGAATGCTGGCTGAGTTTTTCGTCTTCACCACGCCCCAGTACCTCTATTACATCGTGCCGCTCTCGGTGCTGCTCGCGTCACTCGTGACGGTGGCGATCCTGACCAAGAACAGCGAGCTCGTGGTCATGAAGGCGTGCGGAATCAGCCTCTATCGCTTCGCGGTGCCGATGATCGCGGGAGCTATTGCGGCCGGTGCCTTCCTCTTCACACTCGAGCAAACGATCCTGGGCCCCGCGAACCATCGCGCCAAGGTGATTCGCCACGTTCTCGATGGCGGCTCACCCGAAACCTTCAACGCGCTGAATCGCCGATGGGTCGTGGGCCGTGACGGCTCCATTTATCACTACACGTCGTTCGATCCGGACGCCAAACGATTCAGCGGCCTGTGGGTCTATGAATTCGACGGCGCAATGCGGCGAATCGTGCAGCGCACATTCAGCGATGAGGCCCGCTATACCGGCGCTACGTGGAACGTCAGCCGCGGCTGGACGAGGACATTCGATCAAAGTGGCGAACCGGGCCCGTTCTCGGAGTTCGCGACGGTGAATCGCGCGCTCGAGCCGCCAGAGCACTTCTCAACCGATCCACCAGACCCCGAGTCTATGAGCTTCACGCAACTGCGAGCCTACACAGAACAACTCGCGCAGAGCGGGTTCGATGTCGTCCGGCAGCGCGTCGCGTTGTATCGGAAGGTGTCGTTTCCGTTCGTGACGATCGTGATGACGCTCATCGCCGTGCCCTTTGCCGTCACGATCGGGCGAAGTGGAGCGATGGCGGGCATCGGTGTCGGCATCGCCATCGCGCTTGCCTACTGGATCACGATTCTTTTCTTTGCGGCGATGGGATCAGGGGGCGTGCTCACACCCGTGCTCGCAGCATGGGCACCGAATCTCCTGTTCGGTGTCGGAGCAGCGTATCTTCTGCTAACTGTCCGGACGTGATCCTCTAGCGAACGTATCGGATGTCGTCGAGCCAGACCTGCCCGCTCGACCCCTGTTTGGCGTGAACGGTATCCACGACGAACAACAGATCGCCGATATCTTCGAGAGCAGGCTGACCTGTGGCGGCACCGAACGGCACCATCTCATTGAAAGCGATCGTGACACTGCGAGCCATCTCGTCGAGGTATACCGATCTTCCCCACCGGCGATCGGCGGCGCCCGTCGCGCGAAGTTGAAGGGTGAGTCGCATGGGCCGCATGGCTCGTGCTGTGAATACGATTCCTTTGAACTGCCCGAGATCCGAGCTTGATGCGACCACGGCCGCCACGTACGGCGACTCCGACAACGTTCCCCCAAGTCCATACCGTAGAAGAAGTTGCGTGCCACCGACGCTCTTCGCCACACCGATCTCGCCTTCCGATCGGACGCTCTTTTCCACGCGCCAGTCAGAGGCCGGACCGTTTGAGTACAGAGCAACTGTCTGTCCCGTCGAAGTCTTCCGTGATGAGGTGTCGGGCGCAGCGATGTTCCCGACGTAGATTGGGTTCGACACGAGCCACGGGATGGGTGGCGAGCCAGGAGCGCCGGGGCGTTCGATCTCGACGCGATAAACACCTGCCATCGAAGGCGCCGTGTATTCGAGAACTGGCAATGTACCCGATGCGATGGTCTTCCCCTCCGACAGCAACTTGATGATCGAACCATCGGGCGCGTTCGATTCCACGCGCAGCATCACCGGACCGTCTTGAGGCAGGCGCTCGCCCATCACGGCGTGATGCGTGCCGCTCATTGCCGTGAAGGTAAACCTCGCCGGGCTCGCGAGTGCATCGATCGTCGAGAAGACACGCCCTCCGCGAATCGCATCGAGCACCAGTCGCGAATCTTCAGAGGCGTTCAGGTGAAGTTGGACCTGCGGGAGCGAGATCGACAGCGAGCGAAAGACTTGCTCGTACGACGGAACATGCAGTGAGAGCGACCGTCCGTATGGGTCGCCCCCGGGGCCGACTCGCGCATGTGCGTCGGCTGCGGCAACCGCCACGACAGGCCGTTTCTGGGTTAACGCATCCCATCGATTCAGGAGATCGTCTGGCCGATCGAGCAGCGTCGCCAGCGTTGACGCGCGTCGAAACGGATACGTGAACAACGCGCGACCAAGTGTGCCCCACCCTTCGTCGCGCCACTGACTGTCAGCGTTGAGCCACTCAACACCGTCGAGCGCGGCATTCCAGTCGTTCCACTGCAGTTCTGGCCGAGCGGAATCTGGGTGCGCCGCAATCGACATTCCTCCCATTCGACGCACGTCTTCGAGCACATCGCCGACTTCCCCGGCCAACGGATACGGCGATTGGGGAAGGTCTAACGCAACGACATGACCTCCGTTTGTGCTGATTTCAACGGCGTCGATGCAGAGAACGCCGTAGCGGTACACCGGAGTATCCGAGCCGCTCGTTCCGTCGCCATGGTCAGTGAACACGACGAACTGCAGACCGGCGCGGCTTGCGGCGGCCGCGACTTCATCCACGGTCCCGGTGCCGTCCGATCGTCGTGTGTGAACGTGAATGGCGCCACGTATCGGCACCGCTTCGGTTGAGCCCGTTGACAGCGTCACCGGTGCCGGCGGCAGCAGCAGATACAACCCGACGGCGCCGGCGACAGCCACCGACCAGAACCATATCTTCATGCCCGCGGGTGGTACTGATCGTAGATGGTGCGCATGCGCTGCTCGAGCACGTGCGTGTAGATCTGTGTCGTCGAAAGATCGGCGTGGCCGAGCATCATCTGAATAGCCCGCAGGTCAGCGCCGCGCTCGAGAAGGTGCGTCGCAAACGAGTGACGAAGCATGTGTGGACTGAGTGACTTCGTAATCTGCGCCTGGCGCGCATAGCTCTTGAGAATCTTCCAGAACCCGACGCGCGTCAGCCCAATGCCTCCGCCGCGCGCGTTGACGAAGAGCCGGGTGCTCCGTCGCTTCCCGAGCAACACGCCGCGCGATTGCTGCAGGTATCGTTTGACCCATGTCGCGGCCTCCTCGCCAATGGGAACGATGCGCTGCTTGTCGCCCTTACCCGTACAGGTGAGATACGACGCCTCGAGATTGACGTCCGCCGGCCGGAGTGAAACGAGCTCAGAGACCCGCATGCCAGTTGCGTAGAGCAGCTCGATCAAGGCGCGGTCGCGAAGGCCTCGTGGTGTGGAGACGTCGGGCTGCGCGATCAGTTGATCGACATCCTCGACCGAGAGATATCGCGGCAGCACTTTCCAGGCGCGCGGGGGGTGCAGGTCTTCTGAAGGGTTGGTTCTTAATCGTCCGTCAATCAACAAGAAACGATAGAACCCGCGATAGCACGCCACAGCCCGGGCCACGGATCGAGGTGACCGCCCCTGGGACATCATCTCCCGCACCAGTTCCTCGAGATCCTGCCGCGTCAATCGATCGACGGACGTCCCGCGGCCGGCGGCAAAGTCGGCCAACCCGTTCAGATCGCGCGCGTAGCTTTCGATCGAGTTGGCCGCGAGACGACGCTCGACGGTGAGATGCGTGAGATACGCGTCCAATGCGGACACAGTGCTCGCCACTTTGATCTGGTTGGGGCCTCGGCCCTGACCCTCTCCGGATAGAATTGTAGCCGTATGCCCGTGCGTTCAAAGTGGCAGTCGCTGCCTACCGAGGCCATCAACGCGTTCAGTCTCGGGATCGACAAGCTGGCCGCCGACGACATCGTTGACCTGATGCTCAACGAAGATCGCAAGATGCTCGACGCCGTGAGGCGCGAGCGTGAGCGCATCGCGGTCGGCGTGGAAATGATCGCCGCGGCTCTTCGCAAAGGCGGCCGGATCGTCTTTGTAGGTGCTGGGACAAGCGGACGTCTCGGTATCCTCGAGTCCGCGGAAATGCCGCCGACATTTGGAACCGAGCCAGAGCACATTCAGGCCGTGATGGCCGGCGGGCGCGACGCGATCTTTGCGGCGAAAGAAGGCGTCGAAGATCACTACGAAGAAGGCGCGCGCGCCGTGTCACGTCTGCGGCCAAGCAAGAAAGACATCGTCATCGGCGTATCAG
>Ga0315912_10006936_pt1 | contig 10044 bp, 7 predicted proteins | sample VfabasoilMG_FD_204469 | JGI IMG/M metagenome (GOLD analysis project Ga0315912, IMG submission 204469) | Garden soil microbial communities collected in Santa Monica, California, United States - V. faba soil | ecosystem: Environmental > Terrestrial > Soil > Garden | place: USA: California... | reverse complement strand
TTCCGCTCCGGCCAAGGGCGATTGCCTCACGGTTGTCATGGGCGTGAACGATGACAAGTACGACGCGAGCAAGCATCACATCATTTCCAACGCGAGCTGCACCACGAACTGTCTGGCGCCGGTCTGCCACGTGTTGCTCAAGGAAGGTTTCGGCATCGCCGAAGGTTTGATGACCACCATCCATGCCTACACCGCCACGCAGAAAACCGTGGACGGTCCGAGCAAGAAGGATTGGAAAGGCGGCCGCACGGCGGCGCAGAACATCATCCCGTCCAGCACTGGCGCGGCGAAAGCGGTCGGGCTGGTGTTGCCGGAATTGAAGGGCAAGCTCACCGGCATGGCGTTCCGCGTGCCGACACCGACTGTCTCCGTGGTGGATCTCACGTTCAAGACCACGAAGGACACCAGCTATGCCGAGATCAGCGCCGCGATGAAGAAAGCCAGCGAGACCTACATGAAGGGCATCCTCGGCTATACCGAAGACGAAGTCGTCAGCTCGGATTTCATCCACTGCGAACTGTCTTCCATCTTCGACGCTGGCTCCGGCATCGAGCTGAACAAGAACTTCTTCAAGCTCGTGAGCTGGTACGACAACGAATGGGGTTACAGCTGTCGCGTGGGCGACCTCATCAAGGTGATGCTCAAGAAGGGCATCTAAGCTCCGGAACACAGAATTCACCAAACGGCGGTCCGGCAACGGGCCGCCGTTTTGCATTCGGTTCGCAAACCAAGCACAAATTGTAATGGTTGCGCGCGCACAGGAGATTAGAATTCGACCATGTTGATCAATGGAATCGGTGTTCCTTCACTCCTGAGCCGAACTTCACCTGTTTGGCTTGGGGAAGTTTGGTCGCCGTTTTCATTTATCTTGTCTCTCCAGTTGCGGACGTTACCGTAACGTACACCAAACGCATCATGAGTCCCCAAGCCCTCGCACGATTAATCGGCTTCGCCATTTTGATCTTCGTGTTGATCATCATGGCGTCCTCGGGCACGTACGTCGTGAAGCCCGGGTATCGAGGCGTGGAGGTGACCATGGGGAAGGTTTCGCCCGCGTTCAAGCCTGAGGGCTTTGGGCTCAAAATGCCGCTGGCGACTGAAATTCATCCGATTTCCACGCGGCAACAAACCGCCGAAGACAAGGCCGAATGCTACTCGGCCGACCTGCAACAGATCGTCGTCCAGTTGCGCGTCCTGTTCCGCATTCCCGAGGCATCCGTGGTGAAATTGTTCCAGGATTATCACGGCGAGGTGTTTCCCAGTCTCATTTCGCCGCGGGTGCAGGAGGCGCTCAAGGAAGTCACCGCTCTGCAAAGTGCCGAACAGATCGTCAAGAACCGCGAGCAAATCAAGGTCGGCGCGCTGGAGCTCGCCCGCAAGAAGGTCGGCACATTCCTGGTGATCGAAGACATCGTGGTGGAAAACATCGCTTTGACCCGCGAACTGGAACGGGCCATCGAACAGAAGATGGTGCAGGAACAAGAAGCGGCGAAGGCCAAGTTCATCCAGCAACGCGCGCAGATCGAAGCCGACACCGCCATCATCAAAGCCAAGGGCGAGGCGGAATCGTTCAAGATTCGCGGCCAGGCCCTCAAGGACAACCCCACGTTTGTGGACCTGCAAATTGTCGATCGTTGGGATGGCATTGCGCCCCTGGTGATCGGCAGCGGCGGCAACGTCATGATGACCCTGCAGGAACTCGAACGCTCACGCCAATCTCATGCCCAGCCCCAATTACAATCGCGGACCAACCGGCCGGCCCATTGACCTGCCCAGCGGCCCCACCCTCGCCAAGCTGATCGGTGCGGCGATCCTGGTGTTCGTGGTCGTCCTGTTCAGTGCCGCCGGCACGTACGTCGTCCAGCCCGGTACGCGTGGCATCAAGGTCACACTGGGCAAGGCGACGGACCAGTTCCTGCCAGAGGGATTTGGTTTCAAGACGCCGCTTATCACGCACATCGTGCCGGTGACCATTAAGCAGCGCACCACGCCGCTCACCGCGCAATGTTTCTCGTCCGACCTCCAGCAGGTGATGCTCGAATTGCGCGTGTTGTACCGCGTGCCGGAACAGTCGGTCGTGCAGATTTTCAGACAATACGCCGGCGATCCGTTCGACAGCCTGATCGCGCCCCGGGTGCAGGAGGCGATGAAGGAAGTGACCGCGGGCTACACGGCGGAATTAATTGTCAAAGATCGCGAGGCCATCAAACAAAAGGCCATCACGGCGGCGCGCCAGAAGATCGGGCAGATTCTTACGGTCGAAGACATCGTCATCCGGAACATTGATCTCTCGCACGAATTGGAAGCGGCGATCGAAGCCAAAATGGTGGCGGAACAAGAAGCGGCGCGGGCGCGCTTTACCCAACTCCAGACGCAGGTGGAGGCGGATACTGTCGTGATTCGGGCGCGCGGCGAGGCGGAGGCCATCCGGGTGCGGGGCGAGGCGTTGAGGTTGAATCCAGCGTTTCTTCGCCTGCAAATCGTCGAGAAATGGAACGGGCACTCCCCGCTGGTGATTCCGCAGCCGGCGGAGAGTTCGCAGGCAGGATTGCTGCTGCCGTTGCCGCCCGCTCCAATTCCACCGTGAACGCCATGAATCCCCGCGCTCGTCTCGGACTGCAGGTAACTGCCCTCGTGGTGATCATCCTCGCGCTGATCCTAATTTTCCCGCGGGCACTTGGTTTTGTGGAGATGGCGGCGCGCGAGTTGCGCTATTTCTGGTGGGTGATTCTCCTGCTGGCCCTCGCGGGCTGGCTGATGTGGGGCTTCAAAAAACGCCCGTGACGGGGGCGTTCCCATTTGGTCTGACTTCAGAATGCCCGCTTTGCCGCTTGCTTCGCGGTCGGGGCTTTCCAAAAATGGTTCTATGAAGACAAGACTCGTCATGCTCCTTGCCGCGTGGTGCGCGGCATGGCCGGCGTTCGCCCAGGTGACGGTGGAAGTGGTCACGGAACAGGACAAATTCCTGCCGGCGGAATCACTGCCCGTGGCGGTGAAGATCGTGAATCGATCGGGCCGCACGCTGAATTTGGGCGCTGATCCTCGCTGGCTGACTTTTGTTGTGCAAGGGCGGGACGGATTCGTAGTCGAACAGTCCGGCGAAGTGCCTGTGGAGGGCGGGTTCAAATTGGAATCCGGCGAGGTGGCCACGCGCCGCGTGGATTTGGCGCCGTATTTCTCAGTGACCCGCACCGGAGGCTATCAAATCGAGGCCACGGTGCAGTTGCGCGAACTCAACGGCCAGGTCTCCAGCAAGCCCAAGCAGTTTGATGTGATCGAAGGAGCGATTATCTGGACGCAGGAATTCGGCGTGCCTCCGCCGCCGGGCGAAACGAATCAATCACTCGAAGTGCGCCGCTACACGTTGCTCAAGGCGAATTATCTGAAATCAGAATTGCGGTTGTACGTCCGCGTATCGGAGGAAGCGGACCAGCGGGTCGTCAAGGTGTTCCCTGCGGGACCAATCGTTTCCTTCGGGCAACCTGAAACCCAGCTCGACAAGCAAAACAATCTGCATTTCATCTATCAGTCCGGGCGCGTTACCTGTCTCTACCTCATGGTTTCCCCGGATGGCGAAATTGTGCGCCGACAAACGTACGAATACGCCGGTTCGCGTCCGCGTCTATCAGGCGATGATTCGGGCAAGGTTTTTGTGAAGGGCGGCGTCCGTCGCCCCGCGAAGAACGATCTGCCCGCCACCACCAGTGAGCCCAGTCCGGCGCCGAAATGATTCCAGGCTGCTCCGTCATACGGCGGAGTGTTGCCTGATTTTCCTCGCCCTGGTCTCAAGCCCGGCGGCCACCACCAACGTGGTGTTGCATTTGAGCAATGGCGACCGCATCGCCGGCACCCTCGTTTCCGTGGACACGAATCAGTTGATTGTGGCCACGAGTTGGATGAAGGCGCTGCCGGTGCCGGTGAGTGCGATCACCAATCGCCAGTTCACCGTGGTCGGCAGTCCCATGACGCCCGCCCCAACACTTTCGCCGGCGCCGACGCTTCCCCCGACTTCACCTGCCCCCGCCGCGGTGGCCGGGAGCAAACTGGCCACGAACAAGCCCGCCGCCAGCACCCAGACGGCCGCGGTCAAACCCCCGACGAAGAAACACTGGAAAACCGATATTCGACTGGGTACGGACTTCCAATCAGGCGAGAAGGACCGTAGCCTGTACTGGGGCACGTTCAAACTCACTTACGAGCGGCCCTACAAAGACCGACCCAAGCAGTTTTTCCGCAATGTCCTGGATTACCGCGCGGATTACGGCGAAACGGATGACGAAAAGTCCGTCAATCGCATGAGCGGCTCGATGAAGACGGATTTCGATCTCGCGGACCGCTGGTACCTCTACAATCTCGGGGTCATCGGCTACGACGAATTCCGCAAGATCGAGTTCGGCTACGAAGTCGGCCCGGGCGTGGGCTATCACCTGGTGCGACAACCCAAGTTCGTCCTCGATGTGGAGACGGGTTTGAACTACCAGTACCAGGACCGGACTGACAGTGAAGATACGGAATCGCTTTACGCGCGCGTGGCCGAGAATATGACCTGGAAAATCGCCCCGCGGATAACCTTTACCGAGAAATTTGAATTCTACCCGAGCTTGGAGAGCATCGATGAATTCCGCTTCCGGCTCGAATCCACGCTCAGCCTGGCCGTCGTGCAGAACTTGAGCCTCAATTTTTCCGTGCTGGATGTTTTCGATACCAACCCGGCGCGGAACGTGAACCGAAACGAGCTGCTGGTCCGTTCGTCACTGGGAATATCTTTCTAACCTGTCAGTGGGTAGTCACGCCAGCGTGGCGGCCGGGTTCGCGTGCAACTGGAGGAGCTTTTTCACGGCAGCGGCAAAGTCGGACACGATCAGGTCGTGGTGAGCATTGCCCAGCCAGGGAGAATTGATCAGCAGTGAGGTGGCGCCCACGGCGAGTGCGGCGTCGGCATCGTACCATTTATTGCTGATAACGAATGACCGGTCCAGGTCGAGCTGCCACTTGTAACGCGCCTCAGTAAGCAAACCGGGCTTCGGCTTGCGGCAGGGACAGTGATCGGTTTCGTCATGGGGGCAAAGCAAGATGTCATCGAGCGGCACTTCCTTCATCAGCAGAGCGTGCATCTGATCCAACGCCCGACGGGACTGATAGCCGCGGGAAAGCCCGGGCTGGTTGGTGGTGGCAATCACAACGAAACCCGCCTGCTTGAGCTTCCGCACCAAAGCCGGCGCCGCGGGATTGATTTTGAAATGTCCCAGCGACAGCGGACTGACTTGATGCGAGCGCTCAACCAGCGCCTGATTCAGCACGCCATCCCGTTCAATGAAGACGCCGACTTTCATAGTTGGCTGCCTCTAAGCAAAAGCCGGCCCAACTCTGCCGGCTGGCAAAAAAATTTGCGCGGCCTGCTCCTCCAGCGATTCTAGTCACTTCAGCCGCTGGAAATCCGGACTGGGTTCGCCGCATGGGCCGCCGCCATGTCCCAAAAAACCGCAGTCAGTCTCAAAAACTGGCGGACGGAACCGTCAATCTGTCAATTCGGCCAACGTCTGGACTTTCGCCTGCATACCTTTGACGATGGGCAATGCCCGGCCGACGGCATTCTGCTCGGTCTGCCCCTTGAAGGATTCCATTTCCATCCACACCGCCGCCATGGGTTCGCCATTGCGGTCGCGCAGCGGCATGACTATCCGCGCGGCTCCGTCCACCTTGCCGTGAAAGACGGTGCCGGTGTTGATCGTGTTCAATTCGGTCTTCCCTCCGGCGTTGCCCACCTCTTCGGCAACTTTACTGGCGAGCACCTTGGGTGCGCCAGTTTCGTCGAGAGTATAAACTCGTAGCCCGCGCAACCGTGTCTGCTTGGCCATGACCTCATTGACCAGCGTCTGGGCAAACGGAACGCGCGGTTTGTAAGTGATCCGTGTGTCAGTGAAATAGCTGACGGAATCAGACTTGGTCCAGTAGCCAATCCGCCCGCTGGTGAACGTGTTGTCAATCAGCGGCGGAAACACGTCCTGGCCATTGAGGGCGCAACGGATTTGATTCGCCTGGCACTCGATTCGCAGCTCATTCCAATCCCCAGCGACCAGGGGCATTTCCCGGCCGATGGGTTCGCTGCGCACGCCATTCACTACCTTGTAAAACCGGACATTCCGGCCCAATCCGCTGGCGCGGATGATGTAGAAGTTTTTCTCGTCCGTGGCCCGAAATACGATGCCCGCCATCTGTTCCATTTTCCCGCTGACCAGTTTGAAGCGCGTCGTGAGTTGGAAATCGCGGAACGTCTCACCGGTGTGAAGCAGGATCGGGAAGCGTTCATCCGTCGCCACGCTGCTCAATTGCGCGAGCACCGGTTTGCGAGTCACTACGGGCGCCTTCTCTGACAACCGCGGGAGCAGCGGCGCAACCTCCTCCATCAGGATTTGCCAGTCGCCCAGCGGCCCCTCGCCCAGCAGCAAGTTGGTAAAGCCCGGCGGCGTGCGGCCGGCCAGCGCGGCGTCGAACTCGAACTTTATTTCGGCCGCTCCGGCGGTTAGCAATCCGGCAACCAGCAAACTGATCGCGTAAGAGACTTTTCGCATTGCTGCGAGCCTGACAAAAACTTCGCTACGCCACAAGCCGCATGGCGGCTTAATCCTCGCCGTTGGATTCGCTCTTGCGGCCCCAGCGCTGTTGTTTCTCCGGCAGGGTGGTATCCACCTTTACGTAGTAGGTGTCCTCGCCAAACTGGGCATTTACCGCCGCCTGCAACTGGCGCGAGGGCGTCACAAAGTAACGATCATTGGGCTCGATGAAGATGATTTCGCCAGTGGGCCGCTTGAGGCACAGCAACAACTGGCAGCGGCCGGTATGCGCGGCGACCAGGTCGCGTACGACTTCCATGTTCTCCGGCTTGAGATGCGCTGTGTGCAGCCGGAAATGCACCTGCTTGGTGAATTTCCGCGGCGCATCCTCGAGGGGAAAGATTTCCTGCGGGAAGATCTTCGGCCGATCCTCGCTCGTGCTGACCTCGCCAATTACCATGATGGCCTGATTGAGTTCGAGCAGAGTGCGGAACTTGTCATAGTTCTCGTTCATTACCAGCACCTGCACCGAGCCCTCCAGGTCCTCGAGCGTGATCATCGAATACGGTTTGCCGCTTTTCTTGGAGACGCCATGTTGCGCCGCCGCGATGAGCCCGCCAATACGCGTCATCGAGCGGTTCGGCAGCTCCATGAGTTTCGAGGTCGAGGCCAGGCAATACTTCTCCAGGATCGGTGCGTACGGCGTGAGCGGATGCCCCGTGACGTAGAAACCCAGCAGTTCCTTTTCGTGCGCCAGCAATTCATGCTGCGGCCATTCGGGCAGGGATGCGATCGCTTCGGGCATCACGGCCGCTGCTTTTTCCTCCAGCACCCCGAACAACGAACTCTGCCCCTTTTGCTTGTCTGATTGGATGCTCGCCGCCCGGGCCAGCGTGCGTTCAATCTGGGCGAACAATGTCGCCCGGTTAGCCTTCAGGCCGTCGCATGCGCCGGACTTGATGAGCGCTTCCAGGATCTTCCGGTTGACGGTGCGGCCATCCACGCGTTCGCAAAGATCAGCGAGTGATTTGAACTTCCCGCCATCGTTGCGCGCCTTGAGAATATTTTGCACCGCCACCTCGCCCACGCCTTTGATGGCGGCGAGCCCAAAGCGGATGACCTGATCGGACGTGTCCCCGGTTGGCGTCGTGCGCCGCGCCGGCGCAAAGGCCACCTGGCTTTCATTCACGTCCGGACCGAGCACTTCGATGCCCATGGTGCGCGCCTCGGCGATGTATTCGCTGAGTTTTGCGGTGTCGCCCATGTCGTTGGTCATCATCGCGCACAGAAACTCGACCGGGAAATTCGCCTTCAGATACGCGGTCTGGTAGGCGACAATGGCGTACGCGGCGGCGTGCGACTTGTTGAAGCCGTAGCCAGCAAACTTTTCCAACAAGTCGAAGATCTGGTTCGCCTTCGACGCGGAGATGTTGTTCTTCTCCTTGGCGCCCTTGACGAAGGTCTCGCGCTGCTTCTGCATTTCCTCGACCTTCTTCTTGCCCATCGCGCGCCGCAGCAAATCCGCGCCGCCGAGCGTGTAGCCGGCCAGCAGCTGCGCGGCCTGCATCACCTGCTCCTGGTAAATTAAAATGCCGTAGGTTTCCTTCGCAATTGGTTCGAGCAACGGGTGTTCGTATTCCACCTTCACCTCGCCGTGCCGGCGCTTGATGAATTCCGGAATCAGGTCCATCGGCCCAGGCCGGTACAGCGCCACGAGCGCGGTGATGTGCTCGACGCTGGCGATTTGAAACTTCCGGCACAGGTCGCGCATGCCGCCGGATTCCAACTGGAAGACGCCGAGCGTGTTCGCCTTGTTGAGCAGGTCGTAGGTCTTCGCGTCATCCAGTGGCAACCGGTCCACGTCCACGGTGATGCCCTGAGTGCGCTTGACCATCTCGCAGGTGTTGCGGATGACCGTAAGCGTCTTCAGGCCGAGAAAATCCATCTTCAGCAACCCGAGGTCGCCGACCGGACCCATCGCATATTGAGTCACAAGCGTGCCGCTATCGTCCTGCTTGAGTGGCAGCAGATTCACGAGCGGTTGATCGCCGATGACGACGCCCGCGGCGTGCACGCTGGCATTGCGCGTGAGGTCTTCGAGAATGAGCGCGGTGTCAATCAGCTCGCGCGTTGTCTCTTCGCTTTCGTAGGCCTGCTTGAGTTCCGGCGATTGCTTGAGCGCCTTTTCCAGCGTCATTTTCAAGTCCACCGGAATCATCTTCGCCAGCCGGTCGCACTCACCATAACTCAGGCCCATGACGCGGCCGACGTCACGCACCACGGATTTTGCGCCCATCGTGCCGAAGGTGATGATCTGCGCGACGGAATCTTTGCCGTATTTTTCGCGCACGTATTCGATGACGTCCGCCCGGCGGTCGTCAGCAAAATCGATGTCGATATCTGGCGGATTGACGCGCTCGGGATTCAGGAAGCGCTCGAACAGCAGGCCGTAGCGGATCGGGTCCACGTTCGCGATTTCGAGCAGGTAGGTCACGAGCGAACCGGCGGCGCTACCACGCGCCACACACGCGATGCCCTTGCTCCGGCCGTAGCGGATGAAGTCGCCGACAATCAGGAAGTAGGAAATGAATCCGGTTTTCTCAATGACCGTGAGTTCGACCTTGAGGCGATCGATGACGACATTGATTGCGCCGGCGACGGCGGGATCGTGCAACGGGCTTCCGGTGTCTGGCCGGCCGTTTTGATCTGCATCGGAAGTCTGCCCTGCCGGCGGCGTGCCTGCAGCAGCTTGGTAAGTCGGCAGCCGGCTCGGATCATCGATGCCTTCAATGATGAATTCCTTTCCTTCCGCCTTCGCATGGATCGTGTAACGGTGGAACAGACCTTCCGCGAGCCATTGGCGCAAGAAACCTTCGCGCGTGAAATGTTCGGGCGGATGAAACACCGGGTAGTGCAGGGTCTTGAAATCGAAATCCACATTGCATTTCTCGGCGACTTCCAACGTGTTCGTCACGGCATCCGGCACTTCGGCGAAGCGGGTTTTCATTTCGGCGGCGGAGCGCAGATAGAACTGCTCCGGCACGTAGCCCGCGCTCATGCGCTTGGGATCGCTGAGCAGCGATTGCGTGCCGATGCACACAAGGCAATCGTGCGCGTGCGAGTGGCTTTTCTCGACGTAATGCACGTCGTTGGTCGCCACGAGTTTCAGGCCGAATTCCTTGGCCCACGCGATCAGGTGGTTGTTCACCTTGGCCTGCTCGGGGATGCCATGATTTTGCAGTTCGAGATAAAAGTTTTCCGCCCCGAGCGTCTGCTTGAACCAATCGACCGCGTCCCGCGCCTTGCCCAACTGGTCGCGCATGATCCAGTCCGGCACTTCGCTGGCCAGGCAGCCGGAGAGCGCAATGAGCCCTTCCTTGTGCGCGGCGAGAATCTCTTTGTCGATGCGCGGTTTGTAGTAATAGCCCTCGAGGTGGGCGGAGGTGACCAGTTTGACGAGGTTTTTGTATCCGGCTTCGTCCTTCGCCAG
>Ga0315912_10006935_pt1 | contig 10044 bp, 7 predicted proteins | sample VfabasoilMG_FD_204469 | JGI IMG/M metagenome (GOLD analysis project Ga0315912, IMG submission 204469) | Garden soil microbial communities collected in Santa Monica, California, United States - V. faba soil | ecosystem: Environmental > Terrestrial > Soil > Garden | place: USA: California... | reverse complement strand
AGATCTGGATCTCGCACGACTTCGTGGCGAATGCGAAGCTGAAGAAGTCGCCGGCGTACTACGAGTAGTCGTCGCCTGTCGATCAGGACTGCACGAGGCGAGGCAGGAGCCTCACGGCGTTGTCGCGATCGATGGCCCGCAGGTCGGCCGCGCTCAACAGCTTCAGTTCGCTCAACGCTTTCACGTACTCGGCGCTCGTGCCGCCGGGCGGGAAGTCGGTGCCAAACAGAATCTGCGACGGCTTGACCAACTCGAGGAGCGACGCCACCGCGCCGCGATTCGAGGCGCCGGCGAGGTCGTAGTAAAACTTCCTGATCTCGGCGATGAACCCGTTCGGCAGACGCTCCTTGGCGTTGTTCGACGCGCCTTCGATGCGCCCAGCGAGGAACGGCACCGTGCCGCCGGCGTGCGACCAGATGAAGCGCACATCCGGGAAGCGAGCCGCGTCGCCGCTGAACGCGACGCCCATGATCGCGCGCGTCGTGTCCGTGCCGTACTCCATGCTCCCGGGCGCGACACCCTGCGCATAGTCGAGATTACGGCAGCAGTTCGCGGCGGTCGGGTGCACGTGCACGACGGCCTTGCGCCGGTTCAACTCCTCCATCACGGGACGGAACTTCGCGTTGCCGAGCCACGTGTCGCCGTAACTCGTGAAGAAACCGACCCCGTCCACCTTCAATGTGTCGTAGCAGTACGCGATCTCGGAGAGCGTCGCGTCTACGTCGGGCAGCGGCATCGCCGCGAACAGCCCGAACCGTTTCGGGTGATCCTGGACGAGTTTCGCGCCGTACTCATTGCATGCGCGCGCCAGTTGCTTCGTCATGGGCGCGTCGCCAAACCACAACCCGGGATTCGTGATCGACACCATCGATGCGGCAACGCCGCCGCGGTCCATGTCCTCGATCGACTTCTCGGGTGTCCACGTCGTGTTGGCCGGTTGCAGGAGCGGTCGGCCTTTGACGGCCGTGACCCATGCCGGCGGCGCGAAGTGATGGTGGATGTCGATGCGGAATGGCTTGGTTGTGCCGGCTGATTGTGCGAGCGCGAACAGACGCGACGCGCCTGCGCTCGCTGCCAGGCCCGACGTGGCAAGCAGTCCGGCAATCAGGTGCCGGCGACTGATGTCGATCATCGCTACTCCGATGCGCCGAGCGATCGAAGCAGATCGACCATGCTCTGTCGTCCGGCTCTTCCGGCCACTGCTGCGAGCGGCGTCAGCCCCTTCGCGTTACGCACGTTGAGATCAGCGCCCTGGCTGGCGAGCAGCTTCACGACCTCGCCGTAGTTCTGTCCTGCCGCGATGTGTAACGCGGTGTCACCGGCGGGATTGGCGGCGTTGATGTCGCTGCCCAGCGCCAGCACTGTCGTGACTGTCTCCAGCACACGGCTGTCAGGCTCGACCCTGCCCCCGTCGAGAATCGCGAGACCACGGCGATCGGTGCCACGTTTCTCGTCCTGCACCGGCGCCGTGATGCCCATGCCGACCGCGGCCATGAGCGGTGTAGCACCGTCCTTCATCGGCAGGCGGGTGTCGGCGCCGGCGGCAGCCAGCGCGCGCATGATGTCTGCCTCGAGGAACTTGGCCGCGAGCAGATACGGCGTGGCGCCGATCAGTGTCTTTGGCAGCTCGAAGTCCTGGCTGTTGCGCCGCACCGGGGTGCCCTTCGTCATCTGTGCGTTCGGATTCGCCCGGTGTGCGAGGAGCGCCTTGACGAGATCCAGATCGCTGCGCAGAACGGCGGCGTGCAAAGCGGTATAGCCGACTACCGCTGCGTTCGCGTCGGCACCTTTCTCGAGCAGCACCTTCGCCACATCGTCGTGACCACTATGCGCGGCAACGACGAGCGCGCTCGAGCCATCGGGGAGCGTGTCGTTGACATCCGCGCCGGCGGCGATCAGCAGCCGCGCGGACTGGGCATCGCCCGATCGCGCCACGAACAGGATCGCCGTGCTGCCGCCGCGCGGAACGTCGTAGTTCAACTCCTCGCGCCCGGCGCGTTGTGTCACCTCGCTGGTGACCGTCTGAATGAAGCTTCGGGATCGGGCGCGGACGTCGGCGCCTGCCTCGAGCAACGCATTGACTGCCTCGGGATGCCCTTGCGCAGCGGCCCACATCAGCGCGGTCTGATCGTGGCCCGGTTCCTTCACGTTGACGTTGGCACCACGAGCCAGCAACGCGCGGACGCCCGCAGCTTCACCCGTACGTGCGCATGTCATCAGTGCGGTCTCGCCGCTGATGAGCGTGGCGTTGGGGTTTGCCCGTGCCTGCAGCAGTCGTTCGACCAAGGCTCCCTGACGATTGAGGCAGGCCAGATACAGAGGCGTGACGCCGGTGTCGTCGGCGACGTCGGTCTTTGCGCCGGCCCGCAACAAGAGATCCACCGTGCTCGCGTCGCTGAGATGCACCGCCCAATGCAGGGCCGTGGCGCCGTCGCCCTGACGTGCGTTGACGTCCACTTTCTCTTTGAGCAGCGAGCGAACGGCCTCGGCGTTGCGAGTCTTGATCGCGTCGATGAGCCGCGGGTCAACTCCGGCCGCCAGAGAAGCGGTGACCGCGAGCGCGACGATTGATGCAGCGACCAGTGCTTTCAACACGTGGGTCCCTAGATTCCTGCGAGCGCGCGGTCGTCGAGCCGTCCGGTGCTGTCGCCAATGCGATCCAGATGCACGCCGAGTTTGTCGAGCAGCGTGAGGTGCAGGTTCGCGAGCGGCGTCTCCTTGGCGTACGCGATGTGACGTCCGCCCTTGAGTTGCACCGAGTGCCCGCCGGCCAGCACGAGTGGGATGTTGCGCGGGTCGTGCGCGTTGCAGTCGCCCATCCCGGTCCCGTACATCATGATCGTGTGGTCGAGCAGCGAGCCGTCACCGTCCGGCGTGGACTGCAGCTTCTCCAGCAGATAGGCGAACTGCGTGACGTGATAGTGGTTGATCTTCGTCACCTTGACGATCTTCTCCGCCTCCTGCTGGTGATGCGTGATCGGGTGATGCGCATCGGGCACGCCGATCTGCGGGTAGGTGACGCCGCTGAACTCGCGTCCCAGCATGAACGTGACGACGCGCGTGAGGTCCGTCTGGTAGGCAAGGACCTGCAGGTCGCACATCAACCTGACGTGCTCGTCGTACGTTGCCGGGATGCCGGCAGGGTGATCGAGGACCGGCAACTCCTTGTCGCCATGTTCCTCGGCTTTCTGAATGCGACGCTCGACGTCGCGAATGGCCTCGAGATACTCCACGAGCTTCACGCGATCGCTCGCGCCTAACGCACCCTGCAGGTGCGCGACTTCATCGCGCACGGAGTCGAGCACGCTGCGATCCTGCTTGAGTCGAGCAAGCCGCGTGCGGGCATCGGTGTTCTGGCTGTCGCCGAAGAGACGCTCGAACACCGCGCGTGGATTGTTCTCGGTCGGCAGCGGAGTGGCGGAGCCGAGCCACGAGATCGTGTTGGTGTACGCACACGCAAAGCCGACGTCGCACGCTCCGGCAGTTTCAGTGGACTCGACGGCCAGTTCGAGCGAGGCGAGTTGTGTCGATGCGCCGATCTCTCGAGCCGCAAGTTGGTCCATCGAGATGCCGGCGTCGAGCCACGTCTCGCTGGTGGGCGGCGAAATGTCTGTGAGGAAGCGCGTGCTCGCCTTCGCATGCGCACCGCCCGGACGTCCTGGGCTGGGCACGCAGGCAAGGTTGCTGAGCACGAGCAGGTTGTTGCGAAACGGCGCGAGCGGCGCGAGCGTCGGCGTGAGCTCGAAGCCCGCGCCTTCGGTGGCCGGCGTCCACTGCTGCATGACCATGCCGTTGGGCACGTACATCACGCCGAACCGCGTCACCGCTTTCGCGGGAGTGTTCTGCAGAGCCGTCAGCGCTGGCACCATCGAGTCGAGCAGCGGCAATGCCAACGTGGCACCCAGACCTCGCAACATCGCCCGCCGCGGAATGGCTTTCCTGGTGATCAGCATCTGCACTGCTCCTATGGTGCTGTGGCCGTCGAAACCGGTGCCTGGTCGCGGCTGCGCGTCGTGCTCATCGTAAACGGCGCGCTCCGCGTAATCCCCATGATGAGCGACGACCATCGATAGCCGCCAGCTGCCGCGTTCTTCGTGATTTGCCGAACGGCGGGAAGGTCCGTCGATTCGATGCTGCGCCCGAGCGCGTACCCCATCAGCTTCTGCGTGAACGTGCGCGCGAAGTCTTCCTGGTGGCTCGCCATCAGCTGGCGCAGGCCGGTTACGCCGTCGAATTTCGTGCCGTCGGGCAGCGCGGCAGACGCATCGACCGGCAGGGCGTCGACTGAGCTGCGCCACTTGCCGAGCGCGTCGAAGTTCTCGAGCGAGAAGCCAAGCGGATCCATGCGGACGTGGCACACCGCGCACGACGGGTTCTTGCGGTGCGCTTCCATCTGTTCGCGGATCGATTGCGGCCGCTCGTTCGATCCCTCTTTGAGCGACGGAACATCGGGCGGCGGTGGTGGCGGCGGTGACCCGAGCACGTTGTCGAGCAGCCATCGCCCACGCAACACCGGTGATGTGCGATTCGGGTACGACGTCACCGTAAGAATGCTGCCTTGTCCGAGCAGTCCGCCGCGTCGGCCGTCGGTAAACGTCACGCGCCTGAAATGGCTGCCGTAGACGTTCGGGATCTGGTAGTGGCGCGCGAGTCGCTCGTTGACGAAGGTGTAGTTGGCGGTGAGCAGTTCGTTGACGCTGCGATCCTCACGCAGTTGCGTCTCGACGAACAGCCGCGTCTCCTGTCGAAACGCATCGCGAAGGTTTTCGTCGAACTCCGGGTACGCATCCACGTCGGGCACGACGCCAGCCAGCTTGTTCAACGTGAGCCACTGGCTCACGAAGTTGTCGACCAGCGCTCCCGATCGTTTGTCGGCGAGCATCCGCTTTACCTGCTGCTCGAGACCCGCTGGAGTACTGAGCGTTCCGCGCGTCGCCGCGTCCAGCAGTTGATCGTCAGGGATGCTGCTCCACAGGAAGAACGACAACCGCGATGCCAGGTCGATGTCAGTGAGGCGATACACCGACCCAGGTAGCGAGTTCGCCGGCTCGCGCTCGATGCGGAACAGGAAGCTTGGTGATGCCAGCATTCGCCGCAGCGCGCGCTGAATGCCGGCCTCGAATCCCTCTTCAGACTGCCCGGTCCGATAGAAAGTGAGCAACGTCTCGAGATCCTGTTCGGTCACCGGGCGTCGATACGCACGACGCGCCAGCCTCGACAGGATCGTCCGCGCGCAGCGCTCATCGGCGGCCGTTGCCGTGGCAGGACGACAGACGAACACCGCCTTGCGGCTTGGCGTGTCCGTCGCAGGCTTCGCCGAGTACGGGCCTGCGATGGTGACGATGTCCACGGCGGGGTCGCCGTAATAGAGCTCGTTGGTCGTGCGGGCGAACCCGCGCTGCGGCGGCTGCAGGATGCCTTCGGGCTCCCAGTGCCGTCGGACAAACGACACGCCGACGTTGTGTTCACCCGCCGTTACAGGGATGCTCACCGTCAGACCTTCGTCTGCGGTGTGCATGTAGACTTCCCAACCCGGGTCACCTTGCGTGTTGCCCGCGAAGCTCTCCGGCGCCGTTCGCCCCTTGCCTTCGCCACCGATCGTGAATCGCTTGATCAGCGTGCCATCCAGGCGGATGTCGATCTGGTGCGCTTCGCCCATGCCGATCAGATAGAGATACAGCTGTCGCTTGAGCAGCACCTTGATGCGGTACTCGCCATCGAGCGGGAAGTGATACGGCAGGGAGACGCCGCCGCGCGAGCCGAACGGCAGGTCGTCGCTCGTGCGATCGTCCTGCACCAACGCCGTCGGAATCTTGAATGAGTTCTCGACAGTCCCGAGCGAGCGGTCTCCGAGGGCCAGTCTGCTCACCGTGCCGGCCGCTGACAGGTAGTTCTCCAGCAGCCGCGGCGATACCGAGAGCACACCCGCCACGTTGTCGAAGCCTTGCTGATCCGGTTCGTCGGCGGGCAGCAGCGATCGTCCATCAACGTCGAGCGACAACAGATCGCGAACCGAGTTCACGTACTCGGTCCGGTTCAGTCGATGGACGACGACGCGACCGGGGTCGGGATGGGAGAGAGCCGCGGCATCAAGAGCGGCCTCGAGGGTTGATGTCGCGCGCTCGTAGGTGTCGCGATCGGGTCTCGGCAGACCGGGCGGCGGCATCTCGCGCGTGCGCAGCTTGCGCGCGACGCGCTCCCACGTGTCAGCCTCGCCACCGACCCGCGTCATGTCGAAACCGTCGAGCACGAGGCCGGCCGTCTTGAGTCTCTGGTTGTGGCAGGTGATGCAGTAACGATCGAGAAGCGGACGAACGGTTTCGGCCGCCGCGACCTCGGTCTGAGAGAGGCGCGCTGCGTGCGGGCGGGCATGCCAATGGCCGAGCGCGGCAATCAACGCGCCGCAGCCAACTAGCCACGCGGCCCCGGGTTTCAGCGTCACGGCTCGAATACCCCTTGTTCCCGTAGCGGCGGCCTTCAGGCCCGCCGAGTAGACCCCAAAATTCTGAAGGAAAACGACGGGAAATCAAATACCGAGTTCTAGGTGTGGAGGCCCGGCTGGATTAGGATTAGCGCCGAATTTGGAGGGTGCGCCTCGTGGCCAAAACCGCGTCCGTTCTTGCCTCCCTGTTGATCCTGGCTTCCGCAGTGTCCGGCCTTAGCCGGACCTACGCCCAGACCGTCGATTCGCCCGAGGTTCGCCAACTCCTCGAGGCGGCGAAAAAGAGCGCCGGCACCGAATGGGCCGAGGCGTTCGACTTCATCTGTGCGCTGAACGCCGGTCGCGCGAACAGCCCGACTGACCCGATCATCGAGCCGACCAAAGTCTTCGACAACCTCTACGTGATCGGCCGCACGAGCACGGCGGTGTGGGCGGTCACGACCTCCGCAGGCATCGTGCTCATCGACGCCGGCTACGGCGATCAACTCGAGTCAGTGCTGCTGCCGGGAATGAAGACGTTGGGCCTCGATCCTGCGCAGGTGAAGTACGTGATCGTCGGCCACGGCCACGGCGATCACTTCGGCGGTGCCGCCTACTTCCAGCAGCGCGGCGCGCGAGTGGCTCTCGCAGGCCCCGATTGGGATCTCATCGAGACGCCGCCTCCTGCCGGGCGCGGCGCGGCGCCCATTGCGCCACCCAAGCGCGACATCGTCGCGGTGGAGGGACAAGCGATCACGGTTGGCGACGTCTCGTTTACTCCCGTCATGATTCCGGGTCACACGCCCGGCTCGATGGGCGTGATCTTTCCGGTGAAAGATGGACGTGCCACTCGCATCGCCGGGTTGTTCGGTGGAAGCATCCTCACGCCGGGCCGCATTTCGGATGAAGGCCTTCAGCAATACATCACGTCCGTCGAGCACTGGGGCGATGTCACTCGACGAATGAAGGTCGAGGTCGAGATTCAGAACCACCCGATGTACGACGGCTTCGTGGCCAAGCTCGAACGCCTGAAGCAGCGTAAGCCGGGCGATCCCAATCCGTTCCTGGTCGGCAGCGATTCGTATCAGCGATTCGTGAGCGTGATGGCTGGCTGCGAGAAGGTGCAGCTGGCCCGTCGCAAGGGAGCGTAGCTGTTACGCGCAAGGAGTTTACGAAGATGACGCGGCGCGGGTTTCTTCGTCACACCGGACGGCTCGCGGCAAGCGGGCTCACGGCGGCTGCGATCGCGGATCGACTCGCGAAGGACACCACGGCACAGAACGTTCGCAAGCCTGCCGGCCGTCGCCCGCAGCGCGTCGTTGTGATCGGCGCCGATCACTACCACGCCACATCGACACCGAACTACCTTCGCATCCTCCAGGACGAGAAGGTGGACATCCTTGGCGTCCACGCGCCCGACAAAGCGATCGCGGCAAAGTGGGCGGGCGAGTACAAGAGCACGCCGTATACCGACTACCGCGTGATGATCGAGAAGACGAAGCCCGAGTTCGTCATCGCGCTCGGTCGTCACGTCGCGATGCCAGCGGAGTTCCGGTTCCTCGTGGACACCGGTATCCCGTTCCTCATGGAGAAGCCATGGGGCATCGACGATAAGACCGTGAACGAGCTCGCGGATCTTGCGGAGTCGAAGCACGCGTGGGCGGCGGTGCCGATGCCGTTTCGCTACAGCATGTTCGCAGAGACAGCCATCGAGATGCGGCAGAAGAACGAGCTCGGCACGATCTCGCACATGCTCTTCCGCTTCAATCAGCCGGGCGTTCAGCGCTACGTCGATCTGGGGAGCCCATGGATGCTCTCCAAGGCGGACGCCGGCGGCGGTGCGCTGATCAATCTCGGCATCCATGGAATCGATCTCTTTCGCTACATCACCTCCGAGGAGCCGCAGGTGGTCTCCGCCGTGACGAGCCACGCGGTGCACAAGCGCGAGGTGGAAGACTACGCGCATGTCACACTGCGGACTCCGAGCGGCATCGTGTTCCTCAACGAAGCGAGCTACACGTACCCGGGAACCGGTGGCGACCAGGAGCGGAAGCTGTCGGCGCAGAAGGTGTTTCTGCGTGCGACCACCAGCGGTGGCGAAGGTGTACAGATCGTTGGCCCCGGTCGCGACGATACACGCCGCGCACCCGAGGGCTATCTCAGTGGCTGGCCGAGAGTGGTGCACGAGTGTCTCGAGCGGATCGGACGTGGCGAGCCACCGCCCGCGTCGGCGCGCGATTGCGCACGTGCTGTGTCACTCATCTTTGACGCATATCGGATGGCCGGTGAAGTAGGCGGTAAGCCGTAAGCAGTAGGCAAAAACTCTTGCACATACGGCATACGGCATACTGCCTACTTGGTGATTGGAGGCAACTAATGAAACGCGCGTTTGTCACATCCGTTCTTCTCGTCGTCGTGCTCGCACCGGGCGCGTGGGCGCAGGATGCCACCTGGCGACCAAAGACCGGTCCCGCTGCGACCGTCGTTCCGCCAGGGACGCCGGCGCCTGGGAGTGCGGAGGCCGCGACGATCGCTGAAGTGATCGCGTTCGAGAAGGCCACCGAGGCTGCAGTCGTGCGTGGCGACACTGCGCAACTCGAGCGCGCGCTGGCGCCAACGTTCCTCTTCACCCACGGCGATGGCTGGGTAGACGGTGGCGCACCGCTCAAGGTCGATACCAAGGCGAGCTGGATCGAGTACGTGAAACGGCGGCCGCTGCCGTATATCTACCGCGAGCTCGATCATCAGCAGGTAGAACTGCATGGCGATGTGGCGATCACGCTGGGGCGCTACTTCTACCTTCCGCAGTCGAACAGCAACAACGCGGCGCACATGCACGTCTGGTTCGAGCGCGTGTATGCGAAGCGGAATGGTCAGTGGCAGCAGCTCTCGCATCGCACGGTGAAAGGGCCGCTCCGCGACGATGCTGTGAAGACGACGAGCACGCAGTAATTCAAACTCCCAAAAGACCAACTCCCAATTCCCAAACGGTTCGTTGGGCGTTGGGCCTTTGGGAGTTGGGAGTTGACGAGGTTTTCATATGCGCATCTTCTCGTTGTTCGCGCTCGCGCTGTTTCTTTCGGCCAGCCATGCAGCCGCGCAGTCGTGGACGCCGCCGGCGGACAACCAGCGCTGTCCCTCGAAGTGGGGCGCCACAGACCAACGAGGTGCCGGCAATCACATGAAGCCGGAGACCGTCCTGCGCGCGGCGCGTCTGATCAAGACGGGTGAAGTCTTCGAGCTCGGACGCGTGCTCTCCGAATCGATGCCGATGCCGGCGGGCCGGCGTTTCGAGATTCTCACCAAGCGCACGCGGAACGATCCCGGCACCAACCATCGCGGCTCGAACGAAGAGCTCGTCGTCGCCGAGATCGGCCAGGTCGGGACGCAGTTCGACACGTTCCCCCACCAGATGATCGGTTCGAGCATGTACAACTGTTTCAAGCTCGAAGACATCAGCAGTCGCACGGGCTTCACGAAGCTTGGTGTGCAGCAGGTGGGCGCGCTCGTCACCCGCGGCGTTCTCATCGACGTCGCCGCGCTCAAACGCATGCCGGTCCTCGCCGAGAACTACGAGATCACGCCGCAAGACCTGCAGCAAGCACTTGCCGAGCAGAAGCTGA
>Ga0315912_10006934_pt1 | contig 10045 bp, 7 predicted proteins | sample VfabasoilMG_FD_204469 | JGI IMG/M metagenome (GOLD analysis project Ga0315912, IMG submission 204469) | Garden soil microbial communities collected in Santa Monica, California, United States - V. faba soil | ecosystem: Environmental > Terrestrial > Soil > Garden | place: USA: California... | reverse complement strand
CTTTCCTTCCTCGTGCTTTTCCGCCATGACGGCAAGAACCCTGATATAGTAATATAAACCGATGGCACTGTTCACTGCCAGCGCGATCACCAGCAGCCATTGTTGCGCGCCCACACCCGCTGCGACTACATAAAATTTTCCCACAAAGCCTGCAGTAAGGGGGATGCCGGCGAGGGACAACAGCATGGCGCTGAAAACCGCCGCTGTCCACGGTCGTCGCCAGAGCAGGCCCTTGTAGTCGTTTATCAACTCAGCATCACGATCCTTGTCGGAAAGAGTCGCAAGCACGCCAAATGCGCCAACGGTCGTTATGAAGTACGCAACGAGGTAGAAACTAACTGCCTCCATTCCCAGCGGGCCACCTGCCAGGAATGCCACCAGCACATAGCCAAGGTGCGATATCGAGGAGTATGCAAGGAGACGCTTCACGTTATCCTGACGCAGGGCGAGGAAGTTGCCCAGGAACATGGAAGCAACAGAGAGTATTGTAAAGATGAGCACCATTGATGGGTACTGATAACCATTGATGGTGTTGAAAAATCTGACCACCAGCGCGATCATTCCTCCTTTTGAAACTGTCGCAATGAAGGCGGTTACCGGCGCAGGCGCTCCCTGGTAAACGTCGGCGGTCCACATGTGGAATGGCACGATCCCAAGTTTGAATCCGATACCGACGATCATCAGGCCCAGGCCCGCCGTTACCAGGGCCGAAAGATCCTCCGAACGGGAAAGTTGCAGAGCAAGCGCATTGAATTCCATAGTTCCCGTGTCTGAATATATCAGCGCCATCCCGAACAGGATGAAGGCCGAAGAAAAAGCGGCAAGGATCAGATACTTGATGCCGGCCTCGTCCGACTGCTCGCGCTTGCGCAGATAAGCGATCATTGAATAAAGTGAAACGCTGAGGATCTCAAGGGACAGGAACAGGGAAATGAAATGCTTGCTTACCACCAGGGCAGCGGCTCCAAGCGTAGCAAGTATCAGTAGTATGTAGTACTCCTCCTTCCTCTCTTCGCGCTGTTCAAAGTAAGCGTAAGACAGCATCGTGACGGCGAATGCTGTGGCCAGGATAAGTTCAAAGTTGAATTTTCCGAATCCATCGAAAATGAAGAGCGGATCGATCGTCCACTTAACCGGGGCATTCACCACGTACAAAAAGATCAGGTCGGCAAGAAGCGATACCGAGGTGATCACATAGATTACCTTGTGGTTACGCTTTATCGAAATGGAGAACAGCACCAGTATCGACGCACTTGTCAAAATGAACAGCGGCATTATGCTGAGAAGGTCCTCCTTGTTCATGGCTGTTCGTTTTGCAGGGTAGTGCTGACAATGACTTCATCAGGAACGATCGCATCCGACTGCGCCTTCGTTTTCTGAGTGCTAAGAATGGAGTCAACTGGCGTGAACGACATCCGAAGGACCGGCTGCGGGAACAGCCCAAGGTAGACGATCATCAGCACCAGCGCCGTCATTATGAACTTCTCTCTCAGGTTGAGGTCAACAAGACTATGGTCTGACGCACGCCCGGTACCATAGAAAACACGCTGCATGATCCTCAACGAATAGACCGTGGCGGCGACCAGTCCGACAGTTGCCAGGATAGTGTATGGTTTGTTGGCTTGCCAGGATCCAAGCAACGTAAGGAACTCGGCCACAAAATTTCCCAGGCCTGGAAGTCCGAGTGAGGCCATTGCAAAAACAAGCGCGGTGGCCGCCATGAACGGCATCTTTGCCCAGAACCCGCCCATTGCAGTCAGATCCCGGGTGTGAATTCGTTCGTACAGGAAGCCGGCGATTATGAACAACGCTCCCGTGCTGATCCCGTGGGTAATCATCTGCATCACTACACCCTGGAGGGCCAGGGCATTGAACGAAAACACGCCGAGCATAATGAATCCCATATGGCTCACGCTGGTGTAAGCGACCAGCCTCTTGATATCGGTTTGTGCAAATGCCAGAATCGCTCCGTACAGGATGCCGACGACGCCCAGCAACATGGCCCACGGTGCAATTTCCATTGCGGCATCAGTGAATAAAGGAACAATGAACCGAAGCAACCCGTAGGCGCCTGTCTTCAACAGGAGGCCGGCTAAAATCAGACTTCCGGCTGTGGGCGCCTGGGAATGGGCATCGGGCAACCAGGAGTGGAAGGGTACGACCGGCAGTTTCACAACAAACGCCGCGAGGAACCCCAGCATAATCCAGCGTGCGGCAGTGGCAGGAAGCTCAATGCCGAGCAGGGCAAAGTAGTCAAAGGTGTAGGTCCCGGTAATGGTCCCACTCACAAAGTAGAGCGACAAGATCGCCACCAGCATCAACAACCCGCTGGCCTGTGTAAATATGAAGAACTTATAACCCGCATATCGCCTGTCTTCATGACCCCAGATGATGATGAGCAGGAACATGGGGATCAGCATAACTTCCCAAAAAAAGTAGAACAGAAAAAAATCCATGGTCAGGAATACGCCCGTGATTCCGGCCAGCACCCACAAAAGGTTAAAGTGATAAAAACCCACCCGATATTTTATCTCAGTCCATGAAGTCAGAACAGCCAACACGCCGAGAAAGAAAGTGAGCAACAGCATCAGCAGGCTCAGGCCGTCGAGTGCAAGGTGGAAGCTGATTCCCAGCGACGGGATCCACTGCAACTGTAACTCATCAAGCCATAGAGAACTGCTACTGTCCTGAAGACAATAGGTAATTGCAATAACAAGATTGACAGACACGGCGACCAGGGATATCCAGCGCGGGAGGCGCTCGTCCCACCTGGCAGCGATCCACGCCGCAAGGCCGCCAAGCATCAACACATCGATCATTATCCCGAGCATCATGACAAAAGTCCGATTGTGAGAATTATGAGGGTTCCAACAACAATTCCCATCATGTACCAACGCAGGATACCGCTTTGCGTCCAGGCGAAAATATCGTGAAGAAAACTTGCGGCGTTCGTGATGCCGGTATACAGTTTGTCTATAACGTCAGACTTATTGATGGCGGAAATGAACGTGAATGGTTTCACAAAGACTGTATCGTACAACGCATCGAACCCCCACCCTGCCTGCCAGAACCGGTGCAGATCGGGTACGAGCCCCCTGGCTTGCTTGTGCCATTCGGGATTTCGCAAGTACAGCAGGTAAGCCAGATACACACCGCCCAGTGAGACTATTGCCGCTGTTAGTTGTATCAACCATTCCGACGCATCGGCACCTGGCCTGAGCTGCGACGCCGGCAGCACATCATGCAGGAATCCCGAGAACAACTCCACGTGTCCGAGTGTGTGCGGCAGTTCAATGAACCCCCCGACCGTTGATAGTACGGCAAGGACAATAAGCGGAATCGTCATCGCCATACCCGATGAATGACCGGCATGAGTTTTCTCCTCGCCGAAGAAGGTCAGGAATACCATGCGGAAAGTGTATAGCGACGTGACAAATGCGCCAACGAGTGCAGCAAGGAACAGCCATGTGTTGCCGCCGGTTCCGGCCCATGACAACCAGAGAATCTGGTCTTTGCTGTAAAATCCGGATGTGATAAATGGTATTGCCGCAAGCGAGCCGGCACCGACGAGAAAAGTCCAGTAGATCGCAGGAAGTTTTTTTCGCAACCCGCCCATCTTGAACATGTCGTGTTCGTGATGAAGGAGGTGTATTACAGCCCCGGCAGCCAGGAAGAGCAGCGCCTTAAAGAAGGCATGTATCATGAAATGAAATATTGCAGATGTCCACGCGCCGATGCCAAGCGCCAGGAACATGTAGCCGATCTGACTGATCGTGGAGTAGGCCAAAACCCGTTTCAGGTCCCACTGTGTGAGGGCACTGAACCCGGCCAGCAGTAACGTGAGTGCCCCGACAACAGCGACAAGCAGCTGCGCGCCGGGGGCGAGTTCAAAGACAACATGAGTTCTCGCGATGAGATAGACACCCGCTGTCACCATGGTCGCGGCGTGAATAAGCGCGCTCACCGGCGACGGTCCGGCCATTGCATCCGGAAGCCAGTTTTGCAGTGGAAGTTGTGCCGACTTCCCGACCGCACCGCCCAGCAGAAGTACGGCAATCAAGGTCACTTCGGGCGCACCAACGGTCCATTGCTGGGGAGCCATTGCCTGTATCTCGCTGATCTTAAGTGTGTCGAAAGCGGCAAACAGCATGAAAAGCCCGATGGCCATCGCCGTGTCTCCCACACGCGTAACGATAAACGCCTTCCTGGCTGCATACCCGTTCTTTTCTTCCAGGTACCAAAAGCCGATAAGAAGATAGCTGCAGAGACCTACACCCTCCCAGCCCAGGTAGAGCAACACAAGGTTGTCGGCCAGCACAAGAACGAGCATCGAACCCACAAAAAGATTCAGGAAAGTGAAAAAGCGCGCGTAGCCTTCATCGTCTATCATGAACTCCGCGGAGTAGACATGAATGAGGAAGCCGACGAACGTGATTACGAAAATGAAGACCATCGAAAGCGAATCGATGTGAAATGCAACATCGGGCGCAAACTCCGCTACTTGCATCCATGTCCACACGACAACGGTCTTCGACACGGGCACGGGTGATGACAGGAACTCCAGGCCAATCAGCAATGTGATCACGGCCGACAAACCCACGCTGCCGGCGCCGACCCATGGCACCAGTTTGCGCGACATCATCCTGCCCGCAATGATGAGCACCAGCGCACCGGCAAATGGCAATGCAGGAACAAGCCAAATGCTATCGGTCATTGCGGTTCGTTGATTTGTTCACAATCATTTTCAAGTTCAAAACATGGTTAGCCCTTCATCTTGTTTGCCGCATCGCTGTCAAGCGTCTTCAGCTGGTGATAAATCTGCAGTATCAATGCCAGTCCGACAGAAACTTCAGCTGCCGCCATGGTCAAAATAAAAATGAACATCACCTGGCCGTCGGGTTGATTCCAGCGGGAACCCGCGACGATAAATGCCAGCCCGGCCGCGTTCAACATGATCTCAACCGAGATCAACATGAAGATTATGTTCCTCCGCACCAGCACGCTGATCAGCCCCAGCGTGAAAAGCACTGCGGCCAGTGTCAATCCATATTCGAATGGTATCCCGTTCATTCCTCCTGTTTTTCAAGAAAGCGATGAGTAACAGTCTTCTTTTGCCGGCCCAGGTGGTAAGCCCCCACAATTCCCGCCATCAGTAGAATGCCGCTCAACTCGACTCCTATTACATAAGGACCGTACAATGAAAGTCCCACTCCTTTTGCGTTGACAGCATTGATCCCGATGCCGGCACCACTTGCCGGCCACACTATATAGACCAGTTCAACAAGGAGAATCGCGCAGAGGATCGACGGCCCGACCATGATTGGACCCTTGAGCCATGCGCGTTCGTCGTCGATGGATCCCTGTTTGAGGTTCAACATCATGATCACGAATATCATCAGCACCACGATTGCGCCTGCATAGATGATGATCTCAAGAGCGGCGATGAAAGGCGCGCCAAGCAGGTAAAAGACAATTGAAATGGCAAGGAAGGACACCACAAGATAGAGCAGCGCATGTACCAGGTTGTATCTCGTGATCGTCATCATGGTGGCGATAACAGCAATAGCGGAGGCCAGGTAGAAAGAGATTTCCATACGTCAGGGCAACAGGCTTTTTACATCCACCGGCGGTTCTTCATTCTCGGCCTCTCCTTTTCCCTTCCCTTTTATTGCAAGGCCGGCGATGTTGTAGTAGTTATAGCCCGGGTACTTGCCCTGACCGTTGATCAACAATTCATGTTTTTCATAGACCAGGTTCTGGCGGTTGTACTCACCCATCTCAAAGTCCGGTATAAGCTGGATAGCATATGTGGGGCAGGCCTCCTCACAATAACCGCAGAATATGCAGCGCGAGAAATTGATCCTGAAAAACTCCGGGTAGCGCCTTCCATGTTCATCTTCTGCTGCCTGCAGTGAAATACAATCAACAGGACAGGCGGCCGCACACAGGTAACAGCCCACGCACCGCTCGCCCATATCCGGGTCGCGTGTGAGTACTATTCTTCCGCGCCACCGTGTGGACAGTTTGTTTTTCTGCTCAGGGTATTGAACAGTTTCACGCTTGTGAAACATGTGCATGAACGTGATCCACATGGTCCTGATGATACTCAGCATATCCTGATCCTTTTAGTTATGTTCCTTTCATTGACAAAACAATTGCAGCCGTAACAAGGAGATTCACCAGTGTAAGCGGCAGGAGTATTTTCCAGCCATACTCCATCAATTGGTCATAGCGCGGCCGCGGCAACGACGCGCGCAGCAATATGAACAGGCAGATGAAGCCGAATGTCTTGATGATGAACCAAACCAGCGGCGGAAGGAACGCCGGTCCAAGCCATCCGCCGAAGTACAGACACACCACCACACTCGAAATGAGAATGATGCCCAGGTATTCTCCCACGAAGAACAGTCCGAATTTCATCCCTGAATATTCCGAGTGAAAGCCCGCAATAATTTCGCTCTCGGCCTCCGGTATGTCGAACGGCAGGCGGTGCGTTTCCGCGATGCCCGCGATGAAGAAGATGACAAACCCGACGAACTGGGGAACCACGAACCACATGCTGCGCTGGGCCTCAACGATCGTGTTCAGGCTGAGAGAGCCGGCCATAATCACCACGCCCATCAGCGAAAGTCCCATGAAGACTTCGTACGAGATCATCTGTGCCGCACCCCTCATCGCACCCAGGAGCGCATACTTGTTGTTCGACGCCCATCCGCCAAGGATAATGCTGTAGGCTCCCAGCGACGACATCGCAAGAAAAAACAGGATGCCGATGTTCAGGTCGCTCACCATCACGCCCGGCGCAAACGGGATCACCACAAAACTCAACAGTACTGTTGCAGCAACGATGCCCGGCGCGATCACGAATACAAACTTGTCGGCGAACGGCGGTATCCAGTCCTCCTTGAAGAACAGTTTAATCGTATCCGCCAGGACAATTAGGACTCCGAAGGGGCCTGCTCGATTCGGTCCGTACCTGTCCTGCCACAAAGCCAGCAACCTGCGTTCAAGCCAGATCAGCCCGGGAGCAACGATAAGCAGCCCGGCCAGCACTCCGGCGATGATCAGCAATCGGTCTGTCACTTCGCTATCCATGACTACTTCTTTAACGTACCCCACGTGGGCAACTTTGAATACGGCAATCCTCCCAGGTAGGGCAGGCCAGCCACACCGCGCCTGATGAAGGCCGACGTTCGCACCGGCAAACTGTATGACTGACCTTCTATCTCAAATCCAAGACTTCCTCCGGGTACTATTTTCAGCGCGAGTGCATCGTCATTGTTGATCATCACATAAGGTGCCGGGATCCTTCCCGTCACCGGCGCAGACAACGCGCTTAATTCATCAGAGCCGTAGATGTGAAACAATGACACAAAAAACAGGTGACCATCGATGGGCTGGAACTTTTCAGGCGGAGCCGTGAAGTAGGCCGCGTTGCTCCCGGAAGGTTCAAGAAGGCGTACGCCCGGATCACCTCCGCGCAGTGAAGCCCCTACCTCCTCCTGGTACTTGTTAACAGATTGCACTGAATTCCACCCCGGCGACCAGAAGAACGGAATCATTGATGAAGGCGGCTGGCCTCTGTATCCTTCCATCGTGTACGACATGCCCGAGTCGGGATCTTCAGGTGGCTTTGGTTCGCTTACGTTCACATTCGCAAGCATGGCTGTCCTTCCGCTGTAGCGATGGGGTGCGCGCGGAATACGCTGGCCTGCCATTCTGAAGTCTGGAGCAGGTGTCACCTTGTCAATGCCTGCAAGCATTGGCTCTTCCTGCGAAATCGCCGCTGTAATGCTCTGGAAGTTCGTCCAGCTCTTCATCCTCACGTTCCCTGCTGCAATACCGATGTTAAGCAACCAGCGCCAGCTCTCCTGGATTACATCTGTCGATTCGTAAACCTGGAAAAATCGTTGAGCGCGTCCTTCGTTGTTGACGACAATGCCGTCCGATTCGGCGAACGTACCTGCAGGTATACTGATGTGCGCTCTCTTGCTGGTCTCCTGTGTTGAATGATCCAACACGATGAGGCATTTGCACTTGCGCAGGAATTCATCCACCCTTGCTTTCTTTCCATGTCTGAAGAGGTCATTCTCCATCACGATAGCGGTGTCGGCGTGCCCGTTGATGACTGCATTGAACGCATCATTCAGCCTGTTGCCTCCCATCATTGCCAGGCCGAGCGAGTTACACTCCTGAAGGGTAAACGCAATTCCAATGTTTTTTTTCTTCTTGCTCAAGGCCGAGGCAACGTTCGACGCTGCATTCATCACGCTTGCTGATTCCGAGGCAGTACCTGAAATGATCAGGGGGCGTTCAGCTTTCATCAGCGCATCAGCGATGACCTTTGCCAGTGCCGCTTCATTAGGCTCAAGATCAACCGCGGGAGCGGAGGAATCCAACCTGTTTGCAATTCCGAACCCAAGCCTTGCAATCTGGTCAGGTGTTCCGTGGTAGACGGCTGTTGCAACGTCGTGCAGCTTTGTTTCGGCCAAAGAAGCAATGAACACGGGTCCCTGGCCGTCCTGCACTATCTCGCGAATGGCAGCGTCGTTCCACCTGGGTGCAACTGCTGATGCATCGTTCATCGGCTTCTGACGCGCAGCTTGCCGCACAGCGAGGGCGAGCATCGGGGCCGTGTTGGTGAGGTCCTCTCCAAGCACGAGAACGGCATCCGACGTTTCCACGTCCCTGATTGATGCGCTGCGCGCCGTTCCTTCCTTCAGAATCTTAACGGCAAGTTCCGCCAGATCGTGTTCACTGTCCGACACACCGTGATAGAAATTGCCGGCCCCAACCACTGCCTTCAGAGCAAAGTTTGACTGCAGGGACGCGCGGGGAGAACCAATGCCGACGACCTTGCCGCCTGCGACCAGCGAGGCCACGCGCTGAAGCACTTCGCTCCTGTCAACTTCCTTTTGATCGATCAACGGTACACGGATGCGGGAGTTTGCGTTGACAAAATCATAACCGAATCGCCCCCGGTCGCACAAGAAGTATCCGTTCACTGCGCCGTTGTAGCGATTTGAGATCATGCGCAACGCCCCATAGCGCTCCCCGGCAATCGTGTTGCACCCGAGGCTGCAATGCTGACATATTGACGGCGCTGTCGTAAGGTCCCACTTCCTGGTATAGTGTTCTTTTAGTGTCTTATCCGTGAAGACGCCCGTCGGACAAACCTCCGCGAGGTTGCCGCTGAACTCACTTTCGAGCGCGCCGTCGGAGGCTCGTCCGAAGTAAACGTTGCTGCGCGACGCGAACACATCGAGGTCCTTTCCGCCGGCATAGTCTTTATAGAATCGAACGCAGCGGTAGCACGCGATGCAGCGGTTCATCTCATGGTTGATGAACGGACCGAGGTCCTGATTCCTGTGTGTCCTCTTCTTAAACTGGTATCTCCTGTAAGCATGGCCGGTCATTACAGTCATGTCCTGCAGGTGACATGAGCCGCCCTCATCGCAGACGGCGCAATCGTGCGGGTGATTTGTCATCAGCCACTCAATCACGCCCTCCCTGAATTCAACCGCTTCGGGATCAGCCACAGATATTCGCTGATTGTCGGCCACAGGCTCCATGCACGACATGATCAACCTTCCTTTCTTGTCGTTTTCATCCCTGAAAACTTTCACAGCACACTGGCGGCATGCGCCAACAGATCCCAGTGCAGGATGCCAGCAGAAGTAAGGAAGGTCAAGTCCGGCAGTAAGGCATGTCTCCAGCAGGTTCTTGCCCCCGCGGACTTCATATGGATGATTGTCAATGTATATCCTTGGCATCCTGGTTCATTGGTTGATATGAACATCGCTTTTCAGTGATGTGTCTTTCGAAATCCTCCCTGAAATACTTCATCGCGCTTTGCAGCGGCTCCATTGCGCCGGGCGCAAGCGCACAAAAGGTGTTGCCCGGACCGAGATACTTCGTATGATACTCAAGAAGCTTCAGGTCATCCTGCTTCCCGGTTCCATGATCGATTGAGGTCAGGATCTTTTCCACCCATGGCAAGCCTTCGCGGCAGGGCGTGCAGAACCCGCACGATTCCTGTGCGAAG
>Ga0315912_10006933_pt1 | contig 10045 bp, 8 predicted proteins | sample VfabasoilMG_FD_204469 | JGI IMG/M metagenome (GOLD analysis project Ga0315912, IMG submission 204469) | Garden soil microbial communities collected in Santa Monica, California, United States - V. faba soil | ecosystem: Environmental > Terrestrial > Soil > Garden | place: USA: California... | reverse complement strand
ACTCGCGCTCGATCGCTTCGATCGCGGCTTCGGCCGCCGCCACGGCTTCCTCGGCGCTTTCCTCGTCCTCGACCACCGCCGCGTGCTCGTCCCAGGAGGCGTCGAGCGCCTCGAGGTGGGCGAGCTCGGCCTCGGTCAGCGGCGCCGGCTCGGCGGGAAGTCGGACCAGTCCGTCGACGAGGTCGTGGCTCGCGTAGGAATCGAGCGTTGGCCGGACCCAGGCGAGGCCCCGCTCGGCAGCAATCGCCTTGGCCTGCTCTTCCATCTTCGCCTGGGCGAGACTCTCGAGCAGCGCCACATCGACCCAGGACTCGCTTTCATCGTCGTCGAACAGCTCGCGCTCGATACGGCCGCCGGCTGCGATATAGGCATCACGGCCGACGAGACGGGCACGCGGATCGCTGCCCCGCACGGTGCCCGAGAGCACCATCCGGCGGATGCTGTCGGGGCTCGGCGCGTAGTATCCCGAGGACGCCTGTTCGAAGACGCGGGCCTGGATCTCCTGGTCGGAGGTGGCGCCGAAGGCCTTGGCGATGTCGAGCGTGATCTCGCCGGCGGCGAGCGCTTCGAAGACGACCGGGGCAAGCTGGGCGAGACGCAAGCGGCCCTCGACGAAGCGCACGGTAAGCCCGAAGCGGCGAGCGACATCCTCGACGGGTACTCCGCTTTCGACGAGCGACGCGAAAGCCTGCGCCTCGTCGGCCGGGTTCATGGCCAAGCGGTGGAAATTCTCGGCGAGGCTGGTTTCGACGGCACTGTCGTCATTCTCGAGGACCAGGCAGGTGACCTCATGCCCGCGCGGCAGGACCTTGTCGTCGACAAGGGCAAGCATCGCGCGGCGGCGGCGTTCGCCGGCCTCGACTTCGAACCAGCCCTTGGCGGCGGGCCGCACGATCAGGTTCTGCAACAAACCGTGCGCGGCGATGCTGGCCTTGAGCTCGGCATCGGCGGCAGCATCGCCATGCCGGCGGACATTGCGGGGCGACTGAACGAGCTTGTTGAGGGGGATCGTCTTGATCATGGACTTGTCTCCTGAATGAGCCCGGCGCGCCGACCATCGACGTCCAGATGGCTCAGTCAGGCCACAGCCCCCTCCCCTCTGTTGCAGCCGTTCCGACCGATGCAGAGGCTCCACCAGCCACCCCGAGCAAGTCATCAATCGGCGCCGGCATCTGCTCTGACTTTGGGAGGCAAAGGCGGACTGCTTCTGCTCCCAGGGCCCGGACATGGCCTCCCTGGCTGTGTGGAAGGGAGCAACCGGTGGCGGCCAGATCACCAAGAGGCGAGAAGCTGGCCGACAATGTCGTAGGCCGTCCAGGTAAAGGCACCCAGGCTAGGCAGGGCGGTCGTCACCATGCCAAAGGCTCTGGCGCCGGCACCTCCGGGGTAGCCGCGCAGGAAAGTGATCCGACCGAGCGCGAATAACGGAAGCGACGCAAGGATGTAGGCCAGCGCCGCCTCTCCCTCGACCGTGGCCAAGGCCAGGAAAGCCGACATCGTGATAACGACCTGCTCGAGCGTGTTCTGGAGAAAGGCGGCCGGGATGGCGAGCCGTGCGCTGGGTGGGGAGAACGCTGAGCCGGCATTGTCCTCGGCTGAATAGCGCCGGATCGTCGAAACAATCCCGACGGCAACAAGGAGCCAAATCAAAATGAAGAGATTGGCTCTAAATGCAAACGCCAGCCGATCCGCGAGATCCACCGGAAACGATAGCCAACGCGGCAGCCAATGTACTCCGAAGCCGAGCAGGAGTACGCAAAGCGCCAATGCGAGCGCTCCCCGGATGCGGATGCGGCGACGCTCGACCGCGAGGTCGACCGGCTGGGCTGAACCGTCTTGCACCATGCCCAAGGTTCCTTTTCCGGCGATCTGACGAGCGGCTTGTCATGCTCCTGCGAGAGTTCAGCTCACGCTCGCTAGCGCGGCGCGGCTTGCGCCATCCGCGTCGCTGCCCTGCGGTTGTACCAGAAACCGAAACCGATGATCGCGAGCACCGCAAGTTGAGCCAGGACCGACTGAACCGTTGGCGTGAGGCCCACCCAATCGATCCGCGGAATGCCGGCGAGGGGGTTCACGTCGATGATCCCCGCTTCCTGCAGCGCTCCGACGCCCTTGCCGGCAAGCACGACCGCCAGGACGGCGATCAGCGCCGAGCTGTAGGTGAAGAACTGCGAGATGGGCAGGGTCTTGCTGAAGCGAAGCATCAGTACCGCGATGATGGTCAGCACCACGGTCGCCGCCGCAGCGCCGGCCGCGACCGCCCCGCCATTGCCCTGGCTCCAGAGCGTGGCGTAGAACAGGATGGTTTCGAACACCTCGCGGTAGACTACCACGAACGTCAGGCCGAACAGGAACCAGGCCGACCTCTTCGAAAGCGCCTTCGACAGACGCTCGGCGATGTAGCGCTGCCACGCGCCCGCCTGGGCCTTCCCGTGCATCCAGATGCCGACCGAAATCAGCACCGCCGCTGCAAACAGGGCCCCGAACCCCTCGGTCAGCTCGCGGCTCGCCCCGCTGATGCCGATCAGGTAAGTCGCCGCGGCCCAGGTCGCGACACCCGCCAGCAGGGCGGCGATCCAACCGCCATGGACGTATCCCATCACGTCCTGGCGTTCGGCCTTGCGCAGGAAGGCGATCATCGCGATGACGATCAGCAGCGCTTCGAGACCCTCGCGGAGCAGGACCGTGAAGGCACCGAGGAAGCTTGAGGTCGCGCTGGCGCTCTCCGGACTGAGCTGCGCCTCGGCGCGAGTGAACAACGATCGCAGCGCGTCGACGCGGGCCCGCACGTCCTCGGCTGGTGCGTCGCGGCCGATAGCCGCGCGCAGCTCGGCCATGGCCGTTTCGATCTCGTGCATGAGACCGGCATCACGGGCCGCAAGCAGAGGCTCCACCGGCTCGAAGCCGTCAAGATAGGCCGACAGGGCAAGATCCCTCGCCGCGCCTCGATCGCCGCGCGCATAGGCCGCGTATGCCTGTTCCAGGCGGTCCTTCGCCAGCGTAAGCGAACCGTCAGTCCGTCCAGCCAGCGCCTCGGGATGGGCGCGCAGATAGGCGACGGTCGCAGTTCCGTTCGCCTGGCCCAGGTCTTGCTCCAGCTGCGCCGGGGTCTGCCCCACCAGCGTCGTCAGGTCAGGGACACGCTCGCGCACCGTCTCCTTCGAGGACCAGAGTTGCTCGCCCCGAGCAGCTTCGGCGTCCGAGTAGGCGAAGCGGCCGATATAGAACGCGAGCGCCCAGCGGTCCTCCGCCGGCAATGCGGCAAAGGACTCCATCGACGTGCCTTCAAGGCCCTGCTCGATGACCTGATAGAGCCCGAACAGGCTGCGCTCGCGTGCCCGCGAGCGATCCGTAAAGTCGATCGGCGGCGGGTTCAGGCCCGCCGCTTGCGGCCCGCGGCCATCGCCGCGCGCGCCGTGGCAGCTCGCACAGTTTTCCTGGTAGAGCGCCGCGGCCCTGCCGAGGTCCGGCGGACCCTCGGGCGCGAGCGGCACGGGGTAGGCCTGCAGCAGCGCCTGCCCCAGGCGACGCGCGGAGTTCGCGACCAAAGCCGGATCTGCCTTGCCTGCGATAGCCGCCTGCAGCGATTTGGCATCGGTGAGGAGCTTGGGCCTGCCCGGCTTGGGCGGGAGCTGGCCGAGGCGCTGCTCGACGTTGGCCGAAAACTCGACCATCTCGTCGTACTCGAGTTGGTTGATGACCCGGCCTTGTGAAACGGCACCGGCATAGTCGACCGCGATATAGTCGAGCAGGCGCCAGATCGTCTGGGCGGGAGCGGTCTCGGACTGCGCGCTGGCCGCGGCGCCGGACAGCAGCAGCAGGGCTCCAATCGCCATTCGAAGAAAGCCGGAGATCATGCGTGCTCCCTGAGCTCCCGGCGCGCGTCGCGGATGATCTCGGCGGCCGAGTGGAGGAACAGGCCAGCGATGACTGCGGCCACGATGATGTCAGGCCAGGCGCTGTTGAGCCAGTAGACCAGAGCGGCGGCCGCTATGACCGCCACATTGTTGATCGCGTCATTGCGCGAGAAGAGCCAGATTGCCCGGGCCTGCGCGTCGCCCCCTTCGCGGAAGCGCGCCAGCACGAGCGCTGCAATCACGTTGACCGCCAGCGCGGCGATGCCAATCCCGCCCATCAGCTCCGCCTCCGGGGGAATAGCGTTGAGCGCGCGCCAGGCGGCCATCGCCAGCACGGAAACCCCAAGCGCGCCCAGGAAGAGGCCTTGCGTCAGCGCGACACGCGCGCGCGTGCTTTCGGCCCAGCGCAGCGCGAGCAGGCCCACGAAGGTGATCGAGCCGTCGCCGAGAAAATCGAGCGCATCGGCCTTGAGCGCCTGGCTGTCGGCGATGAAGCCTCCGATCAGTTCGGCAACGCCAAAGCCGACGTTGAGGATGACCACCAGCCAGAGAGCCCGTCGGTAGGCGGGATCGACTTCGGCCCTGCCCACGTCACCAGTGCAGCCGCAGCCGTCCGAATCGGTTTCGCTCATGGCGCGCGGATACAACCTCCAGCGGCTGGAGGATCAACCCTTTTTGCAAATCGGTCGCATCAAAGCGAGCCCGGCTTTTGCACCTTGAACAGGCTGATGGCGCCGGTGGGGGTCGGGATGGCCCGCGTCGGCCCGACGGGCGCGCCGGACTGATTGCTAAGTATTGCCTCAAGCGCGCCATCGGCGTTCGGCTGGGTGTCGGCAACGCCGTCGATCTGCTGCACCGTTAGCCTGAACATCGCGCGCATGAAGCTGCTCTGGGATGCATAGTCAGCGATGTGCACTTCGCCGCCTTGCCGGACCGCGGCGAACATCGCGGCGATGCCCGCGCGCTTCCCGGCCATCGGCACCTGATGGAAGACGAGGCTCGAGACGGCCTTATCTGCTGTCGCGCCGAGCGCCTCGGCGTCGGTCGCGAACCCTTGGCGCCATTCGATCGAAACGCCCGCTTCCATTCCCTTGCGCGAGGCGATCCGGAGCACATCGGAGTCGGGATCGAGCGCCACTACGCGCGCGGCCGGGCACAGGCGCTTCAGCATGATCGCAAATGTGCCGGTCCCGCATCCGACGTCGAGGATGAGTTCGCCAGCTTGTGGTGCGACTTGGCGCAATAGAGCTGCGCGCCACACCTGTTCCCGCGTGAGCAGGCGGATCGCCCGATCATAGATTCCGACGGAGCCCAGCCAGCCGAGGGCGGGCGTGAAGGATTGGTCGCTCACGGGTTCCCCGAGATTGCGTGCATTCGATGGATTTGCATCCTACATCCTCCAGTCACTGGAGGATCAAGCGATGTCGAAAACACTGATGATCGGCGACCTAGCGTCAGCGACAGGGACGAAGGTCAACACGATCCGCTTCTATGAGGAAACGGGCCTGATGCGCCGCGCGGACCGAACGGCGTCGGGTCGTCGAACGTACGATTTCGAGGACCTGAAGCGGCTGAGATTTATCCGCCGCGCCCGCAGGCTCGGGTTCGAGACCAAGGAGATTCGCTCGCTCCTCGCGCTGAGCGATCGGCCGGAGGCGCCTTGCGAGGAAGTCACCGACATCGCCCTCGGCCACCTGACCGACATCGAGGCGAAGATCGCGCAGCTGATCCGGCTGCGTGACGAGCTGAACCGCATGATCCGCTTGTGTGCGGGCGGCTCGATATCGCAGTGCCAGATCCTCGAACAACTCGCCGAGAGTTCCTGAACCGACCGCCCGCTGTCCCGAGTTCTCGGACGACCCCCGCTTAGGGCGACAGCCTGGTGCGCCCAAGGCAGCTGCTGACAGACAACGGTCAGTGTAGGAGCGATCACGGCCCCGACTAGGGAAAGACAACCGGGATCCGAGCGAGCGCAGGCGTTCTGGTTGAAATGTGTTCGTTGCTGATACGGAGGGCAATCAGACCCCAATTGGTGGCCGAACTCACACGAGCGTTGAACGCCGATGCTTTTTCAGGCAGTGCCGCCAGCAGCCATGAATGGACGTCACTCAGCTACTGCATTCCGACCGCTGGCAGCGCTGTTTCTGCTGCTTGCGGTGCTGCTTGGGGGCACTATTGAGGCCGCCGCATGTGAACCAGAAGCTGTTGCGTTCGAGCAAATCGACATCTCTTCTCACGACGGGGATGACCAGAACCCCGGCGGCAAGACGGAACAGCACGGCCTCTGCTCTCACGGCCATTGCCATCATAGCCCCCAGTTGATCGATTCGCCGAATAATGCTGCCCCGGTGCTCGCTGCCACCTCCCCGCACTTCGGGCTGATAAAGCTGGGGTTGCGCCAAGCCTCGCCGAACCTCGTCAAAGAACCTCCTCGCGCCTGACACCCGGCGTCCGCGCCAAGCGGACCGATTGGTTGTGTCAGCAGAGGATTTCTTGAAACATGCCTTCCAGACATTGGGACCGCGTCAAGGACGCGCGGTCGTACCCTCAGCCGTGCTCGGGAGCGAGCGACGGGTTCGGCGAGCGCGCATTCGGGCCTGTGGCAGTTTGTGCAGCGACCAAGGTTGGACGACTTACAGCCTGCGGGGCAATCCTCGTAGTTGCCGCCGTTGCCCTTAGTCAGTCAGCGGCGCTTGCCCAAGTCAGCACGCCGGCCATGCCGCAGGTCGGTTCACCGACCATTGGCCCCCCGCCCCCACTCCCTATGCAGGCCGACGAAACAAGCCTGCCTTTGCTGGTGCCTCCCACACAGCCGATACCCGCCAATCTCACGCTCGAGCAGGCGCTGCTAGAAGCAGAGGCGAGGTCTCCCGCCATCGCCGCCGCTCAGGCGAATGTGGCCGCAGCGCGGGGAAGGCTTCGCCAGGCGGGGTTCCGCGACAATCCCGAACTCAGCGTGGAGGTTGAGAATTTCCTCGGCAGGGGGGAGCTGAGCGGGCTGCAGGGCACCGAAGTCACGGTGGCCGTGAACCAGCGCCTCGATCTGGGTGGCCGCCGATCCGCGCGCCAGTCGGTCGGCCGCGCCGAGCTTGCCGTGAGCGAGCTGCGGCTGCTGATTACACGCGCCGAGTTGGCGCTGAATGTGCGGCAGCAATTCGCGACGGCCGTTGCCGCCCGCGAACGGCTCCGGATCGCAACCGAAAACGAGCAACGGTCACGCGAACTCGCGCGGATTGCCAACGTCCTTGTCGAAGTCGGACGGGAGCCGCCCCTGCGCGCGCTGCGGGCTCAAGCCGCCGCCAGCCAGGCCGCGGCCGATCTTCGTGCGGCGCAGGCCGGGGAGGCCGTATCGCGCCGCACCCTGGCCGCTCTGTTCGGCGTGGAAGCGCCCCCGGAATCAGTGGCTGGCAGCCTTACCGACATCCTGTCGACCGCGACCTCGCCTGTCGAATCGCTGGATGTTCGGCTGGCCAACGCTCAGCTCGCGCTGGCCGAAGCCAGTCTTCAGCAGCAGCTCACAGAACGCCGGCTCGATCCAGCGGTTGGGGTCGGGATCCGGCATGTTCAGGAGACTGGAGATCAAGCTTTGGTCGCCGGTTTCTCGATGCCCCTGCCGATCAGAAACCGCAATCAGGGCAATATCGAAGCCGCCCGCGCCGAAATACTCGCCGCGGAGGCCGAGCGGGCCAGCGCCCGGGTAAGCGCCAACGCTCGGGTCGCCAATGCTACGGCGAACCTGACCGCTGCATCAGCACGTGTTGAGGCACTCGAAGAGGGAGCTATCCCCGAGGGCCGCGAGGCGCTGCGACTGGCGCAGCTATCGTACGAGGCGGGCAAGATCGAACTCATCGAGCTGCTCGACGCACAGGCGGCCCTGACGGGCGCCGAAACCCAGTTGATCGAGGCTCGCCTGGCCCAGGCCGAGGCCGCCGGCGAGCTCGCTCGCGCCACAGCGCAATAAGGACACGACCATGGAACTTGACCTGACTGATGAGCGCAAGAAGTTCATCGCGATCGCCGGGGGCCTCGCACTGCTGGCCGGCGTCGGCGGCCTCCTGATCGGCCGCGCGATCGACGATCCGGTAGCCCCGGGTGCGGCAGCCGAGGAAGGCGAGCATGCCGAAGAGGAAGAGGAGCACGGGCCTGAAGGGTTCGTGGCCGTGGCAAGCGAGAACTTTTCCTCGATCGGCATCAAGACCGAAAAAGTGGCCGCCGGATCGCTGGGCTCGGAAATCCTTGCGCAGGCCACAGCCACCGCACCTCCAACGGGCCGGTCTTCGCTGACCGCGCGCGCGGATGGCGCCATCACCCGCATCTACAAGCGCCTCGGCGACGCTGTCGGCGCCGGCGAGACGGTGGCCCTGCTAGAGAGCCGCGAAGCTGCCGCGATCATGGCCGAGCGCGCCTCGGCCGCCGCTCGGGCGCAGGCCACCACCTCGGCGCTTAACCGCGAGCGGCGCCTCTTCGAGGAGAAGATCACGGCGCGGCAGGATCTGGAGGGAGCCCAGGCCGAGGCCGCTCAGGCCCAGGCAGAGCTGCGCCGGACCGAAGCCGCCGTAAGGGCCGCCGGGGTCACGTCCGACGGACGTCACATCGCCGTGCGCAGCCTGATCGGCGGACGCATCACCAAAATGGACGCGGAACTCGGAGCCTTTGTCTCCGCCGGCACCGAGCTGTTCGAGGTCGCCAACCCGCGCAGCGTCCAGATCGAGGCCGCGGTGCCGTGGGCCGATGCACAGCGGATCCGGCCGGGCGATGCGGCGGTAGTCGAGCTCGGCGGAGGGGAAACCCTGCAGGCGGTGGTGAGATCGACCACGCCCTCGCTCGACCCCGAGAGCCGGGCCGCGACCGTGGTGCTGTCGCCGGCCGGTATTCCGGCAGGTTTGACACAGGGTCAGGCGTTCCGGGTGCGGATCATGCCTCGTGGGGGCGACCCCGATGGCCGCATCGTCCTCCCGGAGGGAGCCGTGCAATCGGTCGAGGGCCGAGACGTGGTCTTCGTTCAGGTGCGAGGCGGATTTCAGGCGACACCGGTGACTGTGGGCGAACGCAGTGGAGGCCGCATCGAGATACTCGAAGGGCTCAAGCCGGGCGCGGTGATCGCAACGGAGGGCGCGTTCGTTCTCAAATCGCAGCTCGGCGCCAGCGAGGCAGAGCATTGACCCGCGTGCGCCAAGCCTGCCGACGCAAGGGCCGCGCGCTCGGCCCTGCCCGCGTCATCGTTGACCGCGCCGAGGTCCACGGCCTCGCCTTGCCAGGAACGAGTTCATGCTAGACCGTCTTCTCGACGCTTCCGTCCGTTTTCGCTGGGCGGTCATCGCGTTGACCCTGCTCGTCGCCGCATATGGCGCGTATCAGCTTTTCCGGCTGCCGATCGACGCGGTGCCGGACATCACCAACAAGCAGGTCCAGATCAACACCCAGGCTTCCGCCCTGGGACCGCTCGACATGGAGCGGCTGGTCACGTTCCCGGTCGAGACCGCCATGGCCGGCATTCCGGGCCTCGAGAGCACCCGCTCGATCTCGCGCAACGGCTTCAGCCAGGTGACGGTGATCTTCGAGGACGACCTCGACATCTTCTTCGCGCGCCAGCAAGTCGCTGAGCGACTCAATCAGGCCCGCGAGAGCCTGCCAGAAGGTGTCGAGCCGCAAATGGGGCCGCTTTCGACCGGCCTCGGCGAGATCCTGATGTGGACCGTGGACTACAAGCGTCCGCTTTCGACCGAATCCCGCATGATCGCCGGCCGGCCCGGGTTCCAGCCCGATGGTTCGTTCCTCACGCCCGAAGGCGAGCGGCTGACGACCGATGTGCAGAAGGCCGCTTACCTTAGGACGATCCAGGATTGGGTAGTCCGCCCTCAGCTACGAAGTGTCGCAGGCGTTGCTGGGATCGACTCGATCGGCGGTTACGAAAAGCAGCTGGTGGTCCAGCCTGATCCGAGCCGCATGGCGGCCTATGGCGTGTCGTTCGCCGAGCTCGCCGAGGCGCTGGAGCGCGCCAACATCTCCGTCGGCGCCAACTTCGTGCAGCGGGCCGGCGAGGCCTTCCTGGTGCGAGCCGACGCGCGCATTCGCACCGAGGACGAAATCGGCCGCACCGCGATCGGAACTCGTGGCGGCGTGCCTGTGCTGGTCCGCGACGTAGCGACTGTACAAAGCGGCGGCGATCTGAGGACCGGCTCGGCCTC
>Ga0315912_10006931_pt1 | contig 10046 bp, 4 predicted proteins | sample VfabasoilMG_FD_204469 | JGI IMG/M metagenome (GOLD analysis project Ga0315912, IMG submission 204469) | Garden soil microbial communities collected in Santa Monica, California, United States - V. faba soil | ecosystem: Environmental > Terrestrial > Soil > Garden | place: USA: California... | reverse complement strand
GGAAACACGGCATGAAACGCCTGACGATGAGCGAGCATGACGGAAGCTCGCCCGTCACTCATGCCGATCAGACCTTGTGTCGTTACGGAGTCGCGTCGCGCACCGGGCAGGTAGTCATCCGGCAATCTGTCAAACCATTTTTGACCGCCGCGAAGCACCTTCAGGTTCTGCGTACCCAGGGCAAACGGGAAAGCAAAGTAATAGGAGTCGTGCCAACTCTTTCCTCCCGCAAAGGGCAATTGGCTGGGATCGATCTCGTTGTGAATGTCGAAGCGATCCACATCGTCGTAAATCGTGAAGGTAGTTAACGGAAAAGCTGATCGTTCGCGCGTTACGGTCACGCGCGTCAGACCTACGCCGCGTTTGATGTTGATCCTGGCGGGAATAGGCGTCGCGAGTATAGATGGTTCGTGGCCTTCTACTCGCAGTAGTTGATTAAACGGCAACTCGCCTTTCTCATTCACGATTTCGCGTCCGCTGCGCACCGCGACGATGCTCTGAAGATTCCCGTCAGGTCGAAGCTGCACACGAAAATTTCGGTTTTCGATGCGAGAGGCGGCAGGCGCATCGCGCAGAGTCGAAACCATTTCGCCCTTTGCCGTCTCGACCTGAAACGTCGAATAGCCAACGGATGGAACGCCGCGAGCTACGAAAACCGCTCGTCCGTGTTCGTCCACGTCGAAGGGGACGGTTTCATTGCTTCCTGATTTCCGAATCGCAACGATCTTGAGGCCGGCGGCTGGCGGTGCGACTACGACCAGGTCGTCGCGCTGCCACGAGAGAGCGTTATAGACGAGTAGGGGCCAAATGTTTTCCGACAACAACGATCGCGGCGACTCCCCACGAGAAGGTTGGGCCAGCAATCGCAGTCCTTCGTCGAAAAGATAATCGACTTCTGTTTTGGCCTTCTGCATATAGCCGACATATTGCCGGTTTTGTTCTTCGAGCTTCCCTCGATCGTTAAGCTGGGGCCAACCTGTGTTTCCCGCCCCACTATGCTCGTCGTACGTCAGCATTAGATCGTAGAGGGTGGCTGTGTTGCCGGCCGGAAACGGAATTCCACGTGTTGCGGAGATGATACTCCAGAGAGTTTCAGCCGCCGGCGTGTGGTTATGCACATAGCGACCGAGCGCGCTGATCCGCGGCGACATTGTTTTTGCTTCTGACCACAGCCCGGACCACTCACCGCGGAACGTCGGAATCCGATCGGCATATTTACTTTCTATGTACTGAAAGAACTCCGGCGGCGTCGCAATTCTCAACTTCGGAGACTCGTGTTTACTGTTCCAGAGCTTCACCGCGCGTTCGAGGTTCGCGACATGTGTTGGCTCAACGAAGTCGTGGGCATACAGCGCCATCACAGCGTCGTATCCATACCCCGCATCTCCATACCTCTTTTGAAGCGCGGCGACTCCTTCCTCCATGATCTGAAGATCCGTCTTCTTGCCGGCCTTCGGATTGAACATTTCGTAAGCCGTTTTTCCTGTATAAGGATCGAGAGAGTAAGGATCGAGATAGAAGTCCGTCAGTGCTTCAGGATAACCGCCACGCTGACCCTGGCTAACCCACGTCAAGACGCGACTGCCGTCCGGAGATTCCCAGTAAAAGGGAACTTTACCCGGAGCAAGCGAAGTGGCCATATTTATAAAGACGTTCGCGCCCACGACGAGATAACGCATATCGCTGCGGGCAAGCACCGAAGGCAGTGACGATGGGTGACCTGGCACATCATCCATGATCGCCATCTGCGTCTGTACGCCGTATAGGCGTTTGAGTGTCGCATAGTCGTAGCAAAGACGGTTCAGCTCCTCGGCACCCATGAAATCCGTATGCATACTGCCCCAGGCCGAGGAGAGTGCGATGCGCCCACTCTTAATGAGATTAACGAGTCGCGCAATCTTTTGGCTGTCGAGCGGCAACACAGACGTAGGCGTCTTGGCGCGTTTCAACCATTCGTTAACTTGCCAGACGCTCTCGATGGTCCAGCGAAACTCAGGATCGGATTCAGCAATGCGGATTACTTCGTCTATGTGACGCGCCGCGCGTTCGCGAATCGCCTCCGGCGGATCTACGAAACCAAAGTCGTAGTGGCTCGTCGGAACTATGTAGACGGTCTTGATAGATTGCGCCTGAACGTCCAGCCGCAAAAAGGCACAAAAAGCACAAATGATTAGGAATGAAAATTTAGAATGAATCGTTAAAAAACTCATTGTGCCTTCTGTGCCTTTTTGTGGCCTTGTTTTGTTTTTCTTAGAAAAGATACCGCAAGGAAAACTGAATTTGACGCGGGCCGCCAAAACCGAGCAGGCCGCCAAGTTGATTCCCGACGGTCGAAATGCTCTGACCGAAGAACGCCGTTGGCTGCAGCGAGTTATTATCGCCTCGAACTAACCCGCCGGACGGATCAGCGAAGTTTGCCTTGTTAAAGAGATTGAAGATCTCCGCACGAAACTGGAGCGAACTGGTCTCCGTCAGCCGTGTATTCTTGAAGATCGAAAAATCTACCTGAGCGAAACCAGGACCGCGCAAAAGGTTGCGGCCGGCATTACCGAAAACTCCGTCGCCAGGATTTGAGAATGCGGCCGCATTAAATTGACATTCGGGAAGGCTGTAATTCGGGCATCGAGTATCAACACCCGGAACGATATCGGGACGGAACGAAAAACCGCCGAACACGCCACCCTGTCTGGTCACGTTTACAGGAAGACCGGTTCTGATTTGCGTGATTGTATTGAGCTGCCAACCGTCCACTATCCAACCTGGCCCACCGCCAAACCAATCGCGAAGCGGTAAGTCGTAGCCCGCATCCATCGTGAAGTTGTGACGAACGTCCTGATCGCTGCTTGCGCGTTCCGCTCGAGCGTTATTTGGGTCCTGATAGTCCTTGAAGAACCCAACAACGTCGTCGATAGCGTGAGCCCAGGTGTAGTTGGCATTAAACCGGAGACCCTTGGACAGGTTTCTCCTGAAGGTCACCTGCAGCGCGTTGTAGTTCGATTGCGGATAATCGCCGACTACGAAGATGTCGCCAAAGCTTGAAGAAAGTGGCCGGATCTGAGTGACAGGATCTCTACGATTTATGTTTCGTGGGGTAACGACGCCGTTTGTCAAAAGGTGCGTCACATGGTTACCGACGTACCCGACCTGTAGAGTGGCGAAGCCAAGGTCGTGCTGGACATTGAACGACCAGTGCTGCGCCATTGCCGTTTGCAGGTCTCTCTCGATGTGAAAAGCATTCGGAACCGCACACGCATACACGGCCGGATCGACCGGGTATTGCGGGAGGATTCCACACCCAAACAACGCGGTAAAGAGATCGACCGATAGCGTAGGAAACGTGTTTGCATGCGGCGAACCGAAACTAGCCGGGAGATCACGATCGTAGAAAATTCCATAACCGCCGCGGACCACCGTTTTCCCACTGCCAAACACGTCGAACGCAAAACCAAAACGCGGGCCGAAGTTATTCGTATCGGCGTCATGCAATTTCTGTCCGACTGGTGTGAACGTCAACGTATCAAGGTCGAAGTTTTGCAACCGTCCTTCTTTTTCACGGCTCACACTGCTCACGTCGTAACGCAATCCCAAATTCAGCGACAGACGCGGATGGACCCTCCAATCGTCCTGGACAAAGAACGAATAATTCTCGTTCGCATAATCGAGCAGCGGGTTGCCTCCCTTGGAAACGACAAAAGGAATGTTGTCTCTAAAATCATTCAACCCGAAGAACGTAAGTGTTTCCTGAGTATCGGAACTGGCCGAACGGCGATTGAGCCGAAAATCAATACCTGCTCTGAGCGAGTGATTTCCGCGAACAGTACTCAGCGTGTCGAGAAACTGATAGACGGTGCCGGTGCGGAACTGTTTGAACTGTGCGGGGCCAGGAACGGCGAGGGATTGATCGACGAACGAGAGATCGAATCTCGGTAAAGTCGATGGTCCGGCGCCCACATCGGTCACGTTGCGGTTGATGCCGAATGCGAATTCATTGATCGTGTTATTCGAGAATGTGTAGTTGTGCGAAGCCTTGAATAGCTGGACGCGCAACGTTCCATCCGCTGTCTGATCCGTTCCGACGCCGTATGGTGTGCTGGTCTTGGAATCGTTGATGTTATAGCGAACTGAGAACTGGCTCCGTTCCGTGTGCAGCCAATCGATTTTTATAGAACCCGTATCCTCGCGCAGATCACCGTTCTTTTGAATTGAGAATATTCCGAGGTTAGGGTCGGGAACATTGCTTCCCGCCGGAAAAAATGGCGCCGACGGAAGCGGGATCGTTGCCAGTACCGGAGCGATTGACGGAGCAAATGTGGACCGGAAACTTGCGGTAGGAACCAGTGATGTAAATGTCGTTCCGCGCGTTTGTCTGACGCCTTCGTAATTCGTAAAGAAAAACAGCTTGTCCCGAATCAGACGCCCGCTGACATTTCCGCCAAACTGATTCAAGCGGAATTTTTGTTTACCAGCAAAAAAGTCTCTGGCGTCGAGCGCTTCGTTTCTGAAATACTCGAAAACGCTGCCGTGAAATTCGTTTGTTCCCGATTTCGTAATCGGGTTGATTACTGCACCGATAGCCTGCCCGTACTGCGCACCATAGTTTTGTTCAACAGTCTGGACTTCTTGGATGCTGTCCATGCTGACGCGGTTGACACGTGACTCGATCCGCCCGAGTACGTTGGAGGTTCCATTAAGATCGACCCGTCCAGCATCAATACCGTCAACCAGTACGCTAGAACCGCCGAATGTCGAAGGGATCCCGTTGATACTAGTTTGAAACTGGTTGGTCGTTTGAACCGAACCGGGAACGGTCGCCAGCAAGCTGGTGAAGTCTCGTCCGTTGACAGGATTGTCAGATATTCGTTCGGTTGCGATCGTGTCGCCGACCGTCGATGTCTCCGAATCGATCCTTGTCTGGCTGGCTATAATTACCGTCGCGTCCACACCGCTGACTTTCATCGTCAGGTCGGCACGTGCTTTCTCGCCGACGGCCAGACGCAGATCCTTGATCGATGTTGTCGTGAATCCCGTCGCCGCAGCTTCAACCGTATAAATGCCGTTTGGCAGGCCCGGCACTTCGTACCGGCCCTCACCATCTGATTGAACCGTGCGTTTTTCGTTTGTTCCCTGATTAATGATAGTTACCGCCGCATTGGGCAGCACGGCTCCGTTCGCGTCGGTTACAACTCCCGTGATCGAACCGGTGTTCGATTGGGCGAAGGCTGCCGTGGCTAATACCAACAGCAGGGATAGGGAGATCAAGGTTCTACTAATCTGGGTCGTAGCGTGCTTCATTCAAACCTCCGCCTGTTCTTTTTCTAATATTGAGCGTCGCCAGTTCTGGGAGCAGGCGACGCGACAATGTCTATTCCTGAGTGCATGAAACCGATGTAAGTAAGCTCGCAACCGCTTTTAAGTCAGGCGTCCAAACACCTTCAATTTTTGGGTAATACTTCGGCAAGATGTCAGCGGTGACTGGAAGCGCGGGAATCACATCACGTCGATTCAATTCGAGACCGGCGTGAATCCGCATGACGTTGTCAACACAACGAGCGGCGACGTATTCCGGAAACATTGCAGCCCCGACCTTGAGAGGCCCTCCAGCGGTCAACAAATCCTTTTCGTGATTACCGGCCAAGCCGAAGGTTGCCAGCGTTATCTGATTCGGATCGCGACCCGCCTCCACGTACGCTTCCAATGCTCCCTGGCCGGTTTCGTCATCCATTGCAAAAATCACGTCGACCTCGTGGGTTGTAAACACTGGGGCAGCAAGACGCTTCGCGATTATCTTGCTACCCTCGCCGTTCAACCTCGTGACGAAAGCGGCATCAGGCTGAATCGACTGCAACCCGTCAATAAATCCTTCGCTTCGAAGCAAGCAGGGGCGCAGAGTGGGAAGTCCCATGTCGAGGACCTTTAACTGCTTTCCGGGGATTCGGATGTGCTGGGCCACCCACATTCCTAATGCGAAGCCGGCGTCGTAATCACAGATCGCGACCAGAGTTTTCATTCCCTTCACCGGGTTCGCTTCCACAACCACCGGAACCTTTCGCTTCGCACCATCGGCGACGATTGATTCAAGACCTTCAGTTGCTGCCGGCGTCAGGATCAGAGCATCGACCTCGCCGAACATTTGCTGGGCCTGTTGAATTTGCCGTTCGACGCTCAATTCAGCATCAAGCACTGTGACTGTTGCCCCATATTGCGCAGCCCTTCGCCGGATAATGTCGATGAGAATTTGATACCAGATATGAAAACTGTAGTTTGTTAAGTATCCGATTCGCTTTGGCGCGTCGCCGCCGACCTCAACGAGTGGAAGATGGTCCAACGCCGCGTCGAGTCCTGGAGGTGGCGTGTAAACCGCCTGCGGATGATCGCTTAAACCATCACTTGCGGCAGCGGGATTTACTGATTGTTTCGGTTCGTGGCCCATGGTCCTTGTAAGTTCCTCTCTATTCCAGATTCGCTCGCGGCGTGCCGCCGATAAGAGTCAATAGCCCTCCATCAACCGTCCACACAGCACCAGTCACGAACGAAGCGCTTTCGTGGGCCAGAAAAGCGATCACTTCTCCGACTTCCTCCGGCCTGGCGATACGGCCCAATGGATGCATCCGCGCGCACTCTTCGTAGACTGATTCAGGATTAGGATCGAGCGAGGCCGCCCATCGCAACATTGGTGTGTCTACAGTGCCCGGGCAGACGGCATTGACACGCACGTTTTGGGCTGCGAAATCCATCGCCATTGAACGTGTGAGCCCGATCAATGCGTGCTTGCTGACGGTGTAGGCTAGAACGTTGAACTGGCTCGCCAGCGACTGCACCGAAGCGACGTTCACGATCGATCCGCCGCGACCAAGCATGTCAGGCAGACAGAACTTCGCAGCGTAACGCGCGCCGTTTAAGTTGACGTTCATCACTTCTGCCCACTGATCGTCGTCAGTTGTGAGTGCGTTGCCGTAACGCTGTATGCCGGCGCTCACAACAAGGATGTCAATTGGTCCAAACGTCGTGCGCGTTTCATCGATCGCCTCCCGCACTTGTTGAGATTGAGAAACATCAACTGAAAAGAAGAGCGCCTTTCCATCGCGCGAACGAATACTGTCAAGAGTTTCCTTGCCGGCATCGGGCGAAACATCAATTACAGATACGGATGCACCGCGCGCCGCAAGTATTTCCGAAGCTGCGCGTCCAATTCCCGACGCGCCTCCTGTCACAACTGCTACTTTTCCATCAAATCTCATAAAGCGTTTTACATTCGATCAATCAGCCGTGCTGCGTACTGGCAGCGTCGGCGCATCTTCATCTGCCATCGCGTCCTCTTCGCTTACTTTAGGCGCGGGTGCAGGCAGGTGTTTGTACCAGGTGAAATACAGCGCGATACACATGACTACGGTTGTCGAGAAACATGCGAATGCGGCTGTATGGCGATTGAGAATCAGGTACAGCGTCCCGACATAAAGCGCGCAGATGCCGACTAGCGCCAGTAACGTGTTGAGTGCTTCCAATCGAAGAGGAGTTTCACGTTTGAATCCTGGGTTGCGTGCCAACACTCCCGCACGAATGGACGACCAGGCGCCCGCGGGTTGCACGTTCTCGTAAAAATTCTCGAGCGTAGCGAGGTCAGTGGGTTTCGTGAGCAGCGCGACTGTTATCGTGATTATGGTTGACGCGATCGCGATGATGGGAAAACCTACGTATAACGGCAGCGGTGAGCTAAACAGCGACGTGTCAGCGACGGCTTGGCCCAACGACAACGCCATGCCACCCAAAACACCCGCGGCGTATCCCCAGCCGTTGAGTCGCCACCAATACCAACGTAAGACATTGGGCGGAAGGATTCCTGCCGCCAGTGTTCCGAAGATCCATAGGAAAGCAGTATTGATTGATGTTCCGAAATAGGAAATGACGATGCCCGTAATAATAAGTAGCGAGGAAGCGAGGTAACTAGCGCGAATCAACGTCTTTGGAGCTGCGTCGGGATTGATGTACCGCTGGTAGACGTCTTTTACGAGGTACGCTGCGCCACCATTTACTGTTGAACTAAACGTCGCGAGAAATCCGGATAAGAGCGCCGCCAGCATGAACCCAACGAGACCCACCGGCAGCATTGAACTGATAATGACCGGCAGAGCTGTTTCAGGATCCTGCTTGAGAGCCGCGTCCAGCTCCGGGTTCCCGAGGCCCATGATCGCCATCACCGCGATTGCCATCGCAAACGGCCACCGAACCGTGTGGATCGCGCCCCAAAGCGCGCCCAGCTTCGACGCATCACGCGCGTCACGCGCTGCGAGGAAACGCTGAAAGTCGTACAACTGCTCTGGCCCGCTAAAACAGAGCAGCAGTCCTTTCGCGACCCACACGGCCACGAGCGCCCCGAAGAATGAGTAATCCGTTCCGCCTGCTACGACGCCCTGAAGTTCCGCAGGTCTCGTTTGGGGCCAGATATTCATCCAGTTACCTGACACCTTCGAAGCGAAAACGGCAGAATCAAAGTGTTGGTAACCGATCACCGCGAACGCGATCGCACCCGCACTCAAGATAATGGTCTGAACGATCTCGACGCGTACAATCCCATGAAAGCCGCCTGCGACAACGTATAGACCAGTCACTCCGAGTATTAGGACAGCGCACACAAATGGCGAGAACGGCAGGAAGATTGCTCCGAACTTGCCCATGCCAATGGCGCCATATCCGAGCAGTGCCGTGATAGTTAGAATTGCGAAGAGTGTATAAGAAAGACGAGCTGTATCCCCGGCGCGCGATCGACCAAAACGCGTGTACATCCACTCCGCGCCGGTCAGCACTCCGCTGCGTCGAATCCACCTCCCCATGAAGGCCAAATAAAAAGCGGTGATGGGGAAGCCCCACAACCAGTGCACCCACATACCCTTTAGCCCGAGTACGATGAACGTGGATACGATCCACATGGTGCCGGTGATGTCGAAGTATGATGACGAGCCTGACATCGCGAGTGCCCACCACGGTAACCGGCGGCCGCCGAGAAAGTAGGAGCCCATGCCTTTGGCGGCACGTCGCTTCATCGCCAGGCCGATGCCCATGATGGCGGCGAGATAGGCAACGACAATTAGTTGATCAGTTAAAGAGAGCTTCATCTCTAATCCGACCGATCTTGCGCGTGCAGACCACTCCTCGACCTTCTGTGACCTCGCGAAATAGGGAGACGGAGCAATGCAGAATTAGCGGAAAGGCACTTTATCAATGCTATTGACAAAGTGTCAACAGGAAAGGTTGTTGCAAGATTTCAAGCTATTTTTTGAATCAACGGATGCGCGTCGCGTCGCGGGTGGTGAGATCCGTATAAAGCCGCAAAATTTCCCGCACTTGCCGGTCCCAGTATGCCCAGTTGTGGCCACCAGGAAGTTGCCGGTACTCATGAGGAATTTTTTTCGCCACAAGTATCTCCGCAAACTCACGATTCGTTGAAAGAAATCCATCTTCTAACCCACAGTCGAAATATAAGTACGGAAGCGTAGAAATGTCTGACGCGCTACGTGCGATTTGATGAAGGTCATTGGCCTGGCGTATAGGACTGTTCTCTGCCCCGAAGGCGGCGATCAGAGAGGGGCGAAGAATATTCCAGCCGAATCCGGGATGCTCTTCGGTTCTGGTTGCGGGATCCAAAGCCCCACTCAGTGAACCCGCAAACGCAAAGACATCCCGATGTTTGAAACCAAACTTCAGAGCGCCGTAACCGCCCATGGAAAGGCCTGCAATACCGCGCGCCCGCCGATCTTTGATGGTGCGATAACGGGCATCAACATCCGGGATCAGTTCGCGCACAAAGTAAGACTCGTATTTATCTTGCGGCACAGTGGCACTGTCGACGTACCAGTTATCGTGCCCTTCAGGAGTAATTATGATCAGTTCGTATTGAGCCGCGTAATCGGCCAGGTTAGTTCGCGTGATCCAATCGTCGTGGCGTCCGAAGAGACCGTGTAAAAGATAGAGCACGGGATAACGCTTGTTGGATTTGAAATAACCGGCAGGCAAAAGCACGTCGTAGGGAAGGACCTTCCCGATTAACTCGC
>Ga0315912_10006930_pt1 | contig 10046 bp, 6 predicted proteins | sample VfabasoilMG_FD_204469 | JGI IMG/M metagenome (GOLD analysis project Ga0315912, IMG submission 204469) | Garden soil microbial communities collected in Santa Monica, California, United States - V. faba soil | ecosystem: Environmental > Terrestrial > Soil > Garden | place: USA: California... | reverse complement strand
CTGACGCCTGCTCTCTTTTATAGTGGCATCCATCAAATTACAAAGCCGTTCTATTCCGGAATAGGCCAGATACTGATGTTCCACCGGGTTTTACCAAAAAGCAATAAGCTGCGAATCCACAACCACGAAAGCCTGGAGATAACCCCCGAGAGTTTAGAAGGTACTATTGACTTCTTTAGGAAACGAGGTTATGATTTTATTTCGTTTGATGATTTACCTCAATATCAAAAACCAACAAAGAGGAAGTTTGTAATTTTTACTTTCGATGATGGCTATGTGGATAATTTTGAAACTGCTTATCCCATCTTTAAAAAGCACCGCATTCCCTTCACTATATATATAACAACCGGCCTGCCCGATGGCCATGCATTTCCATGGTGGTACTGGCTTGAAGACTTAATCGTAAAACATGAGTCGCTTGAGTTAAATATCAATGGCAAGCCAACTCATTTTACTACATACACATTAAAGGCTAAAGAGATTACATTCAACCAGGTTCGCTCCATTTTGGCTGTAGCTAACAAGAATGAATTGGAAATTTACAAAAAGGCAATGTTTGGAAATTATGTTGATGAGAATGCTCAGTTAACAAAATCGATATCCATGTCGTGGAGCCAGATTGAAGAATTGAGCAAAGACCCATTGGTTACGATCGGATCGCATACGGTAAATCATTATCCATTGAAATCGCTAACAGCCGAGGAGTCAAAATTTGAACTTTCGGAGGCTAAAAAAATTATTGAATCCAAAATCAAAAAAGAAGTTAAACATTTTTGTTACCCCATCGGCTCTTATTCGCCCCGCGAAATTATTTTGGCAAATGAATGCGGATACCAGACTGCCACCACCGTAAACATGAGCAATTTTTCTCCCGAACATTTCGCCCATCCGTTTGCTTTGCCTCGCATTATGGTTAATGCCCTTACAACAGAAAAATTATTGACACTCCAGGTGAATGGCCTGTTGCCATTTTTACGAAACAAAGGCCGCAGGGTGGTAATATGAAAGAGCCTTTGCAGACAATTAAAGTGCTTATGGTTGGAGGTATCCCTGCTGATTTTCAATCGGTTAGGGGTGGCGTGGAGGCCGTGATCTTAAACTTACTTTCAGGGTTTAGCACTATGACTGATGTGCAGGTAACGCACGTAGCTTTCGACAAGGAGTGTAAACAACTGCGCATTGAAACATTTGCGGAGAACATTAAAGTGTATTTCGTTCCGTTCCAATCGCGGTTTCCACTTTGGGATTATTTAATCAATCAAAAAGTATTGCGAGACATAATCCGGGAGGCGCAACCCGACATTATCCACATTCAGGAATCAGAGCCTCACCTGTTGCGATTTCTAAATTATTCTAAAAAAAATATTGTCGTTACCCAACACGGCATTATGAAAGAGGAGCTAAAGTATGCCAAAGGTTTTAAGGACAATCTTAAATTTCTCTTCAAAACATTTATCGAACAGTTCGTTTTCCCACAATTCAAAAATGTAATCTTTATCTCCCACTACAACAGGAAACTTTTCCCCGGACAGCTTGCTTCATCGCAGGTAATCTACAATCCGGTTAACCCAATATTTTTTTCGGAAAGGCAGGCCGTTCAAGATGGAAGCAAATCCATGATTTATGTAGGTGTAATCAATCGCAGAAAAAATATTCAGATTATCATCGAGGCGTTGCATCAGCTTAAGCAAGTTGGCATTGTGTACAACCTGCACGTGGTTGGCGGCTACAAGGAGCAGGCTTTTGAAAGTGAAGTGATGGCATGGGTAAACCGGTTCGGGCTGGCCGGGCAAATAATTTTTCATGGATGGTTGAAGCAAAATGAAATTTTGAAAGTGTTTGACCAATGTGATCTTTTTGTTTTGCCATCGAAACAGGAAACGCTGCCCATGAGTGTGGCCGAGGCTATGTCGCTTGGCAAAATTGTAATCTCCAGCGATGTTGGGGCTGTTTCGGAAATGTTCAGAGATAAAGTAACAGGATACTTATTTCAACGCAATAACCTGGCAGACTTGGTTGAGGTATTGAAAACACTAAGTTCGAATCGCGATCCATCGGGGAAAAAGGAAATAAGAAAAGAGGCCAGGGAAAAATTTGAACCCATTGAAGTGGCACGCCAAACAATTGAATTCTATCGAACGGTAATCAGTAAAAATATTCAATGAAGAAGAAAATTGTCTTTTTTGGAATCAAGACTTTTCCCTCGCAGGGCGGAACCGACCGTGTGGCCGAAAATATTATTTATCAGCTGCGCAACACTTTCGATATTACGCTCTACTGCTTTAAAGATGAAAATCAAGCTCCAAATCGTTTTGATGGCATCGAGGTAATTGAATTTAAAAGGCGCGCTGGCGGTGCGCTGGGGGTATTTATCTATTTCTTTGAATCGGCCATGCACCTTTTTTTTCGAAAAGCCGATCTGGTTCATGTTCACAAAACAGAAGCTACATTTTTTGTTCCGCTCCTCCGTCTCAGGCACAAAGTGGTTTCCACATCGCACGAAGCTCAATATAAATCGGACAAATGGGGTTGGTTTGCCAAAAGATACTTCCATTTTGTTGAATGGCTTTTCATTCGGGCAAGCAATCAATGCACAACCATATCGCAGCCACTATCAAAATATTACGAAGCAAAATATGGCAAGCCTGTGCGTTTCATACCCAACGGAATCAACATCGCTGTTCCGGAAACGTTTGACATCCCCCGGATGTCGGGATTCATTCCCAAAGAAGCATCTATAGAAAAGCCCTTTATCCTTTTTTCCGCCCGCAGGCTCATGGGCATAAAGGGCTGCCACACCATGCTCGAGGCATTAAAACAAATTGATTACCGAGGACAGGTTTTCATTACCGGAGAACTTAACGAAAGCGATCCTTACCTTCAAAAAATAAAGCAGCTTGCAATCGGTTTAGATGTGCACTTCCTGGGATTTGTGAATCCCCTCAATGCCTTGCTGCCTTTAGTTGACCGGGCCGAGTTGTTCATTTTTCCATCCGAAACCGAAGGGATGTCCATTATGCTTTTGGAAGTGGCCTCCGTGGGCAAACCTATTATTGCCAGCGACATCCCCGAAAACAAACAAGTGTTCAGCGATGATGAAGTGTTGTATTTTAAAACAAAAGATGTGAACGATTTGGCAGTTAAAATTAAATTTGCACTCCTAAATAAACCTGAGATGACAAAAATTGGCTTAAAGGGCCAGCATAAAGTCTATTCGGATTATGAATGGAGCAGAGTAGCAAAAATTTATGAAGACTGTTATTATTCCGTAATCGCCTGATACCCGACACTCTATAATGGCTATAAGAAGAAGGACAATTATTGCAATAATTTTCTTTGTTGACCTGATGGCGCTTAATGCATCGTTTGGGCTTACTTCTCTTTGGCATTACAAAAAACTAATCGGGATAAACGATCTTTTCTATTTGCTCAATGCGAGTTGGGCAATAATTTTCTTTTACTTATTAAACGACCGGTTCTTTAATACCGAAAGCAAAAGAGAGCGGGCAATTTCCCTCATCAAGCGCATCGGACTATACATGCTCTTTGGTTCATTCATCATTGTTGTATTGAACAAAGACGATATTTCCCGGAGTATGTTCCTGGGTTCCACACTCGTCTTCTTTTCTTTTAAACTTTTTCTCTCTTTTCCTTACAATTACCTCATTAACCACCGAAGGGATGGTGGATACTTTAACAAAATACTTATCGTAGGCGCCAATAAAATTGGAGAAGCTATCGACACCTACTATAAATTAAATTCCGAGCAAGGGCAGGTTATTGGCTATCTCGATAACGATGTTCCTTTCTCTAAAAAGGTTAATGTTTTAGGAACCATCGATGAGTTTCAAGCGATCTTCAATAAAAAACCTTTCAATGAAGTAATTATTACATTGGATTTCTCGCATGCCGAAGTTATTAAATCGCTGGTGGAAGTTGCAGAATATAACGGTGTGCGACCCGGTGTAGTGGGCAATTACTACTCTTTGTTCAATAGAAATTTTAATATCAAGGATATAAGCGGGATCCCCGTGTTGGAAGTGCGTGAAGTTCCACTCGATTCCTATATCGCACGGGCAAAGAAAAGGTTCTTTGATTTAGGCTTCTCCATGCTTGCCATGCTGGCGGCTTCGCCCATTCTTTTGATGATTGCCCTGGCCATTAAAATTGACAGCCGGGGGCCTGTGTTTTATCGGCCTATCCGTGTAGGCAGAAGAGGGCTTCCTGTAGCCGTTTTTAAATTCCGGTCTATGAGGCATGGCCCCAACGACCCAACCAAATCGACAGCAAAAAATGATGACCGGATAACCCGCGTTGGAAAGTTCATTAGAAAGGCAAGCCTGGATGAGTTTCCTCAATTTATTAATGTAATGCTGGGCGATATGTCGGTAGTGGGGCCGAGGCCACACCGGCTCGATCTCAATAAAAAGTTTCAGCTTATAGCACAAAGCTACATGGTTCGTCAATACATTAAACCCGGCATAACCGGCTGGGCACAAGTGAATGGCTGGCGCGGGCCCACCGAAACCAAGTTTCAATATGTAGCCCGCACCCTTCATGATTTATGGTACATTGAACATTGGACATTGGCCCTTGATGTGTACATTATCTTCCTTACAGTTTTCAGTAAGAAAACCCGTTCTAATGCATTTTAGGGTTTGATGTATTTTTAGGTTTACTTTAGAGGCAAAAATAAAACCATTCATTTCGCCATGTCTATAAAATTAATGGCCGCTCGCATGGGCTGGCTTCAACTTTTAATCTTATTTAGCCTGCTTGTTTCATGCCGTTCCAATAAAGACCTGCGATACCTGAGTGACTCCTGGCCGTCAAAAACATTAACCGGATTGCCACAAGCCCATTCCGATTACAAGATTAAAGTAAACGACAACGTATTTGTCAGCATCATTTCCTCCAACCTGGAAATGAATGAGATATACAATCCGGCAACAGCCGGCCTGAACCGATCGATCAATAATATTTGGCAATCATTACCTGGACAATTCCTGTATGGTTACTTAGTTGATCCGGATGGCACAGTATCATTGCCTGGCCTGGGAAAAATTGAAGTTGTTGGTCTTACTATGAACGATTGCGAAAGCAAAATAAAATCGAAAGCCGAAGAATATTTAAAAGATGTTACGGTTAAAGTAAGACTACTGAGTTATAAAATCACTGTTATGGGTGAAGTGAACACGCCCGGGGTCTACTATAACTACAACCCGGAGTTTACAGTTTTTGATGCATTAAGCAGTGGTGGCGGACTTACATCGGCAGCCAAATACGACAAAGTGCTTGTTTTAAGGAGAACTGAATCGGGCAGCAAAACCTTCACTCTAAATTTAAATAGTGCCAGTGCATTAAACTCCGAAGGATATTTTTTAGAACCGAATGATGTAGTAGTGGTGCCACCTGCCCAATACAAAAACGCCCAATTAGGACTTCCCTTTTACACCACGATGCTTGCGACCATCACCACCTTTATTCTCATCTTAAGTTACACCTCCAAGTAACAATTATGAATACTACCAACCACCAACCCAGAAAGGCATCGCACGCTGAACCGGAAGGGCTAACAATTAAACAACTCAAATCGCTCATCCTGAAAAACTGGATGCTGTTTGCCGTTTTCTGTACCATTGGCCTTATCCTGGCATTTAGTTATACACAGGTAATATTGCCCTATTACCAAATTTCAACAACCCTGCTGGTAAAAGATGACAACAAGACAAGTGAACTGACCGACATTTTTCAGAGCTCCAGAATTGTGAATTCAAGGAAAGCCATCCTCGATCAGATTGGCGTTCTGAAATCGTATAGCCTAAACTTGCGCACTGTTCAATATTTTAATTGGCAATACTCGTGGTACAAAAAAGGATACTTTGAATTCAATACCGATTTGTATAACGATGAACCTTTCGATGTTATACTCCCGAATGATGCTATTCAATTTGACCGGGTTTGGGTTTTTATTACTCCTATTTCAGACACGCACTATAAAATCAGTTGCGACTCCAAACGTAAAGTGGACGCCCATGTAGCCGTTCTGCAATTTGAAAAAACAATGGCTTACGGTGAGATGTTTAAAAATGAATATTTTCATTTTGGCATTAAAAAGAAAACTTACCGAACCGTAAACCCGGGAGAAGAATATGTATTGAAATTCAACAACTTAAGCCGCCTCGCACTTTATTATAAAGATAACCTCATCGTAAAATCGGTTGATGAAAACTCAAACCTGATCGTGGTGGAAATGAAAACTCATCAACTGCCTCGCGATGTGGAGTATTTAAATAAGCTCGGTTCATTTTATATTCAATATGGCCTGGATGAAAAGAATCGAATGGCCAATAGCACCGTGCGGTTTATTGACAAACTGATTGAAGGCGTGAATGTTGACCTGCAAACCGCTGGAAATGTGTTTACTGATTTTAGAGCCAAAAACCGCACCGTTGACCTTGGACAAGAAGCAACTTCGGTCGTAGAAAGATTAAAGGATATAGACAGGCAACAGGCAGAATTGAATTTGCGGCTCGACTACTATTCCAACCTGAAATATTATCTCGACAATAAAGACGAGATAAAAGACCTGGTTGCCCCTACTCTTGTGGGCCAATCGGATGAAGCTTTAAATTCTTTAATTACCAAGTTAAATGATTTATATAGTCGAAGAGAAGTTCTGTCCTACACAGTACAAGCCAAGAACCCTACTCTTGTTTTACTGGATAACGAAATAAGCTTCACTCAAAAAGTGCTGGGTGAAAAGGTTAATTCACTCATTGAAAATACCCAGCTGGAACTTAAAAGTTTGGGCGATCGCCAGCAAAAAGTAAATGTTGAACTATCCAGGCTTCCGAAAACGGAACAGAATTTTATTGGCATTAAGCGCACTTATGACCTAAACAACGAACTGTATAATTTTCTTCTTCAAAACCGGGCTGAAGCGGAAATTGCCCGAGCTTCCAATAATCCTGATGCACAAATTCTAGATCCGGCAGATATTGAAATCGCTGAATTGCTTGGCCCTAAAAAGCTTATAAACCTGGCCGTTGGTTTGGCTGGCGGTATTTTCATCGCACTTGCATTTGTTATCCTGAGGGAGTACTTCAGCGAAAAACTTACAACTCTTGAAACCGCAACAGCATTGCTGGAATTTCCCATCGCTTCCCCGATCAGTCTTAGCAAGTTTAAAAACGAAGTTCCGGTTCTTCAATTTCCAAAGTCGGCCATTACGGAATCGTTTCGAGGCCTTAGGATTAATATTCAAAACACAATCAAGGATAATCAGTCGGCTGTTATAGCGATCCACTCTACCATTTCAGGTGAAGGCAAATCTTTTGTTGCCTTAAACATCGCCTTGATTTTTGCCATCAACGGAAAACGGGTTTTACTGATTGATGGAGATTTAAGAAAACCCAGGCTGCATCATGTACTTAATTCGGCAAATGAAGTTGGCCTTAGTTCAGCCCTGCAATACGAAACACCTTTAAACAGTTTGGTGTGCCGAACCAATGCCCAAAACCTGAGTTTTATTTCCGCTGGTCCACTCGTAATGAACCCTTCCGAGCTACTGAATACCGATGTACTCGGTAAATTAATAGCTGCATTAAAACCAAATTTCGATCTTATTGTTTTTGATAACGCTCCAATCGGAGTTGTTAATGATGCCATGCTCATCGGGATGCACACCGATGTAAACTTGTTCCTGCTGCGCCTAAACCATAGCGGTAAAGAGCAATTGAACAGAATTAATAAAATTCGCAGGGAGGCGATCTTAAAAAATGTAATGGTTGCTATTAATGGAGTTAAACAAATGAAGGGTTACGGCTATTATAACGAAGATATAAAAGTCGTTGAAGATATGAGCGTATCGGTGATTGATTAGCTTCCCTTACACTAAAGCAACAAAAGCAAACTTATTGCCTGGGCCATAACTGAAGCGGGCGCATCTCTAGTTTTGAAAAGTCTGACTTAATTTCGGTGGAAATTATTATTGTGCTTTTCGCCTTTGTTCCAGGAGCCATAACGAATTCAAAACCTAGCATCTGTGTACCCTCATTTGGGTCCTCGTAATCAAATTTTGGTTTTGTTGACCAAACTTTAAGCACCGCACCTTTCGGCTCCAATAATTTTACCACAACTTTCTTATTGTTCAACTGTAGCTCTGCAGTGGTTGGGTTAGTTAGATTTACTTGTGCTGTTGTAAGCATTTTCCAAACTACTTTGGCTTGAACATTAGAGGCTTCCAACTCATCCTGAACCAGTACATACTTACCTCCAACAATAGCCACACCCCGCTGCGCTTTTTTAATTTGTGATTGATATACTGGCGTAAGGTCTGTTACCGCGCTTAAAAATTCAGGTTTGTCGGACGATTGGATTATCCTGGCAACTCCCTTAACTAATTGCGGTTGGTCATTAATTGTAAGTGTGCTATGCGAATTATTATTTAGCCGGTAGAGCTGCCATCGTGACGATGTCTGGCTTTTGCTCCAGAGGTCAATTCCTTTTTCCTCGATGGTTGAATAACTCTGCGGGTCGAAATCCATCGCCCATCTTTCGCCTAATGCGTCAAGCACAAATTCGCCCACATCCATGTGGCCGTGGTTCACATAGGGCGATCCGGCCTTAAGGCCAACAAAAATTGAACTGCTGCTTTTCCATGAGGTACGAAGCATGGCCACAGGGTTCGCCCCCTGCCCTGCCCAGGTTTTCTGCTTTGGTTCCGCAATGCTCTTAATATTAATCCCCTTACCCCAGATCATAAGTGCTGGCAACTCCCGCACGCGGTGCAAATTTTTATTCCTTTTCAAATAATTTTTCTCCATAAAAAGAATGGAATGGTCATTCAACCGATCGGCAAACCAGAACATGGCAGGGTTTAAATTTCCCTTGGCGGCATTATCGGAATAGTTAAAACCTAACCCAGTTGAGCCAATCATGTGCAGCATATAGTAGGCAGTTTTCAGAAAGCCACTATTGGCCGTCAAACCAAAATCGGATTGAAAAGCTTTTTGAATAGCACTTAGAAATAATACGTTATAGGTAGTGCCATAACTCCAATATCCAAAGCCTTCAGGAAAATTTCCATCCGGGTCATATTCCTTCATTGGTAATGTAATGGATGTGATCGCCCGATTAATTATTTCTGAACATAGCTTGGGGTCATCTTCAAAAATCGCTAACGCGCCAAGGGTCATACCGGCATTGCACACCTGGTTCCAATTTGTGTTGGCCGTGAGCCATGAATTATTTTTCGAATCCAACGAAGACTTAAGCCCTTTTATTAAAATTGATTTCTTTATTATGTCTTTAGATGACGGGGCCAAGGCTCCGTAAAACCAATCGTAGCCAATAGCCATAGCCGTAGTCATTTCTGCGACATCTAAAAAATGAGAAGGATTCCAATCAGAGAAAGCACAAGCAGCTAGGAGTTCCTTCTCTCCACGCTGCAAATATTTTTGGTTTTGCGTTGTGCGCCATGCATAGGCGAGAAAAAAAATTCTGCGGTACGTTTCCCTGGATACCTCCAGTAATCGTCTTCCTTTCAAAATTCTTTCTGGCAATGGTTGCCTGATAATATAATCACATTCTTTAAGTATGATGCGATGAACGGAAGCAAGGGAACTGTCTGTATTTATTTTATTGAGGATTTCTTTTTCCTCATTTTTCAGTAGCAAAATTCTAGGGTGACCTGGGATTTTACTTTCAGGAATCACCTTACTCTGAGAATTTGCTGGTGCAGATGAAAAAAATATTAACAAAATAAGCATCAGCATATGGGCAGATATGCGATTGATAAATGGCTGATTTACAACAAGTTTACAGTTTACCTCCATAGATATCTTAAAGTGAACGACTGTTAGGGTTAAATCAATTGTTACGGCAATGTTAATAAATTGACATTTTTATATAAATTAGCACCCGGATGCTTTTACGCTTTAATCTTTAATCTATCTAAAAAAACCTTGTCTATGGAAGCTATTCAAACAATGGAGGCAGTTCGTAAGCCCCAGTTGAACCCAAAAGGGTTTGAGTTCAGCAAA
>Ga0315912_10006929_pt1 | contig 10047 bp, 8 predicted proteins | sample VfabasoilMG_FD_204469 | JGI IMG/M metagenome (GOLD analysis project Ga0315912, IMG submission 204469) | Garden soil microbial communities collected in Santa Monica, California, United States - V. faba soil | ecosystem: Environmental > Terrestrial > Soil > Garden | place: USA: California... | reverse complement strand
TGTCCCAGCAGCAGGCTGCCGCCGCGTACTCCCAGGGTCGCCCTGCCACCGTTGCCGAAGGCGCGGTCGATGCTGCCGTCGGACAGTAACCGTTCGACCTGCACGGTCGTGCGGTTCTCGCTGTAGCGACCGTTGAAAAGCAGCAGCCTGCCCCGCGAGTCGAGGGCGGGCATGTTGGCCTCGAAGCGAATCAGCTTCTTCGCGTCCAAGCCGATCCAGCCTTCTTCCCCGAAGCCGAGGTTGGGGGTGCCGTCGTCGTTCAGGTGACCGACCAGCCGCGGCGCCACGACCTTGGCACAGCCGCCGTAGCCGCCGCCGGTGGTTGGGGTCGAGAGGTAGAGGCCGCCGGTCGGGCCGATCAGCGGGGGGTTGAGGTTGGCGAGGTTGTCGAAGCGGATGGTCCCGCCCTCGCCGAAGCCGGGGTCGAGTTGGCCAGAGCCGTCGAGCCGCGCCGCGAACGCTTCGTAGAGGACGGCGGTGCCGCCTCGGCAGGGTCCGATCGCTTCCAGCCGGGAGCCGGTGATGACGATGCGGTCGGAGGAGTCGATCGCCACGCCCGATGAGTGGACCACCGCCAACGGGCTCGGCCCGACCGGCAGTTCGAAGCCGGTCCGCTGGGGCGGCAGCCCGAAGTTGGTGATCAAGACGCCGCCGTCGCCGAAGCTCGGGTCGAGGTTGCCCTGTGGCGTGTAGCGGACGAGCAGCACCTTTTCCGGCGGTTGGTACTCGCCGATGCCTTGCCGCGCAGCGACCGAGCCGGCCACCACGAGGCGGCCTCGGGAATCGGCGGCGACGCCGCTGAATCGGGTGATTTCGTCGGCTGGCACCGGGACGTCCACGGTGCCGCCGGCGAACTCCGAGGCGGCCGAGCCATCCCGCTTGAAGACGCGCAGTTGCCCGCCCGCGAGCACGGCCACGCGGCCATCGGTGAGCCCGGCGCTGAAGGTGGCGGTGTGCTGCCATGGCTGCCCGCTCAGCTCGGAAGCGCGAACGACTCGGCCGCCATCGCCGAAGGAGGGGTCGAGTGGGCCGGGTGCGGCCGTGGCGGACGCCGCGGCGACTGGAAGGAGCAGGACAGTGAGGACGAGAGCGAGCTTTTTCATTGGTTCTGCGAACCCGGATGTTCAAGGGAAGTTTCGGAAACGAAAACTGGCTGGCTGGCCAAAGTCTGCTTTCATTGACGAATGGGAAAGTTGAGCGGTAACCGGGCGGCGCGTAACGGGCTCCTGGCAGGGGCGGCGGGAGCGGGAATTGCGGCGGCCTCCACGGCCGTTGCCTGGCACTGGCTGGCGCGTCGGCCGCTGCCGAAGACCAAGGGGACGATCGAGGTTCCCGGTCTCGAAGGCTCGGTGCGAGTGCGGCGCGACCGCTGGGGCGTGCCCCACATCGAGGCCGCCGAGCGCCATGACCTCTACTTCGCCGAGGGGTTCTGTCACGCCCAGGACCGGCTCTGGCAGATGGACTTCTACCGCCGCGTGGTCCGCGGCCGGGTCGCCGAGATGGCCGGGATCGAGGGGTTGCCGGTCGACCGGCTGCTGCGCACGCTCGGCATCCGCCGTGCCGCCGAGCGCGAGGCCGCTCAGCTCGACCCGACCCTGCTCGCCCAGCTGGAGCGCTTCTGCGCGGGCGTCAACGCGGGTGCCGCCGTCGCCCCGGCGCCACCGTTCGAGATGCGGCTGCTCGGCCTCGAGTGGACGCCCTGGACGCCGGTCGACATCCTCAGCCTCGGCAAGCTACTCGCCTTCGGGCTCTCGACCAACTGGGAGCGCGAGTTGCTGCGCGCCGACATGCTGCGCGAGCTCGGCCCGGAGCTGACCGCCCGCCTCGACCCGACCTACCCGGCCGACAACCCGGTCGTCACCCAGGAAGCCTGGACCGGCGACGGGCTCTCGATCGTCGGCCAGATCGACGCGGTGCGCCGCTCGATGGGCCTCGCCGCTGAGGCCTCCGGCTCCAACAACTGGGCGGTCACGGGCGCTCGCTCGAAGACGGGCACGCCGCTGATCGCTGGCGACCCACATCTTCCCCCGAGCATGCCGGGCATCTGGTACGAGGTCAGCCTGCGCCACGGCGACCGCTTCGTGCGCGGCGCCTCGATGCCGGGCATGCCGGGTATCTATATGGGCCAGAACAACGACGTCGCCTGGACGATCACCAACGTGATGGCGGACGTCCAGGATCTTTTCGTCGAGCGCGTCGACGGCGACACCTATCTGTTCGAGGACGAGTGGCTGCCGCTGGAGACCGAGCGCGAGGAGATTAAGGTCAAGGGGCGCGAAGAGCCGGTTGTGCTCGACGTCCGCAAGACCCACCATGGCCCGATCGTCAACGAGGCGCTCGGCGCCGACGACGAGGAGCCGCTGGCGCTGCGCTGGGCGACGCTCGACGAGCCGACCTCCTTCTCAGGAATCTTCGAGCTGCTCGACATCGACTCCGGGCCAGACCTGGTGCGTCGCCTCGAGGGCCACACCTCGCCCGCGTCGAACATGATCTGGGCCGACCGCCACGGCTCAATCGGTTACAAGCTGATCGGCCGCCTGCCGTTGCGCCGCGGCGACTGTCCGGACCTGCCGAAGCCAGGCTGGACGGGGGAGTTCGAGTGGGAGGGCACTATCCCCTACGCAGACCTGCCCGAGACGGTCGACCCCGAGAGCGGCTACCTGATTACCGCCAACAACAGGATCGTCGGCGACGAGTACCCGCACCACATCACCAGCGAGTGGCTCGACGGCTTCCGCGCCAAGCGGATCGAAGCGATGCTCGAAGAGCGCGAGCTTCACGACCTCGAGAGCTTCGAGGCGATCCAGGGCGACAACCTCTCGCTGCCCGGGCTCGAGGCGGCGCGCCGGCTTGGCCGCCTGGCGCCGCGCGGCCAGCGCGAACGCAGCGCGATCGAGCGGCTGCGCAGCTGGGACGGGCGCCTTGACCCAGACACGGTCGCGGGCACGATCTACCAGGCATTCCTCTTGCGCCTCGCCCGCGAGGTCGCCCGCGCCGCGATCGGTGACCGCGACCTCTCCGAGCGCTGGCTCGACCGCGCCGACAACGGCTTCACCTCGCACTCGACCTCTCCCTGGCGCTGGCACTCGCACCTGATGGACCTCTGGGAGGAAGAAGACCCGCGGCTGATCGGCCGCCCTTGGGAAGACCTCGTCCTTGAGGCGCTGGCCGGCGCCCTCGACGACCTCGAGGAGCGCTTCGGCCCCGATCCCGACGCCTGGCGCTGGGGACGCGTGCACGAGATGGAGTTCCCGCACCCGCTCGGCGACGCCAACCCGCTGCTGAAGCGCTTCCTCAATCGCCGCCTGCGCGCCGGCGGGGCTCAGGAGACGGTCAGCCAGATCGCCTACGACCCCAACGACCCCTACCGCGCTGTCTGGGGCCCGAGCTGGCGGATGATCGCCGACCCGGCCGACCCCGACCGCTCGCGCTGGCAGATGTTCACCGGCCAGTCCGGCCACCCCGCCAGCCCTCACTACGACGACCTCCAGCCTGACTGGCTGGAGGGGCGGACCCAGCCGATGTGCGGCGAGGGCCCTTGGCAGGAGCTGGCGCTCTCGCCGTCCGACAGCTGAACGCGAGACCTAGCTGAGATTCAGCGACGAGCCTTCGGTCTGTGAGATCGCGGTGACGAGCTCGACAATCGGCGCCGGTGCTTTCGTCGGGGAGCCGGCGTCGTGGGGAGGCTGGGGGTCGTACTCGATCCCGAGCTGCACCGCCTGGGCCACCTCCGGGCCGACCTCGCGGGTCACCAGGTGCAGCGCCATGTCGATCCCGGCGGAGACGCCGGCGGCGGTCAGCACCTTGCCGTCCTCGACGTAGCGCCCGCCAACCGGCTCGGCGCCGTACTCGCGCAACGGCTCGAGGAAGAGCCAGTGGCCGGTCGCCCGCTTGCCCTCGAGCAGGCCGGCGGCGCCGAGGACCAGCGAGCCGGTGCAGACCGAGGTGGTCCACTTGCTGGTCGCGTCGACCCGGCGCAGCCAGGAGAGCACCTCCTCGTCCTCGATCAGCGCGCGGTTGCCTTCCCCTCCGGGGACAAGCACGATCTCGGGCTCCCCGACCTCGCTCAGCGCCCGGTCGACGGTGAGGCCGAGGTGACCGCTGTCGGTGCGGATCTCGCCCTCGGATTTGCCGACGAACTCGACCTCCCAGCCCGGCACCGAGCGCAGCACCTCGTAAGGGCCGATCGCGTCGAGGGCCGTGAGCCCGTCGAAGATCAAGATCGCCGTCCGCATCGACAGACATCCTTTCCCAATGGAGGAGGGATCCGGGGACGGATTCCCGCAAATTCCTACTAAAAAGTTGGAATTTGAATGATGAAATTGAGTATTGATGTTAGAAGAAACGATCGGACGGGGACGTAGTAGAGAGATGACTGTCATCTGGAGCGGGGGTGGCCTCTCCGGCCTGGAACGGCTGGCCGTCAGCCTCGAGAGCAGGGTGCCCGGAACCTACGGGCACTCGCACCGGGTGGCTTCCTACTCGGAGCAGCTCTGCCGCGCGATCGGGTTGCCGCGCACGCGGACCCAACGGGTGCGCCGCGCCGCCGCCCTGCACGACATCGGCAAGATCGAGCTGCCCGGCGAGGTCGTCAACAAGCCGGGACCGCTCAGCGACGAGGAGTTCCTGCTGGTCCAGTCCCACGCCGAGGTCGGGGCCGGGATGGTCGCCGAGCTCGGCGACCCGGAGCTGACCGCGATCGTCCGCCACCATCACGAGCGCTTCGACGGCAGCGGCTATCCCGACGGCCTGCGCGGCGAGGAGATCCCGCTTGGCGCCCGCATCGTCGCCGTCGCCGACACCTTCGACGCCCTGACCACGACCCGCCCCTACCGGCCCGCGATCGGCTACTCGCAGGCGCTCGAGGTGCTCGATGCCGAGGCCGGCAGCCAGCTCGACCCAAGGCTCACCGAGTACTTCCTGGGCCGCTTCGCCAGCCTCTGGGCAGCGGCCTAGCTAGGTTCGGCGGGTGAGCCGCCGCGACCAAATCGTGCTCAGCGACGCCGAGCTGGCCGAGCTGCTCGAGGCCGAGCGGGTGGCGGTCGTGAGCAGCATCGGCCCGCGCGGCTGGCCCCACTCGATGCCGCTCTGGTACGTGCCGCGGAGTGGCGAGGTCTGGATCTGGACCTACGCCAAGTCGCAGAAGGTGCGCAACCTCGAGCGCGACCCGCGCGCCACTGTGCTGGTCGAGACCGGCCACGAGTACGGCGAGCTGCGCGGCGCGATGATCGAGGCCGAGGCGGTGCTGCACCGCGACTTCGAGACCGTGATCGGCTTTGCCGAGCAGCTCACGCTGCGCTACGCGGAGGGGATCTCCGCGGTCGAGGGCGACGCCCGCGCGGCCCTCGAAGCGCAGGCGCCGAAGCGCGTGGCGATCCAGTTCGTGCCGGTGCGCACGGCCAGCTGGGACCACCGCAAGCTCGGTGGGACCTACTAATTCCTGTGCCGGCTGTGCCGCTTGTGATGAAGGATGCGGATCGTCAGTCGGCGTGAGGCCGCCGCTTCGTAGTTGGCGTCCTCGCTGATCATCGCGCGGAAGTTGGCCCTGCGGTTGATCTTCGGTCGGAAGCGGACCGAGCAGGCGCGGTCGAGATGGCGGGTGCCGAGGTGCGCGCGGCCGCGGAACAGCTTGACCGGCTCACCGCGCCTGCCCGCGCAGGGGGAGACGAAGGCGGTGATCTGAGCGCGCTTGTTGCGCTTCACCCGGCCGTTCTGGGCCTTGATCCCGATGAACGCCTGGGCGCGCGGCTTGGCGCGGGGGCAGGCGACGTTGTCGGTGCCGGTCAGGCGCGAGACGCGGCCCACTTCCGAGGCGACGTAGATCCGGTCGCAGGTGTCCGTGCCGAAGGAGGTGATGAACGGCACTTCGAGCCCGGTGGAGCGATCGGTGGCGTCGGATTTGTTGGGCTCGAAGGAGCGCAGGCTGCCGCCGCAGTAGTCGCTGTAGAGGTAGCGGCCGAACAGGTCCGGCAGGTTTGGGTCGCGGACGACGTAGCCGCCGACGATCGCGCAGCGCGAGCCGCCGTCGCCGGGATCGTCGTGGGCGTAGTCGAAGATCGGGTCGACGAAGCTAGGCGAGCCCATGCATTCGGGTTCGCCGGCTTTGGGGCCGATCATCCGGCCCTCGCGGCAGGCCCAGCCGTAGTTTGCTCCGGGCGCCGCGCCCGGCGGCGCGTAGTCGACCTCCTCGCGTTCGTCCTGGCCGACGTCGCCGATCAGCAGGGCGCCCTTTTCGCTGTCGAAGGAGAAGCGGTACGGGTTGCGCAGCCCGCGGTTCCAGATCGTGTCGTAGGGCGCCGGGAGTCCCGGGTACGGGTTACCGGCCGGCACCACGTAGCCGAACAGGCTGGACGGCTCCGGGTCGATCCGCAGGATCTTGCCGAGCAGACTGCTCAAGCTCTGGGCGTTTCGGAATGGGTCGTTCCCGCCGCCGCCGTCACCGGTCGAGATATAGAGGGCGCCTTCGGGACCGAACTGGAGCTGGCCGCCGTAGTGGTTCGATTGTTCGGGATGGGGGATCTCGATCAGGTCGTGCAGGCTCGAGAGCGGCGCGGACCCTCCCGCGGCGCGCATTTCGGCGATATGGATCTCTTTTTCGGGCCCGGTGAAGTAGAGGTAGAAGCGCCCGCTGGTGCCGAAATCCGGCGCCAGCGCGATCGACTGCAGGCCGCCCTCGCCGCTGCCCGGGTCGAATTTCGGGCTCTCGCTGATGTCGGCGAAGGTGGTGACCACGCCGCCCTGGACCTGGGCGATCCGGCCGCCGCGCTCGACCACGAACAGGCGGTTTGGGTCGTTGGGCGCCGAGGTCACGTACATCGGCAGCGAGAAGACGCCGACCTGCTGCAGGCTGGCGGCATCGGCCGCGCTCGCCCCCGCCAGCGCAAGCAGAACCACCGCAGCCGCCACGACTCGCCTCACGCCCGGCAACCTAGCTAATAGCATCGACTTAATGTCCCAGACCGCGGCGCAGGGCCCCGCCTGGTTGGTCCTGCCGACCTTCAACGAGGCCGGGAACATCGAGGCCTTGGTTGCCGCCGCGCGCGCGAGCATGCCGGAGTCGGCGCGAATCCTGATCGTCGACGACGGCTCCCCCGACGGCACCGGCGAGATCGCCGATCGGCTTGCCAGTGCGGATCCCGCGGTCGAGGTCCTGCACCGGCCGCGCAAGGAAGGGCTCGGTCCCGCTTACATCGCCGGCTTCCGCCGCGCGCTTGCCGCCGGCGCCGGCCTGGTCCTGGAGATGGACTCCGACTTCTCCCACGACCCCGCCGATCTCGGACGTTTGATCGAGGCGAGCGCGAGCGCCGACCTCGTGATCGGCTCGCGCTACGTGCGCGGCGGTCGCGTCGCCGACTGGAGCGCCGTGCGGCGTGGGATCAGCCGCGGCGGCGGCGCCTACGCGCGCCTCATGCTGGGCGTCGGGGTGCGCGACCTGACCGGCGGCTTCAAGTGCTTCCGCCGCGAGGTCCTGGAGGCGATCGACCTCGACGCGGTCGACTCCAAGGGCTATGCCTTTCAGGTCGAGATGACCTACCGGGCGCTGCGACTCGGCTTTCGCGTCGTCGAGGTGCCGATCGTCTTCCGTGATCGTCGCCAGGGTGAGTCGAAGATGGACGGGCCGATCGTCGCCGAGGCGTTCTGGCGGGTGCCGCTGCTGAGGCTCGCTCAGCGCTGGCCGAGGCGGTAGAGCCGGTAGGCGGGCGGTGCCGTGCCCGGAACCGCCAGCGCGGCCGCGTAGCCCTCGCCCACCGCGAGGTCCGTGACCGCGACGGGCTCCGGAGGCGGCGGTCCGCCGAGTCCGCCGCCGTGGCACTTCGCGCGCGCCTCGTGCCGCGCCCAGGCGGCATAGAAGATCGCCCCGCGCTCCTCCGGCGCAGCGCCGCGCAGCGCCGCGACCACATCCGCGCCGAGCTCGCGTTCGGCCAGCGCTACGAAGTCCCGCTTACGGCTGAGTCGCTCGACGTCGACCCCGACCGGCCACTCGCCGGCCACGGCCACCAGGGCCAGGCGGCCGCTGTGGCTGAGGTTGAACTCGAGCTGCGGGCCGGGACCGGCGAGCTCGGGCTTGCCGTGCTCGCCGCGGGCCAGCTCGACCTCCTCCGGATGGCGATCGAGATAGCGCGCGAGGATCGTGCGCAGCGCCCGCCGCGCGGCCGCGCGCGGCGAAGCGGGCGGGCTCCCGTCGGCATCCTCGAGCTCGACCCGCCAGACGTGGACCTGCCCGCTCGGCGCTGCCGGCCGCAGCGGGCCGTCTTCGAGGCGCGGCCGTTGATCGGGGGATCGCATCGGTTCGATCCTAGGTCCCTCCCTGGCGTCCGATAGCTTCAAGCGCCGTGACTCGGCTCCTGATCACCGGTGGCGCCGGCTTCGTTGGCTCGAACCTCGCCGTCTCCCTGGCCGCTCGCCACCCCGACTGGGAGATCGTCGTGCTCGACAACCTCTACCGGCGCGGCTCGGAACTGAACCTGCCGCGGCTCGCTGATGCCGGGGTCGAGTTCATCCGCGGCGACGTCCGTGAGCCCGCCGACCTGAAGGCCTTACCCGCGATTGACGCGCTGGTCGAGTGCTCGGCCGAGCCCTCGGTGATGAGCGGGGTCGACGGCGAGACCGACTACCTCGTGCACACCAACTTGACCGGCGCCTACAACTGCCTCGAGCTGGCGCGCCGCGACGGCGCCTTTCTCGTCTTCCTCTCGACCAGCCGCGTCTACCCGGTTGCGCCACAGCTGGAGATCGCCCTGGAGGAGGCGGAGACCCGTTTCGAAATCTCCCCCGAGCAGTCCCTGCCGGGCGTCTCCCCGGCCGGGATCTCAGAGGCCTTCCCGCTCGATGGCGCCCGCACCCTCTACGGCGCCACGAAGCTCGCCGCCGAGCTGCTGATCGAGGAGTTCCGCGCCGGCCTCGGCGTGCCGGCGGTGATCGACCGCTGCGGGGTGATCGCCGGTCCCTGGCAGATGGGCAAGGTCGACCAGGGGGTGTTCACCCACTGGATGCTCGCCCACCACTTCGGCAACCCGCTCACCTACATCGGCTTCGGCGGGGCCGGCAAGCAGGTGCGCGACCTGCTCCACGTCGAGGACCTGGTCGATCTGGTCGAGCGCCAGCTGCTCGACCCGGGCGCATGGGACGGGCGCACGGTCAACGTCGGCGGTGGCCGAGAGTACAGCCTCTCGCTGTGCGAGACGACCGAGATCTGCCGCGCGCTGACCGGCACCGAGGTGCCGATCGAGCCGGTTCCGGAGACCCGACAGGGCGACGTGCCAATCTATCTCTCCGATTGCGGGCGGCTGTTCGAGCTCGACGAGTGGCGGCCGCGTCGAAGCGCCTCGCAGGTGTTGACCGATATACACGAGTGGGTGGCAGCCGATCCCGAGCGGATCGCCGCCGCGCTGAACGTCTAAGCCCAAGCGGAGAGAAGGAGAGAGCGAGCCAGATGCCGGTAGCAATCATCACGGGGGCCGGGGGCCTGATCGGCTCCGAGGCGGTTGAGCACTTCGTCGCCCAGGGCTTCGACGTCGTCGGTATCGAGAACGACATGCGGGCGAGCTTCTTTGGACCCGAGTCCTCGACCTCGCACGTCACCGAGCGGCTGGTCGCCGAGCACGACTCCTTCCACTGGGAGAACGCCGACATCCGCGACACCGCCGCGGTCGAGCGGATCTTCGCCAAGCACGCCGGCCAGATCGAGCTGGTCATCCACACCGCCGCGCAGCCCTCGCACGACTGGGCCGCCAGCGACCCGCAGACGGACTTCGGCGTCAACGCCAACGGCACCCTCAACCTGCTCGAGGCCGCCCGCGCCCACTGCCTCGAGGCCCCGTTCATCTTCTGCTCGACCAACAAGGTCTACGGCGACACGCCCAACCGGTTGCCGCTGCAGTCGCTGGAGAAGCGCCTCGAGCTGCCGGAGGACCACCCCTACTACAAGGGGATCGACATATCGATGTCGATCGACACCGCGACCCACTCGCTGTTCGGCGTCTCCAAGGCTGCCGCCGACCTGCTGGTCCAGGAGTACGGCTACTACTTCGAGATGCCGACGGTCTG
>Ga0315912_10006928_pt1 | contig 10047 bp, 8 predicted proteins | sample VfabasoilMG_FD_204469 | JGI IMG/M metagenome (GOLD analysis project Ga0315912, IMG submission 204469) | Garden soil microbial communities collected in Santa Monica, California, United States - V. faba soil | ecosystem: Environmental > Terrestrial > Soil > Garden | place: USA: California... | reverse complement strand
CAGCAGTTGATCTTCATTCGCTCCCCCAATCGTATTTTGCCAGGAAATATTTCCAGCGTTGTCCAACTTTAAAATCCAGTAATCAATAAAACCTTCTGCAGCATCGGCTTTATCACCCGATATACCAGAAGTGGATGAACCTCCCACTATAAAACCAAGGTCAAAAGTTTCAGAAATTCCAGAAATCCATTCCGTTCCCGTTCCACCAATAGTATTTTCCCATGAAATCTCAGGGGCTTGTGAGAAACCCGCTATGGATGACGTTACAATAAATGTGAGAATAAGTAATACTGTTTTCATATGGGGCAATAAGTGAAATTAAAAAATAACGGGGAGGAAAGAAAATAAATTTAGCCGGGTAGCTTAAATCCGCAATAAAACTGACCCATTCAATCTCATCGGACTTGTATGTTCATTAGGGTTGCGGAAATAAAAAAAGCCCCCCGATTTTACCGGAGGGCTTTTTCTTTTACAGCGCATGCTCGTGTGGAGCGGTTTTGCTGCTGTATTCCATTATCTTGTCTACCACATCCTGCGGCGGGCTTATCCTCACCTTGTCGAGCTCTGATTTGCTTTCGAGCAGCGACTCATAGAGCTCTTTCAGCTCATAGTCAGTGGCCAAAGCTTCCTCGATCAGGCTGGATTCCTCCTGGCTGGTTTCTTGGTAGATGTAACGGATTAGATTGTCTTGAGTAATGTTTTTTGTCATGCAGTGCCGTTTTAGGTTTAACCATAAAATTAACAGTTAGAAAACGCAGCTGCAAAAAACTATATTGTATCAGATGGTAATATTTTTTTCCGCCATCAGCTTCCTCAGGTTAATCAGGGCATAACGCATACGGCCCAATGCCGTGTTGATGCTCACACCTGTCACCTCAGAGATCTCTTTGAAGCTCATATCGGAATAATGTCTCAGGATCAGCACCTCTTTCTGTTCGTCGGGGAGCTGGTTGATGAGGTTACGCACCCGCATTACCGTCTGGTCCTCGATCATCCGGTCTTCAGCGCTGGCATCAGAGAACTTCAATACGCTGAAGATATCGAACCCATCACGGGTCATCACCTTAGGCAGGCGTTTTTCACGGCGGTAGTAGTCTACACAAAGGTTATAAGCCACCCGGCTGATCCAGGGCAAAAACTTATTTTGCTCCTTGTACTTGCCGGTGCGGAGCTTGTCGATCACTTTAATAAATGTTTCCTGTAATAGATCTTCGGCCAGATAGGTATCACGCACAAACATGAAGATGTAGGTGTATATCCTATCTTTGTGGCGATTTACAAGCTCTCCCAGAGCTTCTTCCTGGCCGGATAAATAAAGCTTTACCAGCTTATTGTCCGGTACGTGCTGAACCTGCATAAATAAATAAGGTTGTGATGAGGTGAACTAAATTTTACTTTAAATAGTGTAGAAGTAACCTTATAAGCAGCTTAGTTTTGAGAGTTTTGTAATGCAAATATAAAAACTTGTTTCAGTTATACAAAACAAGATGAGCAAGATTTACGTGGTAATTTTCTAAATGTTTCAAAAAGAACACTGTTTTGAGTAAAAAAATCCAACATAAGTCCGATTCTGAAGTAATTTTTATAAAAGGCGCCCGGGAGCATAATCTGAAAAATGTGGACGTGAGCATCCCCCGCCATAAACTTGTGGTGGTTACCGGGGTGAGTGGTTCCGGAAAATCGTCGCTTACCATCGATACCCTTTATGCCGAAGGACAACGACGTTACGTCGAAAGCCTCTCCTCCTATGCCCGCCAGTTTCTTACCCGGCTCGACAAACCCGATGTGGACTATATCAAAGGTATATCGCCAGCTATCGCCCTCGACCAGAAGGTGAGCACAAGAACCACCAGATCGACCGTGGGCACCCTCACCGAGATCTACGACTATATGCGCCTCCTGTATGCCCGCATCGGCAAAACGTATTCACCGGTTTCAGGCCGTGAAGTGAAGAAGGACGAGGTGAGTGATGTGGTGGACTACGTGGAGTTGTTGCCGCATGGCTCGAAAGTATTCCTGCTGGTTGATATCGGGAACGAGAAACAGCGCAAACTGGCAGAGATCGCAAGGATATACCAGCAAAAAGGGTTTACCCGGTTTTATGCAAACAACGAGATCATCAAAATTGAAGATATCGCCGATGGAAAAGCACCCTCACCATTATATCTGCTCATCGACAGGATCATTGTAAAAACCGATGATGAAGAAACACGTCAGCGCATCGCCGACTCAGTGGATATTGCATTTTACGAAGGTCATGGCGCCTGCATCGTAAAAACAGAAGACGGAAAGGAACGGTATTTCTCTAACCGGTTTGAAGCCGATGGAATTGTATTTGAAGAACCATCACCGCATTTCTTTAACCAAAACAACCCGTATGGCGCATGTAAACGCTGCGAAGGCTTCGGCACCATCATCGGTGTTGACCGCGACCTTGTGGTGCCCGATAAAAACCTTTCTGTATACCAGGGCGCTGTTGCCTGCTGGAAAGGGGAAAAAATGGGAGCATGGCTCGACAAGCTGGTGAAGTCATCTTCCAAATTCAATTTCCCCATTCATAAACCTTTTTATCAGCTCACCGAAAAACAGGTGGAATTATTATGGGAAGGCAACGAATATTTCTGGGGACTGAACGAGTTTTTTAAAATGCTGGAAGAAAATGCTTACAAGATCCAGTACCGTGTGATGCTTGCCCGTTACCGCGGCAAAACCATCTGCCCCGAATGTAAAGGCAGTCGCATACGCCCAGATGCCAATTATGTAAAGATCAACGGCGTTTCCATTTCCGAACTGGTAGGTATGCCGGTTGAAAATTTATATGCACTCATCCAGTCGATACCACTTACCTCATTTGATGAAAAAGTTGCAGGACGTATTTTACTTGAAGTAAAACATCGTTTGGGTTATATGCTCAGTCTCGGGCTCGGTTATTTAACACTCAACCGCAGAAGCAATACATTAAGTGGTGGTGAAACACAACGCATCAACCTCACAAGAACATTAGGCAGCAATTTAACGTCGTCGCTGTATATCCTCGACGAACCAAGTGTTGGGCTCCATCCACGTGATACTGAAAGGCTGGTGGCCGTGTTAAAAAATTTGCGTGACCTGGGCAATACTGTAATTGTGGTGGAACACGAAGAAGAAGTGATCAAAAATGCCGACCATATTATTGACATCGGTCCCTATGCGGGAATTCACGGCGGATATATTGTGAGCACCGGCAATTATGATGAGATCACAAAAGATAAAAACAGCTTAACAGGAAATTATCTCTCCAACAAAAAACAAATTCCACGTCCTGCAGTAAGAAGAAAATCGCTGAATAAAATACGCCTGAAAAATTCACGCATGCATAATTTAAAAAATATCGATATCACCATACCGTTGCATAATATGGTGGTGGTGACAGGCGTGAGCGGATCGGGGAAAACAACCTTAATTAAACATATCCTCTACCCCGAACTGCAAAAAATTCTCGACGATACCAGCGATACGGCATTTATATCGAAGATCCTGGAAGGCGATCTGAAAAAAATAACGCAGGTGGAATTGATCGACCAGGACCCCATCGGAAAATCATCTCGTTCCAACCCTGTAACGTATGTAAAAGCCTACGACGAAATACGTGACCTGTTTGCCAAACAACAACTGGCGAAGATCCGTGGTTATAAATCGGGGTATTTTAGTTTCAACGTGGATGGCGGCAGATGCGATACCTGTAAGGGTGAAGGTGAACTGGTCGTTGAAATGCAATTTCTCGCCGACGTACATTTAACGTGTGAGGAATGTGGCGGCAAACGATTTAAGGAAGAAGTACTTGAAGTGGTATATAAAGGAAAAAACATTTCCGACCTGCTGGAGATGAGTGTGGAAGAGGCCCTTGATTTTTTGAAAGATGAAAAAGATATCATCAGCAAATTACAGCCACTGGCTGATGTGGGACTCGGTTATGTGAAACTCGGACAAAGCAGCAGCACATTAAGCGGCGGCGAAGCACAACGGGTAAAACTCGCATCATTCCTCGGCAAAGGCAGGTCGAAAGAACATATTTTATTTGTATTTGACGAACCCACTACGGGTTTGCATTTTCACGATATCAATAAACTGCTCGATGCATTTCACGCACTCATCGATTGCGGACACAGCATCATCGTAATTGAACATAACCTCGAAATGATCAAATGCGCCGATCATATTATCGACCTCGGACCGGAAGGTGGTGAACAAGGTGGGTATCTTGTTTATGAAGGAGCGCCCGATGGCATTGTGAAAGTAAAAGAAAGTTATACCGGTAAGTATTTGAAAGAAAAATTATCCGTTAAATAATTATAATTACGGCATGCTGCTTCAGACAACAGAATCGAATCCATGGCAAAGATTTTCAGAGTGGGGCGACCGGTTTGTTCACCAGCTTCCAGATATTATCATCGCCATTGCTTTTACCATCCTCGTATTTTTTCTTTCTGGCTGGGTGAGAAAAATTGTTACCCGCATCCTCCGCAAAAAATCCGGTAATTCTGCCGTAGCCGGCGTAATGGCCAGTTTCATTTCCATCTTGTTTATCATTATCGGGATATTTATTGCGCTGGGAATTCTCGGGCTGAACCAAACCGTTACCTCGCTGCTTGCCGGTGCTGGTATTTTAGGAATTATTTTAGGATTTGCATTGCAGGATACTTTGTCGAGTGCCGTGGCAGGGATTGTAATGACGATGCGTAAAAGTTATAAGGTGGGCGACTTTGTAGAAACAAACAGTTTTCTGGGTACCATCGTCGAGATCAATTTACGCAATACCACCATCAGACAAACAACGGGTGTGGATGTTAAAATCCCGAACAAACTCGTACTCAATAATCCGCTCATCAATTATTCATTGACAGGTGAACGCAGGGTAGATATCGTTATCAATATTGCATACACTGAAAACCTGGATCATATCGAAAACATTCTTCGACAGGCGATCAACCAGCGGCTTGAATATAATGCCGAACGTGGGCTGGAAATATTTTTTACAGAGTTCGCTCATTCGTCCATCCATGTAGTCATTCGCTTCTGGATCAAAAAATTCAGACAGGCCGATTTTCTGCAGGCACAAAGCAATGCCATCAAAGTGGTGAAAATGACATTGGATGAAAATCATATCGCATTGCCCTACCCCCAGTATATTGTTGAAATAAAGCCCGACAACAAAAGGCCTTAACAGTTTCAGCAGATTATTTTGTTAAATGACATCAATACCCTGCAATTCTGGTTTAAAATCTGTATTATTGTAAAGCATATTCACCAGAACAAACCAGCACACTATGAAAATCCGATTTACAGCTATCTCCACGTGCATCTTCTTTTCTTTTGTTTGCACATTCAGCTCCATCCACGCACAACCTGTAGATGAGTCACCATCTATCGACATCAATGCGAGCATTATAAAATACAATCTTACACCAACTGCGCTGGGACATTATTCTATTCAGTACGAACTCATTACTTCACCAGCCCAGTCTTTTGCTATTGGTTTTGGTGTTTCACCTAATGTGCCGCTGCCATTTAAAAGTACATTGCTCGACCTGTTCGGCGAAAAAGAAGATGCCAGAGTGGCCATTGAAAGCACCACATTCACAAGCATCAATGTCACGCCCGAATACCGTTTTTATGTAGGTCCTAACGGAGCGCCTGAAGGATTTTATTTTGCCACGTTTATTCGCTACACGCATATGTCGCATTCACAGATCTATCAATTTACGCCGAGCAGCGGAAAACTGCATACACCGGAGATCACTACAGAATTCAATGGTGTGGGTGTTGGTGAAATGATCGGCGTACAATGGCTGCTGGGTGAAAAGGAAATGTTTACACTCGACTGGTGGATCGTTGGACCTTTCTTCGGATTTATGAACGGCACATCACATGGCACCGACGATATGAGCGATATGAGTGCAGAAGATAAAGCCGACCTGGAAAACGATATCGAAAGTGTTCCTATTCCCTTATGGACCATTGATGCCACCGTTGGTGAAGGCGTTGTTGACGCTGATCTGAAAGGCGGTTTTTATGGCGCCAGGCTAATGGGATTATGTATCGGGTTCAGGTTCTGACCCATACCAAATCGGTTGAATAAATTAATACCTATTGACGTACACCAATTAAAATCTGGTGCAGTGTACTACGTAACCATTGTTCTCGAATTTTTTCCCGCTGCTTTTTAATATTTCATCCTGTTTCGATTCGTCGGATAAAAATTCGTCCATATATTTTTGAACCGCTTCCTGTTTGATGGTTACAGTCTCACCATTGGTGAGCGCATCTGTAATAAAGGAATGCAATAAATTTTCATACTGGTCGGCAAATAATGCATGCGTTGCAAAAAGATCACACCCGATGATCCTGTCGCCTGTTACCGCCACCACACCAATCACTGTCGGGTCGTTTTTATACATACCGGAAAAATGTGTGATATAACGTTCAAGATTTTTTTGATAGGCTTCTGAATTTTCAAGTGCATTGTATGTGCCCGTTACACTGCCCGCTTCATTTTTTTCGGTCACCTCATCCACTTCAGCCCAAACCTTGCCCTGGTTTTGTTCTACCACTGCAGCTTTACGCACATCGGCACTTACCACTTTGGCTGTGCTCTCGAATTTAGGTGCTGCCATTTCATAAGCGTCATTATTCTGCTCCTGCACGATCACATCGTTGCCATCCATTAATTGAAATGTCGCCATGCCATCTGCCTGCCAACGGCCATGTTCAACACAAAAAGCACCTACATCCACTTTATCCCCCGGTGCGATAATAAAATCCTGTGCAATGATGCGGTCCTGTTTACCACCTTTTACAATTTCACCGGCCATAATAAAAATGGAATCGGTGGAAACATTTTCGGCGTACAGCGTATTCACCGTTCCCGATCCACTCACCTCACTCACCATCAGCTTTTGATCTTTTACGGCATTTTCCAGCACGGTGTATTTACCGATGTTTTGATGGAGCCTGAGGAAAACATCGTTTGCATGTACCGGATATAACCTCAGGCTTTCGAAAGTGGCTGTGGTTTCGCCGGTATAATCTGTTTTGAGGTTTTCGGCGTTATACTGGGCCATCACCAGGATTCCCTGTAAAAGTGCCGGGATAATAAATGCGGTTTTTTTCATAGCATGGATTTGAGGGTGAAATGATATTGGAATAACGATGCATTTTGGTGCGAATTGCATAAATGCCGACGGGGTTCTGTCATTAAAGTGTTAAGAAAGGTCACGGTGGCGAAGACTCGTCACCGCTGTATCCGTTTGGATTTGTAGATATTGCGGGTTAACTTTCATTGAAATAAAAACTTATTTTATGAAAACCTTCCTTACCCTGTTTGCAGTTGCATCGTTATTCCTGACAGCAGCTTGCAACAAATCTTCCGACAAAAAAACCGGCGACACAGCCGATGAAAATTCTACTTCATCCAACTCAGATGGCAGGTATAGCCTGAAGTCAGCCATCGTTACTTCCAAAACATCCAACTCCATGATGGGTGGCGATATTATCACCATCCTGTATTTTGATGATCACGGTGAAAAGCAGGCCACTGAAACAAAAACAAAAATGGAGATGATGGGGCAAACGATTGAAACACATAGTAAGTCCATTACCAAAGACGGCGTGATGTATACATGGGAAGAGGGACAAAAAACGGGCAGTAAAATAAAACTTGAGGGTATGAAAAATGCCGGCAATATCGACTATAAAAAAATGAGTAAGGAGTTGATGGACTCCTATAAGATCACCAAAGGCGGAACGGCCACGGTGATGGGTAAAAACTGCGACGTATTTGAGATGAATATGGAAGGCATGCAGGGAAAATATTATATCTGGGATAATATCACAATGAAGGCCGAACAGTCGATGAGTGGGATGAGCCTGGTGACCGAAGTAACCGATATCGACGAAAATGCGAGTATACCTGCTTCCACATTCGAGGTCCCGTCAGATGTAACGTTTACGGAGATGAGTATGCCGACGGGGATGTAGGTCATGAATTCAAGGCCAGGAAAGCCAGGTATATGCAATACTATCTTTGTCGTTTAGATGACAACGTCTAACAACCAATGAAGACATATTTTGTAGACTCTTTTACAAATCAACAATTCAAAGGAAATCCTGCAGCCGTTTGTTTGGCAGAAAGCGACATGGACAGTGGGACGATGCAAAACATTGCAACTGAAATTGGTTTTTCAGAAACTGCTTTTATTAAAAAGATATCCGGCAATACTTACAGCATTAAATTTTATACGCCAAAAAAAGAAATTCCTTTATGCGGGCATGCGACATTGGCTGCTTCCAAAATTGTATTCGATACAACCGGGATTGAAGATATCAATTTCATAAACATTGAATCTGTTAAATTAAAGATCACAAAAGCCGATGGCAAAATTGTGATGCAGTTCCCAGTTTACGACACTATTGCCATTGATGTTACTGACTCTATGCTTAATGCAATTGGAATATCCCAGACTGTAAACACCCGGTTTAGCTCAAAGAATAAGATCATTTTAATTGAGATAAATGATTCGGATACATTAGCTGGTTTACGGCCCGACTTTGCTGCTTTGATCAATTCATATGATGGCATCAACGGCGTTTTGGTAACAGCCCAATCTAATAACCCCGATTTTGATTTTCATTATCGATATTTCTGGCCGTGGGCCGGTACAAATGAGGACCCTGTAACTGGTGGCGTGCAAACCTTCCTCACAAAATATTGGGCGACAAAACTCAATAAAAACAAATTAAAAGCTTTTCAATCATCCATGAGAACAGGTATGATGACCACCGAACTGGTGGGGGACAAAGTATTTATTTATGGGGATGCCGTTACCGTTTTTGAGGGGGCGTTTATAAATGAGATGCGGTGACAGTGCATATCAAATTCCGAAAAAAACCAGATTGTCAAGGAAACATGCACCACATTAACAAAAATAATTTCTTTTGGCCTTTGCCCTTCTGGGTATTACCCGGCAGCATAAAACCCCTCCTCCTGTTTTTCATGCTCACGTTTTCATTTTTTAACAGTTATGCTCAAACAGCGGAGCAACAGGCAGATATTGACTCCCTGCTCCACAAAATTTCAGTAGCCAAAGAAGACACCATAAAGTTGAAATTATACGTCAGCGTGTTTTCGATGTATTTTGATACAAACCCGGCTGCAGGCCTGCCATTAGAAAAAGATGCCGTAGCACTGGCGGAAAAACTGAACTGGCAGGAAGGAAAGGCCTCGCTGTATAATATCGTTGGACGCATCCACTGGATAACCGGCAATTTTGATCAGGCGTTGAAATACCATTTTCAGGTATTGAAGATATATGAGCAATTAGATGATGAGAAACAAATAGCGGGGGCGACAAAAACAATCGGGCAGGATTATGCCGATGCCGGAAAATATTCTGAAGCATTAAAATATTTCGGCCAGGCTTTAAAAATGTATGAAGACATGGACGACAAAGGGTCTGTTGCAGATTGTTACATGTTTTTTGCTTTTGTTTACAACATGGTCGGAAATACGGCAGAATCTGCAAAAGCAAACTATGAGGCTTTGAAAATATTTGAATCGGTCGGCAATAAATATGCAATTGCCGTAGCAACTTCGAACCTCGACGGTGTTTATATAAAGCTGGGAAAATATGATGAAGCACTCGTTTACTATCAGCAAGCTGTTGAAGAGCTTAAAGTATCAACCGATAAGATAAATTTATCGGGCGCATATGTGAGCATGGGAGGTCTGTACATTACAATGGGAAAGCCTGATAAAGCAAAAGAAGCTTTTTTAACCGCATTGGAGATCGGAAAGGAAATCAATAACCCCTTCTGTATGGGAGAGGCATATGTGTTTATGGCACAGCTAAACAACATGCAGGGTGATCTCAACGCAACCCTGGAGAATTATTCCGCAGCAGAACAATTGTATCGTTCTGTCTCAAACAACCAGCAGACTGCGTCTGTATGCAATGAGATCGGAAACATTTATCTCCGCATGAATAATCTGCCAAAAGCAAAAGAATATTT
>Ga0315912_10006927_pt1 | contig 10048 bp, 9 predicted proteins | sample VfabasoilMG_FD_204469 | JGI IMG/M metagenome (GOLD analysis project Ga0315912, IMG submission 204469) | Garden soil microbial communities collected in Santa Monica, California, United States - V. faba soil | ecosystem: Environmental > Terrestrial > Soil > Garden | place: USA: California... | reverse complement strand
TCGAATGCATCACCCACATACCAGATGCGATCCGGCCCCGGACGTCCCAGTTCTGTTTCAATGGTCTCGCGGTCACGCGTACGCTGGTTGAAACCGTCTACACCGACTTCGAGGCCACGCAGCGCTTTTTGCATCGATTCCTGGAAGGTGCGGCCTATCGCCATCACCTCGCCCACCGATTTCATTTGAGTGGTGAGACGGTCGTCTGCAGAAGGAAATTTTTCAAAAGCAAAACGCGGTATTTTTGTAACGACATAGTCGATGGTCGGCTCGAACGATGCCGGTGTGGCACCGCCGGTAATTTCATTACGCAACTCATCAAGCGTGTAGCCCACCGCAAGCTTGGCCGCGACCTTCGCAATCGGAAAACCCGTCGCTTTCGACGCCAGCGCCGAAGAGCGTGACACCCGCGGGTTCATCTCGATAATAACCATGCGTCCGTCTTTCGGGTTGATACCGAACTGTACGTTCGAGCCGCCGGTATCCACCCCGATCTCGCGCAGGCACGCTATCGAGGCGTTACGCATGATCTGGTATTCCTTGTCGGTCAGCGTCTGCGCTGGCGCCACTGTAATCGAATCGCCGGTGTGCACGCCCATCGCATCGAGATTTTCAATCGAGCAGATGATGATGCAGTTGTCCTTGCGGTCGCGCACCACCTCCATCTCGAATTCTTTCCAGCCGATTACCGATTCCTCGATCAGCACTTCATGCGTGGGGCTTGCGTCGATGCCGCGCTCGACAATCGCGATGAACTCTTCCTTGTTATAAGCAATGCCGCCACCGGTGCCGCCGAGCGTGAACGACGGGCGAATAATCGTCGGAAACCCCACCATCGCTTGCACCTGCAGCGCCTCTTCCATCGAGTGCGCAAGCGCCGAGCGCGGACTTTCGAGCCCGATTTTCGCCATTGCCTTCTTGAATTTTTCGCGATCCTCGGCCTTATCGATGGCCTCTTTTGACGCGCCTATCAATTCCACACCGTATTTCTCGAGCACGCCTTCGCGCGCGAGATCAAGAGCGCAGTTCAGGGCCGTCTGCCCGCCCATGGTCGGCAGCAGCGCATCAGGCTTTTCGATGGCGATGATCTTTTCGACCATCTGCCAGGTGATCGGCTCGATGTACGTCGCGTCCGCCATGCCGGGGTCGGTCATGATGGTTGCCGGGTTCGAATTCACCAGCACCACGCGATAGCCCTCCTCGCGCAGCGCCTTGCACGCCTGCGCGCCGGAGTAATCGAACTCGCACGCCTGACCGATGATGATGGGGCCAGCGCCGATGATCAATACGCTTTTGATGTCAGTTCTTTTGGGCATGTCCACACATAAATAAGCGTTACGGATTCCGGTGCTTATCCATCATCGCGATGAATCGATCAAACAAATACGCCACGTCATGCGGCCCCGGACTTGCTTCGGGATGTCCCTGAAAACAGAACGCAGGCTTGTCGGTGCGTTCAAAGCCCTGCAGACTGCCGTCGAACAACGACACATGCGTGACACGGCATTTCTCCGGCAGCGTATGCGCATCGACGGCGAAACCGTGGTTCTGACTGGTGATCATGACGCGACCGCTATCGAGGTCCTGCACCGGGTGGTTCGCACCGTGATGGCCAAATTTCATCTTGATGGTTTGCGCGCCGCTGGCGAGCCCCATCAGCTGGTGACCAAGACAGATGCCGAACAGCGGTACATTCTTGTCCAGTAACTCGCGGATCGCCATGACTGCGTAATCGCACGGCTCCGGATCGCCGGGGCCATTCGACAAAAACACGCCGTCCGGCTTCATCGCCAACACTTCTTGCGCAGGCGTCTGTGCCGGCACCACCGTCAGCTTGCAGCCGCGCGCGGTGAGCATACGCAGAATGTTGCGCTTCACGCCATAGTCGTAGGCCACCACATTGAACTTCACGTCGCCGAGCTTTCCGTAGCCCGCGCCGAGTTTCCATACACTTTCCGTCCAGTCGTACGGCTTGGCGCAACTCACGACCTGCGCCAGATCCATACCTTCCAGGCCAGGAAAGTCTTGCGCCGCTTTCAATGCGGCTTTCTCGTCGATCTTGCCAGCGATGATGCAGCCGTCCTGCGCGCCCTTGTCGCGCAGGATGCGCGTCAGTTTACGCGTGTCGATATCGGCGATAGCTACAACTTTTTCGCGCTGCAGATATTCGGCAAGCGTCCAGGTTTGGCGGAAGTTCGACGACAGCAACGGCAGATTGCGTATCACCAATCCCGCCGCATACACCCGATCCGACTCGACGTCTTCGGCATTGGCACCCGTGTTGCCGATATGCGGATATGTCAGCGTGACGATCTGCCGGCAATAGGAAGGGTCGGTGAGGATTTCCTGATAGCCCGTGATCGCGGTATTAAAAACCACCTCGCCCGCGGCAACACCTTCGATGCCGATGGACGTGCCGCGAAATACGGTCCCATCCTTGAGGACGAGGATGGCGGGCGTACGCGATGACACGGCAAGCTCCTGATTTGATGGGATTAGATACAATCAGATACGAAAAGCGGGACAGGTTTTGCCTGTCCCGCATATGAAGTCCGTATTATACGCGAACCCCCCAACGCCTTCAAATTGCGCGTGCTGCGCGGCGCGCCTAAAGCATGAGAATATTTGATTTTTGGTAAAGCGAGAAAACCATGAATACAACTCACAACTACAAAGGCATCATACCGGCGCTGGCACTGCCGCTTAAAGCCGACCTTAGCATCGATGAAGCAGATCTGCGCCGTCTCTCGCGCTGGCTCGCGAATCAAAAAGGCATCGTCGCGCTGATGACCAACGGCCACACTGGTGACGTGTTCAGTCTGACATGGGAAGAACGCGCACAGGTCACGCGCATCGTCGCCGACGAACTCAAAGGCAAACTGCCGGTGATTTCTGCGATAGCGGCTGAAGGCATACGTGAAGCGATCCAGCAGGCCGAAATGCAAAAAGCCGCCGGCGCCACGGCACTCGACATCATGCCGCCGCATCACTGGCTGCGCTTCGGCATGCGGCCCGATCACGTGATCGATTACTTCGCGGCGATCGGCGACACGACCGGGCTCGATCTCGCGGTGCACGTGTATCCATCATGGACGCGTGCCACTTACTCGCTGGAAGTACTCGCGGGATTAGCGAAATTAAAGTGGGTCAAACTCTTCAAGGTCGGCACGCGTGAAATGAACAAGTACGCGCGCGACATCCAGATCATCCGTGAAACCGCGCCGGACATGCCCGTGCTCACCTGCCATGATGAATATCTGCTGGCCTCGATGGTGCAAGGCGTAGATGGCGGCCTGCTCGGATTCGCGTCGCTGATTCCCGACTTGATTTGCGAACTGATGGAGGCGGTGTGGGCCGGCGACTTGAAGCGCGCGCAAGCCTGCCAGGAGCGCATCAATCCGCTGAAGGATGTTGTTTACGGCATGGGCGAGCCTACCGGCGATGCGCACGCGCGCATGAAAACCGCGATGGTAATGGCCGGACGGCTTACCTCCGGCCATGTGCGTCCACCGACCGAGTTGCCAGATGAAGCTACGCGCCAGCAAATCGCAGTAGCGCTGCGTGCGAGCGGTTTGCTTAAGCAGCAAGCCGCTTAGAAATTACAAATAAAAACAAATACTTATGTCGTTCACCCGTAAAAGAAGTATAGCCGCATGTCACGACTGTTGATCATAACTGCACACCGCACCGAATCCCGAAACTACCGAAACCCCAACACATCAAACATGTCGTAAAGCCCGTTCTTTTTCGACATGACCCACTGCGCGGCCCGCAGCGCCCCCGTGGCGTAGTTCATACGGCTGGAAGAACGATGGGTAATTTCCACGCGCTCGCCCATTCCGATGAACATCACTGTATGGTCGCCGACCAAGTCGCCACCACGAATGGTTGAAAACGCGATGGTGTCGTCCTTACGCTCGCCGGTGACGCCTTCGCGGCCGTAAATCGCGCAATCTTTTAGATTGCGATCCAACGCGCCAGCGACGACTTCGCCCATGCGCAGCGCGGTGCCCGACGGTGCATCGACTTTTAATCGATGGTGTGCCTCGATCACTTCAATGTCGTAGCCTTTATTGAGCGATTTCGCCGCGAGTTCGAGCAGCTTGAAAGTAACGTTGACGCCGACGCTAAAATTTGGCGCCATCGCAATTGCGATTTCACGTGACGCATCGGCAATGGCTTTTTTGCCTGCGTCGTCAAAACCCGTGGTGCCGATGACCATTTTCACGCCGAGCTCGCGGCACAGCGCGACGTGATGCAGCGTGCCTTCGGGCCGCGTGAAATCGATGATCGCATCGCAACCTTTCAACGCGCGCTCGACGTCGGCGGTGATTTTCACGCCGCACGGTGTACCTATCATTTCGCCGGCGTCCTTGCCCAGATACGGGCTACCACTGATCTCGAGCGCGGCAGCGAGTTTCATGTTCGCGTCGCGCATGACGGCTTCGATCAGCGTGCGACCCATGCGTCCGCCGCTGCCGGCGATTGCAATATTCAGTGGCATTACGCCTCCCTACTACGATGTTTTGTTAGAAACCGACACGGTCCAGTAATCGCCCAAAAAACCCGCGCTCTTCAGCAGGCTTCTCCGCTGGCGGCTTCGCAGCGGCTGTGTCGGGCGTTGCCGCAACAGGTTTGGGCGGCTCACTCGCCACAGGCTTGCTATCCGTTGTAGTCACCGCAGCAGGTGCCGCCGGAGTTGCTGCCGCCGGCGCGGGCGAAGATGCAGGCTGGGTAGATTCCACTTTCGCTGTCTCGGCCTTAGCCTGCGGCGCATCGGATTTGGGTTTATCTGCGGCGACAGGTTCAGGCTTGGGCTTTTCCGCGACAGCCGGTTCGGGCTTCGGTTTTGCGGGAACCACATCACCGTCAAGCCGCACCAGCTTTTCGTCCTTGAAAATCACCGCCAAACGCCGCTGTTCGACAAGGTCACCTTTGTGCTTGTAGGTGTAGACGTAGTCCCAGCGGTCGGTGCGGAACGGGTCGACGATCAGTGGCGTACCGAGGTGGAAACGCACTTCCTTCTGCGTCATGCCGGGTTTGAGCTTGTCGACCATCTCCTGCGTGACGTAATTGCCCTGCCGGATGTCCATCTTGTGCGGCGTCAGCGTTGGCAGCAGCGGCACTTCTTTGCAGCCGGCCAGCAATAGAATAATTATTAAGTATTTGATTTTAAATAACATTTTTAAACCGCTCGCACGGTATGCAACCCCAGTGAATCCTAATATCATAGCCGAGACGCACCCACCCACGATAGTGAATCGATTGCCCCCGACCCCGAATCTCAAGCGAACCGGCCTTAAAGCCACCGTTCCGCGACTGCGCATCCTCGAATTATTCGAGAAGAGCGATATTCGACATCTTTCCGCCGAAGACGTTTACAAACTGCTGCAAAAAGACGGCACCGACACCGGGCTCGCCACGGTGTACCGCGTGTTGACGCAATTCGAGCAGGCGGGATTGCTAATCCGCCATCATTTCGAGTCCGACAAGGCGGTGTTCGAACTTAACCCCGGCAGCCATCACGACCATCTGGTATGCACACAGTGCGGAGAAGTCGAGGAATTCTACGATTCTGAAATCGAAAAACGCCAGGCGGAGATTGCCGCGGAGCGCGGCTTTCGCATACACGATCACTCGCTGCACATCTACGCAGATTGCGTACGCGAAAATTGTCCGCGTCGAAGCGGCAAGCCGTAACGAACGTCTTTCCACGTCCCTTATTTCGGAAATCACTCTGCCGGCTTGATACCGGTATCGCGGATCACTTTCGACCACAATACGAGTTCGCTGGCGGCATCGACGTCACATTAGGAATCAATCTAATAGTTACTTCAAGCCCTTGATCTTCACACCTTCCTTGGTCAGCGTATCTATCAGATCGTTGATGTGATGAAACGCGGTGTTCGCAGCGGGCACGCCACAGTAAACGCCTTGCTGAATCAACACCTCTTCGATGTCTTTCAACGACATACCGGCCTCGAGCGCGGCGCGCGCGTGCATGACAAATTCCTCCCAGCGGCCGATGGCAACCATAGTACCCAGCACAAGGATGCGGCGCGTGCGGTCGTCGAGGTGCGGGCGCGTCCACACTTGCCACGCGCTGCGCACGACGTAATCCTGAAAGTCGCGTGTGTGCGGGCGGATTTTCTTTACTGCGCGATTGACATATTTGTCGCCGAGAATGCGGCGGCGCGCTTTCATGCCGGCGTCGTACACCGTATCTTTCTTTGCTTTTTTGGCCACGTGCGCCCTTTGGTGAATATGGAAACTTAATCTCCGTTCTTTAACATCTCCGCCGCATGCTTGCGCGTGGTCTCCGTGATTTTTACACCGCCCAGCATGCGCGCGATTTCTTCGATGCGTTTCGGTTTGTCGAGCACAGTAACTTTGCTCGCAACCTTGCCGTTGGCCGCATTCTTGGCCACCTGCCATTGCTGATCGCCGCACGCGGCCACCTGCGGCAAATGCGTGATGCACATCACCTGATGTTTCTTGCCCAGTTGTTTGAGCAGCTTGCCGACGATCTCGGCAACGCGCCCGCCGATGCCGGCATCAACCTCGTCGAATATCAGCGTCGGCACCTGCGCCACCTGGCTGGTGACGGTTTGCAGCGCAAGACTGATGCGCGAGAGTTCGCCGCCCGACGCCACTTTCGCCAGCGGCTGTGGCGTCATACTTTTGTGCGCCGACACCAGGAATTCGACATTTTCCAGCCCATGCGCGGCCGGCTCATCGAGCACGTTCAATGCGACCTCGAACACGCCTCCGCCCATCGCGAGATCCTGCATGGCAGCAGTGACTTTCTCTGAAAGCTGTTTCGCCGCTTTGCGCCGTCCAGTGGAAAGTTTTTTTGCTTCGGTCATGCATTCGGCTCGCGCTGATTCCTCCTGCTTGCGCAATGCATCGGCATCACCCGCAATCGAAAGCTCGTCGAGCCGCGCGCGTGCCTTCGATAACGTGTCGGGCAACTGCTCCGGCTCAACCCGATACTTGCGCGCAGCGGAGTGAATCGCGTCAAGCCGTTGTTCGACATCGCGCAGGCGCTTGGGATCGAGATCGAGTTTCTGCTGATAGTGCCGCAGGCTGTAAACGGCTTCCTGCAACTGCACTTGCGCGGGCTCGAGTACGTCCAGCACTTCTTTTAATTTCGGATCGTAATCGACAAGATTTTTCAGCCGCGAAATCACACCATTGACTTGCGCGAGACTGGCGCCATCGCCTTCCGACAGCACTTCCATGCCAAATTCGGAAACTTCAATCAGGCTTGCCGCATGCGCGAGACGCGAATGTTCGGCGGTGAGTTCCGGCCACTCTTCGGCGGTAACGTTGAGTTGCTCAAGTTCCTTCACCTGCCATTCGACGCGCTCGCGCTCGGCAGCGTACGCAGCAGCATTGGTTTCGAATGCACGCTGGCGCTCCGCTTTGTCGCGCCAGTCGCGATAGGCTGCGACAACTTTTGCAGCCTGCTCCTCGAGTTTGCCGTACGCATCGATCAATTCACGCTGCGCCTGCGTACGCGCCAGCAACTGGTGCTGGTGTTGGCCGTGTATCGCGACGAGGCAATCACCCAACTCGCGCAACTGCGCCACAGTCGCCGCGCTGCCGTTAATGAATGCGCGCGAACGCCCGCCGGCATCGATTATCCGGCGCAGCAGACAAGAATCATCATTTGACGTAAGCTCTTGTTCTTTAAGGTATTTTTTTGCATCGCGCAATGTGGCGATGTCAAATTCTGCGCTGACCTCCGCGCGCTCCGAACCCTGCCGTACGACAAGCGCATCGGCGCGCTCGCCAAGCACCAGCGACAAGGCGTCAATCAATATCGATTTGCCCGCTCCAGTCTCGCCCGTCAATACTGTGAAGCCGGAATCGAATTCCAGTTCCATTCTTTCGACAATCACAAAATCGCGGATTGCTAGACTGCGCAGCATACGGGCATTCGCGATTAGTAAATTACTCTCTGTTCCAATTCAGTTTCTCCCGCAACATCCGGTAGTAACTATGCCCCACCGGATGCAGCAGGCTGATGGTGTGGGAGTAGCGCTTGACGAGCACGCGGTCGCCTTCGTGCAGGGCAAAGTGCGAGTGGCTGTCGAAGTGTGCATGCGCGTCGCTGTTGCTGCGCATGGTGATTTCGACCGTGCTGTTGCTGCTGATCACCACCGGACGATTGGACAATGTATGCGGCGACACCGGCGCGAGTGTAATCACACTCAGCGACGGATGCACAATCGGCCCACCCGCCGACAACGCGTATGCAGTAGAACCGGTAGGGGTCGCGATAATCAAACCGTCGGAACGCTGGTGGTAAATGAACTCGCCGTCGATGCGCACCTCGATCTCGACCATGTTGCCTTCGATGCCCTTGCTCACCACCACGTCGTTAAACGCCAGCACATCCAGCACGCGCTTGCCGCCGCTGACGATTTCGCCTTGCAGCAGCATGCGGTCTTCTGTGACGTATTGGCCGTCAAGGATCGCCGACATCGTCTGGTACATGGTGTCGAGCGAAATATCGGTGAGGAATCCGAGCCGGCCCTGATTCACGCCCACCAGCGCCACGTCGTACGGCGCAAACGTGCGTGCGATGTTGAGCATGGTGCCGTCGCCGCCGAGCACGATGGCAAGATCGGCCTCGCGGCCGAGGTCTTCGAGCTCGTGCACGGGGTATGGCGATTTGCCGATATGCGCGCCGGTGAATTTATCGATCAACACGCGAACGCCACGTTGCTTGAGAAAATCCGCCAGCTTGAGCATCGGCGCGGCGATCTCTGGGCTGTTGTATTTGCCGATCAGCGCGATGGTTTTGAAGGTTGTTTCCATGCCCTATTAAACCATAGGATAGGGAATCGAGGCATTTACCGTTCACACGACTGCCGCTAGAATAGATCACACGCCATGCTCAACGAACGCGCGCAACTGTTGCTGAAGGTTCTGGTCGAGCGTTACATCGCCGAAGGCCAGCCGGTAGGCTCGCGCGCGCTGTCCAAGTTTTCGGGCATGGACCTCTCGCCCGCGAGCATCCGCAACATCATGGCGGATCTCGAAGACATGGGTTTCATCGCCAGCCCGCACACCTCCGCGGGCCGCGTGCCGACCGCGCGCGGCTACCGCTTTTTCGTCGATACGCTGCTCACGGTGAAGCCGCTGGAGACCGTTGAAATCAACCAACTCGAGGGCCAGCTGCACCCTGATAACACGCAGAAGCTGGTGACGTCCGCTTCGCAGATGCTGGCCGAACTCACGCGCTTTGCCGGCGTGGTGGTGTCGCCACGCCGCAGCGCGGGGTTTCGGCACATCGAGTTTTTGCGGCTTTCGGACAAGCGCCTGCTGCTCATCATCGTCACGCCCGAAGGTGATGTGCAAAACCGCATTATCGTCACCGAAAAATCGTACTCGCCGGCCGAACTGGTCGAAGCAGCAAACATCCTCAACCAGAATTACGCCGGGCTTACCTTCGTCGAAATTCGCAGCCGCATCCAGCAGGAATTGCGACAGTTGCGCGAAGATATGACGCAGTTGATGAACCTGGCGCTCGACTCCGGCAGCCAGGCCGAAAACGAAGCCGAGTCGGAAGTGGTGATCTCCGGCGAAACGCGTCTGCTGGATGTAGATGACCTCTCGTCCAATATGGCGCGGCTGCGCAAACTGTTTGAACTGTTCGAACGCAAAACAGGACTCATTCAGCTGCTGGACATTTCCAACCGCGCGCACGGCGTGCAGATATTCATCGGCGGCGAATCCGGCTTGCAACCACTCGACGAATGCAGCGTGGTCACGGCGCCCTACGAAGTGGACGGCAAAGTCGTCGGCACCGTCGGCGTCATCGGCCCCACGCGCATGGCCTACGAGCGCGTGATTCCGATCGTGGATATCACGGCGAAGCTGTTGACTGGCGCTTTGACACAGCGTTAACAGGTTAGCAATTGGGTGAAGGGCGAAGGGTTGCCCTATCCACGCGCTTACCATTTACTTTTCACAGTTCACGGCATGCCCTCCGCCATCCTCCTGATAAACCCCGGCACTCCAGAAGCGCCCACGCCGC
>Ga0315912_10006926_pt1 | contig 10050 bp, 11 predicted proteins | sample VfabasoilMG_FD_204469 | JGI IMG/M metagenome (GOLD analysis project Ga0315912, IMG submission 204469) | Garden soil microbial communities collected in Santa Monica, California, United States - V. faba soil | ecosystem: Environmental > Terrestrial > Soil > Garden | place: USA: California... | reverse complement strand
CGGCGCCGAGAACAACAAGAGCCAGTACGGCGTGGTGGACGATTCCTCGCGCATCGTCTTCAACATCCGTGAAGATCTGGGCGGCGGCCTCTCGGCCATCGGCCAGTTGGACGTGCGCGTGAAGCCGGACGACTTGCAGGGCACGGGCCAGCCGAACGGCAACATCGCCCAGGGTAACAGCCACGTCGGTCTGGAGAGCAAGTCCTGGGGCCGCATCTTCTTCGGCCGGCAAGACCTGCACTACTTCAACACGTCGGGCAACATTTCCGGCAAGAACTCGCTGCGCGCGGACAGCATTTCGCTGCTCTCCACCGGCGGCGCCGGCCTGACCCCGATCGCGGTCACGTCGCGTACGCAGAACGTGGTGCACTACACGACCCCGAACTGGGGCGGCTTCACCGGCATCATCGCCTACTCGTCGAACCCGACCGGGACGGACGGGGATATGGCTGCAGCCGGCACCACGACCGGCTCTGGTTCCCTGAATGCGGAGCGCAAAGGGCGCGCCTGGAGCTTGAACCCCAACTACGCCGCGGCAAACTGGCAGGTGGGCTATAGCTACTGGAACTCGAAGCCGGATGGCGGTACGGTCATTCCTGCTGCTGCTCCGACCAGTGCGGTTGCTGCTATTTCAGTTCTCACCACGGCTGCCCAGACGTCGAATCAGACGTCGCACCGCCTGTATGGTCACTACGTGTTCGGGTTCGGCCTCAAGGTCGGTCTCGCCTGGGACAAGTCGAAGTTGAAAGTGGACAACGACCTTTTCGGGTTGAGCGGAACCGTGTCGAACCGGACTGCCTGGTCGATTCCGTTCCAGTACTCGTTCATGGGCAAGCACCAGATCACCGGTCACTACACCCGGGCGAAGGACGACAAGGCCGACTTCACCGATGGCCTGGAGACCGGCGCGAAAATGTGGGCGATCGGCTATTCCTACGATCTGTCCAAGCGCACCTCGGTCGGTATCACCTACGCCAGAATCAAGAACGATTCGGAAGCCTCGTACAACTTCTTTACCAGCGGCAGTCTTGGTCTGGGTCAGGCGGGCTTGCTCCCGGGCGAAGACCCGCGCTTGTTCGGCACGACCTTCCGCCACGCGTTCTAAGCTAGCGGATACAAGCTACAAGCAACTGCATCAGGAAACGGGCGCCGCGAGGCGCCCGTTTTTTTTCGCCTATACTTTGCCGATGGACACGATGGACCGGCTCATTGGCGCGTTCGACACGGCGCTGCGCGCCGCCGCAGGCGTGCATCGGGCAGTCCGCGCGTCGCCGGCGGAGGAGTTTCCCGAAGGCGAGCTCGATGCCGCCACGCGCGCCGAGGCTGCCGCCCTGATGCGCGTCAACCATGTCGGTGAGGTTTGCGCCCAGGCCTTGTACCAGGGCCAGGCGATCGCCGCTCGCGCGCCCGTGAACCGCCGCGCCCTGGCGCAGGCGGCGGCCGAAGAGGAAGATCACCTCGCCTGGAGTGCGGGCCGGATCCGCGAGCTGGGCGGGCGCCTGAGCCTGCTCAACCCCCTCTGGTACGGAGGCGCGTTCGCGCTCGGCGCGGCGGCCGGCGCGCTCGGCGACCGGCACAGCCTCGGTTTCCTCGCCGAGACCGAGCGCCAGGTCGAGGCACATCTGACCGGGCACCTCGCAAGGCTCGCTCCTGGCGATCGCAGAACGCGCGCGGTCATCGAGGCGATGCGCGCGGACGAGGCGAAGCATCGGCAGACCGCCATCGAACTGGGCGCGGCGGAGTTGCCGCAACCGGTCAAGCACGCCATGCGCGTCATGGCGAAGGTGATGACCACCGTCGCGCACCGCGTGTGAGCGCGCCGCCGGCCGCGCGCCGGCGCTTCAGTCCTCGAGAATCTCGAATTCCTTGCTGATCTCGGCGGTCCTGGCGAGCATCGCCGTCGCCGAGCAGTACTTCTCGTGCGACAGGCGCACCGCCTGCTCGACCAGGTTGCGCTTCAGGTTGCGGCCGCGCACCGTGAAGCGGTAATGGATCTTCGTGAACACTTTCGGATCGCTGGCGGCGCGCTCCGCGTGCAGGGCGACCTCGCAGCCGGTCACCTCCTGGTTGTTTTTTTTCAGGATCACCACGACGTCATACGCGGTGCAGCCGCCGGCGCCCGCCAGCAGCACTTCCATGGGCCGCGGCGCAAGGTTGCGGCCGCCGCCGTCGGGCGCGCCATCCATGGCCACCAGGTGGAGGCTTCCCGTTTCGGCAACGAAGGTCATGCCGTCGCCCCAGCGCACTACGCATTCCATATCGCGTCCCCTTCTCTAATAGGCTGATTTTAAATCAGATAAAACAATGTTGCTCCGCAGCAACATGGAGAGGATAATACATACAGACGTTACGCCGCCCTCGAATCGGTGGATTCTGCGCAATCTCAACAGGTTGCGCCGTTTTTTTGCTACTATTCGCGCCCTTTGCAGCGCATTGGAATCGATCGGTCAGGCAATGAAGACATACACCGCAAAAGCTGAAGAAGTGGTGCACGGCTGGTACGTCGTGGACGCGCAAAACAAGGTGCTTGGCCGTCTCGCCTCGCAGCTGGCGATGCGCCTGCGCGGCAAGCACAAGCCGGAGTACACGCCGCACGTCGACACGGGCGACTACATCGTGGTGCTGAACGCCGCGAAGATTCGCGTCACCGGGCGCAAGGCGCTCGGCAAGAAGTACTACCGCCATACCAATTTCCCCGGCGGCATCAAGGAAACGGATTTCGCCAAGCTGCAGGCGAAATTTCCCGACCGCGCGCTGCAGCGCGCGGTCAAAGGCATGCTGCCCAAGGGCCCGCTCGGCTATGCGATGCTGCGCAAGCTGAAGATTTACGCCGATGCCAAGCATCCGCACACGGCGCAGCAACCCAAGGCACTGGAGATCTGACATGGTCGGCGACTACTACTACGGCACGGGCCGGCGCAAGAGTTCGACGGCGCGCGTGTTCCTCAAGCCCGGCAAGGGCCAGTTCGTCGTCAACGGCAAGCCCGTGGACGAGTTCTTCGCGCGCGAAACCGGCCGCATGATCGTGCGCCAGCCGCTCGAGCTCACCAAGAACCTGGCGACCTTCGACATCAAGGTGAATGTGCACGGCGGCGGCGAGAACGGCCAGGCCGGCGCGGTGCGCCACGGCCTGGCGCGCGCGCTGATCGAGTATGATGCGGCGCTCAAGCCGGCGCTCAGCGCTGCCCGCCTGGTGACGCGGGATGCGCGAGAGGTGGAGCGAAAGAAGGTCGGCTTGCACAAGGCGCGGCGGCGCAAGCAGTACTCCAAACGTTAAGCGTCGGGACGGAAGTCCCGGGATCGAAAAGCCGCCTCCGGGCGGCTTTTTCAGTTTCAGGGGAAGCGATGGCGAAGATCAGGGCGGGCATTGTTGGCGGCACCGGCTATAGCGGCGTGGAACTGATGCGGCTGCTGACACAGCATCCGCAGGCGGAACTCACGGTGGCGACCTCGCGCCAGGACGCGGGCAAGGAGGTGAGCGCGGCTTACCCGAGCTTGCGCGGCCGGGTCGCGCTCGCCTTCACGCAGCCCGACGATCCGGCGCTGAAGAAGTGCGACGTGGTCTTCTTTTGCACGCCGAACGGCGTGGCCATGGGCGCGGCGCGCGCGCTGCTCGACGCGGGCGTACGCGTCGTCGACATTTCGGCCGACTTCCGGCTGAAGGACGTGGCCGAATGGGAGAACTGGTACAAGATGAAGCACGCGGCGCCCGATCTCGTCGCCGAGGCCGTCTACGGGCTTTGCGAGGTCAATCGCGACAGCATTCGCGGCGCGCGGCTGGTGGCCAACCCGGGCTGCTATCCGACATCGGTCCTGCTCGGCTTCCTGCCGCTGCTCGAGGCGGGCGCGGTGGACCCTGACCATCTGATCGCCGATGCGAAGTCGGGCGTATCGGGCGCGGGACGCAAGCTCGAGCTTCATCTGATGCAGGGCGAAGTGTCCGAGAATTTCGCCGCTTACGGCGTGGCCGGGCATCGCCACTGGCCCGAGATGCGCCAGGGCCTCGCCCAGCTTGCGGGGCGTGAGGTGGGACTCCTCTTCACGCCGCACCTCTTGCCCATGGTGCGCGGGATCCTTGCGACGCTTTATGCACGCGTGACCAAGGAGATGGATTTCCAGGCGTTGTTCGAGAAGCGCTATGCGAACGAGCCGTTCGTGGACGTGATGCCCGCGGGCAGCCATCCGGATACGCGTTCGACGCGCGCGGCCAATGTTTGCCGCATCGCCGTGCACCGGCCGAGGGAGCGGGCCGAGCGGCGCGACACCCTCACCGTGCTGTCGGTGATCGACAACCTGATGAAGGGCGCCTCGGGCCAGGCCGTGCAGAACATGAACCTGATGTTCGGCCTGCCCGAAACCACGGGCCTGGAGCAGGTCGCGGTGGTTCCCTAGCGGAATCCGATGGCCGGCCGCCTTTCGAAGCTGCGCCAGCGCTTCGGCATTGCCGCGCCGAAGGTGTCGGTGCGCACGCACGTGCCCTGGTACCTGCGCTGGCTCGGCCTTGCGGCGATGTTCGTACTGTCACTTTCGCTCGCGGCGTGGATGTGGGATGCGGGGCGGCGCTTCGCCGGCTTCGACCGCAGCGAAGTCGAGCAGGAACTCGCCGCTGCGCGCGGCGAGCTTGCCAAGCTGCGCGAGGAGCTCGAGCGCATGCGCGCGCTTGCCAATGCGGCCGACAGCAAGGTGGCGATCGAGCGCACGGCGCAGCAGCGGCTCGCGCAGCAGATGCGGGGCCTGGAGCAGGAGAACGCGCGCGTACGCGAGGAACTGGCGCTGTTCGAAAGCATGCTTTCCTCGGACGCCGCGGCCGCGGCGCCGCTGTCGGTGCTGCGCTTCAAGGTAGAACCCGACGTGCTGCCAGGGGAATTCCGCTACCGGCTGCTGCTGCTGGCCTCCGGTCCGCGCCGCGGGCGTGAATTCCAGGGGCGGCTGGAACTGGCGGTCAGCCTGACGGAAGACGGGCGCAGTGCTATCATCACCCTCCCTGGGCAAGGAGAGTCGGAAAGTTCCGCGTTTCGCTTGGCATTCAAGCACTTCCAGCGGATCGACGGCAGTTTCCGCGTAAGCCCGAAAGCCCGGGTCGGCAGCGTGCAGCTGCGCGTCTACGAAAGCGGCACTGCCGAGCCGAAAGTAACGCAGAGCGCGACGCTGGGTTGAGCCACGGGTCGAAGGAGCACGCACCATGTTTCGCAAGGAAAGCAAGCCGCAGAACCGCATTGACAGCCTGATCGGCGCGACCACGCGCATCGAGGGCAACGTGTTTTTCAGCGGCGGCCTGCGTGTGGACGGCGCGGTGCGCGGCAATGTCGCCGGACTGCCCGATCAACCGGCGACGCTGGTGGTGTCCGAGCAGGCGCGCATCGACGGCGAAGTGCAGGCGGCCCATGTCGTGGTGAACGGCACGATCAACGGGCCGGTGGACGCCCGCGAGACGCTCGAACTTCAGGTGGGTTCGCGGGTCAAAGGGGATATCCATTACAAGAGCATCGAGATTCAGCAGGGCGCCGTCGTCGAGGGGCGCCTGGTGCACCACAGCGCCGAGGTCAAGGCGGTCGAACTCAAGGTCGCGAAGTAAGCAGGCCCAGGAAAGGCAGGATTACAGAGATGAACGCAGTCACCGAGCCAGTCACCGACATGCCGGATCCGCTGGTTTTTTCGGACAATGCGGCGAACAAGGTCAGGCAGTTGATCGAAGAAGAGGGCAATCCGGGCCTCAAGCTGCGCGTGTTCGTCACCGGCGGCGGCTGCTCCGGATTCCAGTACGGCTTCACGTTCGACGAAGTGCAGAATGACGACGACACGGTGATGGAAAAGGGCGGCGTCCGGCTGCTCATCGACCCGATGAGTTACCAGTATCTTTCCGGCGCGGAAATCGACTACAGCGAAGGGCTGGAAGGCGCGCAGTTCGTGATCAAGAACCCGAACGCGACTTCCACCTGCGGCTGCGGTTCGTCGTTCTCCGCCTGATCTAGCCCCCCTAGGCCGGATACACGGCGCCCAGCACGCGCGGCCCGCGGGCGCCGGTCACCGCGGGCAGGTTGCCGGGCAGGTTCTCCAGCGCGCGCTGCGCCAGCCAGGCGAAGGCGGTCGCTTCCACCAGTTGCGGATCGATGCCATGCCGGTCGCTCGTTTCGAGCGCCGCAGGCGCGGCCAGCTCCGCCAGGCGGCGCATCAGCGCCGTGTTTTTCGCGCCCCCGCCGCAGACGATGATGCGCTGCGCGCCCCGGCAATGCCGCGAGATGGCGTCCGCCACGCTGCGCGAAGTCAGTTCGAGCAGCGTGGCCTGGACCGCTTGCGCGTCCTCGCCGCCGTCCAGCTTCGCTTGCAGCCAGTCCGCGTTGAACAGGTCGCGGCCGGTGCTTTTCGGAGGCGGTGACGCGAGATAGGGTTCGCGCAGCATGCGCTCGAGGAGCGCTGGAATCACCGCTGCGGCGGTTGCCCAGGCGCCGCCTTCGTCCAGCGGCCTGCCCAGGTGGCGCGCGGCCCACAGGTCGAGCAGGCAATTGCCGGGACCGCTGTCGAATCCGGTGACCGCGCCCTGGCGCGGCAGGAAACTCAGGTTGGCGATGCCGCCCAGGTTGAGCACGACGCGGTCTTCGGTGGCCTCGGCGAACACCGCGGCGTGGAATGCCGGCGCCAAGGGCGCACCCTGGCCGCCGGCGGCGACGTCGCGGCTGCGAAAGTCGGCCACCACGCGGATGCCGGTCAGTTCCGCCAGCCGCGCGCCGTTGCCGATTTGCGTGGTGTAACCGCGTTCGGGACGGTGCCGTACCGTCTGGCCGTGGCAGCCGATGGCGCAAACGGCAGGCGCGGCTGTCTTCGATTTCCCCAGTACGGCCGCGACCGCATCCGCGTAGCGTTGCGCCAGTTCGTTGCCGGCCCGTGCGGCGCGCTCGATTTCGTCCGCGCCGCTGCTGTTGAGCGCGAGCAGCTCGCAACGCAGCGGGGGATCGAAGGGGACATGCGCGTTCGCCAGCAGGCGCGGTCGGGGGCCGGACAGGTCGGCGAGCGCCGCATCGACCCCATCCAGGCTGGTGCCCGACATCAGGCCGACGTAGAGCGCCGGCGTCATGGCAGGCAGAAGAAGTAACCGCCGGTCAATCCAGCGCCGCGACCTGGCTGGCGGCGATGAGTTCGAGCTGCGCCAACAGCGGTTGCGCCCTGGCGCGGAATGCGTCCATGTCGTGGCGCGCGACCGGCGCGCCTGCAGGCAGCGGCACCGAAAGCGGATTGCGCGCGGCGCCGGCGACGCGGAATTCATAGTGCAGGTGCGGCCCGGTCGCCCAGCCGGTCTGCCCCACCAGCCCGATCGTGTCGCCCTGCGCGACGCGTGCGCCGTTGCGGATCCCGCGGCCAAAGGCTTTCAGGTGCGCGTAGGCCGTCGTGTTGCGCGCATCGTGGCGCACGATCACCAGGTTGCCGTAGCCGCCCTGGCGGCCGGCGAATTCGACGATGCCGTCGCCCACGGCGCGCACGCGCGTGCCGGCAGGCGCCGCATAGTCCACCCCCTGGTGGGCGCGCCAGGACTGCAGGAACGGGTGCTTGCGCATGCCGAAGGCCGAACTCACCCGCGAGACCTCGAGCGGCGAGCGCAGCAGCGCCTTGCGCATGTTCTTGCCGTCGGGCGCGTAGTAGCCGTCGGCGAACGCAACCGCCCGGAGCGTGCGGCCCTGGTTGACGAACTCGGCCGCCAGCACGCGTCCGGAGCGCAGCGGACGGCCATCGACCCAATGCGCCTCGTAGATCACCGAAAAACGGTCGCCGCGGCGCAGTTCACGGTGAAAGTCGATGTCGCTGCCGAACATGTCGGCCAGCTGCAGGGCGACGCCATCGGGGATGCCGGCCGCATCGCTCGCGCCGAACAGCGAGGAGTGGATCACCGCCGATTTGAGTTCGGTATGCGTGACGACCTGCGCCCGTCGCTCGCTTGCCGCGAGGTTCTCCCCCACGCGCTCGATGCGCGCGATGCTGTCGCGCGAGGAAAAGAACTCCAGCCAGGCGAGTTCGCCCGCGTGTTCCCCGTCGGCGCGGACTTCGGCCGCGACGAGGGTGCCCGGCCGCAGCTGGCGCACGACGCGCAGGCCCATCAGCCTGCGCGCGTCGGCCTCGGCAATGCCCAAGCGCTCGAAAACCCCGCTGAGCGTGTCGCCGCGCCGGAATACCTCTTCGCGCACGTAGGTCGTCGGCGCAGGCAGCAGGCCTTCGTCCAGCCGGATCGGCAGCGGCTCGAGCACCGCGGACTTCGCGAGCAGCCATTCCGCGTCCGCGGAAGGCGCAATGCTGGCGATGGCCGCAACCACGCCGGAGACCGCAAAGAGCGCGAGCGCCGCTACGCGCTTCCAGAGCGCCGGTCGCGGCGCTGAGTGACTGCCCATAGTTCGGCTAGAATCCCTTGTTATTCAGAGACCTGGAAAGTGTAGCACGCATGACGGACGTGACCGGGGCGCTCGCCATCCTCAAGCGCGGCTGCGACGAGCTGATCGTCGAGGAAGACATGGTGCGCAAGCTCAAGAGCGGGCGCGTGCTCAGGATCAAGCTCGGCCTGGATCCGACGGCGCCCGACCTGCACCTGGGGCACACCGTGGTGATCAACAAGCTGCGCCACTTCCAGGACCTCGGCCACCAGGTGCAGTTCCTGATCGGCGATTTCACCGGGATGATCGGCGATCCGACCGGCAAGAACCAGACGCGGCCGCCGCTGTCGCGCGAGCAGATCCTGGAGAACGCGAAGAGCTACCGTGAGCAGATGTCCAAGATCCTCGATCCGGACAAGACGCTGGTGATGTTCAATTCCGAGTGGTCCGACAAGCTGGGCGCCGAGGGCATGATCCGGCTCGCCTCGCGCTACACGCTCGCGCGGCTACTTGAGCGTGACGACTTTTCCAAGCGCTACAAGGCCGGGCAGCCGATTGCCGTGCACGAGCTTCTGTATCCGCTGATGCAGGGATACGATTCGGTGGCGATGAAGGCGGACGTGGAGTTGGGCGGCACCGACCAGAAGTTCAACCTCCTCGTCGGCCGCGAGTTGCAGCGCGACTATGGTCAGGAACCGCAATGCATCATGACCATGCCGCTGCTCGAAGGCACCGACGGCGTCGAGAAGATGTCCAAATCGCTCGGCAACTACATCGGCATCGCCGAGCCTGCCCAGGAAATCTTCGGCAAGCTCATGCGCATCTCCGACGAGCTCATGTGGCGCTACATGGAACTGCTGTCGTTCCAGGATTTAAAGGCGATCCATGCAAAGAAAGCGGCCGTTGCCGGCGGCGCGAATCCTCGCGAAGTGAAGTTCGGATTTGCAACAGAGATCGTCGAGCGTTTCCACGGCAGGCCGGCCGCCGAGGCCGCTGCCCAGGAATTCAACGCGCGTTTCAGGGATCGTGCGCTTCCGGCAGATATACCGGAGCAGAGTCTGAAGGGGCCCATGGTCTCGACGCAGGTTCTGAAGCAGGCTGGGCTGGTCAACAGCTCGTCGGAAGCGGACCGGCTCATCGCGCAAGGCGGCGTGAAGGTCAATGGCGAGCGCCTGGCGGATCGAAAGATGGTGTTCGCAACGGGAGAAACCTACCTCGTCCAGGTCGGAAAACTGAAAATCGCCCGGATCAAGATCACGTGAGTAGCCCACAGTACGAAGTCTACGCAATCAAGTATGCGCATCATGCGCGCCGCGCCGCGGAGAACTTCATCGGCGGAGATCCGCATGACGGCCCGATGCCGCTCGATTACTTCGTCTGGCTGATTCGCGGGGGCGGCAGCGAGATCGTCGTCGATACCGGGTTCTCGGCGGCCACCGCCGCGCGCCGGCAGCGCAACCACCTGCGCTGTCCGACCGAGGGCTTGCGTATGCTCGGCTGCAACGCAAACGCGGTGAAAGACGTGGTGATCACGCACCTGCATTACGACCACGTCGGGAATTTCGACCTCTTCCCCGCGGCGACCTATCACCTGCAGGACCTCGAGATGAACTACGCGACCGGCCGGCACATGCGCCAGCCGGTCTTCAGCGGCGCCTTCGACGTCGAGGACGTGGTCGGCATGGTGCGCAGCAAC
>Ga0315912_10006925_pt1 | contig 10051 bp, 9 predicted proteins | sample VfabasoilMG_FD_204469 | JGI IMG/M metagenome (GOLD analysis project Ga0315912, IMG submission 204469) | Garden soil microbial communities collected in Santa Monica, California, United States - V. faba soil | ecosystem: Environmental > Terrestrial > Soil > Garden | place: USA: California... | reverse complement strand
GATCGTCGCGGCGAACTCGGCCGGCGAATTGCCCTCGACCTCGAACCCGCCCTTCAGGAACATTTTTTTCACCTCCTCATTGCGGAGGATCCGGACCGACTCGGCGTGCAGCCGCTCGATGACGGCGCGCGGCGTCCTGACGGGCGCCAGCATCCCGACCCAGGAGGCGTGCTGGTAGCCCTTGACCCCGGCTTCGGCGACCGTGGGAAGTTCCGGCGCCGCGATCGAGCGTTTGCCGCCGGTCACCGCGAACGCGCGCAGCTTGCCGGCGCGTATGTGCGGCAGGGCCGTGGAACTGGTCGCGAAGTTGACCTGCACCTGGCCGCCGAGGAGCGCCGTCATCGCCGGCGAGCCGCCCTTATAGGGCACGAGCAGCATCCGCGTCTCGCTCATGTGCTGGAAGAGTTCGATCGCGAGATGCGTGCTGGTGCCGATGCCGCTGAATCCGCAGGTGAAAGCGCCGGGCTTGGCTTTCAGCAGCGCGACGAACTCCGCGAGTGATTTCGCCGGCACGCCGGGGTGCACCACCACGATGTGGGGCAGATCGACGAACTGGGTGATAGGCGCGAAGTCGCGCACCGGATCGAACGGCAGATTGGCCTGCAGCGCCGGCGTGATGGTGAGCGACGCCGCGATCACCAGCAGCGTGTGGCCGTCGGGCGCGGCCTTCGCCACCACCTCGGTGCCCTGCAGGCTGCCCGCGCCGGGACGGTTGTCCACCACGAAATTCTGCCGCAGCGCTTCCGCCAGCCGGTCGGTGACGATGCGCGCGGCGACGTCGGTCGAGCCGCCGGCGCTCTGCGGCACGATGACGCGCACCGGCCGCGACGGGTAGCTGTCGGCAACGGCCGTTGCCATCGCAGCGAGCATGCTTGCAGCAGCGCAGAAGATCGCCGTGGCTCGCGTGAGGGAAAGGTCAAAGGCTGAACACGAGGGATTCTGCTCACTATCCCCCTGAATGGTAGGCCAAGGACGCCAGGGAAAATCTACGACGGATGGAGGGTGTGTATGCATACTAGAAAATCCTTCGCATCTCTCGTTCTTCCCTTGCGTCCTTCGCGCCCTTTGCGGTGATGCGCTTACTCGGCGTCGTAACCGGGCGCGACGCGCGCGTCGATGACGCACACACCGCCGGCGCGCACGATCGCGAGTCCGCGCTCGATCGCGGGCCGCATGTCGGTCATTTGCGACACCGGGCCGATCCCCTCCGCGCCCTGCGCGCGCGCCATGGCGGCGATGTCGATCTCCGGATCGCTCACGCGCTGCCCGATCCAGCGGTTCTCCGGCGGGCGGCCGCGGTGCTCCGCGACATCGCCCTGGTGGCGTTCGTCGTTGAAGAACGAACGGTTGTTGCACACGATCATCAGGCATGGAATCTGGTAGTGCGTGGCCGTCCACACCGCGGTGATGCCCATCAGCATGTTGCCATCTCCGATCAGACCGATCGGAATGCGCCCGCTGCCCTTCAATGCCAGCGCCGCGCCGATGGTGATGCCCGGGCCCGCGCCGACGCCGCCGCCGCCGTCGAAGCCGATGAAGTCGAGCGGATGGCGGAAATGCGTGTAGGCGCCGCTCCAGCCGAGCGGCAGATGCGTGTAGCATACTTCGCTCGTGCCGACCGCGGCATTCAAGGCCCAGGCGAGGCCGGAAAGATTCAGCGCATCGCCGGGCTTGCCGACGAGCGCAGGGGGGGCCGCGTGCCGCGCGGCGGGCCGCGCGCTAACGGCCTCGAGGAGCAGCGGCACCGCGGCTTCTGTCTCGCAGTTCATGTACACGTCAGCCGGCGGCAGCGCCTGGTACTCCATGCTCCAGCCGCGGTGCAACTGGGCGTCGCATGACACGTTGATGACCTTCGCGCCAACCGATTGGCCGCCCAGCGACTGCTTGAGCGCCCCGGCGAGATCCAGCCAGTCGAGCGCCAGAATCACGTCGGCCTCCGCCAGCGTCTTGCGCGCGGCGGCGGCCAGGCGGTTGCCGGGCGGGGCCGCGTGCAAGCGGTGATCGGTCGGAAAGGCCGCGCCCAGCTTGATCTGCGTGAGCACCGGCATATCGAGCTTCTCTGCGAGCGCGACGCGGGCCTTCCATCCGTCCAGGCTGCGCGAGCAGCGTCCTGCCAGCATCACCGGATGTTTCGCCTCCGACAACAGCCTGGCCGCAGCCGTGATTTCCGAGGGCCCGGGCTGCACCGGCGGCGGCGGCGCATAGCGCGCCATGTCCGGCAACGCCGGCAACGCGTCGAGCGGGCCTTCCTGCAGCGATACGTCGAAATTCACGTAGACCGGCGCGCGCGGCGCGGTGCAGGCGATCTGCGCGGCGCGCAGCAGCGCCTCCATCGCCGCCGGAACGGAGCCCGGCTGGTTGTCCCACTTGGTGTAATTGCGCACCAGCGCCGCCTGATCGGAGCAGGTGTGGATCCAGTCGATCCACGGCCGGCGCTTCGCCGCATCCCACGGCCCGGTCGCGCCCAGCACCAGCACCGGCGCGCGGTCGCACCACGCATTGAATATCGGCATGGTGGCGTGCATGAGTCCGACGTTCGAGTGCAGCGCCGCGGCCATCATGCGATCCGACGCCTTCCAGTAGCCCTGCGCGATCGAAACCGCGTTCTCGTCGTGCAGGCAGAGCAGCATCTGCGGCGCGCGGTTGCCGAGATAGTTCACCAGGCTGTCGTGCAGCCCGCGGTAGCTCGCGCCCGGGTTGAGCGCGATGTACGGGATGCCGAGCGCGCGCAGCGTCGCGGCGATCGCGTCGCTGCCGTACACCTTGTCGCTCGCGGGCGAAGGCGCCGGCGTCTCGTGCCGGATCACGGCTACCGGTGGGCGTTGCGTCATCTCGTCTCCAATCGAATGTGGCGGACCTGTCCGCCGCCATCAGGCGGCCGGACATCACGGCGCGCGCGTAGCGCTCCAGGGCGAGGTCGCGCCATCAACGGTGACGGTGCCCGACATGGCGTTGCCCGCCACGCGCCCGGCGTATCGCGCCGAGCCGACCCGGAACGTGATGGCATCCCCGCGCAGCCGTCCGCCGCTGACCGTCGCCGCCTCGCCCCCGCTCCCCAATGAGCCGGTTACCTCCTGGAATTCCTGCTTGAGCGTCAGTTCACCTTGCGCGAGTTTCCACCTGCCCCCGACCTTCGCCGGCACGATCCACATCAGCGCCGTGTTGTAGTAGCTCCCGTCGTCGCCCTGCACGCCCGCGGTCTCGTCAGCCTGCCACTCGCCCATGGTGAAGGTGTTCGACACGATCCGGGTGCCGGGCTTCAGATCCAGCAGCGTCGGGCGCAGCTTGACGTTGAGCCCCGGCAGCAGGAACAGCGTGATCACCGTCGCCTGCGAAAAATCGCTCGCGAAGATGTCGGCGTTGGCGAAAGTCGCCCGCTCGCTCACCCCCTCTTTCGCCGCCGCGCGTTTGGCAAGCTCCACCATGTCGGGGTTGTACTCGATGCCGTGCGCCCGGGCGCCGCGTTTGGCCGCGGTGATCACCGTGCGTCCGTCGCCCGAGCCGAGGTCGATCACGAAATCCCTCGCCGTGACGTTCGCCATGTCGAGCATTTTGTCCACCAGCGCCTGCGGCGTCGGCACCCACACCACGTCCTTGCCCTCCTGCCCGACGCGCGGCTTGTATTCGTCCGGCGCCTGCGCGAGTGCCCCCGTGCTCAGAACCCCCGACAACAGCACCGGCAGTGCGCGGCGCAGAAGCATTTCGACTTGCATCATCCCTCTCCCATGTTCCAAGGTCGCCATTATCGCACCGGCGGATGCCTGCGGCATGCCGGCGCGATGGCAAGCAACGTTTCCTGAAATAAGAGTGCCTAGCACAATGAACGCGGGTCATTATGTCAGGCACCAAGTCTCGGCGGGACGCGCGGTACTCTCGCTGGCGGCATAGCGTCGAAGCAGGATGGAGGAACAAAAGAGACACGTCGCTTGCGCTTGCCCGAGTTCGTTGCCTTTGTGCAGAAACTGCTCAATCGCACCTGGGCTTCTGCCCGCAAGGTTCACCTGGTGCTCGATAATCTCAACACTCAGTTCCGTTCCTGTTTCGAAGAAGCGTTGGGCGACTCGGCGGCCCGCGCCTTGTTGCGGCGCGTCGAGTTTCACCACAGGCCCCAGCATGCGAGCGGGTTGAACATGGCGGAGATCGAGATCGGTATCCTGGGGCGCCAGTGCCTCGCGCGACGATGGACCGACCGCGCGATCGCTGACGTACTTGACCTGATGCAGCGGGTGTACAAGGAGCGAATCCGCATCGGCATGACTTCCTATTTGAGAACAACAGCTGAAACGTGGCAGGGGCCCGCCTGCAGTAGTGACTAGAACCTATCTCAATAACGGGCACGTGTGCGACGGAGGCGATGTGGGATGCAGTTCTAGGAGGACGAGTACAGCAATATCGCGAATATTGCAAAGGAGTCCGACAACGAAATGCGCCCCTGAGCGGGCGCTTTGCGCCCGCGGGGCGTTCATTCGCCCAATCGGGGCGCGCAACGGCTTGCCGTTGCTCGAGGCCCCGTCCCTCCGGGTTGTGGCCAGAACGCGCACCTGCGTTGTCGTGTGGCTTGCCCATATTCGCGATATGGGCCGCGCCCTGCTCCTAGCATTCATCGCGTTCTGGCCACAACGCATCACGCGTCCATTATTGAGATAGGTTCTAGTAATGCACGGTAATGGTGATCACGTCGCTGTACGTGCCCTCCCGGGCCCGCTGCCCGGCGGGGATTTGACCGTAGATGGGCACCGTCTGGGGCTCGCCCGTCGTCAGCACCTCGAGCGTATCCCTGCCGGACCTGTCGCCCCAGTGGATGGTTCGCCCGGGGTCCTGGTACAGGTCGTAATCCAGCCGGTCCGTGCCTGCCTCTTGTTCCAGCCTGCGACGGGAGGTGTTCCCGCCGGGTCCCGTGCCGGCATCGAGGCTCACCTCCACCGTGACCCCGGCACCGCAATGCAACGAAATGGTGGTCTGTCCGAGCGCCGGTGTGGTCGAGTTCGAGGGGTAGGCGCCGAAGTCCAGATCGGATGCGCTCACGGTGCACGCCTGCACAATCTCGATCGTGACGGGCATGATTGCATTCGCAGTCACCCCCGGCGTGGGGGCGCGTTGGCCGGGGATGCGTTCGGCGGGCGTGGCAGGAAATGCGGCAAGCGCAAGAAATACCACGACACATCGCCGCGATTTCCTCATTAGATTGCGCATGGCCTATAATACCGTGCATCGATCGGCAACTGCGCAAAAGGGGACAAATGATGAAGCGCCGCATGGCAATCCCGGTCCTATTGATGCTTGGCATGTTGCCGTGGGCCGAGCTTCCTGCCCAGGGGCTAACCGCACAAACGACCTTCAGGGTTACGGCGAAAGTACAGGCGGTCTGCGAAGTCACGGCGACCGATCTGAGCTTTGGCACTTACACCGCGCAGGCTGGTACCCCGCTTCTGGGCACGACGCTGCTGCAGGCGACCTGCACGCCGGGCTCGACCTACAACATCGGCTTGAACGAGGGCACGTCGCCCGGCGCGACGGTCAATCAGCGGAAAATGGTGTTGGGCGCGCAGGCCCTCAACTATCAGCTCTATTCCGACACGTCGCGGACTACCATCTGGGGCAATACGCCCGGCACGGATACCGTCACCGGCGTCGGGACGGGCCTGGCGGTGGATCACACCGTATTCGGCTCGGTTCCTGCCAAGCAGGTGATTCCGGCCGGCGACTATCAAGACACCATCACCGTGCGTATCTATTACTGAGACTGAGAAACCACTATGCTGCGCGCCATCATCTTTTCGGCAGTTCTGGCTTTTTGCGGCATGGCGCAGGCGGGCGGCTTCGGCGTCGTGCCGCTGCGCGCCGAACTGGGCAAGGTTCGCACCAGCTCACTGACCGTCACCAACACGGACACGGCGAAGACCTTCGAGGTGCGGGCGGTCAGCTGGAAGCAGCAGAACCGGACCGACAGCTACGAGCAGACCAACGATCTGCTCCTCGCGCCGACAACGTTCCGTCTGGAAAAGGGAGCGTCGCAGGTCGTGCGCATCCAGCTCAACCGGCCGCTTGACGCCTCGGAGCATGCCTACCGCGTGTTCGTCGACGAAGTTGCTCCGGCTAAGGAGATCCGTCCCAATACACTTAAGACCCTGGTGTCCATGGCGATCCCAGTCTTTGTCGCACCCGCGTCCGGCCCGATCACCAAGGGGCAGGCGGCGCTGAAGGCGGGGCTGGCGAAGGATGTGGTCAATCTCGAGTTGCGCAACACCGGTAAGGCCAACCTCAAGCTGCGGGAATGGGTGCTGAGCTCTCCCACGGCAGGCGACCTGCTCAAAGTGCCCTCGGCGGCCTACGTGCTGGCCGGCAATACGATTACGGGCAGCTACCCCCTGCGGATCCAGGCGGACGGGCCCCTCAAGTTGAGCGTCGTCACCGACCGCGGCACCTTCTTGGCTGACGTTACACGCTGAACCTGCGTGCCATAGCCGTAACTCTGGTCGCGGCAAGCGCCGCCGCCCCGCTGTTTCCCGCGCATGGCCAGACGCCGGCATGCCAGGCTGGTATCGAGCGCGCGTCCACCGTGGCGCCGCTGCTGGTCGAGCCCATCGTGAACAGCGCGCCGCGCGAAGTGATTCCCGTGCGCTTCCTTGCCCCCGGCGGCCCGCTCTACATCGGCGAGCCCGAGCTCAAGCTGTGGGGCATCGCGACCGACAAGCTGAACCTGCAGAGCTTTTCCGGCGCACGCTGGCTCTGCGTCGAGGGCCTCGGACTCAACTACAAGCTGGATCCCGCAAAGCTCACCCTCGCGCTCGACTTCCCGCCGGAGCTGTTTGCCGGCTCCCGTGAATCGTTGGTGATGGAGAACCAAGTGCCCGTGACCTACGCGCGCGGCGGTTTCTTCAACTACGACCTGCGTTTCGACCGCAGCGCGGGGCTTACGTCGCTCGGCGCCAACTGGGAGATCGGGGCGTTTGCCAAGCCGGGCCTCATCACCTCCAGCTTCGTCAGCGGCAACAACGATCATGGCACGATCCGCCTCGACACCACGTTGCGCCGCGACGATCCGGAACGCATCACGAGCGCCGTGGCGGGCGACACCATCACGCGCGCCGGCAGCTATGGCGCATCGGTGCGCATGGGCGGCCTGCAGTACCAGCGCAATTTCGCCAACGCGCCGCTGCTGATCACCTACCCGTCGGCCGACGTATCCGGCACCGCCGTGGTGCCATCGACGGTGGATGTTTATATCGGGAACGCGAAAGCCTATTCCACGCAGGTCAAGCCCGGTCCGTTCTCCGTGACGAACCTGCCCGTTCCGGTCGGCGCCGGCAACGTGAGGGTGGTCGTGCGCGACGTATTCGGCAAGGAAACGACGGCGGTGGTGCCGTACGTGCGCTACGACGCGATGCTCAAGGAAGGGTTGCACGATTTTTCCTACGAGGCCGGCTTCCTGCGCCGCGACTACGCGGTCAAAAGCAATTCCTACGGCGACTGGGCCGCCGTCGCCACCCATCGTTATGGCGTCACCAACTGGCTGACGCTCGAGGGACACGCGGAAGCCATGACCGACCGCGGCAATGTCGGTGGGGTGATCCAGGTCACGATGCCGGTGCTCGGCCTGGTGGGCGTGGGCGGAGCCGCGAGCAGCGGCCTTGGCACTGGCACACTCGGCAAGGCGTTCTTCCAGCGCAACGAGCGCGACTGGAGCATAGGCGCTGCGGCGCAGCAGCAATCCCGGAATTACGTGGACATCGCTTTCGAGCCCGGGCAGATCCGCACGCTCAGCACGCGCCAAGCGTCCGCATCCGCGCGGGTCGGCGACCGCCAGTGGTTCAATGTGCTGGGGCTGCGCACGACCGACCAGACGGGCGACTTCTACACGGCCACAGTGGGCTGGACCCTGTCGCTGACGCGGTCGGCCACGCTCACGGCCAATGTCTCGCAGTTCTGGGGCAACCAGCCAAAGAACGCCGTTTTCTCGCTCGTGCTGGCGCTGCCGTTGAGCGAGCGCGACTATGCCACCGCCTCCGTCGAGCGCCGCAGCGACGCGCCGAAAACGGACGTGCTGCTCAATATCAGCCGCAATCTGCTGGAGACCGACAGCTTTGGCTATCGCATCCTCGCCGGCGAGCAGTCCGCATCCCGGCGCGTGGAGCTCGGGGCGTTCTGGCAAACCGGCGTCGGGCAATTCGGCATCGAGGCAGCGGACGCCTTCGACATCCGCGCTACCCGGGCCTACGCCCGTGGCAGCATCGCGGCGGTGGGCGGCGAATGGCGGATTTCGCGCTACCTCGACCAGGGCTTCGCCATGGTGAAAGTGGCTGACTTTCCGGATGTGCGGGTCTACGCCAACGGCCAGCCGGTTGGAAAAACCGACGCCAGCGGCGTGGCCGTGGTCCCGCGCTTGTCCGGGTTTCTCCCCAGTACGATTGCGTTCGAACCCGAGGATATTCCACTCGACGGCTCTTTCGGGGAGAATGTGAAGCAGGTGAAGATCGCAAACCGCATGGGCGCGCTGGTGGACATGGGTGTCTTACGCAGGCTCTCGGCCACGCTCACACTGGTGGAGGCGAGCGGCCGGCCGGTGCCGGCCGGTGCCTCTGTGCGTATCGGCGAAACCGCGGAGGAGTTCCCGGTGGCGCGGCAGGGACGGGTGTACGTGAGCGGCCTCGATCGCGCCAAGCCCAACGTGCTCAACGTGCGCATCGGCGAGCGGACATGCCGCGCCACGGTCGAGTTGCCCCGCGATTTCGCCTCGGGGACTACGCTGGGGCGCTATACATGCCAATGACGCGCTTTCTTTTGACAGTGTATTGCGCGCTGCTTCCTCTTTCTGCATGGGCACAGAGAGCGAAGTCACCGGCAACAGAGTGTCCCGTGTTTCCAGCGCAGTGCCAGGTTAATGCACCGGTCTTCAACTTCGGCCGCGCCCAGATGTCATCGACCGCGCCGCCGATCTATTCGAACGGCTTGATCAGCGTCACGTGTACCCGGCACCCCCAGGACAGGCTCAGGGTCAACGTGGAATTTGACCTGAAGGGGGTGGTTGTCCAGGAGCCCCCTCGCCAGATGCGTGATCAGATCGGAGGTGCTTTCTTGGCCTACGATATGTACGTCGATGCGGCGCGGACGCGCATCTGGGGCGACGGGTCCCCGGGCACGGAAGTTTTCACGGGCGTTTGCTACCTCGATGAAAAAAACAGAGTCTGCACCCTGCCCTTTGTGCTCTACGGCAAGGTGAATGGCCAGCAGGCGGCGATCCCACCCGGCCCGTTCCTCGGGGCCGTTGTCAGCCGAGTGGAATACCGGTTTCTTAACTGCCAACCGTAAACGAAGGCGAGGCGGCGAGCAGGCGTGGCTTGCCCCGGGCATCGCAACTCAGCACCATCCCGGCCGCCGAGGCTGCCAATGGCGCACGTCTACTTCACCATCCCGTTCTAGGATTCCCCGATTACCTCGATGAGAAGGTCGAGCGCCGCGCCGGCAAACGCGTACATGTTGGCGACACGGTCGCCCTGCCCGGTTTCAAGCGTGCGCGAACGCTCGAGCGGCCCCACCACGGCGAAGCAGCTGTGCCCGGCCGCGTCGCCGTACTTGTTGCCGGTGGGCCCCGCTGCCCCGCTCTCGCCGATGCCCCAATCCGCGATGAAACGCTCGCGGATGATGCGCGCCTTGAGGGCGGCATAGGACTCGGTCGAAGCCCGAATGCCGGCGAGCATCTCTTCGCGCACATCGCGGATGCCCAGCAGCGCATGGCGGGTGTAGATCACGGCGCCGCCCTTGAAGTAGGCCGAGGCGCCCGGCACGCCCAGCAACGCCGCAGCGATCAGCCCGCCGGTAGAGGATTCCGCGACCGCGATGGTTTGCTTGCGGGCCTTGAGCAGCGCCGCCGCTTTTTCGGCCCGGGGCATGAGTTCACGCATGGTTCGTCCTTTCCTGGAAGTTTTGTGAAGTCGCGGATTAAACAGGAATTGCACGATTGGCGGAATGAAATCCAGAGCGGGCGTCAGGTTCAATCGACCAGCCATTTGCCGCCCGCCCGCGTCAGCGACTGGAATCCCCGACCTTCGCC
>Ga0315912_10006924_pt1 | contig 10051 bp, 10 predicted proteins | sample VfabasoilMG_FD_204469 | JGI IMG/M metagenome (GOLD analysis project Ga0315912, IMG submission 204469) | Garden soil microbial communities collected in Santa Monica, California, United States - V. faba soil | ecosystem: Environmental > Terrestrial > Soil > Garden | place: USA: California... | reverse complement strand
GTACTACGCGACAGGGAAACACCGGTGCTGCTCACACCGCATGATCAGGGCATCATGATGTACCGCTTGAGATACCCGCATGAAGTCCGAAGTATCAGGGAGGTTCCACAATTACTTGAGGTGAAGGTGGACAAGGAGCAGCTGAAGATGGCAAAGACCCTTGTGGATTCCATGACGAAGAAATTCACCCAGATAGAAATGAAAGACCATTACTATGATGCCCTGAAGGAGATCATCGATGCAAAGATCGCCGGTAAGGAAATCGTATCAGTAACGGAAGAGGAACCTAAAGTAGTAGATATCATGACGGCCCTTAAAGCCAGTATAGACCAGGCGAAGAAGAAGCCTATGGAAAAGGCAAAGGGTACATCAGTTGAAAAAGCCAAGAAGGTTGTCAAGGAGACAAAAACATTGAAGAGGAAGGCATCGTAGCCCAATTGTACGGGCAAGGTCTTTCGCACGTCATAGCTTCTGTCTACCTTTGCTTAATGGCCAAGGTCGTTCAGTTCCCGGTTCCTTCTCCCGAGAAGTTTGGCTTCAAGCCGGTCAGGAAGAAGAAACCCGGAGCTCCTGACAAGAAAGGACAACTCAACCTGTTTGCTGGCGGCAAGCTTGTCAAACTCAATCAACTCAGTCCATTTGAAGAAGCCCTGCTCGTCGACGACACTGGCGATGCTGACAAGGCAAGGGAGCTCTATCTGAAAGCTATCGCTGAAAAGGACGCGATAGCGGACGCATACTGCAACCTCGGTATCATTGAATCGGAGGCCCGCAACTATGCGAAAGCAATTGACTGCTTTACGCGATGCTTGAAAGAAGATCCTCGCCACTTTGAATCGCATTATAACCTGGCCAACCAATACGCCGAAGTGGGCAACCTTCCCCTGGCGAAGGTGCATTATCAGATGTCGATTGAAATAGAGCCGGAATTTCCAAATAGCTACTTCAACCTCGGTCTTACGTTGGCCATGAACAAAGAGATCGACGAAGCCATACAATCCCTCATGAGTTACCGACACCTGGTCGCCCCTGACGAACGGGGGCAAGCTGACGAACTGATTAGCATTTTGTCGCGGGTAACAGGCTAGCAGCCGCGGGAAATGAACCCGCTACAAAGTCCACATCGTCATAAAGAAGAGTATGAGCCTGTACACCTCGAGTGCAACCTTCAGCAATCCGATCATCAGCACAGACTTGAGGATCAGGCGCCAGCCGGTTTCATGGTAGAAAGTTATTCCGGACCTGATGAGGAAGTAGAGATTCGTCGTAATGAAAATCACCGTCAGCACAGTTTCGTTCAGGTAGTGGCCAAAGCCGCCGATGGATGCAATGACGGCAAGCACCATCGTGTTAATGAACAGGTTAAAGCAGGCGAGTTCCACTGCGTACCCGACGTGATCTGTGAAATACCTGTTCTTTTTCCTGTAAAGGAAGTTTAACGGCAACGAGGCCAGTACCACGAAAACCATCACCATTAATTTGGCCAGGGACGCTGACTTTGTGCCGTAAACAAGGGAAAACGATGCGAGGTCAAAATGCTCCAACACCATCTTCCTTGCCACTATCGGTCTGATCAGGGCTGAGAAGGGGGAAATTAATTGAGTATTCAGCGATGCGTTGAAAAGCTGGATCACCGGAAAAAGGAAGTACACGAGGTTGAGGACGAAGAACAGGGAGATGGGACGCAGGTACTTCACGGTTCTGCCCTGCGCGAACTCAAACGACACAAAGCCTGGCTTCTTAAGGACAAGCCACAGGGTCTTGATAAACTTGCTGTCGGCAAACGTGACGGCGATCAGCAGACTGCTGAGGAATTTTTTGAAGGATCGGTCCGATGGCTCAAGGACTTTTTCACCGCAGAGGTTGCAATAGATTCCAGTAAAGGTATTATGGCAACTCTTGCAAGTTCGCAGCTGCGTGTCGTGGGGGGCATCCATCAGTGCTGTAAAGATAGGCGGTCCAGGGTCTTTAATACTTTTTTTGCCCTTGAGCGGAATGCCGGAGTTGAGAGTTGATACTGCGATTCAATGTGAGCACGAATTTCGTTGGCAAGGGCTGCGTGCCCGTCTCTTGCGATGTTGGCAAGCACCGTCATGGAGAACACCTTGGCTGCCACCAGTTCGGCGGGGTCTGCCAGCAACTTAAGGCACGAGTTCACGGTCATCGCCTTGAGCTTGTCGGGGATAGTGGTCCACTGCAGTATCCTGGGAATATTGCGCTTCAAGGCGGTGCCTGTGCCGGGCTTGTCCAGGCAAGACAGTAGCCGCTTCAAGTGCGGCTGGATTAGGTCAGCACGGCGCTTGGCCAGCGTTTCCAGGACTACAGCGATCCGCTGACTTGCTCGGTAGTCCTCGTTCAGAAAGGCATCGACAAGTGACGGGACCGTTGCGGGATGGCGTTCGGCAAAGTTTGTCGCTCGCTTTCGTTCGGTAACTGAGAAGGACTTCGGAATGGCCCCTATCACTTTCATGATCAAAGAATTACAAAGAATATCGGTTCATAAGTCGTTGAATAATAGGATATTCAATAGCTATATATTAATTTCATATTTAAGCTACAGATGAGCGCTATGGAATTACTTTTTGCCATCATCGCATTTTTTGGTTTGCAGGTTGGGTTGTCAGTGTACGGCTTCAGGAAGTCGACCAAGACAACCGGCAGCAGCCTTCGACTTGCGAACATTAATATATAACCAAATACATAAGCCGACCCCACCGGTCAACCGCTTAAATTTGCGGTCAATTTTTTATTGCCGTGAATTTTTTGTCCTGTGAGTCTTTGGCCAAGTCCTTCCACGAAAAGTGGCTTTTCCGGGAAATTACCTTCGGAATTTCAAAAGGTGAGAAGATTGCTTTCGTCGGCGTGAACGGGGTTGGGAAGTCCACTCTCTTGAAGATGTTGACCGGGGAAGTTCAGCCTGATGCGGGCAGGATTGCTGTTCGGGATGGTATCAGGATGGGCGCCCTTTCCCAGCAGCCTTCAGTTTCGCCGGAAACCGTGGTCAATGATTTGCTGTTCGACAACAGCAACCCCATTGCCGTGGTTGTAAAGGAATACGAAGAAGCCATTCACGATCCCCATACCAGCAGCGACAAGATGCAAGTGCTGCTGGAGCGAATGGAAGAACTTAATGCCTGGAGCTTTGATTCGAAAGTTCAGGAGATCACAGGCAGGCTGGGAGTTCCCGACCTGCACAAAACTTTCGGTCAGTTATCCGGAGGAGAAAGGAAGCGCATCTTCCTGGCCCAGCTGCTGCTTGCAGAGCCGGACCTTATCATCATGGATGAGCCGACGAACCACCTGGATGTTGATGCTATCCAGTGGCTCGAAACCTATCTATCGGGCGTGAACATCACCCTGATCATGGTCACGCACGACCGCTACTTCCTCGACGCTGTCGCGAACAAGATATTTGAACTGGACAGGGGCAAGCTGTATGTCTATAGCGGCAACTATGCCTACTTCCTTGAAAAGAAGGCCGAGCGCGAAGAGATGCTGAAAACCGAAGTTGAACGTGCGCGCAATCTGATGAGAAAAGAACTTGAGTGGATGCGCAAGCAACCAAGGGCAAGGGGAACGAAGGCAAAGTACCGGATCGCGGCGTTTCACGACCTCAAGGAGAAGGCAAGTCAGGATTTGAAAAGGGACAAACTGGAGCTGGAGGTGCAGGCAGCCCGGCAAGGTGGGAAGATCCTGGAAGTTCATGCCATCAGCAAGTCGCACGGCGAGGCCCGCGTCATCGACAACTTCTCATATGTGTTCAAGAAGAAGGACAGAATTGGTGTAGTAGGGAAGAATGGCGTCGGCAAGTCCACGTTCCTTGACATCCTCACGGGGCGGTCGTCCCCGGATCGGGGCGAAGTGATCAGGGGACAAACAACAAAAATAGGATACTTCACGCAGGAGTCTGCTTCGTTGATTCCGGCTCACAGGGTAATCGATGAGGTGAAGGCCATTGCCGAGTTTATTACAATGCCGGACGGTTCATCGTTGTCAGCGTCGCGTTTTCTCGAGACTTTCCTGTTCCCGCCGGAAAAGCAATACACATTTATCGAAAAGATAAGTGGTGGGGAAAGAAAGCGTCTGCAGTTGCTGAAGGAGCTGATCAAAAACCCCAACTTCCTGGTCCTCGACGAGCCTACCAACGACTTCGACATCGACACGCTCAATGTACTGGAAGAATTCCTGCTCAAGTTTCCGGGTTGTCTTCTCCTTGTGTCCCACGATCGTTACTTTATGGATCACCTCGTGGATCAGCTTTTTGTCTTTGAGGGTGACGGAAAGATCAGACTGTTTAACGGAAACTATTCAGACTATCGGGCAGAGCAGGAAGAACTTGAAGAACCAGAGGGGCCCACGCAGGAGCAGATTGAACCCGTTGTCGTTCCCGAAGTCCCGTCGGCGAGAAAGCGCAAGATTTCTTTTTCAGAAAAGAAGGAATTGGAAACCATAGAAAGCGAGATCAGCCGGCTGGAAGCGGAACGTGAGACCGCAAGCGGAAAGCTAAGTGCTACCGGCATTGGCCACGAAGAGCTTCACGCGCTGTCTTCCAAAATTGAAACGCTTTCGCGTGATATCGAAACCAAGACACTTCGATGGCTTGAGCTTGAGGAACTAAGCAAAGGCTAAGACAAATACTTCCTGTATTTTCACGAGCGAAAGCTCATCCATGACCAAACGGATATTGAAAGTTGTCGCCTGGATTGTCGGCGCGATCAGCCTCCTGATTATGTCGGTGGTAGGGCCAATAGATCGATCGCCCCTTTCCGAACGCGCATTCTACAAGCGGATGCAAGCGAGACTTGACACAACGAGAGCAGTCGCGTTTCCTCCGAATGATGCGTTGGCAACTGGCTGGGCCAAGGTGAATATTACGCCGGCTGCGTCGATGCCTATGGCCGGATATTCGCCACGCGACAGGTTTGATGCAGTTCACGATTCATTGTATGCGCGAATTCTTTTTGTTGATAATGGAAGCGCTTCAGTGGCCTTCATCGATGTCGACCTCCTGCTGTTCCCGACTCTGCTTAAGGATCGAATCGAAGAGAAACTTGACAGTTCAGGAGTGCATCCATTCCTGTATCTATCGGCGACACACACACATAGTGGTGTTGGGGGATGGGACAGCAGTATGGCCGGACGGATTGCGTTCGGGACTTTCCATGAAGCATGGATTGAAAAAACAGCAGCGGGAATTGTCTCTGCGGTCACCTCGGTCAAAGCACTGCCCTCACAGATAAACTATTGGGAGGCAGATGCATCCGATCGTGTTGAGAACAGGATCAACCGCGAAACTGGTCAGACTGATGGAATTATCCGCGGTATAAGTATCCTTCGCAGTGACAGTACAAAGGGAATCATGTTTACCTTCAGCGCGCATCCGACCAATATCGAGAGGGATAGTCGCGCGCTGTCTGCCGATTCCCCGGCGGCAGTTATCGGCAAGCTGGAAGAGAACTACAACTTTGCTGTGTTTATGGCCGGCATGGTGGGAAGCCACCGTTTTGCCTGGGTACCTCAAACTGGCTTTGATTTCATTGAATCGATAGGGTCGGAACTTGCGCAAAGGATTAACGTGGCAAGTCGCGACAGCCTGATTGGCCGAGCCCAGTTGAACTTGCTGCATTTGCCGATCGAGTTCGGGTCGGCGCAACCCCGGATAAGTAAAAATCTTCGGATCAGAGACTGGTTTGTGAGGGCAATGTCGTATCCGCTGCATGGCGAGGCAACGGTGGTGGAACTCGGAAACATCCTCTTCATTGGTTTGCCATGCGATTTTTCGGGCGAGATTTACCAACGAGAAGGACTTGCCGACCTTGCGCGTGCCAACGGGAAGCATGTCATTATCACGAGCTTCAATGGCGATTACGTTGGGTACATCACATTTGATGGCCACTATGAAACCGGTACAGCGGAAGAAGTGAATGCGACCAATTGGGTAGGACCTGGTTATGGCGCCTACTTTGCAGAGATTATTGCATCCTTGATTGAATCAAAGTAATCTGTGTTACCATGAACAAAGCATTCAAGATTACCGTCTCATCCACGATAGGAACGGTGTCGGCCGAGCTGACCGAGTCGCCCGATCCGCGGTGCATCATGACATTCGCGCACGGTGCCGGTGCCGGCATGAACCATCCGTTCATGACCGCTATGTCGGAAGCATTATCCGGCCTTGGCGTAACAACATTGCGCTTCAACTTCCCCTATATGGAGGCCAGGAAAAACCGACCTGATGTACCGGCCGTAGCCCACAAATCCATTGAGGCGGCGGCAGAGTACCTGCATAAAAAGTTTCCGGCTTTACCCGTCCTTCTGTCCGGCAAGTCATTTGGTGGCCGGATGTCGTCGCAATTGTTGTCGACGAAGTCGTTCGATTTTGTAAGCGGCGCCGTATTCTTTGGATTTCCGTTACACGCCCCCGGAAAACCGTCTATGGAGAGGGCAGAGCACCTTAAAGCGGTAACCGTCCCGATGCTATTTCTGCAGGGGTCGCGCGATGACCTTGCAAAGTGGGATTTGATCGAGTCCGTGTGCAGCACGTTGAAGCATGCAACGCTTGTGAGGTTCGAAGGCGCTGATCATTCGTTCAGGACCGCGGGAAAGAAAGTGGTAATTGGCGAGCTGGCCGCCGCGGTGGATGGCTGGATTGCAAAAATTGGTTGAAGGCGCCTGTGGACGAGGATGGCCGTCCAAACTCACGGCAGCTCTTTCTCCTAATTCCCTTTTGAACATCGTGTTGATTTAGATACTTTGGTTGTCCATCATTTTGAAACGACCAAAACATCCAACAATGAAAAAAGTAATAATTCCTATTGTCGTGGTACTGGCTTCAGTGCTGATCATAGCCAGCACCACCCGCCGGACAGCTAGCCGCGAAGGTTTTATGAACGGCACGCCGGAAATTAAGTCTATGAGCGCTATCGCGTTTGGCAATGACGGGATACTGTTCATCGGCGACTCCAGGAGCGCGTCGGTGTTTGCCGTCGACACCAGGGACACTGAAAAGCTCGACAAGAGTCCGGCGATAGACGTGAAGAAGTTTGACCAGAAGATCGCAGCTGCCCTCGGGACCACAGTAGAGAATGTTACAATTCAGGACATCGCAGTCAACCCGCTGTCGAGGAAAGTGTATTGTGCAGTTCACATGGCCGATGGAACGCCCGTGCTGCTGAAGCTTGATGGCGAAAAACTGAGCGCCGTGCCGATGAAGGATGTGAGCTACTCTACCACAGCGATCACCAATGCACCGGCTGAGGATGCCAAGGACCAAAGAGGTCGGCCACTGCGCGTAAATTCGGTTTCTGATATCAGCTTTGCCGATGGTAAAGTGATGGTGACGGGCCTGTCCAGCCAGGAGTTCAGCTCTACATTCAGAAGCATACCATTCCCGTTCACCAAACAGCAGGATGCCACTTCGCTGGAGATATACCACGCAGCCCACAAGCAGTATGAGACGTTCGCACCGATCCGTACGTTCACCATGGCTACGATTGCAGGCAAAAAGTACATCGTCGCAAGCTACACATGCACACCTCTTGTATTGTTCCCAATTGACGAACTGAAACCCGGCACGCACGTCAAAGGAAGAACGGTGGCGGAGATGGGAAGCGGCAATTCACCGATTGATATGATCACGATGTCGAAGAATGGTGAACAATACCTGGTGATGGCAAACAGCAGCCGTCCCGTGTTCAAAGTAAAGTTTAAAGACATTGAAGCGTTCCAGGGCACCATCACCACGCCCGTAGAAGAGAACTTCGCAACTGCCGGCGTCGGCTTCATTTCATTGCCCGTTGTCGGAGTTATCCAGCTTGACAAGCTCGATGACACTCAATTTGTACTTCTGCAACGCAGGACCAATGGGGATCTTGACCTTTGGACAGCTGGAGAGAGATACCTCTAGCACGCAGACTTATTAGATTCTTGAGGAGAGGCCCGCATTTGGGCCTTTTTTTGTTTGCGCTCTTGTCACTCTCCTTGCGTGACAGGAGTGTCGCCGGTTCATGCTTAATTGCAAGTCAAACTCCCGGAAATGAAACTTCAACGATGCGTGTTATTATTGATCCCGCTTTTACTTTCTGGCATATGCGAAGGCCAGGTACGGCCTGACCTTGCAAGCCTGATCAACGCCGAGAATGAATTCGCCAGGATGTCGATTGAGCAGAACGTCAGGGCTGCTTTCATTCACAACTTCGACGATGAGACCATCGCCTTTCGAAACGGCGAAGCGTTTCCAGGCCGAAAGGACTGGCTCAATCGAAAGGCCAACGACTTCTACCTGTTCTGGTGGCCGATCTGGGCTGACGTAGCTGCCTCAGGAGACTTCGGGTTCACAACAGGACCCGCGGAACGAGGCGGTACGCAGGCAGAAAAGAAACCAACGGGCGGCGGCTACTTTGCATCGGTGTGGAAGAAGAACGCCGACGGCGAATGGAAGGTGGCAGCCGATATAGGAACCGGTGTGTACGATCCGGCGGAGAAGAGAACCGCCTTCAGGTCGCCAAAATATGTATCACAGAAAGGCGGCAAGCCGCTCGATATAACTGTAGAGCGACGAGGTCTTCTCGACCTTGACCACCAATACGCTGCCGACCTGAGCAGGGAAGGCAAGTCATTTCAAGCCGCCCGGCTATCTGCGGAAGCGTGGATAACCAGGGTGGGGCAAGGGCCGCTTACCAGCCCTTCGGAGATAAAGTCATTTCAGGAAAAGGGGAAGTTCTCGTTTGAGCAAGCGGGTGGCGACATTGCGAGTTCAGGCGACATGGGTTTTACGTATGGCCGCGTGAAGATGACTGCGGATCGCGACGGCAAGGATGCATTCGTCCCATTGTGTTATATGCGGGTCTGGAAAAAGGAGGATGGTGACTGGAAGATCATCCTCGATGTTATCGGAGGAGGGTAGGGATCGCCCAGCACCGCATTCTTCATTATTTTCGTGGTGTGAAGAATTGCCTTTGGATACTTTTGATCAGCCTGGTTGCTTGTTCAGGCTCATCAGATGAGAAGTTGACAGTGGTTTGGGACAACGAACGTGCCATTGCAGTGCGCATCGACAAGTCATTGCTTCCTTCATCGACGGTGATCGACAGTCTGACAGTTCACTTGCTTAACGAACACGAGCCTGTTCTTGGCGAACTGGAAGACGAGTACGACGCGCTGCTGTTTACTCCGCACCTTTCATTCACGGGTGGACTTACCTACGAGGTTCGATACAGCGACCGGCAGCTTGGCATGTTCAGTGTGCCCATTGACACGACGCTCTCGGCTCCCGAATTATTGGCAGTTTATCCCTCGGGTGACACGCTCCCTGAAAACCTGCTGAAGATGTACGTCGCGTTTTCCGAGCCGATGGTGGAAGGGAGTTCGTTGTCTCATATTTACATGATCCGGGACCCAGGCGACACATTGGAAGGTACATTCCTGGACCTGAAGCCAGAGCTGTGGAACAATGACGCAACCGTGCTGACGCTATGGCTCGACCCGGGCAGGGTGAAACGTGACCTGATTCCGAACCAGACGTTGGGGAAGCCAATTGAGCGCGGTTCGCAATACACGCTTGTGATCCAGCCCGGATGGAGAAGCAAACAGGGAGCACACACGAAAGTCCAGTTTCTGAAATCGTTTTACGTGGCTACGCGGGACGAGACAATTCCCAACCCTGATCGATGGAAGATAGCTATTCCCAGGTCATCAACTTATGATTCGCTTATCGTGCACTTTGATGAACCCCTTGACTTTCGCCTGGTGACGGATGCAATACACCTGCTGGATATTGAACGGCGGCTTGTAGAAGCTGAGGTGATTGTCGGGGATGATGAAAGATCGCTTTATTTCGTAGTGATAAATCCCTGGTCCAAAGGCTCTTATGCTCTCATGATAGAACCCAGATTGGAAGACCTCGCAGGCAATAATCTCATTCGCGTGTTTGACCGCGACCTTTTAGCGGAACAGTCCGGAAATGAGGAGGTGGCTGCGCGGGAAATCCCTTTCAATATCCCCTAGACATTCACTTAATGAGCTACAGGGCTGATCATAATATGGGCTCTGT
>Ga0315912_10006923_pt1 | contig 10052 bp, 4 predicted proteins | sample VfabasoilMG_FD_204469 | JGI IMG/M metagenome (GOLD analysis project Ga0315912, IMG submission 204469) | Garden soil microbial communities collected in Santa Monica, California, United States - V. faba soil | ecosystem: Environmental > Terrestrial > Soil > Garden | place: USA: California... | reverse complement strand
GACGCCCGATCCTGTTGATGTCGCTGTTCGCATTCGGCGTCGATTTCCTGCTCACGGGTCTCGCCATGTCCATGACCTGGCTCTTCATCGGCCGCGCGTTCGCGGGTGTCTTCGGTGCGTCGTTCGGCACTGCCGGTGCGTACATCGGCGACATCAGCGACGACACCAATCGCGCCAAGAATTTCGGCTTCATCGGCGCCGCGTGGGGCGGCGGATTCACCTTGGGGCCGGTGATCGGCGGGTTCGTGGCGGAGGCGGTCGATCCCCGTGCACCCTTCTTCGTCGCGGCCGCGCTCGCGCTCGCCAACGTGGCATTCGGTTACTTCGCGTTGCCCGAGTCTTTGCCCGTGGAACGGCGGCGAAAATTCGAGTGGGTGCGCGCCAATCCCTTCGGCGCGCTGAAGAGCCTCGCCCATCTACCGATGGTCGCAGGCCTGCTGTTCGCGGTGTTCCTCTACCAGGTTGCGCACGACTCCCTGCCCGCGGTGTGGATGTTCTACACGCAACACAAGTTCGGATGGGGTCCGTCGGAGACCGGCTGGTCTCTCACCTTCGTCGGCATCATGACCGTGATCGTGATGGGTGGATTGACCGGCTACGCCGTGCCGCGCCTCGGCGAGCGTCGCGCCATCGTCCTCGGCTTTTCGATGATGACGCTGGGCTTCATCGCCTACGCACTCGTGCCGCAGGGCTGGATGATCTATCCGGCGCTCGTGATCGGCTCTCTTGGCGGCATCGCGAACCCCGCGGTGCAGAGCGTGATGTCGAAGCAGGCGGGACCGAGCGCGCAGGGCGAATTGCAAGGCGCGGTTGCGAGCCTCGCGAGCGTTGCCGCGATCATCTCGCCGCTCGTCATGACGCAACTGTTCAGCCACTTCTCGACGCCCGATGCGCCGGTGCAACTACCCGGCGCGCCGTATCTTCTCGCTGGCGCGCTGGTGTTCTGCTGCGTGCTGATCTGCCTGCGTACCGTCCCGAAAGCGGGTACCTGAACGAAGCGTCACGCAATGGCCTTCGGCCACAGCCAGCCAAACGTGCCGGCGGCGAGGCAGGCGTAGATCAGGCCGTCGAACATGAGCTTGAACGTGGTGCCCCAGTTGCGCTGGTACCAGATGGACTGCGGCAGTTGGCCGAGCGCGAATCCCATGAACGCCGTCGCGCCGACGAAGCGGAAGACATCGTAGTAGTGCGCGCCGGGCGCGAGCGCGTGGCTCGCCACGTAGCCGGCGAACACGAGCACCAGCAGCTGGAACAGGAACCAGTAGAAAAGACTCGCCGCCATCCCGGTATCGCCGGGTTTCATCACGGTGATGATCCACTTCGGCCCCTGGCGCAGTTTTTCCTTGAACTCTTCGGTGCCCATCTCCTTCATGCTCTTGCAGCGCGGCAGCATGTAGTCGCCCGGCGGAACGTTGAGCGCCCCGATCGCGGCGCGTGCGCGCTCTTCATCGGGAAGCGGCGGATACTCGTTCTTGTGCCACAGCGGCGACATGTGAATGATGGAACTGGCGATGAAACAGAAGACGGCGCCTAACAGGATCGGCAGCCACAGCGCACTGAGCTCGGTCATGACGACTCTCCCCGGATTTTGTGAAGTTGTTCTTATCCGACGCGGCGCATTCTGCAGCGGAACTCCCTGATGAACAACCGCTTGCGGCTGTCCGGCGCGCCCGTCCACACTCGCGCCATGCGAAATTACCTCTTGCTGAACTGCCTGCTGCTGTTCGGCGCCGCCCAGGCGGCGGCCCCGGCCGACGTGCAGGTGCAGCGCGACCTCATCGACGCGCAGATTGCGCGCTTCCCGCAGGAGCCGGCTACTGCTGGGCGCGTGTACTTCCTGGGTTTCGCCGGCTACGGCGCAGAGCGTGTGTTCGCCGAAGAAATCAAACTCGCGGCGCGGAATGTGGGCGAGAAGCTCGGCTCCACGCATCGCACGGTGCTGCTGCTCAATGACCGGCGCGACCTGACGACCTGGCCGCTGGCCTCCTCTTCCTCGTTGCGCTACGCGGTCGAAGCACTCGCGCGCGTGATGAATCGCGACGAGGATGTGCTGTTCCTCGCGCTGTCGTCGCATGGCTGGAAGGACGCGACCATCGACGTGTCGAACGAGGGCATGACATCACAGGCATTGAGTGCCGGGACCGTGGCCCAGATCCTGGCGGATGCCGGCATCCGCTGGAAGGTCGTCGTGGTTTCGGCGTGTTTCTCCGGCACGTTCGTCGAGCCGCTGGCTGACAACCACAGCATCGTCATCACGGCAGCCTCCAAGCGGCGCAGTTCATTCGGCTGTTCCGACACGCGCGATCTCACCTACTTCGGCGAGGCTTTCTACCGCGATGCGTTGCCGGTGGCGACCGAATTGCGCAATGCGTTCGAGAATGCGCGCGCGGAAATCCGTCAGCGGGAAAAGGAAGAAGGGTTCAAGCCTTCGCAGCCACAGGCCTACTTTGGACCGCTGATGGAAGCGAAGCTGGGCGGCCTGTCGGGACATTGACCGCACGGGGCGCGCGGCCGCTTCGCCTACATCGTCGCGGCCATCGACGGCGATCCAATCTCTCACCCGCCTACTTGCGCGCGGCCGTCGATGCCGCACGCCGGATATCCGACAGCACGGGCAGGACGAGGACTGCAAGCCTTCGCAGCCGCACGCACATTGCGGGTTCCTGATGGAAGCTAAGCTCCAGAACATCGAGCAGGCGCACGCAGCAGCACTCCCGCAATAAGGGCGCGAAGCCCGATCCGCATGGAAAACAATCGCGTACGCGATTTTCTCGCGCGGGCCATGGCGCCACGCGGCCAGATATTCGGGGCGACCGCGCCGCCGACAGTGGCGCACGAACTCACCGCGCTGCTTCGGCTGCACGTGTGGCAAGCGGTCGACGCCTCGCGGCTGTATGGCCGCGACGTCTCCGTCGGATTGCTTGGCGTGCTGTCGCTTCTCTTGTGGGCGATGCTCGATCGACTCGACTTCGGGCCGGGTGCCGAATTCCAGCAGCGCATGCTGTATCAGAACGCGGTCATGGCGCTCCCGATCTTGATGTCGGCATGGGTGTTGTCACGACTGAGCAGGCCACAAGTCGAGATGCGCCAGTCATTGTTGCTCGTGCTCGGCTTCCTGCCGGTGTTCGTGGCGGGGACCTGGCTCGCGATGAGACTTCCGCTTTCGGGAACGATCGCGTTGATCGCACTGGTGGGTGTCGCCGCGGTCCGGTACTTCGCCACCGGTTTGCGATCGCTGACCGGCCACCGACGGCAGCCAGCGGTGGTTGCCGTGCTCTTCGCGGCCCTCGCGATGGCCTTTCTATCTACCCGATACCATTTTTCACCCGCCTTCTGGTTAGAGCCCGCGCCGGACACCGCGCAGACCGCGAAGACTCATCGCGACAACGAGCAGCTCGTGTTCGAGCAGGCAGCGCGTGTCAGCGCGGAGATTTCGACATTGGCACCGCGGGATCCCACCAGGTCAAACGTCTTCTTTCTCGGATTCGCAGGCTTCGGCCACCAGAAGGTCTTCGCCGAAGAGATCGGGCTCGCGGCAAAGCGCATTGCCGATCGCTTCGGCTCCGCGCAGCGGACACTGCAGCTCGTCAACGACAAACGCGATCCCAGGAAATTTCCCCTGGCCACGACGCCCTCGTTGCGCCACGCGTTGCACTCACTGAGCCAGCGCATGAATGTCGATGAAGACATCCTGTTCCTCGCGTTGTCGTCGCACGGGGGCAAGGACGGAACACTCGTCGTCAGCAGCGAACTCGGCTACTGGCGCGATCTCGAGGCGAAGCATCTTGCCGCCATGCTGCGGGAGTCGGGCATTCGCTGGCGCGTGATCGTCGTCTCCGCGTGTTATTCGGGGACGTTCATCGAACCGCTGCGCGACGAATACACGATCGTCTTCACCGCTGCCTCCGCGGACCGGAAGTCGTTTGGCTGCAATGACCGCCGAGCGCTCACCTACTTTGGCGAGGCTTTCTATCGAGATGCGCTGCCCCAGGCGGCAAGTCTGCGTGCGGCGTTCGAGAAAGCGCGCGCCGCAATCATCGAGCGTGAAACCGGCGAAGAGATCACGCCGTCATACCCGCAGGCGCATTTCGGAAAGGCGATCGAGCAGAGACTCGCGGAGATCGAGAAGAGGCTCTCGCCTCTCGAAACCGCGCAAGCGAACTGAGGCCCGGCCCCACTACGGGAGTTCAGTCGCTCCCATGAGATAGCGATCGCACTCGCGCGCGGCGCCGCGGCCTTCGTTGATGGCCCAGACCACGAGCGACTGACCGCGACGCGCATCGCCGGCGGCGAACACGCCTGGCACGCTCGTGCCGTACTTGCCGTACTCCGCCTTCACGTTGCTGCGCGCATCGGTCTCGACCTTGAGGTCCTTGAGCAGCGCCTGCTCGGGCCCGAGGAATCCCATGGCCAACAACACGAGCTGCGCGGGATGTTCCTTCTCGCTGCCCGGCTGCTCGACGGGGATGAACTGACCCTTGTCGTTCTTCTCCCACTTGATGTTCACCGTGACGACGCCCGTGAGATTTCCCGCGGCATCGCCGTTGAAGCGCTTCACCGTCGTGAGATACACGCGCGGATCGGAACCGAACTTGGCCGCAGCCTCTTCCTGGCCGTAGTCCATCTTGTAGACCTTCGGCCATTCGGGCCACGGATTGTCCGCGGCGCGATCCATCGGCGGCATCGCCATGATCTCGAGTTGCGTGAGGCTCTTGCAGCCCTGGCGCATGGACGTGCCGACGCAGTCGGTGCCCGTGTCGCCGCCGCCCAGCACGACGACGTCTTTGCCCTTCGCGGTGATCGGCGTCGAATCCGGCGCGTCCTTGAGCACGGCCTGCGTGCTCACGGTGAGGAAGTCCATCGCGAAATGCACGCCCTTGAGATTGCGGCCGTCGACCGGCAGGTCGCGTGGCAGCGTCGCACCCGTGCAGATCACGGTGGCGTCGAAGTCGCGAAGCAGTAGTTCGGCCTCGACGTTTTCGCCGACGGTCGCATTGCAGACGAACTTGATGCCTTCCTTCTCGAGCAGTGAAACGCGACGCGCAACGACTTCGCGCTTGTCGAGCTTCATGTTCGGAATGCCGTAGGTGAGCAGACCACCCGGGCGATCCGCGCGTTCGAGCACGGTCACGCTGTGTCCGGCCTTGTTGAGCTGCGCGGCGGCCGCGAGTCCCGCGGGACCCGAGCCGATGACCGCGACCTTCTTGCCGGTGCGCGTGGTCGGCGGTTCCGCCACGATCCAGCCTTCTTCGAAGCCGCGATCGACGATCGAGTTCTCGATGTTCTTGATGGTCACGGGCGGCGCATTGATGCCGAGCACGCACGAGCCTTCACACGGCGCCGGACAAACGCGGCCCGTGAACTCCGGGAAGTTGTTGGTGCGATGCAGGCGGTCGAGCGCTTCGCGCCACAGCCCGCGGAACACGAGGTCGTTCCATTCCGGGATGAGGTTGTTCACCGGGCAGCCCGAGGCCATGCCCGAGATGAGCTTGCCCGTGTGGCAGAACGGCACACCACAGTCCATGCAACGCGCGCCCTGCTGGCGCAGGCGCTTTTCGTCCATGTGGTGGTGGAATTCGTTCCAGTCGCGCACGCGTTCGGCCGGTGAACGATCCACCGGCAGCTCGCGCAGGTATTCAATGAAACCGGTTGGCTTTCCCATCTATCTGGTTCTTCTCTTAATTTCCGCCGACGCGCGCGGTATCGCGAGCGTTCTCTTCGAACGCCGCCATGATGGCTTCGTCGCCCGACAACCCCTGGTCGTGGGCACGCTTGAGGCACGCGAGCGCGCGCTTGTAGTCCTTCGGGATCACGCGAACGAACTTCGGCAGCTTGGTCGCCCAGGCCGAGAGGATGCCCTTCGCGTGTTCGCTGCCCGTGTACTGCACGTGCTTCTCGATGAGCGTGCGCAAGTCGGCCGCTTCCTTCGGATCTTCGACGCGTTCGATGTCGACCATCTGCGCGTTGACGCGCGTGGCGAACTCGTTGTTTTCGTCGAGCACGTAGGCAATGCCGCCTGACATGCCTGCGGCGAAGTTGCGTCCCGTGGGACCGAGCACCACGACGCGTCCGCCCGTCATGTATTCACAGCCATGGTCGCCCACGGCTTCGACGACGGTGTCGACACCGGAGTTGCGCACGGCAAAGCGTTCTCCGGCCATGCCGCGCACGAACACTTCGCCCTTGGTGGCGCCGTACAACGCGACGTTGCCGACGATCATGTTCTGTTCGGACGGGTAGGTAGCCTTCGTCGACGGGAACACCGCGAGCTTGCCGCCCGAGAGACCCTTGCCGAAGTAGTCGTTGGCGTCCCCTTCGAGCGAGAAGCTCATGCCTTTCGGCATGAACGCGCCGAAACTCTGCCCGGCCGACCCCTTGAACTTGATCTGGATGGTGTCCTCGGGCAGGCCCTCGACACCCCACTTCTTCGTGACCTCGCTACCCGTGATCGTGCCGACCACGCGGTTCACGTTGCGCACCGGCAATTCGGCGACGACCTTCTCGCCGCGCGCGATCGCGGGTTCGCAGACATTGAGCAGCGTCGTGACGTCGAGCGACCGGTCGATGCCGTGATCCTGGCCGATCTGCTTGAAGCGGCCGATCTCGGGACCGGCATCCGGCGCATACAGGATGTTGCTGAAGTCGAAGCCCTTCGCCTTCCAGTGGTCGATGGCGGTCTTCGGCTCGAGCATGTCGACGCGGCCCACCATGTCTTCGAGCTTGCGGAAGCCGAGCTGCGCCATGATCTCGCGCAGGTGCTGCGCGACGAAGCGCATGAAGTTCACGGCGTGCTCGGGCTTGCCCGAGAACTTCTCGCGCAGGCGCGGATCCTGCGTCGCCACACCCGCCGGGCAGGTGTTGAGGTGACACACGCGCATCATGATGCAGCCGACCGCAACCAGCGGCGCGGTGGCGAAGCCGAACTCTTCGGCGCCTAACAAGGCGGCGATGGCGACGTCACGACCGGTTTTCAGCTGGCCGTCCGTCTCCACGACGATGCGCGAACGCAGGTTGTTGATGACGAGCGTCTGGTGCGTCTCGGCGAGGCCGAGCTCCCACGGGAGCCCCGCATGCGTCAGCGACGTGAGCGGCGATGCGCCAGTGCCGCCGTCGTGGCCGGAGATGAGCACCACGTCCGCGTGCGCCTTCGCGACGCCGGCGGCAATCGTGCCCACGCCCACTTCGGCCACCAGCTTCACGCTGATGCGCGCGTCGCGGTTCGCGTTCTTGAGATCGTGGATGAGCTCCGCGAGATCTTCGATGGAGTAGATATCGTGATGCGGCGGCGGCGAAATCAGGCCCACGCCCGCCGTCGTGCCTCGAGTCTTCGCGATCCACGGATACACCTTGGTGCCGGGCAGCTGTCCGCCCTCGCCGGGCTTCGCGCCCTGCGCCATCTTGATCTGCAGTTCCTTCGCATTGACCAGGTAGTGGCTGGTCACGCCGAAACGGCCCGAAGCCACCTGCTTGATGGCGGAGTTCTTCGAGTCGCCGTTTTCCATCGGCACGTAACGATCGGGGTCTTCACCACCTTCGCCCGTGTTGCTCTTGCCGCCCACGCGGTTCATCGCGATGGCGAGCGTCTCGTGCGCTTCCTTCGAGATGGAGCCGTAGCTCATGGCGCCCGTCTTGAAGCGTTTCATGATGGCTTCGACGGACTCCACTTCATCGATCGGAATCGACTCGCCCTGCTTGAAGTCGAGCAGCCCGCGCAGCGTCGCCAGATTCTTCGCGCGATCGTCGATGAGATCGGCGTAGCTCTTGTACGTGGCATAGGAACCCGTGCGCACCGACTTCTGCAGGCGATGGATGGATTCCGGATTGAAGATGTGGAACTCGCCGTCCTGGCGCCACTGGTACTGGCCACCGGAAGGAAGTTCGGTCTGGCTCTGTGGCTTGCGCTCCGCGAAAGCCATGGTGTGGCGCATGATCACTTCACGCGCAATGACGTCGAGGCCGACACCGCCGACGCGCGACGCCGTGCCCGAGAAGTATTCGTCGATGACGTCCTGTCGCAGGCCGACCGCTTCGAACACCTGCGCGCCGTGGTAACTCTGCACGGCCGAGATGCCCATCTTCGACATGACCTTCACGACGCCCTTCACGGCAGCCTTCGCGAAGTTCTTGCACGCGAGCTTGTGCTCGAGGTTCGGCAGCATCTCGTCGCGGATCATGCCGTCGAGGGTTTCGAAGGCGAGATACGGGTTGATGACCGAACAGCCGTAACCGATGAGCAGCGCGAAGTGATGCACTTCGCGCGCGTCGCCGGTCTCGAGCGCCAGCGACACTTTCATGCGCGTCCCAGAGCGGATCAGGAAGTGGTGCAGGCCGGACACGGCGAGCAGCGACGGGATTGCCGCGAATTCCTTGTTCACGCCGCGATCCGAGAGGATGAGGATGTTGACCTCTTCCTCCTCGATCATGCGCTTCGCTTCGGCGCGCATTTCTTCGATGGCCTTGATGAGCCCGTCTTCACCCTGTTCCGCGCGGAACAGGATGCGCAGCGTGCCCACCTTGAGACCCGGCAGCGACAGGCGCCGCACCTTGGCGAACTCTTCGTTCGTGAGCACGGGACCCGGCAGTTCGAGGCGGCGGCAGTCGCCCGGACGCGGGTCGAGCAGGTTGCCTTCCGAGCCTAACCACACATCCGACGACGTGATGATCTCTTCGCGGATGCAGTCGATCGGCGGGTTCGTGACCTGCGCGAACAGCTGCTTGAAGTAGTCGTACAGCATGCGCGGCTTCTGCGACAGCGCCGCGAGCGGCGTGTCGTTGCCCATCGAGCCGACGCCTTCGTTGCCATCGCGCGCCATCGGAGCCATGAGAATGCGCTGGTCTTCGAAGGTGTAGCCGAACGACACCTGTCGCTTCGCGAGCGTCACGGGTTCCGGAGCCGGCATTTCCGGCGCGGAAGGCAGGTCCTTGAGATGCACGAGGTGCTGCTTCAGCCACTCGGCATACGGACGCTCGTTGATGATCTGCGCCTTGATCTCTTCGTCTTCGACGATGCGGCCGAGCTCCGTGTCCACGAGGAACATGCGGCCCGGCTGCAGGCGGCCCTTGCGCAGGATCTGGTCGGGCGAGAATTCGAGCACGCCGGCTTCGCTCGCCATGACGACGAGATCGTCCTTGGTGACGTAGTAGCGACCCGGGCGCAAGCCATTGCGATCGAGGATCGCGCCGATGCGCTTGCCGTCGGTGAACGCGATGTCCGCGGGACCGTCCCACGGCTCCATCAAACTACTGTGGTACTGGTAGAACGCCTTGCGCGCCGGGTCCATGGTCGAGTGCTTCGACCAGGGCTCGGGGATCATCATCATCACGGCGTGCGGCATCGAGCGGCCCGAGAGCACCATGAGCTCGAGCACGTTGTCGAACATGGAGGAGTCCGAACCGTTCGGATTCACGATCGGCGGAATCTTCTTGATGTCCTCGCCGAACACCGGCGACTGGAACAGCGCCTCGCGAGCGCGCATCCAGTTGATGTTGCCGCGAAGCGTGTTGATCTCGCCGTTGTGCGCGATGCAGCGGTACGGATGCGCGCGGTCCCAGCTCGGGAACGTGTTCGTGCTGAAGCGCGAGTGCACGAGTGCGATCGCCGACTCCATCAACGGGTTCTGCAGGTCGAGGAAGTACTGGTCGAGCTGCATCGTCGTGAGCATGCCCTTGTAGACCAGCGTCTTGTGCGACAGCGACACGATGTACCAGAACTCGGCGCCGCCGATCGTCGACACGCGGATCTCGTTGTACGCACGCTTGCGGATCACGTAGAGCTTGCGCTCGAACTCGGCCTCGTCGACGGTGTCGGCGCCGCGGCCGATGAACACCTGGCGAACGAACGGCTCGGACGCCTTCGCGGTCTCGCCGAGCGAGGAGTTGTCGGTGGGTACGCTGCGCGCGCCGAGATACACCTGGCCTTCGGCCTGTACGACTCGCGCGAAGACTTCTTCGATCTTGCGTCGCTGCGTCGCGTTGCGCGGCATGAAGATATTGCCGGCCGCATAGAAGCCCGGCTCGGGCAGGTTGATGCGCGCGTCTTTCTTGGCCACCTT
>Ga0315912_10006922_pt1 | contig 10054 bp, 9 predicted proteins | sample VfabasoilMG_FD_204469 | JGI IMG/M metagenome (GOLD analysis project Ga0315912, IMG submission 204469) | Garden soil microbial communities collected in Santa Monica, California, United States - V. faba soil | ecosystem: Environmental > Terrestrial > Soil > Garden | place: USA: California... | reverse complement strand
TGCGCTGGGGCGAGCGCGAGCGCGATTTCCAGTGCTACCGGCGCGGGCGCTACGTGGAATTCAACCTGGTCTACGACCGCGGCACCTTGTTCGGCCTGCAGTCCGGCGGCCGCGCCGAATCGATCCTGATGTCCCTGCCGCCGGCGGTGCGCTGGCGCTACAACTGGTCGCCCGAAGCTGGATCCCCCGAGGCCAAGCTCTACACCGACTTCCTCAAACCGCGCGACTGGGTTTAGCGTTCTCCCGTCGCGGTGCTAAGATTTCGCCATGCCGCTGATCGCCCTTGCACCAGTACAGCAGCGCCGCCTGGAACGGCTTGCGAAGCGCGCGGGCCGCTCTCCCGAGGCGATGCTGAAATTCGTCCTGCGCGACGGTTTCGATTCCTGCGAGGAAGATGTACGGGAAAACCTGCAAGCGGACGCAGAATTCTCCGCAGGAAAAAGCATCCCGCACAAGGAAGCGATGAACCGGGCACGCGCCACGATCGCCGCGCATGCCCGCCGCCACAAGCAAGCGGCCTAAGTGGTCGGCTCGCGCCTCCGCCGCCCTCGATAGCACACTGACCAGAATTGCGGCGGACGATCCACCGACCGCCGAATCCGTTCTCTCGAAAGTCGAGCGCTCAGTCGCGCTGATCTGCGCCCACCCTGGCCTCGGCACGCCCACCGCCACCCGCGGCGTGCGCCGCCATCCGGTGACCAGCACGGGCCATGTTCTTACCTATAGGCACGTACGGGATGAGATACGAATACTTCGGTGGTATCGCGCGAGGCAGAGTATTGGACGTTAATTAGTGTTGATCTTTCATGTGCACGACTTGCATGGTCAATCCATAAATCATTTAGCTAGCGGAATTGTCACGGGGCGCGAGACGGCACGATCTTGAAGTCCGCCCCGATATCTTGGTCTCGGTTCGCCTTAACCTTTCGAGCCCTTATCCCGACAACACATCCGTCACCACCCGGGACTTCACTGAAAACCGTGCGTTGTAGCGCATCACAAAAGCGCTTAAGAAGATTATCGAGGTCACTGCCATACGGATGATCAGGTGGAAACTTGTTATCTGGAAGCCGGAAAGTGACCTTGAGATGGCAAGGCCCCGTGACCTTGGGGAGATGCCGGGTTTGGGCGATCACCGTATCCGTCCAAGCGGGCGCCGCCCCTAAATTCCCGCGCTTCTTGTTTCTAGAATAGGGCGTGCCGCGAACCCTTCCTTCGATAGTGGCCATGGTTCTACTGACATACAACCTATGATCAATCCGCTCGCGCGCCGGAGGCTTTGACGACCGGCGCCCACTTGGCGATTTCGGCTTTCACGAACGCGCCGAACTGCTCCGGCGTCATCGGCACGAAACGGGCACCTTCCGCGGAGAGGCGCGCCGAGATGTCCTTCGATTGCATGAAGTTTCGCGTCTCGGCGTTCAACCTGGCGACGATGTCGGGCGGCGTGCCGGCGGGCGCGAACAGGCCGATCCAGTTGTTGACGACGAAGCCCGGGAGTGTCTCGGCAACGGTGGGAAGCTCGGGCGAGGCGGCGGCGCGGGCGTCTCCGGTGGTCGCGAGGGCGCGCAGCTTGCCCGCCTTGGTCTGCGGCAATACGGTCGGCATGGTCGCGAAGATGAGCGAGGTCTGGCCCGCGAGGAGATCAGTGATCGCAGGCACGTTGCCTTTGTAGGGGACGTGCACGAGGTCCACTTTCGCCATGGACTTGAACAGTTCGCCCGCAAGGTGGCTTGCCGTACCCGCGCCCGCCGAGGCGTAGGTCAGGCCGCCGGGCTTGGCGCGCGCGAGCGCGATCAGTTCGGGCACGTTGTTCGCCGGCACCGACGGATGCACCGCGAGCAGGCCTTCGGCGTCGACCGCGAGCGCGACCGGGGCGAAGTCGCGCACCGGGTCGTAGGGCAGCTTGGAAAACAGCGTGACGTTGACCGCGTGCGTGCCGATGCTGCCCATCACCAGCGTGTAGCCGTCAGGCGCCGACTTCGCCACCAGTTCCGCGGCGATGTTGCCGCCCGCGCCGGTGCGGTTTTCGACCACCACCGCCTGGCCCCAGAGTTCGCTCCAGCGGTTGCCGATCAGCCGCGAATAGATATCCGCGATGCCGCCCACCGGGAAGGGCACGACGATCCGGATGGGTTTGGAAGGATAGTTTTGCGCGATTGCAGAAAACGAAACCAGAAATACCGACAAAAATCTAAAAAAGAAACCTTTCACGGCAGTTCGCCCGCGCGGCGGAAGTGCTTCTGCGCCTCGGCCGCGCGGCCTTCGCGATCGGCAAGGCGCGCGAGCTCCTGGTGCGCGGCGCGCGATTCACCGAACGAGAGGCTCGCTTCGAGGTAGTTCTGCGCCTTGCCCCACAGCTCGGCGGCCATGCACAGGCGCCCGAGCGCGGCCAGCAGCTGCGCGTCCTGCGCATGCTCGCGCAGCCAGCGTTCCGCGCGCTCGATGCGGATGCGCGCCTCCTCCTGCACGCGCTGCGGCTCCAGTTTCGGCAGCTCGCCGTAGAGCTGGGCGAGGCTGCCGCTCCACTCCTTCGCCAGGCTGCGCTCGATCAACTCGCGTGCGAGCGCCGCGTTGCCCAGCACGGCGGCGCGGCGCGCCGCCGCGGCTGCGACACGCGGATTCGCCAGGTCCTCGGACGGCATGCGCCGCAGGCGCGCCTCCAGCTGGCCGCGCTCGCCCGCGGCACGCTCCATCAGCTCGATCTGCGCCTGCACGCGGTACTCCTCGACGAGCGCCGGCGCCAGCGCGCCGCGCTTGTCGAGCAGCGTGGTCAGGCGCAGCACTTCCTCCCAGTCCTGCGTGCCGCGCTCGGCGCGCAGCTGCATGCGGGCCGCCGCGATATTCCGCGGCCCGGCGCCGCGCAGGCTGCGCAGCGCGTCGCGCGCGCCGGCAAAGTCGCGCTCGTCGAGCGCGAGTTCCGCCTGCGTCAGCAGGCGCGCCGCGTGCAGCGATTCGCCCGCGCCCTCGGCACGCTCGAGCCACTGGTTGCGCCGATCGATTTCATGCATCTGATGCGCGGCGCGCGCGCCGACCAGCGCCGCGATCCCGGGCGCTGCTCCCGCTTCCCAGGCGAGCGCGGCCTCGCGCTCGGCGCGCGCGTACCGCCCCTCGAAGTAGCATTGCAGCGCCGCCGCCAGCGCGCCCTGGGCCTGCTGGCGTTTGCGCCTCTCCCGGTAGTCGCGCACCTGCTCGGGCAGCGCCAGCGTGCTGCCGACGAGCCGGACTACCGCGTAGGCGACGGCAAACGCCGCCACCAGGGCGAGTACCGCGAACAGGAGCGAAATTTCAACGCGCCACGGCGGAACGACAAGCAGGACGTAGCCCTCGCCGCGGCCCGCGACCGCGAGCGCCACGGCCGCGGCGAATACCGCGATCAGCCAAAACAGAGCGCGCATCACGCCTTGCGCTCGCGGCGCGCCTTGAAGCCGCGCACGGCCTCGAGGCTGTCGGCGATGCTCGGCGGCTCGAAACTGACCGACGCCGCCGACAGCTGCTTGAGCAGCGCGAGCGCCGCGACGGAATTCTTCGCGCGCGCGTCGAAATAGCGCTGGATCCAGTTCTGCGCCGTGCGCAGATCCTCGCGATAACCCGCCTCGTCGCGCGTCAGCAGCGAAACGCGCGCGTTCAGCAGTCGCAGCTTCAGGTTTTCGCGCAGGAACCAGGCCTGTTGCGGTGGTACGAACGGGGGCTCCGCGCTGTCGACCCTGCGTACCGTCACCAGCTGGCGCAGCTCGCGCCAGAGTTCGCCGCCGAAGCGCTGGAAGAATCCCTGTTCGGGCGGAGCCGGCGCCGGCTTGGCCGCTTTCGCGGCAACCGGCCGCTCGACGCGCTCCTCGAACGCCAGCGGCAGCGCATCCACCGATGCCGCCAGCCGGTCCAGTGCGAGCGACAGCCCGGGCACGTCGAGCGAAGGCAGCGCCTTCAGGCGTTCGATGTCGCGCGCCAGCGCGCGGCGCACCGGCAGGAACTGCGGCCGGTCGGCGCGCGACAGGCGGCTCTCGGCAAGCTGCAGCGCAAGCAGCGCCGCACGCACGTTGCCCGAGAGCTGCAGCTGCTGCTGCGCGATCGCCAGCACCTGCTCGATTTCGGCCAGCTGCCACTCGTCGCGGTTGCGCGCGAGCTCCTGATACAGCGCCTCCAGCGCCACCTGCTGGTTCTGCGATTCGGCGAGCTTCGACTCGAGCGCGCCGATTTTCGCCTGCGCGTCGCGCAAGCCTTCCTGGGCCTGCCTGCCGAGAGAACGCGCCTCGCGGCTCTCGGTCTCGATGTCGCGCAGGCGCCTGGCCAGTTCGTCCTGGGTCGCGTCGATGCGCCCGCGGGTATCGAACCAGAGCGCGGCGACGATGAGCGCCAGCAGCACCAGCATGACCACGAGCAGCCGCGACGGCCGGCGCAGCGCGGCAGCGGGAACCGGGGAAAGTATCGGATCGACCATGCGGTCTGTATTATCGCGCCGCGCCGAAATGCGCAACCAGCGCCGCGGCCACCTCGGCGTCGCCGGGGCCCGCGACGATTGCCCGCTGCAGTCCGCGCCGCCGCGCCTCGCCGGCCACGCGCGCATGCGGCACGAAAAGCGCAACGCCAGACAGCCGGCGTGCGGCGTCATCGCCCAGCATGGCAATGAGGTTTGCCAGCCCCTCGGCGGAGGACACCGTGACCGCGTCCATGCCGAGCGCCCAGGCGCCGCGCATGCGCGTGCCATCGGGAACGGCGCGGCGATAGCAGACCGCGTGTTCGACGCTGGCGCCGCGCGCGGTCAGTTCCTCGCCCAGCAACTCGCGTCCGCCTTCGCCACGAAAGATCACGATCCGGCGCCCGCGCACGGCGCCGAGCGCCGGCAGCGCGAGCAGCGCCTCGCTGTCGGATTGTCCTTCTGGGGCGACGACGTTTGCGAACCCGCGCTGTTCAAGCTCCGCGCGGCTGCCCTGACCGACGGCAGCGATCTTCAGGCCCGCCGGCCAGGGCCGGCTCCCCAGCAGATCGAGCGCCCGGCGCACCGCGTTGCGGCTGACGAAAATCGCCAGATCGAACCCGGCGAGCCGCGCCGCCAGCGCGTGGAACGGCGCCGCGTCGGCGAGCGGCAGGATCTCGATGGCCGGGATGCAGACCGGTTCACCGCCCGCGTCGCGCACCAGGCGCTCGAGCGCCCGGGCCTGCTCCCGGGGACGCGTGACGAGCACACGCCTGCCCGCCAGCGGACCGTTCATGGCGCCAGCGCGGCCAGAATCTCTACCGCGCCCCGTTCGCGCAGCGTGGCGGCCACGCGTTGGCCGAGTTCTTCCGGGCGCCCTGCGTCGCCCTCGTGCCCGGCGCGCGCGATGCGCTTGCCGTCGGGTGAAGCAACCAGCGCGCGCATGCGCAATCTGCCGTCCTGCGCCTCGGCGAACGCGCCCAATGGAATCGTGCAACTGCCGCCCAGCGCCCGATTGACTTCGCGCTCGGCGCGCACGCAGGCCTCCGCGCTGGCATCGCGCAGCGGTGCGACAAGCGCCGCGGTGTCGGCACGCGCCGCCAGGCACTCGATGCCGAGCGCCCCCTGCCCCGCCGCCGGCAGGCAATCGTCGATCGACAAGGTGCTGCGGATTCTCGCCTCCAGGCCGAGGCGCCTGAGGCCCGCTGCCGCCAGCACGATCGCTGCGTACTCGCCGCGATCGAGCTTGGCGATGCGCGTATCCACGTTGCCGCGCAGCGGCCGGATCTCGAGCGCCGGATGGCGCGCGGCGATCTGCGCCTGGCGCCGCAGGCTCGAGGTGCCGACCACCGAGCCGGCCGGCAGGGACGCGAAATTCTCGTGTCGCGGCGACACGAAGGCATCCCGCGGGTCTTCGCGCGCGAGGATCGCGGCCAGCAGATAGCCGGGCGGCAACTCGGCCGGCACGTCCTTCATCGAATGCACGGCGATCTCGGCCCGATCCTCGGCGAGCGCCGCTTCCAGTTCCTTGACGAAAAGGCCCTTGCCACCGATCTTGGCGAGCGAGGCATCGAGCAGTTCGTCGCCGCGCGTCGACAGCGGCACCAGCGACACCCGCAGGCCCGGGTGCAAGGCCTCGAGCCGGGCCTTGACGTGTTCGGCCTGCCACAGCGCAAGGCGGCTGCGGCGCGTGGCGATACGCAGTTCCCGGCGCAGTTCTCCCATCAGGGCTTGGCTTCCGGCAGCACGCTTTTCACCGCCGGCCACTGGCGCCGGCTGACCGGCAGGCGCTCGGCGAGTCCGTCCAGCACCACGTTCCAGTGCGGTTCCTCGTCGGCGCTCCCGGCGATGCGCTCGAAGCCGCGGATCGCGGCGCGCGCCACCAGGCAGTTGCGGTGCACGCGGATGAACCGGTCGGCGAATTCCTTCTCGATATTGACCAGCGGCTCCTCGATCAGGTGCTCGCCCGCGCGCGTGCGCAGCGTGACGTACTTGAGCTCGGCCTTGAGATAGAGCACCTCGCCGACCGGCACCAATGCGATGCGGTGGCGCTCGGTGACCGAGAAAAACTCGCGCGCGCCCGTGCTGGCCAGTATGCCGGCGCTCTCCAGGCGCGCGCGCGCCACAGGACCCGCCGCCTGCGCCTTTTTCAGCGCCGCCGCCAGGCGCCCGGCGCGCACGGGTTTCATCAGGTAGTCGAGCGCGTTCAGTTCGAAGGCTTCGACCGCGTGCCGGTCGTGCGCGGTCACGAACACGATGGCCGGCGCGCGCTCCAGCCGGGCCAGGTGGCGCGCCACTTCGATACCGCCCATGCCCGGCATCTGGATGTCGAGCAGCAGGACCTGCGCGCCGCTCCCCGGCAAGCGGTCGATGATTTCCAGGCCATTGGCCGCCTCCCCCGCAACGCGGGTGGCGATTTCGGCGCGCACGTCGGTGAGCAGCTCCTTCATGCGCGCGCGCGCCGGCGCTTCGTCGTCGGCAATGAACACACGCAATTCTGCCGGAGCGCTCATGCGCGTCCCGTCCTGCCGTTGACGGGCGCGCTCATGCGCGTCCCGTCCTGTACGGCATGTCGATCTCGACGCGGTGACGCCCGTCCACTATCCGCGTCACCAGTTTTGCCTCAGCGTCGAAAAACAGCATCAGCCGCTCGCGGATGTTGTCCAGTGCCATGTGGTTGCCCTCGCGCAGCGAAGTTTTTTCCGCGCCGCCCTCCGGACGTATCGGATTCTCCACCAGTACGCGCACCCGGTCGCCGACGCGCTCGACGCGCACCAGCACATCGCCGATGCCGGTGCCCGGCTCGACGCCGTGGTAGACCGCGTTCTCCAGCAGGGGCTGCAGCAACAGCGGCGGCAGCAGCGCGTCCATCGGCGCCTGGTCGAGGTCCCAGGCCATGCGCAGGCGCGCCCCGAGCCGCAGCTGCTCGATCGCCGCGTAGCGCTCGACGAGCGCGATTTCGTCGGCCAGGCGCACCAGGCTGCGCCCGTCGGAGACCAGCGCCCGGAACAGGTCGGCGAGGTCCTCCAGCGCGCGCTCGGCGCGCCGCGGATCGCTGCGGATGAGCGCGAGCACGGCGTTCAGGCTGTTGAACAGGAAATGCGGCCGGATGCGCGCCTGCAGCGCCTGCAGCCGCGCCTCCGCGAGCGCCGGCGAGTAGGCGCGCCGGTGCAATGCCAGGTAGGCGAGCACGATCACCGCGCTCGCCGCGGCAAACGCGAGCATGCGTGCGAGGCTGACGTCGGCGAACTGCCCGAGCCCCGAGCGCGTCGCAGCCGCCAGCGCCAGCGCGAGCGCGACGATGAAGATGCACGCCAGCCAGTAAGGCAGGCGGCGCAGCAGCGGCGATGCGACATAGAGCATCGCCAGGCTGCCGAGCAGCGGCGGCTCGATCAACACGGTATTGCGCACGAACACATCGGCCGCGCCCATCCAGTCGGCTTCCTTCGTCAGCGCGGCACCGAGCCCGAGCAGGTTGACCGCCACCAGCGCACGCGCCACGACACCGAGGTTGCGGAAATCCGGCAGCGCGTCCGGATGAGGGTTTTGCCTTATACTGGGCATCGTTAGCAAGCGGTCTTAAACCGCATTCTATTCCCTGCATTTTAGTCCCCATGGCCGCATCGGCATCCAGGCAGCGGAAGAAGGGCAAAGCGTGGTCGGGCCGCTTCGCGGAGCCGGTGGACGCGTTCGTGCAGCGCTTCACCGCCTCGGTCGCATTCGACCAGCGCCTCGCGGCCCAGGACATCGCCTGCTCGCTCGCGCACGCGCGCATGCTGGCGGCACAGGGCGTGATCTCGCGCGCCGACTTGAAAGCGATTGACGGCGCGTTGACGAAGATCCGCGCCGACATCGGTGCCGGCAGGTTCGCCTGGTCGGTCGCCAACGAAGACGTACACGGCAACATCGAGCGCCGCCTGATCGAGCTTGCGGGCGACGCCGGCAAGCGGCTGCACACGGGGCGCTCGCGCAACGACCAGGTCGCCACCGACGTGCGGCTGTGGCTGCGCGGTGAAATCGACGCGATCACCGGGCATCTGCGCGAGCTGGATGAAGCGCTGCTCGCGCAGGCGGCGCGCCACGCCGCTCTGGTGATGCCCGGCTTCACGCACCTGCAGGTCGCGCAGCCCGTGACCTTCGGCCACCACCTGCTCGCCTACGCGGCGATGTTCGGCCGCGACCGGGACCGCCTGGCCGACTGCCGCCGCCGCGTGAACGTGCTGCCGCTGGGCGCGGCCGCGCTCGCGGGCACCACCTTCCCGATCGACCGTGCGCGGGTCGCGCACGAACTGGGATTCGAGGACATTGCCGCCAATTCGCTTGATGCGGTCTCCGACCGCGACTTCGCGATCGAATTCGCCGCCTGCGCCGCGCTCATCATGGTGCACCTGTCGCGCTTCGCCGAGGAATTGATCCTGTGGATGAGCCCGCGCTACGGTTTCGTGCGCATCCCGGACCGCTTCTGCACCGGCAGCTCGATCATGCCGCAGAAGAAAAACCCGGACGTGCCGGAGCTGGTGCGCGGCAAGAGCGGACGCGTGTTCGGGCACCTGATGGGGCTGCTCGCGCTGATGAAGGGCCAGCCGCTCGCCTACAACAAGGACAACCAGGAAGACAAGGAGCCGCTGTTCGACACGGTGGATACCGTGAAGGACTCGCTGCGCGCCTTCGCGCCGCTGGTGGCGGGCCTGCAGCCGCAGGCGAAGGCGATGCGCGCGGCGGCGCTCGAAGGCCATGCCACCGCCACCGACCTCGCGGACTACCTGGTGCGCAAGGGCCTGCCGTTCCGCGACGCGCACGAAGCCGTTGCGCGCGCGGTGCGCGCCGCGGAAAAAACCGGCCGCGACCTGGCCAGCCTGCCGCTCGCCACGCTGCAGCGTTTTTCCAGGAAGATCGGCAAGGATGTCTTCAAAGCCCTGACGCTCGAAGGCTCGGTGGCCGCCCGCAATCACCCTGGCGGCACCGCCCCCGCGCGCGTGCGCGAGGCCGTCCTGAAGGCGCGCAAGGCTCGTAACTGAGGGCGCGCTGGTGAACGCGCCGCTCGACCAGCCCCAGCAGATCGGCAAGTACCCGGTCGTGCGCCACCTCGGCTCCGGCGCGACCTCCGAGGTCTACCTGTGCCACGACCCGTTCGCCAAGCGCGACGTCGCGGTCAAGCTGGTGTCGGCGGCGCTGTTCAACGATCCCGACCGCGGCAAGCTCTACCGCAAGCTGTTCGTCACCGAAGCCTCGCTCGCGGGCAAGCTGCAGCACCCGCACATCTGCCAGATCTTCGACGCAGTCGCCGACGAGGCGCTGCATTACATCGTGATGGAGTACGTGGACGGCGGCACGCTGGAACGATTTTGCACGCCGGAGCAGCGGCTGCCGATCGACAAGACCGTCGAGATCGGCTTCAAATGCACGCGCGCACTCGAATTCGCGCACAAGATGGGCATCACCCACCGCGACATCAAGCCGGCAAACATCCTCTACACCGGTGCAACCGACGTGAAGATCACCGATTTCGGCGCCGCGCTGATCGCCAGCGGCGAATCCACACAGATCTCGGCGATCGGCTCGCCCGCCTACATGTCCCCGCAGCAGGTGAAGGAGCACCCGCTCGACCACCGCACCGACATCTACTCGATGGGCGTGGTG
>Ga0315912_10006921_pt1 | contig 10054 bp, 9 predicted proteins | sample VfabasoilMG_FD_204469 | JGI IMG/M metagenome (GOLD analysis project Ga0315912, IMG submission 204469) | Garden soil microbial communities collected in Santa Monica, California, United States - V. faba soil | ecosystem: Environmental > Terrestrial > Soil > Garden | place: USA: California... | reverse complement strand
GGCAGCTTGACATCGTGCACGAAGTTGAACGTGCCGAAGACCTTGGCGGGAATATCGAGCCGGGGCACGGCGGTGCCGACGATCGTGTAGACCTTGGGATCCTTCAGCGGCGCGGCAAGGTTCATCTTCATCGTCAGCTGGCGCCCGCCGACCAGCTCGGCGTACGACAGCGAACCGCTGCCGTCGCGCACGGCCACGCTGCCATCGCGCGCGACCAGTTCGGCCTTGGTCACACCGAGCCTGCCCGCGGCCTGGTCGAGCAAGGCTTCGCGCGCGGTCGCGGCCGCGCGGCGAATCTGCGTGCCGCCGTTCTGGATCGACAGGCTGGCATAGGTCGGCCCCTGGTCCGGCGTGAGCTGCGTGTCGCCCTGGATCGTCCTGACCCGCGCCAACGGCACCGACAGTTCTTCGGCCGCGATCTGCGTGATGGCCGTGAATACGCCGGTACCGAGCTCCACCTTGCCGGAGTAGAGCGTGACCTGCCCCTGGCCGTCGATGGCGATGAAGCCGCCGACCTCGTCGGCAGAGAGGGTCTTGTCGGTACTGCGCGCAGTCTGGGCGTCGAGGGCTCGTGGCGCGAAGCCGAACGTCACCACCAGCGCACCGCCAGCCTTCAGCAACACGCGGCGCGCCAGCGGTGTGTCGAGCATCGTGTCCACGTTTCAGGCCATCTTCTCGGCGGCGCGCATCACCGCGCGCAGGATGCGCACGTGCGTTCCGCATTTGCACAGGTTGCCGGCGAGAGCCTGCCGCACCTGGTCCTCAGTAGGGCGCTTGGTCGTCCTAAGAAAGGCCGCCGCCTGCATGATCATGCCGTTGATGCAATAGCCGCACTGGGCCGCCTGTTCGTCGATGAAGGCTTGTTGCAGCGGGTGCGGCTTGTCGGGCGTGCCGAGACCTTCGAGGGTGACGATTTCGGCACCAGCCACCGCCGACACAGGCATCACGCAACTGCGCAGCGCCTCGCCGTAGTAGTGCACCGTGCACGCGCCGCACTGCGCCAGCCCGCAGCCGAAATGGAAGCCGTGTAGGCCAAGCTCATCACGCAACGCGTACAGCAAGGGCATGCTCGGGTCGTCGACCTGCAGCGCCTGCGGCTTGCCGTTGACCGTCAGCTTGATCGTGGTGGCCATGGCCATCTTTTCATTGAGTCCGCGGTTTGATCCACGGCGCGTTGCCGCTGCGCGCGTTCGGCGGTCCTCCATACGGCGTGACCTGCGCGTCCGCCTCGGGAAGGGATTTCAAATACTCGACCAGCGCCCAGCGTTGTGCGTTGGTCAGCAACGGTCCGATGACGCCGGTGCCACGCGGGCCGGCTTCGAAAGAGTGGCCGGCATTTGAGTTGCCGATCAAGGATGTGTCGAAGACGAAAGATCCTGACTTGCCGCTGGTGTCGATCCCTACCTTGACTGGATCGAACTCGCGGCCGACGTAGAACTTCTTGCTGCGCTGGCTCGCGGGAATCAACATCTCGTACAGATTGGGCACCGACCCGTTGTGCAGGAATGGTCCCGTGGCCCATACGCCATCGCGCGGCGCCGCCTTCCACGAGCGAACCGGCGCAGGCGGGGACGGAAGCTCACGGAAACCATTCATCTCGAGCAACTGCGCGTCGCCAAGCTTGAGGGGCTCCAGCGCTTTGCGCAGGGTCAACCGCGTGAGCAGTTCCCTGAACACTGGCGTTGGGATGATCGCCTGATCCTTGAAGGGCGGCGGCAAATAGGGACTCAAGTGACCGGTGATCGCGAATGCCTGCGTTCTATCGAATTGCGCCGGATCCGTGCCGACATAGGTTTGCGGCACCAGTCCAACTTCGATGAAGCGCTTGCCGTGCCTATTGGGTGGAGTCCATGTGTAGGGGTACGAGTTGTGGCAGCTCGCGCAATGGGTCGCAAACAGCGATTTGCCTTGTGCGGCCTTCTGGCGGTCGATCTTGCCCAGCACATCTTCCGGCCACTTCGGAGGCGCCAGGCGATCGAGCAGGTCTTCGATCCTCTGCAGGTTGAGCAGCATGGCACCGGAGTTGAACAGGCCTTCTTCCGGCGTCTTCGAGCGAAAGTCCATGGGCAGGAACACGCCCAGGGTTTCGCCATGGTTGCGTGCGATCGGGTCCTGAACCGTCCCGGACCATTGCGTCCACGAGCCCTGCGGTGCATTCCAAACGAACGGCGGCTTGACCGGCGCCATCGGCGAAGACCAGTTCTCGGCAATTCCCGTTTCAGTGGCCAGCATGCGGTTGGTGATCAAATTGAAGGCGTCGATGCGCCCTGGCCCCCAGACGACGGGGGTCCGCATGGTTGTAGCGCGATAGCCGTGCACCCGCGCCGCATCGGTCTCGAAGCGCTGGCGCAGCGCGCTCGCCGTGTCTGCACTCGCCGCTCCCAGTCGAGTGGCCAGGCGGTCGAACTTCGCGGCGTCGATCAAGGTCGCCTGTAAGGCGTCATCCAATGCAAACATATACGACATAAAGTCGAACGTGTGGTTGAAGCCACCGTCGATGCGAATCTTCTTGCCCTTGTAGCTGAGCTGTGCGTTGTGGCAGGCTGCACAGGTCAAGCCCACCGTCTCGCCTTTCCAGCGGCCTTCGACGACGACGGTCTTGGCCAGGCCGATCGGCAGGCCGTCAGGGTTGGTGTGTGGGTTCGGCGCTTGGGGGATCAGGCCGTAGCGGTCACTGTTCGCGTTCGAGCGGAACAGTTCCTGGCCATTGGCAACCTCCAGATTCAGAAAGATGTCGTACGAAATGACCTGGGCGCCTTGCTGTATCTGGTAGTACGTTTCTCGATCAACTTGTGACCACGCCTGGTTCAGATAGATGACGGAGTCGCCGCCGGGTATCTGCGCTGTGGCCGACCCGGCGAGCAACCATGCAGCCGCGCAGAGGGGGACTGCAGATGCCGTCCGTACGGTGCTGGTCCCGCGTGCGACGGCGAGTGCTGGCATGTCTCCCATCGTGATCTCCTCAATCGCTTGAAACGAACTGGCTGGCCCGAGCCAAGTATCAGAAGTAGAAGGTCAGGCGACCGTAGGCGATGTACCGGTACAGCGGATCGTCCTTGCACAGCGTGTACGCCGCGCCGAGACCCAATTCGGTGGTCTTGTTCAGCCGCTTGATCAGCATCAGATCGATCGGCACGAACCACTTGTGCGTCGCGTCGTTGTAGCTGATGCCATTCTCCGGATAGGTAACGAGCGACCAGTTGTCCGTCAACGCGAATGTGACTATGGGATAGAGATCCAGCTGCCGAACCCTGTTCGCAGCCGTTGCAGAGGGGAAGCTCATGAAGTAGCGGGCGACCGGACCGATGGTGATGCCGTATTCGGGCACGGCGTAGTCCATGCTCAGTGCAGGCGCCCACCGGTACTGGTCCAAGCCGAAGGGGCTGGCCCCACCGGTTGGGAACACCAGGCGCACGCTCGCCCACATCCTGAAGTTCGGCGCCAACTCCGGCGTGGTGAAGATCTCCTCGATGAACCAGTCGCCGACGCCTGCCTTCCATCGGCCCGTCGGGTTGTCGGTACCCGTCTCGTTGGTGTAGGCGAGTGGCAGGTCGACGCGCTGCGTGAATGTCCAGCCTCCGGACAGCGCGAACGGAACATAAAAGCGCGGCTGGTACAGCCATTGCCCGATCTTGTCGGTATTGCGCTGGAAGGACAGCCAGTTGTCGAAACGTACCGCGCCGTGCTGCTGCGCGATCGCAGTGCTGGTTGCGATCTGAGCCAGCACGAGGCAACGACGAGCGGCTTGCACATGCACACCCACTTTGGCCGATCAACGCCAAGCTGCCCGCCAGGAAGAATTGATATGGAGCCAAACCTCGCCGGGTGCCGCGTGGCCCGAACTCCCCGGCATGTCCCAGCCAGCGATGCGCAGCGTCCAGTCTGCCGGATCGGCAACACCGGAAACGGCCGCAGGGCCCGGCAGAACAGGGGCCGGCAATGACGCCGAAAGGCCGGCTGCCACGGGTAGTTTGAGCTGTGCGATGGCCGGGGCTGCGGCCATGCCGCCACAGCCGATGAGGAACGATCTACGTGCGAACATGGGTGTGCTCCAAGGGCGTTGGATCGGCCGCTGCGAAGTGTTGTGCCAGTGGCGAGCCACGAAAGGCCGCGATGCCGCTCCAGCGTTCGCAGGCATCCGCGCTCCAGTTTGCTGCCGTATCCGCCTCGCCGGCAGCCAGCGCAGCGCAACGCGCCTGTTCGTATGCACGCAAGGTGGGACGGTTGGAAAGATTCAGCCGCGCCAGTTCAAGGGCCCGAGCCGGTTCGCTGCCGCTGCTCAGATAGAACTCCACGGCATGGTCGGCGAATGCGCGCGGATGCTTCGCCACAAGCGCCTCGAATCCAGTGCGAGCCAAGGCCAGATGCAGCGCGGCTTCGTCCGCATCGCCCGCGGACGCCGCAATGTCGGCGAGGCGCCACGAGACTTCGGGATCGCCGCTTTGAAGCGCCGGCACCAGCAGCCCCCTGGCATCGTCGGTGCGCCCCTGGTCGAGGTAGATTTCAGCGAGGTGCACGCGCGCCTTCACGTAGCACGGCAGGTAGTCGATCGCGGTCCGGTACCACCGCGCGGCCAGCTCTGCTTGCGGCTGCGCCACGACTTCGCCCCACAGCACGCCAAGCTGAAAGCACAACGACGCAAGGGGAAATGGCGATACGTCGGGGTAGTCACGCAGCGCTTGGCTATAGGTGCGATCCGCTTCGTCGAAGTGGCCCAGATCGGCCAACAGAGCACCCAGCGGGAGCCGTTCATCCCAGCGGTCAGGGCGCGCCGCACGCGCGCGCCGCGTCGCAAGAACCGCGTTCAGCTTTTCGCCGGTGGCCTGGTCGAGTGTCAGCAACAGGCGTTCAGCCGCATCGGCAGGTGCGCCGCATGCCACCGCCTGCACGAGGCTTTCTCTCGCTTGCGCGAAGCGATGGGTTGAGCAGGCGACCTGTGCCGCGATCAGCGCGGCCCGCGCGGATAGCGGCTCTGCCCGTATGAGTTCGTTCGCCAGCGTCTCGAGACGATCGAACGCCGCGAGGTCGCCGATGAACTGCGCAGTCATCTGTTCCTGCTCGACGATCAATTCGGCGACTCCAGGCAGCTCGGGTGTGCGCCAGAATCGGTTCCACGAGCGTTGCCGCGCACTTTCCAGGTTGATGGCCGCAATGTCGCCGGCTGTCGCCGTGATGCGCTCCACTTCGGGTTCGGCTTCCTGCGTCATCGCAATTATCCGAACCGCTTCTTCAGGCTTTCGAGCCCCACCTTCTGCAGCGTGGCCACAATCGTCCTGATGATGATCGTCGGCTGCCCGTCGGACAGGTACTGCACGCGCCAAGTCACTGAACTGCCCTCGCCGTTCGGGGCGACCTCCAGAGTTCCAGTGTAGTTCGACGCCCCCATCCCGCTGACGCCCGAGTAGCGATACTGGCGCCTTGCATGGTCGGCCGCGTCGAGGCGCTCGATGATGCGCTTGCCGTCGATGGACTCGACCGTGCGCAGTTGCCCGGCACCGGCGCCGGTCAGGCGGATCTCGGCAATCAGCGGATGCCACATCGCGCCGAACGGGCCGATCAGCGCCCAGACCTTGTCGGCCGGTGCATTCAGAGCCACCGACTCGGCCACCGTCTGCAACTCCGTGTTCGGCGGCGCAAGGTAGGGGAACGTGTTGAGACCGAGTTTCGTCGCGCGCGTGGCGCCACCCTGCAGCGGCTCCCGGTCGCGATTGACGATCCAGGTCAACAGGATGTCGATGTCGCGCGTGTTGACCGTTCTTCCTCCACCGGATTGGTGGGGACGGCCATTGAGCGTGCTCTTCTCGATCTCGAGATAGCTTGTATCGGTGGTCGGTCTGGCGACATCGATGAGCAGGAAGTCGTCGAGAAACACGTTGGCGCTGGCCGCCAACTGGCCCGCTGACCAGTCCTCCTTGCCATCACGCAGGTCGTACTCATGCAGGCTGTCGACCAGGCGCTTGCGAAATATCGGGGCGAACTCCGGCGCGATAGCGAATGGCGTCTGCTGATTCCACAAGTCACGCAGATCGTCCCCTTTGACGCGTGCGTTGTTCAATCGAACATTCGTCTGCTCGGTGCGGCCCACCCAGTCGAAGCGCGTGACCTGATGTCCGACAAGACTGCCTGCCTTGGGAACCGGGGTCGTCTCGGCGATGACGCCGAAGAGGGAGCCTTGGCCCGGGTTGAGCACGCGTTGCGTATCGAACTCAACCAGGAAGCACAGTACGTTGTCGTGCTCCAAGAGATTCTGGAAAGGCTTCAGTTCCCCCACGAGCCAGGCCAGGAGGAACGGATCGGAACGAAGGCCGGCAAAGACGCGAAATACCCCGTCCGGGGTCGCGGCGCCGCGCTCGTCGTTGACGACGAAGCGCAACGTCTGGCCGCCGGGCAGCGTGCAAGTTCCGTGCTGGACCGGCCTCGCGCCGGCCTTCGACCCCGGCTGCGCTTCGAGCCGATCGAAGCGGAAGTCGAAGCGAATCTCCTGTGCGCCCGCCTGGAACTTCGCCGCATCGCCCAGGCCTGCGACCGTCACGCGCCGCGCCACGATGGCGTGATTGACGGCATCACTGAACACCGCGCTGCTCCCCGCCGAGGGAAACACGTCCGCGGCAAACACCGTGCGGGCCGGATTGTCCGGGCTGATGAATGCAAAGAGGTCCGTGAGATCGATCGATGGATCGCCGATCGAACGCGGTCCATCAATGTGGTCCGACATGTCTGCTCCGTTGTGTTGTTCTCAGCGCGGCGGCTCCGCCCAACGCGGTTTGCCCGACTTGGCGGTGGGCGGCCCGCCGAAGACCGTGACCCGGCCAGGCTCTTCGGGAATCGACTTCAGGTATTCGACCAGCGCCCAGCGCTGCGCTTCGGTCAGCAGCGGGCCGATGACGCCATTGCCGCGCTTGCCGTTCTCGAACGAGTGGCCAGCGTTCGAATTGCCGCGCTGCGTCGTGTCGTGCAGGAACTTGCCGGAGTTGCCGCTGGTGTCCAGGCCCACCTTGACCGGGTCGAACTCGCGCCCGACGTAGAACTTCTTCGTGCGCTCTTTTGCGGGAATCAGCATCTCGTAGAGGTTCGGCACCGAGCCGTTGTGCATGAACGGCGGCGTGGCCCAGACGCCGTCGCGCGGTGCGGCTTTGTAGACTTCCCTGGGCGGCGCCGGCAGTGGAAACTCACGGTAGCCGTGCAAGGCCACGGATTCCGCCTCGCTCAGCTTGAGCTTCGCCAGCGCCCTGTCGAGCAGTTCCTTCTGCAGGATGTAGTAGAGATCGCCGGTCGGGATGATCGGCTCGCCCTTGAATCGTCCGGGCAAATTGGGGCCGAGTTGCGCGGTCTGGGCGTAAGGTCGCAGATCCATGAACTGGCCGGGGTCGGTACCGACCACCTTCTGCGGCACCAGGCCCACCTGGACGAAGCGCTTGCCGTACTTGTTGGGCTCGGTCCAGGTGTAAGGCCAGGCGTTGTGGCAGCCCGCGCAGTTCTTCATGAACAGCGCCTTGCCTGCAGCGGCCTTCTTGCGATCGATCGCGCCGAAAACCTCTTCCGGCCACTTCGGCGGCGCCAGGCGGCTCAGCATGTTTTCGATCGCCTGCAGATTCAGCAGGGCGGCGTTGGAGTCGAACAGCCCTTCGGCGGGTGACTTGGCGTGCAGGTTCATGGGCATGAACACGCCCATGGTTTCGGTCAGGTTGCGGTTGATCGGGTCCTGTTGCGTGCCGCGCCACTGCGTCCACGAACCCTGCGGTGCGTTCCACAGGAACGGCGGCTTGGTCGGCGCCATCGGCGTGGTCCAGTTCTCCGGAATGTTGGGTTCCACCGTGGTCAGGCGGTTGACGATCAGCGCGATCGCATCCATGCGCGACGGCCCCGCGGTGGCCGGGGTGACGATGGTGCGGGTGCGGTAGTTGCGAATCGGAGTGGCCTCCTTTTCGAAGCGCTTGCGCAGTTCGCCCTTGGCCTCGGTGCTGGTGGCGCCGAGGCGTGCGGCCAGGCGGTCGAACCTGGCGTCGTCGGCCAACGTGGCCTGCATGGCCTCGTCGAGCGCGATGACGTAGGCGATCATGTCGAAGGTATTACCGACGCCACCATCGACGCGAATGCGCTTGCCCTTGTAGTGCAGCTGCGCGTTGTGGCAGGCCGCACAGGTCAGGCCGATGTGCTCGCCCTTCCAAGGCCCCTCGGCAATGGCGGTCTTGCTCAGACCGATCGGTAGGCCGTCCGGATTGGTGCGCGGGTTGGCGGGCTGGGTGATCAGGCCATAGCGGTCGCTGTTGGCGTCGGAGCGGAACAGCTCCTGGCTGCCGGCCGCCTCGAGGTTCAGGAAGATGTCGTAGGACATGACGACCGAGCCCTGGGAGATCTGGTAGTACGTCTCCCGGTCGGCCTGCGACCACGCCTGGTCGAGATAGATGACCGACTGCGGGCCCTGTGCCGTGGCTGGCCCGGACACCAGCGTCATGGCACACAGCCCTGCTGCCGAAACCGCCAGAGCGGCGGAGGGCCAACTCCTGATTGCCGAAGGCTTGCGCATCATCATCTCCTGCGACGGAATGGGTGGAACGATGTCAGAAGTCGAACGTGACCCGACCGTAGTCGATGCTGCGATACAGCGGATCGTCATCGACCAGTGCATAGGCGCCGCCGCCGAACTCGACGGTCTTCGTCAGGCGCCTGATCAGCATCAGGTCGATCGGTACGATCCACCTGTGGGGCACATCGTTATAGCTGATGGCGTTCTCCGGATAGAAGGTAAGTGACCCGTTGTCGGCCATCGCGAAGGTGACGATCGGAAACAGGGTCAGCTTGCAGATCTTTGCGGCGTCCGGCGCGGTGGCGTGGAAGCTCATGAAATAGCGCGCAAGCGGATCGAAGGTGATGCCGAATTCGGACAGTGCGTAGCTGGCACTCAGCGCGGGCGCCCACGGGTACTGGTCGGAGCCGAAGGGGCTGGGCCCACCCGTCGGGAAGACGAACCGGACGCTCGCCCAGGGCGAAAATTCTCGGCGAGCGCCGGCGTGGTGATGATCTCCTCGACGAACCAGTCGCCGATGCCGGCCTTCCATCCGCCGCTCGGGTTGTCGGTGCCGCTCTCGTCGGTATAGGACACCGGCAGATCGACGCGCTGAGTGAACCTCCAGCCGCGGGAAAGGCTGACCGGAATGTAGGCTCGGGGCTGCACCAGCCACTGCCCACTGTTGTCGGTGTTGCGCTGGAACGAAAGCCAGTTGTCGACGCGAATCGTCTCGAGCGGCTGCGCCATGGCACCGACACTGGCCGCAAAGCCGAGGCAGACCTGAGCCGCGTCCATCGCCCCCACGCAGGCGCCAGCCGCGGTAAAGCCTGAAGGCGATGCGTGTCAGCCGCATCTCGCAACGGGCGGCGCAGGCGGCGCAGGCGGCGCAGGCAAAGCGCTTCGTCTGCGCCTGCCAGGCAGGCACGCTCATGCCTTCTTGGTTGGCGATGGTCGTCAAAAGTGACTGCGGCATGTGGCATTCGTGCTGATCAGTAAGCGCATTGCAGTGCACTCACTTCGGGAACATCAGCTGCACCTGGAAGCGGATCTGCCAGTTGGCCGCGTCGTCCGGGTGCACCACGTTGTAGTACGCGCTGAGCTGGGTGTTCACCGGCAGCTTGCCGAGATGGAAGATCTTGCCGACGCCGCCGCCCAGCGGCACGGTCCATTGCTGGCTGCTCTCGGCCTTCCAAGCCACCGTGGCGATGGGCGCGCTGGTCAGGTAGAAGCCGTCGGGGAAGTTGTAGTTGACGAAGGGCTGGATCAGGCCGTTGTTGTAGGCGCCGCCGCGCTTGTGGCTGGACAGCGACCAGACGTTGTTGACCAGCACACCGTAGACCCAGGGGCTGCCTTTTTCCATCTTCAGCACCACGCCCGACGCGCCCATGCCCCAGTTGGCGTTGCCCAGGCCGTTGGTGTCGGTGGGCAGCTGGAACACCGGGCCCAGGCCCCAGATCAGCCCGTGCGGCTGGGCCGGCGACAGGAAGGCGGTGAAGGTGGTGTCGCCCAGGCCGTTCTCGCGGTCCTCGCTGGGCGACAGCTTGG
>Ga0315912_10006920_pt1 | contig 10055 bp, 9 predicted proteins | sample VfabasoilMG_FD_204469 | JGI IMG/M metagenome (GOLD analysis project Ga0315912, IMG submission 204469) | Garden soil microbial communities collected in Santa Monica, California, United States - V. faba soil | ecosystem: Environmental > Terrestrial > Soil > Garden | place: USA: California... | reverse complement strand
CGTCGAGCGCGCGCTCGAGGATGGGCGTGAAGTTCACCATCTGGCGCCGGTACGGCCCGCTGCCGTCCGGCGTGCTGGTCGACTCGGCGTTGGCGATGTTCTTCGAGATCACGTCGATGCGCGTGCGTTCGGCCGAGAGGGCCGAGGAGGAGACGCGCATGCCGGAGAAGAGGTCGTTGATTCCACTCATGGTCGTGTGCTCCCGGTTCAGCGAGACTGCGTGATGGCGGCCTGCACCATCTCCATCCGGTTCTGGAAGATCGCGGCGTAGAGCTCGAACATCAGCCGGTTCTCGCGCGCCCGGGTGGTTTCCAGTTCGAGGTTCACGTTGTTGCCGTCGACATTGGCCGGCGTCGTGATGTCGATCGTGATCTCCGGCTTGACGGAGAGCAGGTCGGACTCGCGCCGCTCGATCTTCTGGTGCAGCAGCTCCTCGAACTGCACGTCGCGGCGCTTGTAGCCGGGAACGCTCTGGTTCGCGATGTTGCTCGAGATCCAGCGGTCACGCAGGGCCGTGGCCGACATGAGCTTGACGAGCAGCTGCGTACGATCGCTGCCGATGTCCATGGCGCCTCAGGCGACGAGCCCGGTCGAACGCCAGAGCTTCATCTTGTTGGAGAGCGTGCGCGCGGTGACGCCCAGCCGGCGCGCGGCCTCGGTCTTGTTGTTCTTGGTCGAAACCAAGGTGGCCAGGATCGCGACGCGCTCGATCTCCTCGATCGTGCGGTTCGCCAGCGCCGGACCGAGGTCCTGCGTCGGCACGCCCGCGGCGGCGCTGTAGGCCGCGCTGCCGCCCTGGGCCTGCGCCCCGGAGGCACCCGCGCCGCTCATCGGGCCGAAGCACAGGTCGGCCACGTCGATCGTGGACTGGCGCAGCATCACGACCGCGCGCTGCACGACGTTCTCGAGCTCGCGCACGTTGCCGGGCCAGGTCCAGGTGCGCAGCGACTCGAGCGCCGCGGGGGTGAAGGTCGGCAGGTCGAGGCCGGCCTGGCGCGCGAAGTACTCGGCGAAGTGCTGCGTCAGCGGCACGATGTCGTCGGGGCGTTCGCGCAGCGGACGGACGTGCACCGGCAGGACGTGCAGCCGGTAGTAGAGGTCCTCGCGGAAGCGACCGGCCTTCATCTCGGCCTGCAGGTCACGGTTCGTCGTCGCCAGGACGCGCACGTCGACCTTGAGGGTCGCGCTGCCGCCCACGCGCTCGAACTCCTCTTCCTCGAGCACGCGCAGGAGCTTGGCCTGCAGCGCCGGCGTGATCTCGCCGATCTCGTCCAGCAGCAGCGTGCCGCCGTCGGCCAGCTCGAAGCGGCCCTCGCGCATCTTGTGCGCGCCCGTGAAGGCCCCGCGGTCGTGGCCGAAGAGCTCGCTCTCGAGCAGCTGCTCGGACAGCGCCGCGCAGTTGACGCGGATGAACGGGCCGGCCGAGCGCGGGCTGTTCTGCTGGATGTACTGCGCGATCTTCTCCTTGCCCGTGCCGCTCTCGCCGGTGATCAGCACCGTGCCCTTGGAGCGTGCGACGCGCGAGGCGTTGCGCAGCGTCTCGAGCATCGGCTGGCTCTTGGCCACGATGCTGGGCGGAGTGGCCGAGGAGATCTCGCTGCGCAGGTACTGGTTCTCGCGCAACAGGCGCGTCGTGCGCTCGATCCTGTCGATCACGGCCTCGATCGCGTCCGGCGTGCAGGGCTTGAGCAGGAAGTCCTCCGCTCCGCCACGCATGGCCTGCACGGCCGCCTCGATCGTGCCCTGGGCGGTGATCATCACCGCCGGCAGATCGGGGTAGGTCGCCTTGAGCGACTTGACCAGGTCCATGCCGTCGATGCCCGGCATGCGCAGGTCCGTCAGGACCAGGTCGGGCAGTTCCGACTTCGCCTGTTCGAGCGCGTCGCTGCCGCTCTTGGCCGCGATCGGCTGGTAGCCGAGCTGCAGGATGGCTTCCACGAGGAACTCGCGGCTGAGGGTGTCGTCGTCCACGACCATGATGCGTTGAATGGACATCGTTCGATTCACTTCGATTCGTTGGTGGAATAGGGGAGAGCCAGAAGCATGTGCGCGCCGCCACCGTGGCGGAGCGGCGCAGGAACGGGTGAGATCTCGAAACGGCCGCCGTGCAGATCGGCGATCGTGTGCACGAGCGCGAGGCCGAGGCCCGTGCCTTCGGCGCGCGTCGTGAAGAACGGATCGGCGACACGCGAGCGCAGCTCGGGCGCGATGCCCGGCCCGCCGTCGTAGACGTCGAACCACACCTCGCCGCGCTGCAGGCGGCAGGTGACGTGCACGGAGCCGCCCTGCGGCTGGGCCTCGAGCGCGTTGGCCACGAGGTTGCGCAGCGCCTGGCGCAGCTTGATGCGGTCGCCCAGGAACGCGGGGCAGGCGCTTGCGCTGCTGATCCGCCAGCGCTCGGGATCGCACTCGCGGGGCAGCGAGCGGCGCGCGAGCGTGATCGCGCTGCTGATCAGCTCGCTGGGATCGAGCGGCTCGCGGCGCAGCTGTTCCGGCGCGCCGAAGCTGAGCAGGCCGGCGATGATCGCGTCGGCCTCGTCGACGCCCTCGCAGATCAGCGCGGACCAGCGCGCGCGCTGGGAGTCCTCCTTGGTGTCGCGGCGCAGGAGCTCGGCGAAGCCGCGCACCGCGTTCATCGGGTTGCGGATCTCGTGCGCGATGCCCGAGGCCAGCGTGCCCAGCGAGGCCATCTTGTCGAGCGAGTGCAGGCGCTCGGTCAGGCGCGCCAGCTCGGTGCGGTCGTCGAGGATCTCGACCGATCCGGCGCTGCCGCCGCCGGGGGCGTGGATGGGGGAGCGGCGCTGCTCGACCAGACGCGGCGTGCCGTCGGGCTGGAGGAACTCGCGCGCGCGGGAGCTCTCGCAGCCCTCGGCGACGAGCTCGGCCTCGCTGCTGCCGAGGATCGCGCAGGCCGTGGGGTTGGCGCGCAGGATCCTGCCCGCCGCGTCGCGCACGACGACGCCCGTCGGGAGCGCGCGCAGCACGGCCTCGAGCTGCTCGTTGGTCGCGAAGAGCTCGCGTTCGATGCGCTCGGCGCGCGCGGCGAGCGTCGCGTAGGAGGCGAGCAGGTTCTCGGAGATGCTCGAGAGCGCCTGCAGCGCGCCCGCGAGCTCCGGCGTCTCGGCGACGACCTGCTCGCTCACGACTTCTCCTTCTTCCCCGTGGCGGGGGCGAGCTTCTTCTCGAAGTCGAGCTTCCACTGCAGGAACTCGCAGTCGTGCGTGGCGCGCTTGTGGAGCGTGGAATCCTTGGCTGCGTTCTCCAGCACGCGGCGATAGCACTCCAGCGCCTCGCTCGTGCGCCCGACCCGCTCGAGCGCGCGCGCGCGCCACCAGGCGGCTTCCGGTTCGTTCTCGAGGCGCTTGAGCTGCGCCGCGCATTCCTCGAAGCGCCCGGCGCGGTAGAGCGCCTGCGCCTGGCGCAGCGGATCGGCCGCCTGCTCGCCGGCGTCGACGGGCGCGGCGCTCGGCGCGGCCGGTGCCGGCTTCGCTGCCGCCGTCTGCGTGCTGCGCGAGCGGGGGAGCCCGAGGCCGAGCAGCTCCGAGCGCGCGGCCTCCGACAGGCCGGTCGAGACGATCACGTGCGGCATCGACTCCTCGTTCGCGGGCGACGGAGCGCTGAGCGTGCTCTCGACCTCGCGTGCCTGCGTGCTCGGGCCCTGCATGCGATCGTTCATCGCCTGCAGGCGATTGACCTCGTCGCGCAGCGTCACCAGACGGTTGTCGCGCACGCGTGCTTCGCCGTTCGCGGGCTCGGTGGCCTGCTTGGCGAGCTCGATCGCGGCCGGATGGCGCGCCTCGATGCCGCGCCGGATGCCCGCGAGCACTTCGAGCGCGCGCATGGTCTCGGCCAGCGAGCGCTCGAGGCCGCGCGTCGCATCCTGCGAGCGCAGTCCGGGGACGAGCAGCGCCGTCCCGAGCACGGCCATCAACGCGGTCTGCCACTTCAACATCAGAGTTGTCCCCCGTAGGCGCGGATGGCGTCCTCGAAGCGTCCGACGGACTCGTACAGCTCGCCGGCGGCCGAGCAGATGCGCTTCTTGGCCTCGGGCTCGGCGAAGGCGTCGAGGTTGCGGCGCAGCTCGGCCACGCCGACATCGACGCCCTTCTCGCCCGCCAGTGCGCGCGCGTAGAGCGTCACGAGTTCGAGCCGGCTGTCGGCCGGGCGTTCCTCGCGCCGCCGATAGAGCGGCTCGAGCAGCGCCAGCGCCCGGGCGTCCTTCTTCTGGTCGACCAGCGCGCGCGCCTCGGCCAGCAGATCGCCGCCCAGCGCGCTGTCGTCGCCGCCGGAGAGGCCGAGTTCCTTGCGCGCCGACTCCGCGAGCGACTCGATCGCGGTCTCGGCGCGCGTGCCCTGCGCGAGGTGCAGCACGCACAGGACGCCCAGCGCGTCACCCGCCTCGTGCGCCTGCTCGGCCGCGTGGATCCAGGCGCGCAGCTGTTCCTGCCCCGTGCTCTTCTGCGCGAAGGCCAGCCAGGCGCGCGCCGACTCGCTGTTGCGCCCGAAGTGCGCCAGCACCTGCGCGCGCAGCTCCATCGCGTCGGCGTCCCACTCCTCGTTGCGCCCGAGCTCGTCGGCGCTCGAGAGCGCCTTGGCCGCCTCGGCTTCCTTCTTCGCGGCCAGGAGCGCGCGCGCGCGCACGTACAGGCGCGCCTGGCGCTGGCTCGTGAGCGTGGTGGGGAAGATCCGATCGAGCGTCTCGAGCACGAACAGCGCCTGGCGTCCGTCGCCGGTCTCCGCCATGCAGTGCGCGATCTCCAGGCGCGCGCGCGCCTGGTAGGGGTGGGCCTGCGGCAGGTTGGCCAGCGCGCTGAACTGCTCCTTCGCGGAGTCCCAGTCGCCGAGGCGCTCCAGGAGCAAGGCCGAGCGCAGCAACGCGTCGGCTGCCTCCGGCGCCTGCGAGTAGCGCGTGGACACGGCGCGGTAGTGGCTCTCGGCCGCGCGCAGGTCGCCGCGCTTCTCGCGGATCTCGCCCAGCACCATCTCGCCCTCCGCGGCCAACGCGTGCTCGGGGTGCGCGCGGATGGCGCGCAGGTAGGCCGCGAAACACTGGTCCTCGAAGGCCTCGAGCGCATCGCCGCGGCCGAGGTCGGGCTCGAGCTCGATGCGCGAGATGTTGACGTGCGCGCGCAAGCCGGCGCAGGCCGCGATCGTCTGGACGACGTAGCGCAGCGGGCGCTCGTCGAGCCAGGCCGGGATCGCTTCCGCGGGAGCTGCGGAGTCCAGGCCCACGAGCTCGCGCTCGGACTTGCGCGCGATCTCGGCCAGGATCGCGGCCGGACTCGCGCCGCGCGTGTGGACCGTGCACACGACTTCGCCGTCGAGCGTCTTGAGTTGCACGTCGATCCCGGCCGGCTGCGGCGGCACGCAGAGCGACGCGAGGAGGAGCGCGACGCGGATCACGGCAACTTCTCCCGGGCCGCCTCGGCCTGCTTGCGGTACGTGGCCGCGACCAGGAACGCGGCCTGCGCCTCGATGTCGGCGCGGGATTCGACTTCGATGCGGTCGGCGGCCGCCAAGAGGCGCGAGAGGCGGCGGCGTGCGGCCGCGTACTCGCCGGCCTGGATCTCCTCGCGCGCCATCTGCAGCGTGGTGAGCTCGAAAGCCTCGAGCGGCGTCTGAGCGCCGGCGTCGCCCGCCTTCGTACCTTGCTGCGGGACCGGAGCGGGCTGGCTCTGCGCTTGCGACTGCAGGCGCAGGCTCTCGGCGAAGCGCCGGTTCATGGCCTGGACGCCGTCCTCGACGGACTCCGACGTGCGCGCCAGGAAGAAGAGACCGACCACGTTCGTGAGCAGCAGCACCGCGATGCCGACGAGCGTGAGCGCGGACGGCCCTTGCAGCCGCTTCTCGCGCTTGTGCGGCAGCCTGTCGGAGACGAGCACCTGCTCGATGTCCTCGACCAGCTGCGCCGCCTTGGCGACGTCCTTCTTCTCCTGCGGCCGGGCTTCGGGGGTTGCCGCCTTCGCGGGGGCGGGGGCGGGCTTCGCGGCGGAAGGTGCGGGAGCGGCCGGCTTTGCGGCGGCCGGCGCGGCGGGCTTCTTGGCCGGCTCGTCCTCGAGCTTCATCTCGATGACGGGGAAATCGAACAGGTCCTCGTCCTCGGAACCGCTCGCCTTGCCCGCCGACGCGGCCACGGGCGCGACCACGGGCGCGACGACCGGTGCGGCCATGGGCGCGGGGAGCGCCTTCATGGTCTGTGCCCGCGCGTCGTCTTCCGTGTCGAAATCGTCGAGCGCCATGCGTCAGCTCCACAAGGCCTGTTCGATGCTGCTGCGGGGATCCGGTCCGGCGAGCAGCCGGCCGACCACGACCGCCAGGGCGGGGGAGAGTTGAAAGCTGTCTTGCGGCTTGTCCTCGCGCAGCGTCAGCAGGATGCGCCGCGAGAGTTCCGGTCCGAGGAAGTCGAGCTCGGAGAGATCGATGCCGTTCTCGTCCTCGAATGCGACGCGACTGGCGCGGAAGACGAGCAGCACGCGCGTCCCGCCTTCGGGGCGGCTCTCGATCTCGAGCTCCTCGGCCAGCGCACGCGCGCGCGCCAGACCGTGGCGCAGCGTGTCGTGCAGATCGGCGGCGTCGAGCGCGGCGGCGTCGAAGCCGATGCCTTCGTCGCTGACGCGCACGTGGAAGTCGCGGCCATCGAGGCGCCCCTCGACGCGGATGCGGCCGGCAGCGCGGTGGTAGCCGTGGCGGCGTGCGTTGTCGATCACCTCGCTCGCCGCGCTGCCGATGCGCGCGCGCGCCGCAGGCCCGACGCCGCAGGCCATGGCGTAGGCCGTGAGCTCGCGCGCAGCCAGCTCGACCGAGGCCGGGACGGAGGCGTAGCTGCGCTCGAACGCCATCGGCGCCGGCGCACTCGGGGTCGGCCGCGCATCGGTCTCGACGGCCCGCACCAGCTCGGCCAGCCGGAAGGGCTTGGCCAGGAGCTCGCTCGCGCCGAGTTCGAGCGCCCGGCGGGTCACCTCGAAGCTCGGTCGCGCGCCGACGAAGACGGTGCGCGGCGGCGAGCCGCGGCGGCGCAGTTCCTGCAGCAGCTCGAGGCCCGATGCGCCCGGCAGATCCAGGTCGCTCACGAGCACGTCGAGCTGCGCGCAAGCGAGCGCGTCCTCCGCGCTGGCGACGAGCCGGACCTCGTGTCCGCGGCGGCGCAAGAGGCCCGCCATGGCCTGGCCTGCGGTGTGCTGCCCCTCGACGATCAGGATGCGCAAGCGCGTGCTCATTCCTGGGCACCCTCCCGCGTCGTGGCCGGGAAGCGCAGCTCGATGCGCGCACACCCGCCCGCATCGCGCGCTTCCTCGTAGTGCGCACCCAGTCGGCGCGCCTCGTGGCTCAGCAGTCGGCGCTGGAGCGCCAGGAGCTCGGGCTCCTCGGCCTGCGCCGTCCAGACCAGGCTGAAGCTCGGAGCGCCGCGCTTGAGGCGCGCGTGCAGCAGCAGATTCCCATCGCCCTGGTGGGCGAGTTCCTGGCCGAGCAGCGCCAGGGCGCGCACGAGCAGCGGACCGTCGACACTGAAGCGCGCGCCGGAATCCTCGAGCGCGAGCAGGAACTGCGGCGCCCCGCTGCTGGCCAGCGCGCTGCGGACCGAGCGCGCGATCTCCTGCAGCGAGCAGGCCATCTCCTGCAGCGGCTGGCTGTCGGTGCAGTCCGCGAGCGCCTCGACCTGGCGCGCGATCGGAATGGTCTGCACGACGGCGCGGCGCACGCGCTCCTGGCGCGGGTCGCCCTCGTCGAACTCGCGCGCGATGCCCTCGAGCGCGGCGCGCAGCGAGGCGAGCGCGCTGCGGAGCTCGCGCGCGACGGCCGGGACGAGCTCGTCGCTGGCGCGCGGGCGCTGGGGGCGGGGAGTGGGCTGGGTGCGCGGCATGGATTCGTGCAGTCGCTTCCCGCGATGGAAAGCGCTTCCAGCCGCTTGTCGTCAGGCACCCCCGGAAGGCTTGATACCCCGGCCCGACTTTCCGGCACTTTTTTCCCCGCCGCGGCGGGATGAGTCCCGAACCGGGCTCTTTTTCCGGCGCGACGCTGCCCTAGGCGTCGATCCCGTAGGCCTTGAGCTTGTTGTAGAGCGTCGCGCGGTTCACCCCCAGCACGCGCGCCGCCTCGCTGCGGTTGCCGCTCGACTCGGCCAGCACCTGCTCGATCAGGGCGCGCTCCATGCCGCGCAAGCTGCGCTCGACCTGCGGCGCGGGCGCGCGCCGGACCGGGGACATGCTCTCGGGGAAGAGGTGCTCGGGGAGGATTTCGGCGCCTTCGGAGAGCAGCACGGCGCGCTCGAGCGCGTTGCGCAGCTCGCGCACGTTGCCGGGCCAGGTCCAGGAGAGCAGCTTGCGGCGCGTCTCCTCGGCGAACGCGACCGGCCCGCGCGCGAACTCGGTGCGGAACTGCGTCAGGAAGTGAGCGGCCAGGATGGGGATGTCCTCGGGGCGCTCGCGCAGCGCGGGCACGCGGATCGACATCACGTTGAGGCGGTAGAAGAGGTCCTCGCGGAAGCGGCCCTCGGCGACCATGGCCGAGAGGTCGCGGTTGGTCGAGGCCAGGATGCGCACGTCCATGCGCCGGTCGGTCTGCGCGCCCACGCGGCGGTAGCTGCGCTCCTGGAGCATGCGCAGGAGCTTCGCCTGCAGCTCGAGCGGCAGCTCGCCGATCTCGTCCAGGAAGAGCGATCCGCCCTCGGCCGCTGCGAGCAGTCCCTCGCGACCCTTGGGCTGCGCGCCGGTGAAGGCGCCGCCCTCGTAGCCGAAGAGCTCGGCCTCGAGCATGCCCTCGGCCAGCGCGGCGCAGTTGAGCGCGACGAAGGGCTTCTCGGCGCGCGAGGAGTGCTCGTGCACGGCGCGCGCCACGAGCTCCTTGCCCACGCCCGACTCGCCCGTGATCAGCACGGTCGTGCGCGGCGTCGCGGCCACGCGCTCGACGGCCTCGAGCACGAGGCGCAGCGCGCGCGATTCGCCCAGGATCGGGCCCGAGCGCAGGCGCGCGAGCTCGCCGCGCAAGCGATCGCGCTCGAGCAGCACGCCGCGGTTCGTCAGCACGCGCTCCAGCGCCTGCTCGAGCGTCTCGAGACGGATCGGCTTCTCGAGGAAGTCGCTCGCGCCGGCGCGCATCGCCGCGACGGCCGTGGGCACGTCGGCCAGGCCGGTCAACATCACCACGCAGGGCGCGGAGGCGAGCGCGAGGAAGTCGGGCAGCGCCGCGAGGCCGTCGCGACCCGGCATGTACAGGTCGAGCAGCACGATCTCCGGGGAATGCTCGCGCGCCGCCACGAGGCCGGCGGCCGCGCCGGGCGCCTCCCAGGTCTCGTGCCCGAGGGCGCGGCACAACGCCGCGATCGCCGCGCGCGCGCCCTCGTCGTCGTCGACCAGCAGGAGACAGGCCATGCAGCGCGGCATTCCAACGGAGGGCGCGCGCGGAAGGAAGCGAGAAACGCACCCGGAAGCTCTTTCCGGGTCCGGCGCGGGATCGGCGCTGCGGGGCCTTGCGTGGCCTGTGGCCCGAGGAAAACGGGCCTGCCGGCTCATGCGATCCCGGGGTCCTCCGAGAACACCTCCGGTTCGGGCTTCACCGGCGCCCGCGCCACTTCAGCGAACCAACTAGAGACCGGGAACACAGGAGAAAACATGGGTCTTCGAGTCAACACCAACATCGCGTCCTTGACAGCGCAGCGTAACCTCGGATCGGTTACGGCTCGTCTGCAAGGCAACTACGCCAGGCTCTCGTCGGGCCTGCGCATCGCCACGGCTGCGGACGACGCCGCCGGTTTGGGCATCAGCGAGCGCATGCGTTCGCAGATCCGCTCCTTCCGCGTCGCGGGCCGCAACGCCCAGGACGGCATCTCGATGGTTCAGACCGCCGAAGGCGCTCTGAGCGAAGCGAGCAACATCCTGACGCGCATGCGCGAACTGGCCATCCAGTCCGCGAACGGCACGCTCTCGACGACGGACCGCAACACGATCGCGACCGAAACCACCGCGCTGGTGGCGGAACTCGACCGTATCGCCGGCTCGGCGACCTTCAACGGCGTCAACCTGCTCGACGGCTCGTCCACGACGGCGTCGATCCAGGTC
>Ga0315912_10006919_pt1 | contig 10057 bp, 7 predicted proteins | sample VfabasoilMG_FD_204469 | JGI IMG/M metagenome (GOLD analysis project Ga0315912, IMG submission 204469) | Garden soil microbial communities collected in Santa Monica, California, United States - V. faba soil | ecosystem: Environmental > Terrestrial > Soil > Garden | place: USA: California... | reverse complement strand
AACTGGAACCAGCACGCCTACCACGTGACCAACGTGCACGAGAGCGGCGCCATCCCGCAGCACGAGCCCGAGAGCTGGAAGCCGCTCAACGGGCGGCTCTACAACACGTACCGCTCGCAGCCGCGCAATTACGGCGTGGCGCCCGACCTCGCGCTCACCGCGATTCAGATCTCGTCGCCCGACGCGAAGTGCGGCGAGCTCTCCGACACGATCCAGATCACCGTCGTGGTGAAGAACCAGGGAGATCTTCGCGTCGGCCCGGGCGTGGAAGTGGCGTTCTACGGCACCTGGGATGGTGACGAGGAAACGCTGAATGACGCGAGCGACGACCACGACCCGATCGTGATCACGCTGGACAAGAGCATCGAGCCTGGAGCATCCCTGCTCGTGACGGTCGAGTACGAGGCAGGCAACAACGAGGACCCGCACGACAGCCTGCCCGACAGCGTCCGCGTCACGATCGACGGTGGGGACGACGCCTCCGACGGCAAGGAGCGCGAGTGCGACGAGGACAACAACGAGGTCGACGGCGACGTGGAATCAGGTGACGCCCTCGCCGATCTGGCGGCCACGGTCGAATCTGCCGAGTGCGCCGGCGATGTCGAGGTGACGGTCACGAACAACGGGACCGAAGACGCCGAGGACGTGGTCGTCCGAATCTATGCGGGCGATCCGAGCGCCGGCGGCCAGTTGCTCGCCGAGGAGATCGTGGACGCGGTCGCCGCCGGCGACACCGAGTCGGTGAGCTTCGACATCGGCAAGCAGGACCGAAATGTGACGATCTGGGTCGTGGCCGATCCCGAGGACACGATCACCGAGTGCAACGACGCCAACAACGTCGACGAAGGCCCCGCGCTGATGTGCAGTCGCGAGCCGCACTGACCGCGCTCACGGCCGACTCCTGGCGACCGCGCGTCGGTGAGCGGCCTGGGTTCTAGTCACAGCGGATCACGCTCCCAGGCGAGCCGTGGTGGTCTCTGCCGCGCACCATCACCTGAGCTATGCTGTCGATTCTAGGAGCTTCAAAGAAAATGCGCTCAGGCTGGCATTGGGGGTGGGCCACGGTCTCGGTCACCGCGCTCGCGATCGCGTGCGGTTCGGGCAGCTCTGACGGCACGCCCCGGGGCAGTGCGACGGGCGGTGGGCCTTCGATGGGCGGCGCCTCGGGCTCGGGGGGTCAGGCGGCGATGGGCGGCACGATGCTGGCCCAGGGCGGGAGCTCGGTGGGGGGAACGGCGACGATGGGCGGCTCGGCGGGGCAAGGCAGCGGCGGGGAGGCCGGGGCGGATGGTCAGGACGGAGGGAAGGAGTGCGCCAAGGACACGCAGGCCGCCAAGCTCACCCCGGCGAACCTCCTGTTCCTGATCGACAAGAGCGGGAGCATGAACTGCAACCCGCCCGAGGGTGATGCGGCCCTGAACGAGCAGTGCGCCAAGTTCCCCGTTCAGGAGGACATGTCGAAGCCGAGCAAGTGGGAGGTCGCGAGCGACGCCCTCGCGACGGCTCTCGATACTCTGGCGGGGCAGTCGAACATCCGCGCGGGCCTGACGCTCTTTCCCATCGCCGATCAATGCGACGTGAGCGCGGACCCTGCCGTCGAGATCGGCAAGCTCGACGCGGCCCAGCGAACGGCCATCGCCCACGCCCTCGAGGTCGTCAAGCCATCCGGCGAGACTCCCATCGCCGGTGCGACGATCCTGAGCTACCAGCATCTGTCCGAGGTCATCCGTGCGCACGACCTCGTCGGCAACACGTTCGTGGTGCTGCTGACCGACGGAGCCGAAACCTGCAAGGGATCCGAGCTCTCGAAGCTGGTCGAGACGGACGTCCCGAACGCCCGCCTCTTCGACATCCGCACCTTCGTGATCGGCGCGCCGGGCAGCGAGGCGGCGCGTGGGCTCCTGTCACAGATCGCCTGGGAAGGCGGTACCGCGTCGAGCCCCGATTGCGACCACAGCGGCGACCACGCCGACGAGGGCGACTGCCACTTCGACATGACGACGAGCGAGAACTTCGCGAAGGATCTCGACGCCGCGCTGCAAGCCATCAGCCGCACGAAGGTGCTCGCCTGCGAGTTCGACGTGCCGCAGAACCCCGACGGCGGCGGCGTCGACCGCCACAAGGTCAACGTCACGTTCAAGCCGGGTGGCGGCAAGGTCGATACGATCCGCCAGGACGACACGGCCGCGAGCTGCGACGACGCCAACGGCTGGCGGTACAGCGACGACCTCACGAAAATCCTCCTCTGTGGCGACGTTTGCGATCGCGTTCAAGCGGATCCGGGGGGCGAGGTGAGCATCGTGCTCGGCTGCCCGACGGAAAGGATCGTCCGATGAGGGGCCTGCGCGTGCGTCGGGTTCTGGTTCGAGAGCTGCCGCTCGTCGCTGCGCTGTCGGGCGTCGTGTACGCCTGCTCCGGCACGGCCGACGTCGCCACACGTCGCAACGGGGTCGGCTCGGGAGGCAGCTCCGCCGACGGCAGTGGCGGCACCGCGAATTCGAGCGGCACGGGCACGGGCGGCAGCGGCAACGCCATCAACCTCGGTGGCAAGGGCGGCAAGGCCGGTAGTGCGTCGGGCGGTACCTCGTCGGGCGGCTCGAGCGCGCAGGGCGGCTCGGGAAACGACGAGCAGGGCGGCTTCGGCGACGCTCCGAGCTTCGGCGGCTTCCCCGACGTGACGTTCGACTACGAGCCCGAAACGGGAGGGCAGGGCGGTGCGTGCGCGACCGAAACGGGCCAGGCAACGCTCGTGAAGCGGCCGATGGACGTGATCATCAGTATCGACAACTCGCTCAGCATGCAGGGCGAAATTCAGGCGGTGCAGGCGCGCATCAACACCGACTTCGCGAACATCATCGCGGCGAGCGGCATCGACTATCACGTGATCTTGGTGTCGCGGTACGGCAACGTCTTCAAGCTCTACGACGACTCGAGCATGGCGAACAACGGTGCCGCGGACTCGGCCTACTCGGTTTGCATCGGCCAGCCGCTGAGCTCGCTCACGTGTCCGACGAGCGCGAGTGGAACCGTGAGCCCGGTCGCGAACAACCCACCGCGCTTCTTCCATCACAGCACGGACATCAGCAGCCACAACACGTGGTGCGCGTTGCTCGACTCTTACGAAACCGCCGATCCGATTTCGACGCATGGTCGCGCTGGGTGGGTCCCCGTGGCGCCGAACGGCTGGAAGGACTTCGTCCGTCCCGACGCCTACAAGGTCTTCATCGCCATCACCGACGACAGCCCCAGCAGCGGGGAATGTCCGGGGCTCAGCAATGACCTTGCCGGTGCGACAGCCTTCGACACCGCGCTCCGGACCCTCGATCCCGCGCAATTCGAAACTGCCGCAGGGGAGCGGAACTACACCTGGTACAGCATCGTCGGCATGTATGCGGACAAAGGCGTCAACAACGCCGTTCTCACGCCGGCGTCGCCGGTGGAAACCCGCTGCTGCAAGGCCGATGGTACCGCACAGGGAATGTGTCAGGGCACGACGGGCCAGGCCCTCATGAACAGCTCCAATCCTGGCCAGGGCTTTCAGGAGCTCAGCATCATGACGGGCGGGCTCCGCTACCCGTCGTGCTACAACGACAACTTCGACGACATCTTCAACGCCATTGCCGAGGGTGTGATCGAGGGCGCGAAGGCTTCCTGCGTGTACGACGTGCCCGAATCCGACAGCGGTATCGTGGACGTGAACCAGACCAAGGTCTCGTACGAGCCGGGCAGCGGTGGCGACGTGCCCTTGCCGCATCGCGCGTCCGAGACGGCCTGCGGCACGGACGCCGGGTTCTACTACAGCGACGGCGAACAGAAGATCAACCTGTGCCCCGCGACGTGCACGGTCGTCCAGGCTGATCCCCTGGCCAAGGTCGCCCTCGACTTCGGCTGCCTCGGTTCGTAACGCAGGCTAGCCATCACCGCCCGAGCGCACTCGCTCGCGGTGCCCTCGGAACGTGAACACGACGTAGCCGGCGGCGAGCGCGGCGGCGATCGGCCACCAGATGATCGCGACGGAGAGCCCGTAGGGAGCGCTGAGGGCCGAGTCCGCCGTGATGGAGGCCGCAGGCGCGAGCGTCGACCTGAGCAACGTGGGGTAGAGACCCACGGCCGTGGCGCCGAGCAGACCGGCGAGCAGGAGCGCGCCACCGACGAAGACCACGTGATCGGCCTCGCGCCGATGCGCTCGCGCGCTCGTGACGGCTCCCGCCACCGCGACGGCCACGAACGGCCAGGCGAGGGGTCGCGCCGCGAGCGTCGCAAACAGCTCGGGCCGGATCGCCGCCGTTTCGGCGCTGACCACCGCGAACAACACGGCGCCCACCACCCACAGCCGCCGCTCGGCTTTGCGGGCGCGCGCCCGGAGCTCCCCGTCCGTGCGGAACGCGAGGAACGCGGCCCCGTGCGCGAGGAGCGCGACGAACGCGAACAGGCCGACGCTCACCGTGTAGTAGTCGAGCAAACCGACCTGACCGCTCGGCAGGAAGTTCGTGAAGAAGGCGAGGGTGAGCGGCCTCCCGGGGTCGAGCGGGACGCCGCGCACCACGTTGCCGAGCGCGACGCCGAAGAGCAGCGCGAGGAGCCCGCTGCTGAGCCCGAAGACCACGTCCCAGAACGACCGCCAGAGTGGGCTCTCGACGTGGCTCCTCACCTCGATCGCGATGCCGCGCAGGGCGAGGCACCAGAGAACGAGGAAGAACGCCAGGTAGAACGCCGGGAACGCGGTGGCGAGCAGGCTCGGAAACGCGAGGAACAGGATGCCTCCGCTCGCGATGAGCCAGACCTCGTTGCCGTCCCAGAACGGTCCGATCGCGGCGATGGCCGCCCGGCGTTCGGCGTCGGTCCGCGCGAGGACCAGCGACAGCGCGCCGACGCCGAAATCGAAGCCGTCGAGCACGACGAACGTCGTGAGCGTCAGCGAGAGCGCCGCGAACCAGAGCTCAGCCATGCTCACCCCTCGCCGAGGACCCGTGAGGGGGAGCCGGCACGCCGTAGGCCTCCGGGGCGGGAGCGCCGGGGCCGTGCGACACCTCGCGCCCCATGAGGAACAGGTAGAGGACGCCGAGCACGAAGTAGAGCCCCGTGAAGCCGATCAGCGTGAAGAGCACGTTGCCGGAGCTGACGCTCTCGCTCGTCCCCTGGGCCGTTCGAAACAGCCCGAACACGAGCCACGGCTGGCGCCCGAGCTCCGCGGTCATCCAGCCCGCCGTCGTGGCGATGTAAGGAAAGGGAAACGCCAGCATCAGGCACCAGAGCAGCGGCCGGCTCGCGAGCAGCGTCCCCCGGTAGAGGGCAAAATTCACGATGCCGAGCAGCGCGATGAACAGCGTGCCGAGCCCCGCCATCACGTGGAAGGAGTAGTAGAGGAGCTCGATGTTGGTCGGCCACTGCTCGGGCGGAAATGCCTCCAGGCCGAGCACGCTGCGCTGGGGCGTTCCGTACGCGAGAATGCTGAGCACGGCCGGCGCGTGGATGGCGTTGTCGATGCGCCGCTCGCGGACGTTCGGCTGGCCGATGAACGTGAGGGGCGCGTGGGAGCCGCTTTCGAAGCGCCCCTCCATGGCGGCGAGCGTGACCGGCTGGTGCTCGGCCACGAGCTTCGCCTGGCGATCGCCGGTCGGGAAGGCGACGAGGATCGCGGCCACGAGCCCCACGCGTGCCCCCGACCTGAGGAAGCGTTCCGCGGCGCTTCGATGCAGGCCCTGCAGGGCATACAGCGCTCCGACCGCGGCCACGACGAACGACCCCGTGACGACCGCCGCGAGCATCGTGTGCGCATACTCGACGAGCGCCCAGGGGTTCAAAAGGAACGCGGCGACGTCGGCAAGCACCAGGCGACCCTTGGCGTCGAAAGCGTGGCCGACGGGGTGCTGCATGAAGGCGTTCGTCGTGACGATGAAGTAGCCGGACAGCCAGCTCCCCACGAAGACGCCGACCGTCACCCAGAAGTGCCGGCGCGGGCCGAGACGCTTCTCGCCCCAGACGAGCCCCGCGACGAGCGCGCTCTCGAGGAAGAACGCGAACATGCCCTCGAGGGCCAGCGTTTGCCCGACCACCCCGCCTGCGTACTCCGAGAAGCGCGCCCAGTTGGTGCCGAACTGGAACTCCATGGGCACGCCGGTGACGACGCCGAACGCGAAGTTGATCCCGAAGACCCGTGCCCAGAAGCGCGCGGCCTCCGCGCTCACCGCATCGCCGTGTCGATAGGCGCGCCACTTCCAGAGCACCAGATGAAGGGCAAGCCCCATCGTGAGCTGCGGGAAGAGGTAGTGGTAGACGACGGTGAACGCGAACTGGAGGCGATGCCAGACGCTTGGATCGTCCACGGGCGCGAGCGTACTACGAAACCTCGTTTCCGCTGCGTGACGCGCAAGGCACCGTCAGCGCGTGCAGGCCGCCGGGTACCCGATCTTCGCGCTGCCCTTGCGGCAGGCGTGACGCTGCTTGCAGGCCGTCGATTGCCCGCAATCTGCGTCCGAGCCGATCACGCAGCCGGGCGTGCCGCGCAGGCTGCTCGTGCCCGTATCGGCGACGAACGTGCAGATGCCAAGCTCACGGCAGCCCTCGGTCTTTTCGCAGTCGGCGCGCGAGGCGAGCTCGCAACGATCTTTGACGAACGTGCAGTAGCCCTGCTTCTTGCAGAGCTCACCCGCCAGGCAATCGGCCGGGCCGAACGTGCCGCAGCGCCCCTCCTCGGCCGTGCAGCGGCTGTAGCGCTTGCAGGCCTCCGCGGGGCGGCAGTCGTCGTGCTGCGCGATGCACAGGCCGTTCTGAGCCGTGCACAGACCGTCGGTGCGGCAGCCTTCCGTCGGCGCGCAGTGAGCGTTGGCGGTCGGCGCACACGAGCCACCACGCTCGCCGCACGCTCCTTTCGCCGCGCAACCCGCAAAGGCACTGCAGCTCGAGCTCGTCGCGCGGCAGTCATCGCCGACGAGCTCGCAGCGGCCGTGCTCCTCGCAGGCGCGGGAGCGACGGCAGTCCCCGGCGTCGCTCGCCACGCAGGTGCCACCTTGGTCGGTGCAGAGGCCGCGTGCCTGGCATTCGAGCTTGCACCGCTCGGCGTGCTTCGTCTCGCAGCCGCCCAGCGCCAGCCCGAGCACGAGGACGGAGAGCAGAGGGCAGGCCCTGGAAAACTTGAATGCGCGCGGAATGAAAACCATGTGCGAGTGGGCGGGCATCAGCAGCATGCTCTGCGCTTGGCCGGTTACCATGGCCAAGGCGGCAGTCCGATCGAGAACCTCATGAAGCAAGACGTCCATCTTCTCTCCGCTACCTTCTCCTTGCTAGCGTTCGCCGCCTGCGGGCAACCCGCTGAAAGCCTTCCCGCCGATGTGGGCTCCACGTCGGGCTCGGCGGGCCGCGCGGCGACGGGCGGTGCCGCCGCCACGGCGGGCAAGGGCGGAAGCGCCGGTTCGAACGGCACAGGCGCCTCGGCTGGCACGGCCGGGGGGACGACGAGCGTCGGGGGCGGCGCAGGGGTGGTCGGCCAACCCCAGTCCGGTGCGGCGGGCATGGTCAGCCTGGGTGCCGGGATGGGCGGCGGGTCGGCGGCGACCGGGGGCGCGGGGCCGGAGGGCGGTCGCGCCGGAGACATCGGTATCCCGATGGCCGGCAGTCCGGCGGGCGGCGGCGCGGGCACGGCGGGGATGGCCGGGTCGGCCACGGGCGGCACCGGCGCCACGACGACCTGCACCATCGAGTCCAAGTCCACGCAGAGCACCGCGATCCCGACGGTTCACACGGTCACCTTCACGACGACGCTCACCGGCATCACGAAGGCCGAGATCGAGTTCGGACCGAGCGCCGGTGGCACGATGATGGTCGCTCCGGTCGATCTCGCCGCGCCGATGTACCAGACCTACCTGGTCGGGATGAAGCCGAGCGCGAGCTACGTGTATCGCGTGAAGCTGACCTCACCCGCCGGCACGTGCGTCGGCATGGATCAGATGATCACGACGGGCGCGCTCGCGAACGCGCCCAAGCCGACGGTCACGATCATGGACATGGCGAAGCACGACAAGGGCTTCATCATCATGAGCAGCGGCATCGGTGGAACGGCGGCCTACATCATCGATTCCGACGGAACCACCGTCTGGGTGGCGCCGAGCGGTCAGGTGCCGCAGCAGCCGAGCCGCGCGCACCTGAGCTGGGACGCCAAGCGCTTCATCGTGATGTCGCTCAACGTGATGAACTCGTCGGCGGGCAAGATCCAGTCGGTCGCGATGGACGGAACGGACGCGAAGAGCGTGAGCGGCGCTGGCGCCTCACACCACGATTTTACGGCGATTCCGGGCGGGGTGGCGACCTTGATGTGGAACTCGTCGGGCATCGACGCCCCCTGCTCGCTCGTGGAGTTCCCCGACGCCGGCGGGTCGAAGACGATCGTCGCCGACATGAAGACGATCTACAAATCGAACAGCTATCACACGAACGCGATTCACTACTACGAGCGCGACGACAGCTACACGGTCGGTGATCGCAATCCGAACCTGTATGCCAAGGTCACGCGCGCGGGGGCGCTCGTGTGGCAGTTCGGCGGCTCGAGCCCGATCGACGCGGCCAAGAACTTCTCGGGCGTCACGACCTGGTCGGTCAACCACGGCCATCACCTCACCGCCGACAATCAGTTCGTTTTCTACAACAACAGCACCGGCAACTCGAGCGCGGCGTTCGTCTATCAGCTGGATCTCGCCACCATGAAGGCGACGCAGACCGCGAAGCTCACCGGGACGAACAGCATGGTGCTCGGCGACGCGCAGATGCTGCCGAACGGCAATATCCTGATCAGCGGTTCGACCACCGGCACCATCACCGAGGTGACGCCCGCGGGCGCCACGGTGATGAGCATCAAGGCGCCTACGTCGCAGCAATTCGGCTACTCGGAGTTCCGTGAGTCGCTCTACGGCAAGCCTCCGTATGATTAGGGTTTTGTCGGGCCGGAGCTGCGCTACTAGGTTCTTGCGTCGAGAGTTTCGTTGAGCGAGAGCTACGCTAGTAGGTTCCTGCGTCGGTAGCCACGAGGTGGCCGGTTCCGCCGGTCTCGCCGGTTTGTCGTACGGGTTGTTCCGCGCTCGGGCTTCGTTGATCAGTTCTGCCAAGACTCCTGCGTCGCGGCGGGCAGGCTTGCGCCTGCCGAGCTCCGTTACGGAGACTGGCCTCTCTATTCCCCGCGAACTATTCCCCGCGAACTATTCCCCGCGAAAGCTAGGCTTGCGTTTGGCCAGCCAGGCGGCGACGCCTTCGCGCAGGTCGGCGCTCGCTAGCAGCTTCGCCTGACCCTCCGCTTCACGCGCGAGCGCGTCGGCGAGCGAGCCGTCGACGCTCTGCCGCGTCGCGCGCTTGATGGCGGCGAGGGCGAGGGGAGGACCCTCGGCGAGCCGCGTCCCGAGCGCCAGCGCCTGCTCGAGGAGCTCACCCGGCGGCAGTACGCGGGACGTGAGCCCGAGCGCGAGCGCGCGCGCCGCGTCGATGCGCTCGCCGAGCAAGAGGAGCTCGAGCGCGCGACCGAATCCGAGCAGGCGTGGCAAGTGAAACGTCCCCCCACCGTCCGGCATGAGCCCGATGCCGACGAACTTTTCCTCGAAGTAGGCGCGCTCGGAGAGGACGCGAATGTCGCACGCGAGCGCCAGATCGGCACCGAAGCCGACGGCGGCGCCGTCGACGGCGGCGATCACCGGTTGCGCGGCGTTCGCGATCAGGTGAATGCTCTTCTGAAAGCTCGCGAGCCGCTCGCCCAGCGCCACCCCGGCGTCGAGCTCGCGCAGCGCCTGCTTGAGGTCGGCGCCCGAGCAAAAGGCGCCCCCTTCGCCCGTGAGCACGATGGCGCGCACGGCCGGATCGGCGGTCGCCTGCTCGAGCGCTCCGCCGAGCGCCTCGACCAGCGCGCGGTCGAGCGCATTCAGGGACTCGGGCCGATTCAGCCGCAAGAGCGCCACGCCGCCGTGCCGTTCGTCGAGAAGCACCGCCATGATCGAGTGAGATCGTACCACGGGCGGCGGTGGGCTCGTTTCGTGCCGCGACCGGTGCTACCCCCTCTCGCCCATGGGTCGCCCTTTCC
>Ga0315912_10006918_pt1 | contig 10059 bp, 9 predicted proteins | sample VfabasoilMG_FD_204469 | JGI IMG/M metagenome (GOLD analysis project Ga0315912, IMG submission 204469) | Garden soil microbial communities collected in Santa Monica, California, United States - V. faba soil | ecosystem: Environmental > Terrestrial > Soil > Garden | place: USA: California... | reverse complement strand
GCGCACGGTGCTCGGCCGCCGGCCATCGAGATAAGGACCGTCATGACGAAAGCTCGCCACTTCGAACGGCGCGCCGTCGATCACAACGAGAATCACGCCAAATTGCGCGCCCACCGGAACGGTAGCCGGGAAAATGCGCTGGATATCCTCCGGCCTGGCGCTGGTGGCGATGTCATAATCCTGCGGCTCTTTGTTGAGCAGCATATCGCGCACGCAGCCGCCGGCGAAAAACGCCTCATGGCCCTGTGAACGCAACTGCTGAACAATCGAAATCGCTTGGGCGCGGGTCGACACTGCCATACCATCCGGAGGAACCTGTGATTGAATGCCGCGAACTCGCCGAGTCTGACCGGCGAGTCACCGATTAACGGGGAAAGGTGAAGTCGACGGCTGGAATCAGTTCCTTTACCTTTCCTTGCAGTTCTTGAAAAGTAAAGGGCTTGACGATGTACCCATTGCAGCCGGAGTCCATGCAAGTCTTGAGATCGGGGTCGCGAAACAATGCCGTGGCAGCAAGGATCGGAATATCTTTGGTCGCCGGGTTGGCCTTGAGTTCTCGGGCCGCTTGCCAGCCATCCATGCCCGGCATCATGATATCCAAAATGATCAGATCAGGATTTTCGCTTTGAGCTTTTTGCAATCCTTCGCTGCCCTGCTTAGCTGCAAGCGCGGCAAAGCCCATCAGCTCGACCTGCCAGGTGAGCAACTCGCGCATGTCAGCGTGGTCTTCAATGATCAAGATTTTCTTCATAGTTGTTCAAGCGAATAATTCCTGAGCTGCGACCTGACGCAGGGGAATTTAGCACAAACCATGCCGCGAAGCGACCGACAAGTCGGCTTCAACCACCTGAATTCGCAGTGACCATTCGCCTTGGAAAATTCAAAAGCGACGCCCTTCGGATCCCAAGCAACAAAATTTGCCACCGGCAAACGACAATTCGCGGCGCGCGGATGTAAACTTGGCGACTATTGCACACTAATCTTCTGTTGGTTACCGACGATGATCGCAAGCAATTTTTCCGGGATTAGATGTTCGCGTGCCACCCGCTGCACATCGGCGCGGCTCACCTTGCGGATAAATTCGCCATAACGATCGGCATAATCGAGACCCAGGTCATAAAATTCCACCTGGCCCAAAAACCCGGCCACTTTGCGATTAGTATCGAAACGTAGAGGAAAGCTGCCGATTAGATAGTCCTTGGCATCGCTCAATTCGACCTCGCTGACCAACTCATCGCGCATGCGCCGAATCTCCTCGCGGGCGAGCCCCATCGCCTCCGCTGCGCTCTCGTTTTTGGTCTGCATGACGAATTGAAAAGTTCCGTAACTTTTCTCCGCGCCGAAATAGCTGTAGACGGAATAGGCCAAGCCGCGCTCATTGCGGATCGACTCCATCGCACGCGACGAAAATCCGCCGCCGCCGAGAATGTAGTTCATCACTTGGATCGCGTAGTAGTCGGGATGGCCGCGCGGCACTCCGCCATGTCCCAGAATGATATTGGCTTGGGTCAGATCCTTATTGATCCGCAACGTCCGCGCAATGTCGTTCTGCGCCGGCACCGTCGGTGGCTTGCTTGCTTCGCCTTTGGTCCAGTTCCTTAGGACTTGGTTGAGCGCCGCGCTAATCTCCGGCTCGGAAACATCGCCGACCACCGACACGATGGTTCGATTGGGCCGATAGTAGCGCTGAAAAAATTCTTGCACGCGCTGCCGATCCAGCCGCTTCACCGAAGCCTCCGTCCCCTCCACCGGCCGACCGTAGGCGCTGCCGGGAAACAAGGCGGCGGCAAATGCTTCTGACGCCACGCTGCCGGGATCTTCTTCTTTCGCTCTGATCGACGCTATTATTGCTTGCTTCTGCCGGCCGATCTCGGCTACCGGAAAGCTCGCGCCGGTGAGAATCTCGCCGAGCAACTGCAAGCCAACAGCCAAGTCTTTCTTGAGGATCGTCATGCTGATCGTCGCCAGATCGTCGCCACAACCGGTGTCGAGGCTGGCGCCAATAAAATCCAGCGTCTCGCTGATTTGCAGGGCGCTGTGCTTTGCAGTGCCGTCGGTCAACAGGTTTGAGGTCAAATGAGCTAGACCGGCATGCTCCGCGCTCTCATGGCGCGCGCCGGCATCGATCAACATTTCGATAGACACAATCGGTAAGCTGCGCTGCTCGGAGGTCAACAGCACCAAGCCGTTGCTGAGCACACTTCGTTTCGGCACCATCGCACCCTGCGCCGGCACGACCTGCACCAATAAAGTAAACAAAAGTAGGCCGATTAATTTACCCGTCATTGGGCTTTCGCTTTGGCCGGAATCAAGGTACCAACCGTGCGGTTGTCCGGTTGGAGATATTTCTGCGCCACGCGCCGAAGATCTTCCCGAGTGACTTTGCGCATGCCGTCGAGATAACTATCGACCAAGCGCCAATCGCCGACCATTTCATAGTAGCCGGTTTTCATCGCTTGGCCGAAGATCGAGTCCTGGCCAAAGATGAAAGCCGCTTCGATTTGATTTTTGGCTTTCTGCAATTCGCGTTCGCTCACCAATTCGACCCTGACCTTGTCGAGTATGCGGTCGATTTCGCGCTCGACCTTGGCCAGCTCCGCGCCGGGCAAAAGTTGCGCCGAAACAGCAAACCCCGTGGCGTCCATGGAGACCGCGCTGTAATCGGCATCGATGCCACGCACCAAGCGCTTGTGATAAACCAAGTCTTGATACAGGCGCGAACTCTTACCGCCGGCGAGCACCATGGACAATAGATCGAGAGCAAAACTATCAGGACTATGCAGGTTAGGCACATGATGCAGAAGCAGCAGGATTGGCAGCTCGGCATCCTTTTTCAGCGTCACCCGCTTTTCGCCGCGCTGAGGCGGCTCGACTACCGTCATCTGCGGCGCTCCGGCACCGCGCGGAATTTTGTCGTAGGCGGCTTTGATCTTGGCGAGCATCTCTTCCGAGTTAAAATCGCCGACCATGACGATCACCGCGTTGTTGGGCGCATAATAAAGTTTGTAAAAATCGACCAAGTCCTGGCGCGTGAGGTTTTGAATGTCCTCCATCCAACCCACCACCGGACGCCTGTAAGGATGGAGTGTGTAGGCCACCGAAGCCGCGATCTCATACAACGCCGAACCCGGATTGTCCTCGGTGCGCAGGCGCCGCTCTTCCTGAATGACTTTCTTTTCCGCCTCGAAGTAAGTGTCGGCCAAGAGCGCATTGGCCATGCGATCGGCTTCCAGTTCGAGCTGAATGTCGATCTTATCGCGGCTCATGGTGGCGAAATAGACGGTCATGTCCGCGGTGGTAAAGGCGTTGGATCGACCGCCGTTTTTAGCGATGATCCGGGAATACTCTTCCGGTCCCGTCGTCGGCGTGCCTTTGAACATCATATGCTCAAGAAAATGCGCCAAGCCGCTCTTTCCGTCTTTCTCGTTGCGTCCACCGACCCGATACCAGACCTGAAACGTCACCGCCGGGCTCTTGTGGTCTTCCAAGAGCAGCACCTTCAAGCCATTGTCGAGGACAAACTCTTGAACTTGCGCGGCAAACGAAATAGTCGGTGACGAGAGGGTGACGAGAACGACAAGCAGCATAAATCGACGAAGCCAAATCATGGCCACAAAGCTAATGGATGAGGTCTTAAAGTCAAGCGATGAAGAGATAGGATCCGTATGAAGGTAGCGCTTGCGGTTTTTCGAAGCCAAGCTGCCAATCCGCCATCAAGATGATACTCGGTCTCGGTCCCGCTCCGGCCGCCGGGCAAGAAACACCAGCACAGCCGACATCAAGTAGCTGGCAAGAAAAAACAGTAAGACCGCGCGATAGTTGCCGCTCCAATCGAAGGCAATGCCGGCGACCAAGGCGCCGGCACCGAGCCCACCTTTGTGAAAAGGTTCGAGCACGCCGCTGATGGCGCCGAAGGAGCGCCGGCCGAAATAGTGCGCCAGTAAAATCTGCGTCAATACCGCAGTGCCGCCGCGAGCGCTAATGCCGAAGAGTACGCCGAAGAGATATGCCATTATCGGCGAATCGACTTGCATCAACAAAGCCACCGACGCGGCCGACAGCGCCGTCGTGGTCACGCTTAAGTTGCGCGGCGAGTGTCGCTCCGCCAAGGCGCCCCAGATGCCGTTGCCGAATGCTCCCGACAGCGCCATCACACTCAAGGCACCGGCAGCGGCCGCCGGCGAGATTTTCACGTCTGTGAAATAAGCGACGGTGTGAAACGCGATTCCGCCGGTCCCGAGCGACGCAAGAAACACGCTCACCACCAGCAACCAGAGCGTTGTCGTCCGCATTGCGGCGGCACGCGACCAGCTAGGCTCGCCGGCAACGGAAGTCGGCGCCGCGGACGCAACGGCTTCGGCGGAACGCAAAGAAGGCGCGATGCCATCGGGATACATGCCCAGATCTTCCGGTTGCCGGCGCAGGAAAATTGCCGCGGGCACGACGACGAGAATGAGAAACGCCCAACCTAACGCCAGAAACGCGCTGCGCCAACCGTAATGAATGACCAAAAATTGAAAAATCAGCGTCGTTGCCGCGGAGCCCAATGGCGTCGACATCGCCACCAACCCCATGGCGCGCGGCCGCTTGGCGTGGAACCAATTGGCGATCGCCGTGTACGGCACGACGCCGCAAAGCAGAAATTCCGTCAGCGCCCGCGCAGGAATAAACGTCGCATAGAACTGCCAGGGCTGTGTGATTTGACTCACAGCGATGGACAACAGCCCAACGAGAATGCCGCCCAACGGCAACAACACCCGCGGCCCATAGCGGTCTGCCACTGGTCCAAACATAGGCGACAGCATGCCGCCGCCGAAAGATCCCAGTGTAATTGCCGCCGCCGTTACGCTCCGGCTCCAGCCCAGATCCTCGCTGATCGGCTTCAGCACCACCGCCATCGTCACATTGCTCACGCCGGAAGAAATGAAACCCGCGACCATGGCGATGGCGACGATGATCCAGCCGTAGAAGAAGGGAAACTGCACGGACTCAGTCTTACTACAGTTTCACAAGAAATGCCGAGATGGGATCGCGCTTTGTTACGCATTTGAATCTGTCGTCGCAGCGTCGATAGCGCCCAACAAATCACGCCATCATGTGATTGACTCCCCTCACCCGCCGCCATACTATTGCGCCAATTCAGGAGGACATCATGGCTGACGTTACCGACATGCGGGGCTATATCGAAGTGCTCAAAGAGATGGGTGAACTGCGCGAGTTTGACGGCGTGGATTTGAATTTGGAAGTGGGCGCGCTCACCGAACGGGCGGCGGAAAAAGAAGGCGATGCGCTGCTGTTTAACAACTTTAAAGACTATCCGGCGGGGTTTCGCGTGATCACGAATGTCTTTCGCACCTGCAAGCGCACTGGACCGGCGATGGGCATCGCCGCGCAAAACGGCATCGACTATCTCTATGAATGGCGCAAAAAGCTTGCGGCTTACAAACCTGTGCCGGTGCAGCAGGTCGAAGGCGGCCCGGTGATGGAAAACCAGATGGTCGACGACCAGGTCGACCTCTATAAATTTCCCACACCCAAATGGCATGATCTCGACGGCGGGCCGTTCATCGGCACTGGCTGCGGCGTCATCACCAGAGATCTCGACACCGGCAAGGTCAATATCGGCACCTACCGGGTCATGGTGCAGGATAAAAATCATGTCTCGGTGAAAATGAACATGGGCAAACATGGCCGGCTCGCTTTCGAGCGCGCCCGCGATGCGGGTAAGCCTTTGCCGATTGCGATCACCCTGGGCCAAGGCCCCGCGGTGTTTCTCGCGGCGCAGATGCCGCTGCCGCCTGATGTCAACGAATTTGAATTTGCCGGTTATCTTCAAGGTGCGCCCGTGCCGGTCGCGTGCGGCGCCGTCACCGGATTGCCGATACCCGCCAATGCCGAGATCGTTCTCGAAGGCGAACTGCCGCCGATGAAAGACGAGGACATGCCGACGGAAGGTCCCTTCGGCGAGTGGCCGGGATATTTCACCGAAGAGAATGTCGGCGAGACCCCGGTGATGACCGTCAAGCGGGTTTATTACCGAAATAATCCTATCCTCCTCGGCGCGCCGCCGCTCAAGCCGCCGGCGAGTTATCTGCCGATGCCGCTGGGCGCGGCAACCTTGTGGGAGCAGTTGGAAAAGGCCGGTATCCCCGAAGTCAAAGGCGTGTGGGGCTTTGTCTACGGCGGCCAGCCGGGACCGTTCACCGTGGTCTCGATCAAACAGCGCTACGCTGGCCACGCCAAGCAAGCCCTGCTGGTCGCTGCCGGCGCCCGGGCGGGCGCTTACGGCGGCAAGTTTGTCGTGGTTGTCGATGATGACATCGACATCACCAATCCCGGCGAAGTGATTTGGGCGATCGCCACGCGCTGCTACGTGCGCGGCGGCATCGACGTCGTCAAGGACGTTTGGGCCTCGGTCTGTGAGCCCGCCATGCCGCCGGAGGAGCGTTCGCCGCGCGGCTACACCTCCGACCGCGTGCTCATCGACGCCTGCCGGCCCTACAAGTGGATGGATCAGTTCCCGGCGGTGAACGCCTTCGAAAAGGACTTCAAAGATAAGATCGCGGATAAATTTAAGCTATGAGCGTTTGCCGCAGGGTCACCGGCGAGGCGCAATAGATCGCTCGAACGAACGTCAAAGTAGATGATATCGGGCGGCCACCCGGCCTCGAAGGAGTCGGCATATGGGCACGATCGAATTATTGAGTTTGGCGATGGGCACGGCCTGGACCTCGGGCATCAATCTTTACGCCACCGTGGCGGCCTTGGGCATCGCCCGGCAGATGGAGCTCATTCAACTGCCGCAGAACCTTGAAGTACTCGCCCATCCTGCGGTGATCGCCATCGCCTGCATCATGTATTTCATCGAGTTTTTCGCCGACAAGGTGCCATACTTGGACAGCGGTTGGGACGCGCTCCACACTTTTATTCGTGTGCCGGCCGGCGCGATCTTGGCCGCAAGGGCGTTGGGCGATATGAATCCGGCCCTGGAATTGGCCGCCATGCTCGCCGGCGGCTCCATCGCCTTGGCCGCTCACGGCGCCAAAGCGACCACGCGCTTGGCGATCAACGCCAGTCCGGAGCCGTTCACCAATTGGACCGCCAGCGTCACCGAAGATATCGCCGTATTGGGCGGCATCTGGATGATTTTCAATCATCCGATTGTCATGATAGTTCTCGTCGTAGCTTTCATCGGGTTGGGAGTTTGGATCGTGCCGAAAATTATTCGCATGGCCAAGCGCGGCTTCCAAGCGCTGCGCGACCGCATGCGCGGCGCTAAACCCGATCAGACGGCGCCGACGAACGGCTCGCCGCCGGCGGTGGTGAATTCTTGAATGACCGGTCATAGATAAATCCAATGGAAGCTCAATCGACACCAACTCAAACGGGCGATCTGCCGGCAACACCGCTGACCCTTGACGGCTCCTATCTGCTGCATCAAATGTTTCGGGTGCGCTGGCCGGCCTGGAAGGCGCTCGGCCACACCCAGCAGAAACATATTTTAGAAAGAGCCGTGACACTATTCGGCGAATTAGAAGCGAACAAGCAAGCCGCCACCGGGCTCTTCTCGATGCTTGGGCATAAAGGCGATTTGATGGTCGTCCACTTTCGCAATACTCTCGACGACCTGAACGGCGCCGAATTGGCGATTGCCAACAGCGAGCTGAACGAATACCTCGAACCGACGACTTCTTATCTCTCGGTGGTCGAACTCGGACTCTACGAAGGGTCGGTAAAACTCTACGCCGAACTCACCGCCAAAGGTCTCAAGCCCGGCACCGCCGACTGGAACCGCGAGCTCGAAGCGGAATTGTCCAAGCAGCGCGAAACTTCCGCGCCGCGCCTGTGGCCGGAAATCCCGCTGCGCCGCTATCTGTGTTTTTATCCGATGAATAAATATCGCGGTGAAGCGAAGAATTGGTACAGCGAGCCGATCCGCGAGCGCCAACGCATGATGCGCGACCATGGCATGATCGGCCGCCACTACGCCGGCCGGGTCACGCAGATCATATCCGGCTCCATCGGCTTCGACGATTGGGAGTGGGGCGTCGATCTGTTCGCCGACGATCCGCTGGTATTCAAGAAGCTCGTTTACGAAATGCGCTTTGACGAAGCCAGCGCGGTCTACGGTCTGTTCGGCAGTTTCTTCGTCGGCCTGCGTTTCCCGGTCAACCAGCTCGACGTTTTTCTTGCCGGCAAGACACCTAGTTTCAGTTAGTTTCCCATCGGCGAGTTTTGCATGGCGCGAGCACTCAGGCTCGGCATCGGAGGATCTATGCGGCTCAAAAACAAAGTCACGATAATCACCGGCGCGGCCCACGGCATCGGCAAGGCCTACGCTAAACGTTTTGCCGAAGAAGGCGCGCATGTGGTGATCGCCGACATCGATGCCGCCGGTGGAGTAGCCACGGCCAAAGCGATCCTCGACGCCGGCGGCTCAGCCTGGGCGCGCAGCACCGACGTCCGTAGTCTGCCCAACCTCCAAGGGTTGATGCAGGAGACCGTGAACAAATTCGGCCGCGTCGACGTGCTGCTCAACAACGCGGCGATCTACGTCACGCGGAAGTTGTGGAAAGGCCCGGTGGAAGATTTGGATCTGGATGAATGGGACCGTGTCATCGAAGTCAATTTGAAAGGCGTCTTTTTGTGCAGCAAAGCGGCGATCCCGATCATGAAGGCGCAACGCTCGGGCAAGATCATCAACATCGCTTCGGGCACGTTTTTTAGCGGCTCGGGCAACATGCCGCATTACACCACGGCCAAAGGCGGCGTGGTCGCGCTCACTCGCGTGATGGCGCGTCAGCTGGGCGAATACGGCATCAACGTCAACTGCATGACCCCGGGCTCGACCATGAGCGAGGAAAATGTCTCCGAAGAAGTCTTGAAACGGCGCGAGGGCAGCATGGACAAACGCGCCTTCCGCCGCATCGAAACCCCCGCCGACATCGTCGGCACCGCGCTGTTTCTCGCCAGTTCCGACAGCGACTTCATCACCGGTCAGTTGCTCGTCGTCGAAGGCGGCGGGGTGATGCACTGACGCCCGGTTCGGAAACGAGTCGGCAATCTTTTCGCGATGGGTTTTAGTTGGAACTTCCGGTCACGCCGTAAACATGACCGCAGGCGTTGCAGAGCACGACGTTGAAGGGCGAGAGGACGAAATGTTTGCCGCGCGCGCTGCCTGAACCGCCTTTGCGTGAGACAATGTGATCGATACCGACGACAGAACATGACGGGCACTTGGGTTCCGGGTCGATTTTCTGTTTGAATTCTTGCTTGGTATTAAAGCCGCTGGCCGACCCGTGGCCATTACCATTAAACGGCTGCTCTTCTTTTTCATTCGCCTCTTCGTCGGCTGGCTCTTCGCTCTCCTCGGCTCCCGCTGGGTGCTTGATGCTATCGTAGACACGTCGTTTCAAGGCATCGGATAGCACCGCGTAAGCGTCGCGCACTTGATTGAATTTGTCGGCGGCTTCAGGATTGTCCGGGTTGCGGTCCGGATGGAAGCGAAAAACCATCTGGCGGTAAGCGCGCTTGATGTCGTCCACCGTGGCGCTCGGCTTGATCCCGAGAATGGAATAGTAATCGATGGAGGTGTCCAATTTCGCAGGCCTTCGGCAGTTATCTAGAAACCATGCGCAAGCTCGAACCGATCGGGGTTAGCGGCAGCGGCCGCTGGTTCCGGTCAACTTGCCGCGTTGTTTGTACATGCTGACGCACATATCGTAGATCGCGGCGCCGGCATGATCGTCGACGACATGCTCGCCGTCACGGCTGGTGTACTCGACGACAAAAGTCGAATCCTTGGCGCGCGGGTCGTTGTTGGCCAAACGCACCAGTTGCGCCTCGTTTCGATCGAGAAAACCGCCGATGGTACGAAAGACTTGCGGTTGATTGAGAAAATCCTTCGGCGGCGCGGCCTTGCCGCGATTCTCAGTACCCTGTTGGTCCAATTCTTCGATATCGCTCGGGCGATATTTCAGTTCCACCGGGGTTGCCGCCGGCGGCGCTTGATAGCCGCATAGGGCGATAAACTCCCCGCCTTCGACGCGGATGTCGAAG
>Ga0315912_10006917_pt1 | contig 10060 bp, 5 predicted proteins | sample VfabasoilMG_FD_204469 | JGI IMG/M metagenome (GOLD analysis project Ga0315912, IMG submission 204469) | Garden soil microbial communities collected in Santa Monica, California, United States - V. faba soil | ecosystem: Environmental > Terrestrial > Soil > Garden | place: USA: California... | reverse complement strand
GCGTGGCTCGTCGACGATGAGCCGCGCGCGCCCGTCGGCATGAAAGAACTTTCCGTCGCTGAAGAGGCGTCGCTGGCTCTGTGCCACCACGCGCTCGCCCGCGCGGAGCGGCCACTGGATGCCACGCCGGTCGTCGAGCATCGCGTAGTCCTCGATGCCGGTGATGTCGCAGGGCTGCCCGCGCGAGAGCTCCTTCATCAGCTGGAAGGTCGCCTCAGGATCGCTGAAGCGCCGGAAGAGGTCGCCCACGCCCCAAGCCTCGGCCAAGAGCTTGACGATCGCGAAATCGGTGAGGGCCTCGCCGGGAGCGCGCGCGACCTTCTTCAAGAGACCGATCCGCCGCTCGGAGTTGATGAACGTCCCCTCTTTCTCGCCCCAGCCGGCGGCGGGCAGCACCAGGTGGGCGAGCTGCGCCGTTTCCGTGGACACGTACATGTCCTGCACCACGAGGAAGTCGAGCCGCTTCAGGAGCTCGACGGCGTCGGCCTGGTTGATCCAGGAGTGCGCCGTGTTCGTGGCCACGATCCAGAGGCCCTTGATCCTACCGGCAAGGATCCCCTCCATGATCTGGTCGTAGGCGAGGCTCGGTCGATCGGGGATGCGCTCGGCCGGGATACCGAGGATGCTCGCCACGCTTTCGCGGTGCTCGGCATTCGTGAAGTCGCGACCCCCGAGCAGGTTCGTCGTGTTGCTGAACAGGCGCGAGCCCATCGCGTTGCACTGGCCGGTGATGGAATTCGCACCCGTGCCGGGACGCCCGATGTTGCCGGTGACGAGCGCCAGGTTGATCAATGCCTGGGCGGTGCGCACGGCCTCGTGGCTCTGGTTCACGCCCATCGTCCACCAGATGCTCACCCGCTTGCCGGTGCCGATGAGCTGCGCGAGCCGCGCGATCTGATCCGTCGGCAGGCCCGTGGCGGCCGAAGCAAAGGCGAGCGTGAAGGGCGCCACGTGCCGCGCGAGCTCGTCGAAGCCCGTCGTGTGCGCGTCGATGAACTCGCGATCGATCCAGCCGCGGGAGATGATGTGCTGAGTGACGGCGTAAAACAGCGTGAGATCGCTCTTGGGCGCGAGCGGCAGGTGCAGCGTCGCGTTCATCGCCGTTTCGGTCTTGCGCGGATCGATCACCACGATCTCGGGGTGGTGCGGATTGCGACAGACGTGCTCCCACAGGATGGGGTGGGCGATGCACAGGTTCGAGCCGACGAGGACGATCACGTCGGACTGCTCGAAGTCCTCGTACGCGTAGGGGGGCGCGTCGAAGCCGAACGCCTGCTTGTAGGCGACGACCGCCGTCGCCATGCACTGGCGCGTGTTGCCGTCTCCGTGCACGACGCCCATGCCGAATTTCGCGAACGCGCCGAGCAGGGCAAGCTCCTCGGTCGGGATCTGCCCCGTCCCGAGCCAGGCCACCGACTCGGGCCCGTGCTTCTCCTGAATGCCCTTCATGCGCCGGGTGAACGCCTCGAGCGCCTTGTCCCAGGTCGTCGGCACGAGCACGCCTCGCTCGTTGCGGAGTAGCGGCGTCGTCGCGCGATCTTTCGCCCGGAGCGGCGCGAGCGCCTCCCAACCCTTCGGGCAGGCCATGCCGAAATTCACCGAGTAGTCGCGCGCCGGCGACAGCCCGACGGCCTCGCCGTCCTGAAGGTGCAGCTCGAGCCCGCAGCCCGTGGAGCAAAAGCCACACACGGCGGTCGTGGTCGCGTCCGGTTTCCGCTCGAGAGGCACCTGACCGATGCCGAAACCCGCCGGCTGACGCAAGAGCTCGCTGGTGAGCGGGCCCTTCCTCTGATGCAGGAGCTCGAGGGCGCTGTCGAACAGCTTCCGGGGCGGCTTCACGGCCCGATCGCTCCCGGCATCTTCGGGGCGCTCTGCGCGCTGAAAAACAGGACGCGCTCGCAGATCTCACCGGCCAGGAGCAGGGCCCACGCCGTCACGGCGTACGTGAGCTGAGCCTCCACCTCGATGCCCGGCGTCGCGCCGACCAGCAGCAAGAGCGCGATCGCCGACGCGCCAAGGCCGAAGCGCAAGAGCGAGTACGGCCGGAGCTCACCCACGAGCAGGAGCGCCGTCCGCCGGAGCTCGCCGAGCCCGCGCTCCTTCAGGTGCAGAAAGATCTCGGCATCGAGGACCAGCTTGGCAGCGGCGAGCGCGGCGAGCGGCCGGAACAGGCCGAAGGCCGTCGCCCGCACGGCCGAGTCGTGCCCTTCGATGAGCGACGCGACGGTGAGCGCGACGCTCGTCGTCGAGATTCCGAGCACCGCCGCGGTCGAGAAGAACCGAGAGCTCGTGCGCGCGGCACTCCACCAGCGCCGCGCCGTGACCTGATAAAGCATCATGGAGCAGAGCACGCCGATGACGCCGCTGCCAGCGACGACCAGGCCGAGCAGCGTGCGCAGCGTGGCGAGCAACGCCGGCGGAGGAGCCGGGAGACCGAAGCGGACGGCGAGCGGCTCCACCCAGTAGAGGGACGCGTAGGCGACGGCACTGCCCGCGAAGAGGCCGAACGCCAGGCACTCCCGGCTCATCCACGAGGTCCTGATGCCGAGGATGGCGCGAAATGCGTACTGGGGACGGCCGAGGTGGAAGACGCTGGCGCCGAGCGCCAGGAGGCCCATGACGAGCGCCAGGAGCGACTGGTACGGGCGAGCCACGCCGAGCGTCGCGTAGCCACCGAGCTTGCCGAGCACGAGATCCGCGACGAAAGCGCCGACGGAAAGCTGCGTGAGCACGAGCAGGAGCACGAGCGGCGTGTGCCGGTGCGCCGTCCGCACGCGGTGGAAGTCCGCCGGCAAGACGTTGCGCGGCAGCGGCCGCCGGCTCTTGTAGGTCGTGGTCGGCACCGTGATGGTGGGCGACGGCGCACCGGGCAAGAAGGCCTCGCTCTGCGCATCCTCGAGCACGCGCTTCGTGTCGACGATCTTGATCGAGATGGCCTCGTTCGGGCAGGCCTGGACGCAGGCGGGCGGCTCCCCCACCGCCAGGCGATCGCTGCACATGTCGCACTTGCGCACGATCCCGCGCTTCCTGCTGTACTGCGGCACCTCGTACGGGCAGGTGAGCGTGCAGTACTGGCAGCCGATGCACTGGTCGTCGAGGTGCCGGACGATGCCCGTCACCGGGTCCTTCTCGTAGGCGTTGACGGGGCAACCCTTCATGCAGGCGGGGTCGACGCAGTGGTGGCAGGCCGTCGTCACCGTCTGCTGCACGGGGGCCTCGGGCGTTCCCCCGTGCAGGAGGCCGACGCTGCGCCACGTCTCGCCCTCTTCGTCGTCGAGACCGTTCAGGTGATGGCAGGCGGTAACGCACGCCTTGCAGCCGCTGCACGCGTCGAGATCGACCTCGAAAGCCAGCTGCTGCCCCGGGCCCGGCTTCTCGAGCGGCAAGAGGTCGCGGTAGTAGCGCGCCCCGGGGGCGAGCGCGTCCGCCTCGTGGCGTTGCGAGAAGCGCTCGACCGCGGTGAGCTTCTGCTGCTCGCGCAGGTAGTGCTGCACGAGCGGCAAGCGAACGGGCTCGCGGCGGCGGGCCGCGGGCTTCGGGATGATGAGGGACGTGTCAGCGACCATGGCTCATTCTGCGGCGACGGGTGACGACGGGAGCGCGGGGCTCGGGTCGAGCCGAGCGAGGGCCTCGGGGGTGAGCACCTCGTCCTCGTTCTTGAAACGCACGGTGAGCACCAGAACGGAGGCTCCGAGCACGGCGACGCCGAGCACCAGGAAGGCGGACTCGGGGGGAAATCCGTCCGACCGGAACAGGAAGCCGGCGAGCACGGCGCCGACGTTCCCGCCCGCGCCGACGATACCGGCGACGGCACCGACCGCATCGCGCTTGACGAACGGCGTGACCGCGTAGGTCGAGCCCGCCGACATGTGCGTGAACAGCCCGAACAGCACCAGCGTCACGATCGCGAGCGGCAGGTAGCTCATGCGCGAGAACAGGATCAGGAGCAGTCCTTCGAGCCCGAGCACCGTCGCGAGCGTGAGCACCCGCCCCTTGAGCCCGAAGCGCAGACCGACCCGGTCACCCGTGATGCCGCCGAGCGCCCGCGCGAACAGGGCGAGTAGCCCGAACGAACCCGCCACGAGCCCGGCAGCCTGGAGGCCGAGCCCGAAGCGATCGTGGAAGTAGAGCGCGGCGACGTTGTGCACCGTGAGCTCGACGCCGAAGCAGGCACCGTAAGCGAGCCCGAGCACCCAGGTGCGCGGATCGGCAAACGCCTCGAAAAACGCCCCCGAAGCCTGCTTGGCCGGGACCGCGCCGGTGCGGTTCCCCTCCGGCCCGTCCTGCGTGAGGGTGAGGTACGCGACGGCCGCCGCGAGCATCAAGACGCCCGGGAAGATCATCGCGACGCGCCAGGCACTCCCCTGCGTGAGCCCGAGCTGCATGAGCCCGGCAAAGACGAGCGGCATCGCCACCTGCGTGACACCGCCGCCGAGGTTGCCCCAGCCCGCCGCCGTGGCGTTGGCCGTACCGACCACGTTGGGCGCGAACATCGCGCACGTGTGGTACTGCGTGATCACGAACGAAGCCCCCACGGCGCCGATCGCCAGGCGGAACGCCAGGAACGTGGTGTAGTCGTGCGCGAGCCCGATGCCCATCACGGGCAGCGAGCCGAGAATCAGGAGGCCCGCGTAGATGCGGCGCGGCCCGTACCGGTCGCAGAGCCACCCGACGAACAGGCGAGCGAGCACCGTGACCGCCACGGAAGCGATCACGATGTTGCCGATCTGCGCCTTCGTGAGCTGGAGCTCGCTGCGGATGACGGGCATCAGCGGCGCGACACCGAACCAGCCAAAAAAGCACAAGAAGAACGCCATCCACGCGACGTGGAACGCACGCATGGCGGGCGTGGAAAAGCTGAACAGTTGGATCCGCGTGGCCTTCATCGTCATTCCGCTCCGGGTTGGCAGCTAAGTTCACTGATCTTGATGGGGACGAGCTTGTCGACGTCGCGCGGACTCGGCAGCTCGACCAGCACGTAACCGTCCTCGATGCGCACGGGGAACGTGCGGATGCGCAGCGGGTCGCCGCTCAAGCACTCTCCCGTCTTGAGCGAGAAGGTCTTCTTGTGTTGCGGGCAAGCCACCTTTGGCATGCCCTTCTGATCGCCGAGCAGACCGCGCGCGAGCACCATGTCCCGCATGTGCGGGCACATGTTCTGCGTCGCGTACCACTCGCCGCGCGAGCTGAAGTTGTAGACGGCGATCTGCGCGGCGCCGTGGCGCACGGCCATCCCGCTGTCGAGCGGGAAGTCCTCGACCTTGCCCACCTTCACCCAGCTCGTCTGGATCAGCGGCAGGTGCTTGCGCTCGCGCACGTTCTCGGGGCGGTCCTTCTCCCAATCGCGGGGGCGCGTCTGACCCCGCTCGGCCATCCATTCCACGCTGTCGTCGGCCTCGGGCGTATTGGCAAAGTGGCGGAATTTGTCCCGCTTCTTGGGGTCTTTGACCACCTCGGCCCACTCGCACTTGTAGCTGTCGACCAGGAACTGCATCTGCTTCTCGAGCTCCGCGCAGATACCCAGGCGGTCTTCGATGATGACCTCGCGCAGGCGGTCGATGCCCCCGTCGAGCTTCTCGAGCCAGGTGGCCGTGCGCGTGAGGCGGTCGGCCGTCGTGATGTAATACATCAGGAAACGGTCGATGTATTTGACGACCGTTTCCTTGTCGAGGTCGGAGGCAAGCAGCACGGCGTGCTTCGGCTTCATGCCGCCGTTGCCACACACGTAGAGGTTCCAGCCCTTCTCCGTGGCGATCAGACCGAAATCCTTGCCCTGCGCCTCGGCGCACTCGCGCACGCAGCCGCTCACGGCGCTCTTCAGCTTGTGAGGGGCACGCAGGCCCTTGTAGCGATTCTCGACCTCGATCGCGAACTTGACCGAATCCTGCACACCGAAGCGGCACCACGTCGTGCCGACGCAGCTCTTCACCGTGCGCAGGGCCTTGCCGTAAGCGTGCCCGCTCTCGAAGCCCGCGGCCACGAGCTCCTCCCAGATCTGCGGCAGCTGCTCGAGGCGAGCGCCGAAGAGATCGATGCGCTGGCCGCCCGTGATCTTGGTGTAAAGGCCGTATTTCTTGGCGACCTGACCCAGCACGATCAGCTTCTCCGGCACGATCTCGCCGCCCGGGATGCGCGGCACGATCGAGTAGAGGCCGCCGCGCTGCAGGTTCGCGAGGAAGCGATCGTTCGTGTCCTGCAGGCTCGCGTGCTCGGCGGCGAGGATCATCTCGTTGTGCAGGCTCGCGAGGATCGAGGCGACCGCGGGCTTGCACACCTCACAGCCGTTGCCCGTGCCGTGCGACGCGATGAGCTCGCTGAACGTCCGGAAGCCCTTGACCTTGACGATCTCGAACAGCTCCTGGCGCGAGAACGCGAAGTGCTCGCAGAGCTGCTCGCGCACCACCTGGCCCAGGGCCCGCTGCTCGGCCTTCAGGATGTCGGCGACGAGCGGGACGCAGCCGCCGCACCCGGTGCCGGCCCTCGTCTTCGCCTTGATCTCGCCGAGCGTCGAGCACTCGCCGCGGCGAATGGCGTGGCAGATGTCGCGCTTGGTGATGTTGTTGCAGGAGCAGACCTGCGCCGACTCACCGAGGCCCGCCGCCGCGTTCTGGCCTTCACGGGCCCCGAAAATCAGCTCTTCCGGCGCGTCGGGCAGCTGGGAGCCGCTGCGCATGATCTGCGTGAGCTTGGCGTAGTCGCTCGCATCACCGACCAGGATGCCGCCGAGGAGCTTGGTGCGATCCTCGTGGATGACGAGCTTCTTGTAGACACCCTTGACGAGATCCTCGTAGATGATGCTCGCGGCGCCCGTGGTGTCGGCGAACGGGTCGCCGAAGCTTGCGACATCCACGCCGAGCAGCTTGAGCTTGGCGGAGAGGTCGGCGCCCTCGAAACGCGCGGAGCTGTCGCCCGTGAGGATACGCCCGAGCACGCTCGCCATCTCGTAGCCGGGGGCGACGAGGCCGTAGAGCAGGTTGTTGTGGAGCGCGCACTCGCCGATCGCCCGGATCGCCGGATCGCTCGTGCGAAGCTGGTCGTCGATCACGACGCCGCCTCGATCGCCGACGATGATGCCGGCTTCTCGCGCGAGCTCGTCGCGCGGTCGAATGCCGGCGGCCACGATCAGCATGTCGGCTTCGATCGGGTCGCCCTCGTTGAACTCGAGACCTTCGACGCGGTCTCCGCCGAGCACGCGCTGCGCGGCGACGTTCAGGTGCACCTCCACGCCGAGCGCGCGAATGGCACGCAAGAGCAGCCGCGACCCGGCGCCGTCGAGCTGACGCGGCATGAGCCGCGGAGCGAACTCGACCACGTGCGTCTCGAGTCCCATCTCGTGGACGGCCTTGGCCGCCTCGAGGCCGAGCAGACCGCCGCCCATCACGACCGCGCGCTTGCTGCGCTTCGCGTAGTCGCGAATGCCGATCAGATCCTCGATCGTGCGGTAGACGAACACGCCCGCCTTGTCGACGCCCGGAATGGGCGGCACGAAGGCCGTCGAGCCGGTGCAGAGCACGGCCACGTCGTAGGGCACGCGCTCTCCGCTCGAGGATTGAATCACCTTGCGGCGCCGGTCGATGACGGTCGCGCGCTCGCCCATCAAGAGACGGACGCCGCGCTGGCGATACCAATCGAGCCCGGCCAGAAGCATCTCGTCGGCGCTCGCCTTTTCGAAGAAGCTGGTGAGACCGACGCGATCGTAGGCCGGTCGCGGCTCCTCGCAGAAGGCGACCACCTGGTAGCGGCCCTCCGGATCGAGCTCGCCCATGCGCTCGCAGAGCTTCCAGCCCACCATCCCGTTGCCGACGATGACGAGCTTCTGCTTCGCGCCCGACGAGGCGGCGCGCGGAGCACTGTTGCTCTCCGGAACGGGCGCGCCGTTGGTCGCCAGCGCCTCGCCCACGCCGAAAACGCGGGTGAGCTCGGCGGCCTGCGGCCGGACGAAGGTCGAGCGCGGCGGGACGTCGTCCACGCGGATACCGTGCTGGCGGAGCGCGAGCTCGACGGCGCTACCGAGCGCCACCAACCGGAGCTTCGCGAGCTCCGAGCGGAGCTCGTGCGTCGTGCCGTGCATGCAGGCGACCTCCCAGAGTGCTTCCACCTGGGCCGGCGAGCTCCACACGATGGCCTTGAGGGAACCGCTGCGCACCGTCTCGTACAGCGCGAGCGCTCCGGTGTCGGAGCCGGGCGAGTTCGAGAGCAGCCGCATCGTGGCGCCCTTCCTCTCGAGCAGATCGAGCAGGCGCGGGTCGGGGCGCAGCGAAGCGATACCGACGGTGCGACCCTGCAGATCCAGCGTGTCGAGGACGCCTCTCAGGCTCTCGAACGACGGGAGCGGCGCCGCGGCGTCGGCCCGGAGCCCGCTCTCACGCAGGGCTGCAGCGGGCTTCGGCCCCTGGGCGATCTTGCGCGCGGAGCGCAGCGCCTGAGCCACTTCTTCCTCGCGATCGAGCTGGCGGGCGAACTCGACGATCAGGCGCACGCCCTGCGCGGTGAAGAAGACGACATCGTCGAATTCCCCGCGCGTGAGCTCCATGATCCAGCCCTCGAGCGGGCGCGATCCGGACTCGACCGGTGTCACGTCGAAACGACTGAGCTCGGCGCCTTCCTGCCGGATCAGGCGCGCCGCCGCGTCCAGGTCGGAAACATTCGGAAGCGCAACGTGCCAGTTTAGAAATAGTCCTGTATCAGCCATCGACGCGTACCTCGCCGCCATGGGTCTACCGTCCGAACCCACCGCCGTTGCTCCTGACTCCCGAGCCGACGGTGGTGGATGAACGAAACCTACAAACTCAGTCTACGCGCGGCGCGCACTCCGTCAACGTTCAATGTTGCATGATCTCAGCTGTTTTCACGCGTCTCGGAACGTCAGAGAAACGAGTGAGAAACTTGGAAACCGTACCGAAAAAGTCAGTCATCTCACCGAAACACTTTCAGGCGGGATCACCTGGGCGAAACGTTGTGACCATTGCCGATCGTCACTCCGGAGGGTATCGCAACATGTCGGGCGTCACCTGCCGGATACGTGAGTCGCTCTCGAGCCGGCGCGCGCACACGCGCAGCGAACGGCCGGCCGAGAGCCGGAACCGGCACCGGCACCACCCGGCTCGAGCGGTACCGCGCCCTCGGCGTCGGCGCCCACGTCACCCGCCGGAGACGGGAGGGATCAGGGCGACGACGGCGCCCGGCTCGAGCGCCCGATCGAGCTCGACGAACTCGTCGCCGACGGCGAACCGGACACTCGCCAGGACCCCGGTGAGCGGCGGGCGCGAGGCCTCGAGGTAGCGGGCGAGGCCACGCACGTCACGCACGTCTTCGGGCAGCTCGATCTCTTCGGTCGAGACGCCCATTCGCTCGCGAAGTGCCGCGAAATACAGCAGTCGAATCGGCAGCCCGGGGGTCAAGGTATAAGGGGTACGTAGCATCCGATGCCTCGACCGACCAAGCGCGATCCCGGAATCGTTACGGGTCTTCGACGCGCCATCCGCGTCTTCACGGTGACCGTCAGCGACTCGCGCACGCCGGGTACCGACGAGTCGGGGGTTCGCCTGCGCATGATGCTCGAGGCAGCTGGCTACAGTCTCGCCCCCCATCAGATCGTCACCGACGACGCACCGGCCATCCAGGAGCTCGTGCGCGAGCTCATCGAGTACAACCTGGGCGACGCCATGGTGACGACCGGCGGCACCGGTATCGCGCCACGCGATCGCACCTACGAGGCGATCGAGCCGCTGCTCGAAACCAAGCTCGACGGTTTCGGGGAAGCCTTCCGCCGGCTGTCCTGGGATGACGTCGGTGCCCGCTCGGTGCTTTCGCGGGCCATGGCGGGCGTGGTCAGCGGTCGCTTCATCGCGTGCCTGCCGGGTAGCCCGCGCGCCGTCGCGCTCGCCACCGACAAGCTCTTGATTCCGCTGCTCGAGCACGCCGTGGCCTTGTGCCGCGGCGACACGCGGCACCCGAGCGACCCCAAGGGCCTGAAACACCGATGATGAGCTTCGCGGAGGCGCGGGAGCGCCTGCTCCGGGACGTCGCCCGGCTGCCGTCGGAGCGTGTTGCGCTCGAA
>Ga0315912_10006916_pt1 | contig 10060 bp, 7 predicted proteins | sample VfabasoilMG_FD_204469 | JGI IMG/M metagenome (GOLD analysis project Ga0315912, IMG submission 204469) | Garden soil microbial communities collected in Santa Monica, California, United States - V. faba soil | ecosystem: Environmental > Terrestrial > Soil > Garden | place: USA: California... | reverse complement strand
GCGACCGATGCACCTGATACAGATCGATCCAATCGGTCTGCAAGCGCTTCAGCGACGCCTCGCACGCTTCGATCAGATGGCGCCGGCTCAGACCGCGCGCATTCGGATCCTTCTGGTCCTGCGGGAAGAACGCCTTCGTCGCGAGCACGACTTGCGCGCGCCGGCCGCCTTGCAGCGCGGTGCCGACGAAGCGCTCGCTGGCGCCGGCCGAGTACGCGTTCGCGGTATCGACGAAGTTGATGCCCTTCTCGAGCGCGGCATGGACGATCGCGATCGAATCGCTCTCGTTCGCGCTGCGGCCGAACATCATCGTGCCGAGACACAGCGGGCTGACCTTTACGCCTGTCCGGCCGAGGTTCCGATATTCCATACGCCCCTCTCGTCGGCGTCATCGCTCGGAGAAGCCTCGCGAACGAGGCTTCTCCGGGTGCGCGTTGTTACTAACGGCTACCGAGGAAGTCGCCCTTGCCGATGGGCACTCCGTTGTGACGGAGAATCGCGTAGGCAGTCGTATAGTGGAAGTAGAAATTGGGGATCACGAAGTTCAGCAAGTAGTCCTTGCCCGTGAAGTTGAACGTCGCGTTCGGAAACTTCAGCTCGACCGAGCGCCCCTCGGCGTCTTCGAACTGCTCCGGCTTGAAGGACTTCAGATGCGCGATCGTCTTCGCGACGCGCGCGTGCAAGTCGGCGAACGTCTTCTCGTCGTCGGGCCACTTCGGCGACTCTTGCCCGGCGAGGCGGCTCGCACCACCCTTCGCTTGATCCGTCATGATCTGAATCTGGCGCGTCAGCGGCAGCATGTCGGGCGCGAGCCGTCCGTTGACGAACACCTCGAGATCGATCTTGCGCGCGGCTGCGTCGGCTTCGGCTTTGCTGAGCACTTTGTCGAGCGCCGACAACATTTGCGTGAACACGGGAACGAACTGGTCGTAGATGCTGATAGCCACAGTGGATCCTTTTTCGGTTGGGTTGCGCACCGCGCGAAGCCTAGGCCGGCTCAGGCGATGAGGGCGCCATCATAAGAGCCGCGCGGCGCCGCGGGTAGTCGGGCCCCTCGCGCCGCCCGGCACCTTATATATACGTCGCGAACAGCTGCCCGAGCCCAAGGCCGGCGCCACCCGACGCGTCATTCGAAGTGGCGTGCTTTGCCTGCTTTGGCCGGAGCGCTCTGCGCATCGGACAGCGGCTCCAGCGTCTCGTAGGTGTGACGTGCGAAGCCGACGCCGGCTTCCGTGTAGTAGTTGTAGGTGACGTCGCAACCGGCCTCGAGAATCGGTTCGCGCTCCTCGGGGAAAAGGTGCGTGGCACTCACCAGCCCGCGGTAGCCGCGACGCCGCAGCGCCCGCGCTGCGGATACCTTCGCTTGCAGATCCGGCACGGCGAGCATGATCGCGCGCAGCCGATCGAGGTTCAGCCGGTGCCAGAAGCTCGGATCCTCCGCGTCCGCGTACGCGACGCGCCGGCCTTCGCGGAGGTTCGACTCGATCTTCGCGGGGTCGCTGTCGATGCCGACGATGTTCTCATCCTGTTGCCGCAGGTAGTCGTACGCGCCCGAGCCGACGCGTCCCATGCCGACGATGAGGATTTCGGCGCGGCCGAGCGAGATGGGCTCGTCGTCGGGATGGCGCTTCTCGCGCTCGAGGCGCTGCAGCCACGGGCTCAGGATTCGAAACAGGTCGTGCGCGAATACATTGACGGGCGCTGCCGCGATGAACGACAGCGCAACGGCGAGCGCCGTCACGATGACCCATTGCGGGCCGAGCAAGCCGTTGTTGACGGCGACGTCGACGACGATCAACGCGAACTCGCTGTAGGTCATGAGGCTCACGGCGGTCAGAAAGCTCGTGCGCGCACGCAGCCCGAGCCCGATCAAGAGCAGGAAGAAGATGAAGCCTTTGATCGGCAGCAGAGCGACGAGAAGCAGCGAATCGCCGATCGCGCCCAAGGTCGGAGGGCCGCTGAAGCCGATGTTCAAGAAGAACCCGACGAGGAACAGCTCCTTGAGTCCCCAGAGCACGTTCGTCAGCTCTTGCGAGCGCCGGTGGTCGGCGAGCATCGTGCCGAGCAGCAGCGCTCCGAGCTCCGCGCTCAAGCCGAGCGACTCGAACGCCTGCCCGCCGCCGATCGCAAGCGCGGCGCCGAACAGCACGAGCAGCTCGCCGTGGCCGCAGCGGCCGAGCAGCCAAGCGATCAGGGGCCGCGCGAACGGCAACAGCAACAGCGCGGCCGCATACGGCGACGGCGTCTCGGCGTTGACGAGCGCGAGCATGACGACGGCCACGACGTCTTGGACGATCAAGATGCCGATCGCGACGCGGCCATGGACGGCGCGCAGCTCGCGATTGCCGTCGAGCACCTTCGCCGCGAGCACCGTGCTCGAGAAGCCGAAGCTGATGGCCAGCACCAGTGCCAAACCCGGCGACAGCCAACCGCCGATCGCTGCCACTGCAACACCGATGGTGCCCGTCAACAAAAGGTGCGAGATCGCCGTGCCCCAAACCTCGTAGCGCAGCAGCGTCTTGATGCGCAGCTTGAGGCCGACGGCGAACAGCAGCAGCAACACGCCCGCGTGCGCGAGCTCCTGCAGCGCCGGCGTGCTGTGCATGCCGAACGCCGCGAACACGAAGCCCGATGCGAGGAAACCGACGAGGGGCGGTAAGCCGATCCGCGAGACCGCGAGCCCCAGCAGCAGTGCTCCGACTATCCAGACGCCGATCATTGAACCCCCTCGCGCAAATATACGGAGGTCCGGCGGCGAGCGCTCGTGTTCGACGCGGGCAGTGACACCGGCGGTAGCGCAATGCAGGAGCAATTGCCGATAGCCCGCGGCAGAGAATTGCAGTAGCAAATTCCGAGACATCCGTCTCCCGAGGCGCACTTGAGTCAAGTAGGATGGCGCGGGCAGCAATCGCCAAACTTCGGAGCGTGAATGGACCGACTGCAGGCATGGGGAGCGCAGCTGATCGCCGTGTTCAGAGACACGGTCGAGAGCATCGTCACCTACCTGCCCATTGTGATGACGGCCATCGCGGTCCTCTTGATCGGCTGGCTGCTCGCGCACCTGATCCGCGGCCTCGTGCGACGCGCGCTCGAAAGCATGGACTGGCTGTTCGCGCGCCTCGCCCCGCGGTCGGCCGGGCGCTCCGAGGCGCTGGCGCGCGTCACGAGTCGCGCGTTCTCGACGGTCGTCTTCTGGATCGTTCTCTTGGTCTTCGCCGCGAGCGCGCTGCGCATCTTGGGCGGCAGCCTGTTCGAGCGCTGGACGGAAAACCTGCTCGCATATCTTCCGTCTGCCATCGGCGGCGTCATCATCATCGTCGTCGGCTTCACGGGCGGCACGCTCGTGCGGCATGTGCTCGAGCAAGCGTCGGTGGGCCTCGGCGTCGGCCAGAGCAGCCTTCTCGGCCGCCTCGCTCAGGCCATCATCGTCATCAGCTGCGTGGTCATCGGCATCGATCAGCTCGGCGTCAACGTCAACTTCCTCATTCAGCTCACGACGGTCACGGCCGCCGCAGTATTCGGCGGCATTGCGCTCGTGTTCGCGCTCGGCACTCGGCAGCACCTCGCCAATCTCATCGGCGCGCACTACGCGCGCAAGCACTACGCACCCGGCGACCACGTGAAGATCGGCGCCATCCAAGGGCGCATCGTCGAAATCGTCGACGGCTGCGTGTTCATCGAAACCGATGCGGGGGACGTCTCGGTGCCCGGGCAGAACTTCAGCGCCGAGCCGTTCGTCAAGATCAGGAAAACCCCGTGAGCCGCGAGGCACTCGTCGCCGCTTATCTGCGCCTGCATCCCGAGAGCGCTGCGCGTCTGCTCGAGCAGATGCCGGCGGACCAAGCAAACACCGTGCTGAACGCCGTGGAGATGGCAACTGCGGCGCCCGTCGTTGGCTACATGTTGCCCACCTGCGCCGCCGCGTGCATCGAGAGACAACCGCCGGCCTACGCCGCCCTTTTGCTCGAGCGGCTCGGCAGCCGTGAGTCCGTCGCCGTGCTGCGGCACTTGCCGAGCGAGCTGCGCGAGAGCGTGCTGAGCTCGCTGGGCCCGCAATGGCTCATGGCATTCAGGCTGCTGTTGAGCTATCCGATCAACACGGTCGGCGCTTGGATCGAGCCGCGGGTCCTGACGCTGCCCGACGACTGCACGTGCGGTGAAGCACGCGATCGCATCGCGCGCAGCGAGCAAGCCGCGCAAGCGCGCATCTACGTGCTCGACCGGGCGCGCCGGCTGCGCGGCGCCGTGCGCGGCCTCGCGCTGCTGCAGGTCTCGAGCCGCAAGAAAGTCGTCGCGCTACTCGAGCCCGCGGAAGCGCTCTGGGCCCGCGAGCCGCTCGCGACTGCGCAAGAGCACGGGGTCTGGGAACGACACACCGAGGCGCCCGTCGTCAATCGCGACGAGGAGTTCATCGGCGTCATCTCCTACGCCGATCTGCGCAAGGCGTTCCGCCAGATCCATCACGTCACCGGGCCGAACGGCGACCGCGAGATGGCGGAGGTCTCGGAGCTTTTCGCTATCGGGGCCGGCAGCTTGTGGCGTAGCATCGGGGACCTGATCGGCAACGACCGGCAACGGTAGCGCACATGGACGACGCCGCTCACACGCTCGCGCTGGATCGCGTCAATCGCCAGTTCCTGCACGAGCATCCGGCACAAGCCGCCGACGTCATCGACGGCTTCGGGCGCACGGACGCCGTTCAGGTGCTCGCCGCCCATGATGCGGATACGCTCGTGCACGTCTGGCGCCACCTCTCGCCGGCGCGCATCGACGAGATCGTGCCGGAGCTGCCCGAGAAGCTTCTGAAGCAGACCCTGCACGCGCTCGACCCCGGCGTGCTCGCGATCTCGCTGCCGCGGATCTCCGAAGAATCGCGCAGCCGCTGCCTTGCGCTCCTGCCGCGGCGTGCGGAAGCCGAGGTGCGCCGGCTCATGGACTATCCGGCCGGCTCGGCGGGCCGCGTCATGGACAAGCGGATCCCGAGCTTTCGCGGCGAGCAGCCCGCGGCCGTGACGCTCGAGCAGCTGCGGCAGAGCAAACCGAAGGATCTGCGCCAGCTCTTCATCGTCGATGCCGAACGCCGCCTCATCGGCATCGTCGACCTGCACGACCTCATGATCGCCGAGCCGACGGACATGCTGAAGGAGATCGCGCGGCCGGCGAGCGCAACGGTCTCGCCGTTCGACGATCGCGAGGAAGTGGCGCAGAGGCTGCGCGACTTTCAGCTCGACGTGCTGCCCGTCATCGACATCCACGGCCGGCTGATCGGTGCGATCCGCCACGACGCGCTGCTGAAAACCCTCGAGGAAGCGGCCTCCGTCGACATCCAGATGATGGTCGGCGCCGGCCGCGAGGAGCGCGCGCTCTCGGAGCCCGTGTTCGCGGTCCGCAAGCGTTTGCCGTGGCTCCAGATCAATCTCGCGACCGCGTTCTTGGCGGCAGCCGTCGTTGGGTTGTTCGAGTCGACGATCGCCCAGTTCACGGCGCTCGCCGTGCTGTTGCCCGTCGTCGCGGGGCAGTCCGGCAACGCGGGCGCCCAGGCGCTCGCCGTGACGATGCGGGGCTTGGCGCTACGCGAGATCTCGACGCGCCACTGGTTTCGCGTTCTGTTCAAGGAGATGCGCGTCGGCATCATCAACGGCCTCGCGATCGCCGCGACGACCGCGGCCGGCGTGCTCCTCTGGAGCCGGAACTCCGGCCTCGCGCTGGTGATCTGCATCGCCATGGTGTTGTCGATGGTCATCGCCGGCATCGCAGGGGCGGTCATCCCCATTGCGCTGACGCGCATTGGGCAAGACCCGGCGCAGTCTTCGACGATCGTATTGACGACGGTCACCGACGTGGCCGGATTCCTATCGTTCCTCGGCATTGCGGCTTTGCTCTCCGGGCTGCTGTAGGGAGGAGCCATGCGCATAGCGAAATTCTTGACTCTTGGCGTTGCCGCCGTGGTCGTGCTGCTCGTCGTCGCGGTGGCGATCGTCGCCTCGACGTTCGACCCCAACGATTACAAAGGCGTCGCCGCAAACGCATTCACGGCGCGCACCGGTCGCGCACTCAAGGTCGACGAGGACCTTCACCTCACCTACTTCCCGTGGCTCGCCCTCGAGACCGGCGGCGTCACGATCGGCAGCGCAGCCGAGTTCGGCGGCGAAGCGCAACCGTTCGCGACGGTGCGACGCGTCGCTGCGCGCGTGAAGCTGCTCCCGCTCCTGTCGCGCCGCGTCGAGATCGGCACCGTCGAGCTCGAAGGTTTCACTCTGAACCTTGCACGCGACGCCAATTTGCGCGGCAACTGGGAGGACCTGCTAGCGGCGGCGAACGGGCCGGCACCGGCCGACGCGGGGCCCGACGGCGCAAGCATCAACGAGCTTGCGATCGAGGGCGTGCGTATTCGCGACGGCAACGTGTACTGGCGCGAAAACACTGACGAGCTGCGCTACAGCATCACGGGTTTGTCTTTGACTACGGGCGGCATTGGCAGCGGCGAGCCGCTAGAATTTGAAACATCGCTAAATTTTGCCGACGAGACTTCCGGCTTGAAGGCGGCGCTCGCGACGAGCGCAGTCGTTGCCGCAGAGGCTAGCGGTTCGGTGACGGCAACCGACCTCGACACCACCGTGCGCGTCGATGCGGGCAACGGCTCGCCTGTGCGCGAGCTCAGTGCGAAGGCCGCGCGAATCGTATTCGACCGCACCGCCGAAACGCTCGCTGTGGAAGGGCTCGTCACCGAAGCTGCCGGCACGAGCGCCGAGTGGCAGGTTTCAGGAAGCAAGCTGCTCACGAACGCGACGGTCGAAGGCCGCGTCACCGCCGAGACGAAGCAGCTCGCGGCAGTATTCGAGCAGCTCCGCGTCTCGCTGCCCGCATCGCTGAACGGCAACGACTTAGGCGGGCTCACGCTCGGCGCGCAGTTCGCGTTCCAGCAAGAGCCGCAGGTCGTGCGCCTGACGGGCGTCGATGCCACAGCGCTCGGAGCGCACGTCACCGGCGAAGGCACACTGACCGGCGGCAACGAGCTGGCCGGGCACGTCGTGGTCGCGGAGCTCACTCCGAACGCCGCGCTGCAAGCGCTGCTGCGCGGCGCCGTGCCGCCGACCGTCGACGTCACGGCGCTGGGCACACTCGCCCTCGACACGCGGTTCGATTCGACCCTCGACACGGGCCGCGCCTCTTTGCGCGATCTCAAGCTGACGGCCCTTGGCGCAACCGTCAGCGGCACGCTGGACGCTTTGCCCGGCGAGCGCGGCAACGTGTTTCGCGGCCAGCTTCAAACGTCGCGATTTGCATCCGATGGGATGGTGAAGGCGTTCGCGGGCCTGCTGCCGCCGGGCCTCTCTGCGAGCGAGCTCGGCATGCTCGAGCTCGGCGCGAGCTTCTCGCTCGACTCGGGTGCGGACACGCTGACGGTCCAATCGCTCCGCGCGGAAGCGTTCGGGCTGCGCATGAGCGGCAACGTCGCGGCACGCAACGTCTCGACGAACGCGACCTGGACCGGCACGGGTTCCATCGCGCAGTTCTCCCCGCAAGACCTGTTGCAACGTTTCGGCTTACCGCCGCAGGCGACCTCGGATCCGAAAGCGTTCACGCGCGCGGCCGTCGATACACGTTTCACGATCACGAAGGACCACGCAGAGCTTGCTGATGTCGTGCTCGCCCTGGACGAGACGAAGATCAAAGGCGCTTTTACGCTGCAGGGCTTCGAGACGCCCGCCTATCGCTTCACGCTCGACGTCGACGCCGTCGATGCCGACCGGTACTTGCCGCCGAAAGCCCGCGACGCGAAAGAGGGCGAAGCGACAGCCGGCGATATCGAGCTGCCGCAAAACAACACGATGAATCTCGACGGCACGATGCATGTCGGCTCGCTGAAGCTCGCGGGGATGCAGTTCAACGATGTCGGCGGCCGCATCGTCATTGGCGGCGGCGATCTCGCCGTTGAAAACGCGCGCACGAATCTCTACGGCGGCACGTTCTCCGGCAACTTCCGCGTGCATGCCGCCGGCGACGACCCGGGGCTCTCACTCGACGGACGCGCCGCCGGCATCCAGCTCGAGCCGCTGATCGCGGCGCTGACCGCTAGCGAGCCGAACTTCAGCGGCACGGGCAGCTTCGATCTGAGCCTCGCCGGAAAGGGACGCACCATCATCCAGAATGTGCAGACCGCCGGCGGCAACGTCATGTTCGACATGTCGAACGGCGCTATCAAGGGCTTCAACTTGGGCCGCACGTTGTGCGCGGCGTACAACGTCACGCAGCGCGCGCCCGCGCCACCCGAGCAACCGGCGGTGACGCCATACGTAGGCATCAAGGGCACCGCCGTCGTGACCAACGGAGCGGCTGCAAGCAACGACTTGATCGCGCGGACGACGTTCATGGACATCTTCGGCGCGGGAACGCTGGGCCTCGTCGAGCAACGCCTCGACTACGAGCTCGACGCGCAATTGACCGGCTCGATCGGGATTCCCAACTGCCAGACGCTGGATTCGTTCGTCGGCGACAAGCTGCCGTTCAAGATCAGCGGCACGGTCACGGAACCGTCGATCGTGCCGGACTTCAGCAAGCTCGTTCAGCGGCAGCTGCGCGAGGAGCTGCAGGACCGGCTCAAGGATCGGCTGCGCGATATCTTGCGCTGAGCCTGGTGAACTAACCTGCACCGGCCGGCGCCGGAACGCAGCGCGTTTCGCTGAGCTCCCACTCGCGGCCGTCGGCCGCGCGCACGAGAAAACAACGCGTGCCGCGCAGCACGAGGTTCAGGCGCGCAGGCGCGTCGAGCGTGCGGCCCGTCGCGGCGCGGCCTTGCTCGCCCGGTGGCGTGCGCCGCTCGATCGTCAGCACGCTCTCGCGTGTCAGCGCGTCGGCGGCCAGCGTCACGGGCTGACCGCTGAATGCCGCCGCCACAACGCGCTCGAGCTCGGCGCGGCTCTGGGCCGTGGGCGCGGCGATGACGGCGGGCTGCTCCTGCGCCGAGAGCGTGCTGCAGGCGATCGGCGCGACCGTCGCCGCCAACCAGCACGCGCGCAGCGCCGCGCTCATAGCCGCTCGAGAATCCGGTTCGTGAGGAATGGCGATTTGGGGGCCACGACGTCGGGCTCCTCGCCCGCTGCGTCATTGGTCGGCTTCGTGAACGACGGCTTCTGACCCGACGGCGCAGGACACATGCCGCCGAGACTGTGATCGAGCGCCGCGCGCAGGCGGCCCTCGTTGCTGTCGCCGAGCTCGCGCGTGAAGTCGTCGGCGACCGAGCAGCCGGCGACGCGCTCGCCACCGACGCCCGGCGCATTGCTCGGTGCGAAACCGTCCGCGTAGTCGCCGAACCCGGCGTCGTTGACGCCTTTGAACTGGATCGAGAAGTAAGTCGTGCCGCAGTTGTCTTGCGGATAGAAGCCGTACGGCTTGCCGCACGTCGTGGAGCCGATCTGAAGCACCTGCACGCCGACGCCGCGCAAGCTGTTGATGATCGACTCGCTGGCCGAGCACGTCGAGCCGCCGGTCAGCACGTAGACGCGTGGGAGGTTCAGGGTCGGCAGCGGTTGATTGCTGCTCGACGTGCTCAAGAACGGCACCGGCGTCAGCGGTTGTCCCGTGACAGGATCGACCGACATGTGCTTGTCATTGAATTGAAGTTTTTCGAACGTCCTGCCCGAGGCTCGCGCGGGCCCGGCAATCATGTACGCGACCTGGCTCGCGATGAACAAATACCCGCCGCCGTTGTAGCGGACGTCGAGGACCAAGTCGTTGATGCCCGCCGTGCGCATTTGTTCGACGGCCGTGATCAACTGCTGCTCCGCCGTCAGGATGTGATCGTTGAACAGCAGATACCCGACTTTCGCGCCATTCCAGTTGATCACGCTCGAGACGAGCACCGGAGTCTTCGTGACCGCGGCCGAGGTCAGCGACACGACGCGCATCGTCCCGGACCGGTCGCGCGTCATGAACGTGTGCGACTCGCCTGCCGTCTCCGGATACAGGCCGGCGACGAAGACGTTGATGTCCGCCTGCGAATTGGAATTCACGATATCCACACCGTCGATCTGCAGCACTTCGGCGCCGCGGCCGAACG
>Ga0315912_10006915_pt1 | contig 10061 bp, 7 predicted proteins | sample VfabasoilMG_FD_204469 | JGI IMG/M metagenome (GOLD analysis project Ga0315912, IMG submission 204469) | Garden soil microbial communities collected in Santa Monica, California, United States - V. faba soil | ecosystem: Environmental > Terrestrial > Soil > Garden | place: USA: California... | reverse complement strand
AGCTCAAGCTCGCGCCGCTGCCCGTGCACAAAGCGCTCGGCGTCGTGCACTTCCCTACTTTCTATCAAGCCATGGATCTGACGCGGCACATCGTCACGCTCGAGCCGGCCGCCGTCGAGCTCGTCGATCGCACGATGATCGAGCTGTCGCGCGAGATCGCGGCGTTCCGCGCGACGATGGACAAGACGATCCAGGGCGAGCCCGAAGCGATCCTGCTCGTCGAGTTCGCCGGCGACGAGCGTGAGCCGCAGCTCAAGAAGCTCGCGGCGCTGACCGAGCTCATGAGCGATCTCGGCTTGCCCGGCAGCGTCGTCGAGATTGCCGACCCCGCGTGGCAGCGCGACGTCTGGGAGGTCCGCAAGGCGGGCCTCAACATCATGATGTCGATGAAGGGCGACGGTAAGCCCGTCTCCTTCATCGAGGACTGTGCCGTGCCGCTCGAGCATCTCGCGGACTACACGGACCGCTTGACGCGCGTGTTCGCGAAGCACGGCACGCGCGGCACGTTCTACGCACATGCGTCGGTCGGTTGCTTGCACGTGCGGCCCGTCCTCAACTTGCGCACCGAAGACGGCGCGCGCCAGATGCGCGCGATCGCGGAAGAAGCGTGCGCGCTCGTCAAGGAATACAAAGGCTCGTATTCCGGCGAGCATGGGGACGGGCTGGTGCGCTCGGAGTGGATCGAGCCGGTATATGGGCCGCGCCTGACGCGTGCGTTCGCCGAGATCAAACGCGCGTTCGATCCGAAGGGCCTCATGAACCCGGGAAAGATCGTCGCCGCGCCGAAGATGGACGATCGGAGCCTGTTCCGGTTCAAGCCGGGGTATGGCACGAAAGAGCTCGTCACGGGTCTCGATTGGTCCGAGCACGAGGTCGGCCCCGAGAATCGCGGCCGCGGCTTCGCGGCGGCCGTCGAGATGTGCAACAACAACGGTCACTGCCGCAAGTTCGATGCCGGCACCATGTGCCCGTCGTATCGCGCGACACTCGACGAGCGGCACGTGACGCGCGGCCGCGCGAACACCCTGAGGCTCGCGCTCTCGGGCCAGCTCGGGCCCGGTGCGCTCGCCTCGCGCGAGCTCTACGACACGCTCGATCTGTGCGTCTCGTGCAAAGGCTGCAAGCGCGAGTGCCCGACGGGCGTCGACATGGCGGCCATGAAAGTCGAGTTCCTGCACCAGTATCACCTCGAGCATCGACGCCCGCTGCACGACCGCCTCGTGGCGCACTTACCGCGCTACGCGCGAGCTGCGGCCCGCCTGGCGCCGCTGCTGAACTTGCGCGACCGCGTCCCGGGGCTCGCCAAGCTGTCGGAGGCCGTGGCGGGCTTTGCCGCGAAACGCAAGCTGCCGAAGTGGCGGCGCGATTACTTCCGCGCCAGCGAGCTCGGCGATGACGGCGTGGCCGCGACCGGAGAACGCGAGGTCGTTCTGTTCGCCGACACCTTCAATACATACTTCGAGCCCGAGAATCTGCGCGCGGCGCTGGCCGTGCTCCGCGCGGGCGGCTATGCGGTACGCATGGCCGCGGCGCCCGACGGCCGGGCGCTCTGTTGCGGTCGTACCTACCTCGCGACGGGCATGATCGAAGCCGCGCGCGCCGAAGCGAAGCGGGTGCTCGAAGCCTTGGCGCCGTTCGTTGCGCGCGGCGTGCCGATCGTCGGGCTCGAGCCTTCCTGCATCCTCGGTCTGCGCGACGAGCTCAGGATGCTGCTCCCCGGTGCCGCGAGCGCGGCGCTCGGCCGCGCCGCCCTGACGTTCGAAGAGTTCCTCGTGCGGGAGGTCCAAGCCGGGCGCTGGCAGCGGAGCTTTCGGCGTGCACCTTTTGCGCGCGCGGTCGTGCATGGGCACTGCCATCAAAAGGCCTTCGGCGCCATGCCGGCCGTCGTGGCGGCACTGAAGCTCGTGCCGGAATTGGCCGTCGACGTCGTCGCAACGAGCTGTTGCGGCATGGCGGGCTCCTTCGGCTACCGGCCGGAGCACCTCGACGTGTCGCTGCGAATGGCCGAAGCCGCCCTGTTACCCGCGGTTCGCGCCGCCGCCGCTGACGCCGTCATCGTCGCGGACGGCACGAGTTGCCGCCACCAGATACGCGACGGCGCACGACGCGATGCGCAGCACGTCGCGCGAGTCCTGGCAGCTGCTCTTTAACGGTTACTGGGCGAATTCCCTGTTTTTCCCGATTGCGCGCCGCCGACCATGGCGTTGCGACACCGTGTCATACGTCAAAACCGCGGGGCGCGGCGGCGAACATGCGCGTCCCGACATTGTGCCGATTCCAGAAATGGCCAGCCAAAACTCCGCTGCCGATCTCCCGAGCGAGGCGCCCTCGCTAACGACGCTCGCAGAGCAGCTGCGCGACGGGCCGCTCCAACGGCTCGTAGAGCTTCAGACCGAGACCACGGCACTGGCCAACCGGCTGGGCGACGGCAGCCCGGCCAAGATCGAAGACGTGCAGCAACTCGTCAGGCTTTCGCTCTCGGCGATGGAGCACTTCAACGTGTTCACTCGCGAGCTTGGCGCGGTTCTCCGAGAGCTGACCGATGCCGAACGGCACCCGCACTGACCTATACGCACGCCTGCTGGCTCTTTGCGAGGCGTTTCGCACTCGCGGCGACATCGGCTGCGCGGTAATTCTCGACGAGCGCCACACGTGCTTTGCCGAGGAAGTCAGCGAGGTCGTCTATAGAACCGTAGGCGAGCTGCTCGCGAACGTGCGCCAGCACGCGCAGGCGACCCACGTCGAGGTCTCGAGCATCGGGCGCCGCGACGGCTCGATTGGTATCACCGTTGCCGACAACGGCGTCGGGTTACCGCCACACCGCCGGCGCGGCAAGCCGCTCAATGAGACGGGCGGAATCGGGCTGTGGAGCATCGACCGCAGGCTGCGCGACTTCGATGCCATGCTCGACGTCGAAGCGGCCCCGGGCCAAGGCACGCGGGCAATGGTCATCTTGCCCGCGCACCTGCTCGTCTGCGACTAGTAGACGACGCCTCGTGTGGCGACGCTTGGCTCCTCGAGGGTAAGACCCGCGGCGCGTAGTCCGGTCACCAAGGCATCGTAGAAGGCCGGATCGAAGTGCCAGCGCTCGAAGTTCTCTAAAGCCTCGGCCTCGAACTCCGGGTAGAGCTCGCGGATCCGCCGTACGGCGCTTCGCGCGATGTCGAGCCGCTCGCTGTGCGCCGCTGCCGCCGCCAGCACCGCCTGCGCAAAGACCCAGTTCTGCCCGTCGACGGCGAGCGCCGAGGTGAGCGCGTCGTCGAACCGCCCGTCGCGAAGGTGACTCGCCGCATAGGTCAAGTGATAGAAACCGAGCGGCGTTTTCGTGAGGGCGCGCGACTCCTCGGTCAATGCGAGGCCGCGCGCGGAATCCCCGGTGACGACCGACAGGAAGCCGCCTTGCGCGAACGCCTGGGCGCTGTTGGGCCGCATCGCAATCGTCCGGTCGATGCTCTCACGGAACGCGGGATTGCCGTTGAAGAACTGGACGCGCGTAAGCGCGAGGTTCGCGAGAAAGTCGCCGGCGTCGAGCGCCAGCGCTCTCTCGGTCGCTCTTCGCGCCGAATCCAACGCTTCGTCGCCCGTTCGGCCGAAGGACGAGGAGTACTCGTCGACGTAGAGCATCGCGAGGCTCGACCAGACAGGCGCGAAGTCGGGCTGCCGCACGCTCACCGCGCGCAGGCAGGCGAGCGTCTCGCTATACCCGGCCGGCGTCACGCGTCGCCGGTATTCGTGATACGCGGCGTTACAGTCGCTGAGCTTCGGCGCATGCTCCGAGCGGCGGGCGCGGGCGAGCTCCGCCTCGAAAATCGGGCCATACGGCGCAGCGATCGCGACGACGTCGTGCGCGATACGCTGCTGGAGCTCCGGCAAACGATCGAGCGCAATCGGCGCGTCGTAAGCAAACGTCCAAAGCTGCGCCCCGGTTTCGGCTTCGATGAGCCGTGCGGCGATACGTGCATTGGTCCCCGTGCCGCGCACGCTGCCGGTCAACACGTAACCGCCGGCCGCGGCCGTATCGAGACTCACCGTTTCGCTCGGGCCATACCAACTCGCCCGACTCGCGACGACGAACAGATCGAGCCGGTCGAGCCGCAACATGACTTCTTCCGTCATGCTCGCCGCGAACGCGTCGAGCGAGGGATCCGCGCTGAGATTCTCGAACGGGACTACGACGATACGCGGCCACTCCGTGCGCTGCGGCTGCGCGAGGGCTGCCACAGCGTGCTCCGCTTTGCGCAGCGAGGCGTACTGCCACGCGATCACGCCGACAGCGCCAACGAGTAGCGCACAGAGGATCAGAACCGCGTGTCGCCGCGGCTGCGGGTGTTGCTCGATCGCCGCAGTCGGCGTCGGCACCGACACGGCCTGCTCGGCCGAGCTCGCGTATTGAAACTCCGTGGCATAAGTGCCGCGTGGCAGCGTGATCTTGACCGGATCGGCGTTCCCTTCACTTGCGTAGTACTCGACGAGACGCCGCCGCAGGCGGCCCGCCTCGACGCGTACAAGCGCGTCGGACTGGGCGTCGAAATCCGCAGGCCGACCGAACACCTCGACGCCGATCGTGTAACCCTTGAGGCGCTGACCGTCGCCTGCCAACGTCTGCTCGACGACGAAATGCAGAAAATCCGACGCTCTTCCGGCCTGCTGAAAACAACGGCTCGCGAGAATTCGTTCGAGTGCGGCGCGAACTTCGCTCGCGCTCGGTTCCTTGAGCTCTTCATCGTGAGCCGCGGCGTCATCGCCGCGCGTTCCGCCTTCGGACATTCCCTGCCTACCCCCCGGCTCAGGCAAATCACTGTCGCAGTGTCGCAACCGTAACGTTCACGCATTTTTCTTGCGCTTCCCGAACCGTTTCGGGCGGCGTAGACTGCGGTGCAAGGGCTGGACCTGACCTCACACAGTCAACAGCTTGACACATCTGGTCAACTAGTTGCTCCAACAGGAGCTATTCGGACCAGACGCTCGTACCAAGGGCCGGTAGTGAGCAGGTTCCAGCCCGTCGAACCTAGTCGAACAGCGCTACTACTTCGTCGCCGACGCGCACTTCCGCGCCCTTCACGACCCACGCGTTGATTCCGCGTAGCGACAACGCGAGCCCGCGCTCGGAACTGATGAAGCGCTGCGCCTCGAGCCCATAGCGCTCCGCGAACTTCCTGCAACCGGTATGCGGCTCGGGGCTCACCTCGATCACCGCGGCGCCCACGCGTATGCGTGTGCCGGGCGGCACGTGCTCGGCGCTCAAATCGAAGTCGACATAAAGCTGATCGCCGGCGAGCGACCAGCGCTCGCGGTCGTGCGTGAGCGCCGCGACGAGCCGCGTGTTGATGAGCGTGAGCTGATTGACGCGGCGACGCTTCCCGACAGCCCAACGATCACCGACGAGCCCCTCCTCGACGTCGAGCGTCGCGGCGTCGAGCGTCTCGCGCTCGTTCGTGCTCGGCCTTCGCACGATCAGTGACAGCGTGCCGCGCTCGCGTGGCGACTGCTCGATCTCGAGCAGCGCCGCCTCGAGCTCCGCATAGCTCGAGTGACGCACGGTCATTGGCTTACCGGCGGAGCGGCGAGACCGAGATGCCGCAGCATGATTCCAAAGATGTCGGTCTGCCGAACCGCGGCCGGAACTTCGTGCGCGGCCGCGCCGTACGCAAACAACGGCACGTCGGCGCCCGTGTGGTCTTCTTGGAGGCTCGAGTCGTTCGTCGCGTAGTTCACGCCCATGACGGCGCCTTCGGGCGTAAGGATGCGGGCGAAGTGGCCGGGGCTTGCAGCGTTCGGCCCGAGCCAGCTTCTTTCGGGAACGAGCTGCGCGGCTTGGCTGTGATCCGCCGTCACGAGCACGAGCGTCTCGGGATGCGCTGCCGCGTACTCGAGCACGAGCTTCAGCGTCTCGTCGAGCTGCTTGAGCTCGCCGATCTGGCCGCACGGCCGCCGCGCGTGCGACTGCTTATCGATCGACGACGACTCGATCATCAAGACGAACGAACGCGCGTCGCCGAGATGCTCGAGTGCCGCGCTCGCCATGGCGCCGAGCGTCGGCGTCGCGCCGTACGCCGGATCCGGCTCGCAGACGAACGGCTCCGGCGACACGACCCGCCCGTCTGCGTCGCGCTGCACCCGCTGCGCTTGCGCACCTCCGGCACCGCGCCACTGCACCGGCATCGTGGCCGGCGCGAACAACCCGAGCACCTTGCCGTCACGCTTCAAGCCGGCGAGCTCTTCCCCCTTCTCGATCACTCGATAGCCGTTCGCTACCGCAAGATCGCGCACGGTCCTCCTCTTCTCGCCCTCGGCAACTTGGGCGAAGTAGCGCTCGCCGCCGCCCAGCACGATGTCGATGCGCGACGCCGCAATCTGCTCGGCGATCGAGCCATTGCCGCCGTTGGCTTTTAGATCGGCCGGACAATTACCCGACAACGCATTGGGGTTGGCGGGGTCAGGACGCATCGCGCGCGGACCCTCGCAGAGCCGATATGAGACGTGCGCGACGAACGACGCGGGCGTCGCATCCGTTACGCTCGAAGTCACGACGATACCCGTGCCGAATCCGGCGGCGCCCGCAATCTCCATGATCGTCGGCACGTCGAGATCGGTGGCGGCTGTCGTACCGATGCGGCCGGCGCTCGTCACGATGCCCGTGGCCATCGCCGTCGCCGTGTTTGCGGAGTCGGCAACGTACTCCGGCAGGCTCGGATTTTCTTCGGCCACGGTTTGAATCTGCACGTTGCTGCGCACCGGCAACGTGTCGAGCGTCAGCCGACCTCGATAGCCCACCAAGTAGTCGCGCGCGATCGTGATCTGATGCTGATCCATACCGTCGCCGATGATGAGGATGACCTTCGGCGCCTGGGGTCCGCTGCGCGCCGCTTGCTGGGCGGCGCCGCTCAGCGGCAGACACATCAGCAACCAACCGATAGCCATCCGCTTGCTCATGCGGAACTCAGCTCCACGCAGGAAGGCAAGCGTAGCGAGCGGCGTAATCGCACGAGCCGCGGCCCCATGAACCCTGCGTAAGGCGGCACATCGAGGGCCGCATAGCGCGCACCCGTGCCCGCGGCTCTGCCCCTTGATCGGCCGTGGCTCCTGCGGCCACTATGGAGGACAACGTCGTCGACACTGTAGTCGGGAGAAGAAAGAGATGCGCACCGCGGCTCCGCGTGAGGAGCGGGATCATGACACATTGCTTCCCGGCTCGGCAGCAGTGGCCGTCCTCGTGCTGCTCGCAGCACTGACGGCCGAATGGCCTACGCACCACGCTTCGGCCCAAAGCCCACCGTGCACGGCGATCCAAGACGACGCCGAGCGGCTTGCGTGCTACGACCGCGCGCTGCGCGCGACATCGTCGGCACCCGCTGCGCCGGCCGCTTCCGCGGCGGCGCCGACTTCGTCGGCAGCTCAAGCACCGGCCGCGCCCGTGACGCAGGCGCCCGCCGCGCCAGCCGCGCCGGCGGCGCAGGTGTCGAGTGCCGCGCCGGCCTCACTCGCGGATCCCGCCGAGAGAACCCCGATCGTCGTCGTCTCGGTTCGCGCGCTACCGGGACGCCAGACGTCGTTCACGACCAAGGACGGCGCCACGTGGGTGCAGACGGACAGCCAGCGAATTTACGGGCTGCCCGACCCGCCGTTCGACGCCGAGCTGAAGCCCGGCGCCGTCGGCAGCACGTTTCTCGTGCCGAAGACCGGCAGCCGCGCGATTCGCGTGAAGCTCGCCGAGCGGTAACGACCGCCGGAAAGACGGGCGTTCGGGCTTTCTACTCCCCCTTGAGGTGCTGCTCGAGCTTGCCGAGCTCGAGCAAGTCGCGGTAGTAGCTGTCCGGGTCGCAGGGCGCCTGCTCGCCGATGTCGACGCTGTCGTCGCGCGCGGAGCCGCGCCGGCGGATGAGCGCCTCTGTGTAGTACGGATCGTAGATCGTCATGGTGCGATCCATCGCGAGCCGATCGGACGTGAGCTCGTAGCGCTCGACGATGCGCGTGCCCTCGCCCTTCATCGGCAAACCCGAGCCGTCGAGCCAACCTGGCAAGAGATTCGTCGTCTCGATGACGAGCGCGCTGCCCTCCCAATGGCCGACCGAGAATCCGAGCGACGACGGCGGCGTGCCGGGCGGCGGCTTCCGCCCGTCCATCCAGATGCGCCGCGGCGTGTTGTGCTCGACATAGACGATCACGTAATGCGTGCCCGCGTCGACGATCTCCATGTTGTACGGCGCGCCGAATAGCCGCGGCAAGCCGAGTGCGATGCAGCGCAGCGCGGGGTCCTGGTAGTGATCCGTCGCCGCGAACAACGCGCGGCCCTCCGCCGTGAACGGCGTCGGCTTCGGCTCGAGATCGTCGACGGTCACGTGCCACTTGTATCGATTGCGCCAAGCGCCGGAGATGTCGGCGGGATAGTCGTTGCGCGTCGTGCCGTAACCGTAGCTCTTGCCCGGCGTCGCGTGCACTTGATTGGGATCGGGTCCGGTCGCGTCGCCGCGCCCGGTCATCAGCGACGAGCCGTCCGGACGGACGATCGCCCGAACATAGAGTTTCTTGGCGCCGTTGCGCCCAACTTGGCCGGACACTTTGAGCTCATCCCCGACCTTGATCGTGCCTTGCGTCCAGCCGAGCTGCTGCATGGCCGTGATGCTCGCGGCTTGCAGCTCCCAGTCCTCGGTCGCACCGCCCTCGCCTGCCACTTGCAGCCGGTAGCGGATGTGGGGGTTGTTCCACCAGACCTGGACGATTTTGCCGCTGAGCTCCTTCGCCGTGTCGGGCTCGAACTCCGCGGAGAACGAGTGATGCGCGTACACGGGCGCGGCGATGCCGCATGCCATGAGCAACACACAGAAAACGCGCGACACCATAACGCCCCCGCTCCATCGAATCGCTTAAGGATACGCCGGCCTCGAGAAGCCCCGCCATCCGCGGGCTTGCATAACCCACGCGGGAGTGGATAGTGGGTGTTCGACGCAATTTGCGGCCGGATTTTCATTGCTTGGGGGGAACTAGCATGCGGACCATCCCACGACCGTTCACCGTCTCGTGCCTCGCAACCTTGTTGGCCGCCTGCGGCGGCAGCGGCGGCGAGCCGAGCGCCACGGCAACTTCGACCGTTGCCATCGACAACGACGACATCGGCGGCACCGTCAACGGCCCGGCCGGACCCGAAGCCGGCGTGTGGGTCATCGCCGAGACGTCCGACCTCGCGACGCGCTACGCGAAAATCGTCGTGACGGACGATCAAGGGCGCTACGTCGTTCCCGATCTGCCGCCCGCGAATTACCAAGTCTGGGTCAGAGGTTACGGGCTCGTCGATTCGACGAAAGTCATGGCTCGTCCGGGACAAACGCTCGCGCTCGTCGCCAACGCGGCGCCCTCGCCGGCCGCCGCCGCCGTCGTTTATCCGGCTGCGTACTGGTACTCCATGATGAAAGTGCCGAGCGCCGACGAGGTCAGCTTCCTGCCCGGCGGCGTCAATCAATATCTCGCGTCGGTCAAGAATCTTTCGTGCATCGGCTGTCATCAGATCGGCCAGCTCGCGACACGCACGATTCCGCCCGCGTTCTCGAGCATGAGCCACCACGACGCGTGGGTGCGCCGCATCCAGTCCGGCCAAGCGGGCTCGCAGATGCTCGCGAGCGCGATGAATCAACTTGGCGGCGTGCCGCCGAAGTACTTGAGCGAGTGGACCGAGCGCGTCGCGAACGGCGAGCTGCCGCACGCAACGCCGGAGCGCCCGCACGGCGTCGAGCGCAACATCGTCGCGACGATCCGCGACTGGGCGACGGAAAAAGCGTACATGCACGACTTGAGCGGCACGGATCGCCGCAATCCGACGGTCAACGGCTACGGCAAGCTCTACGGCTCGCCGGAGCTTTCGACCGACGACTTCCCGATCCTCGATCCGAAGACGAACACGGCCTCGTCGCTGCACGCGACCGTACAAGATCCCAACACGCCGACGACGAACGAGACGCCGCCGACGCAGCCTTCGGCGTACTGGGGCAACGAGGCGATCTGGGATAGCAAAGCGAACGCGCACAATCCGATGCTCGATGCGCAAGGCCGCGTCTGGTACACGGCGG
>Ga0315912_10006914_pt1 | contig 10063 bp, 11 predicted proteins | sample VfabasoilMG_FD_204469 | JGI IMG/M metagenome (GOLD analysis project Ga0315912, IMG submission 204469) | Garden soil microbial communities collected in Santa Monica, California, United States - V. faba soil | ecosystem: Environmental > Terrestrial > Soil > Garden | place: USA: California... | reverse complement strand
TGTGATTTTCTGTAAGAAGCGTGCGCGAATAATACAACCGCCTCGCCAAATTTGTGCAATCTCACCAAAGTTTAATTTCCAGTTATAGGCCACTTGTGCTTTATCAATCAGCTGGAAACCTTGTGCATAAGCACAAATTTTTGAGCAATAAAGCGCGTTTTTAATCGCATCAATAATTTCTTTCTTGTTGGTCTCTGGTTTGATTTTTGGTCCGATTAAAATTTTACTCGCTTCCACACGCTCTTCTTTGATGCTTGAAAGTGCTCTTGCGTAAACTGCTGCTGCAATCGCATTAGCTGGTGCACCCAACTCTAAGGCATTGGCAGCCGTCCATTGTCCTGTGCCTTTTTGACCCGCAGTATCTAAAATTTTATCTACCAAAAAGCCAGGGCTCATTGGATCTTTTTGCTGCAAGATATCTGCTGTAATTTCAATCAAGAAACTTGAAAGCTCACCTTTGTTCCATTCTGCAAATACCTTACCAATTTCGTCTGCAGGCATATCAAGTAGATTTTTCATCAACCAATAAGCTTCACAAATTAATTGCATGTCGATATATTCAATGCCGTTATGAACCATTTTTACATAATGACCTGCACCATCCGGACCAATGTATTCTGCACAAGAAAAACCGCCTTCAATTGGTTTCCCTGGTTTACCACCTTCTTTTGGCTCACCCGTAACTGGATCTACCTTTGCTGCAATGTCACGCCAAATTGGCTCTAACCTTGCCCATGCTTTACGTGTACCCGATGGCATGAGTGAAGGTCCAAAACGAGCACCTGTTTCACCACCAGAAACACCCGAGCCAATAAAATCAATACCTTTCACAGCAAGCTCTTTTTCACGACGAATCGTATCCGTCCACAACGCATTCCCACCATCAATAATAATGTCACCCTGTTCCAAGAAAGGGAGTAAAGCATTAATCGTCACATCTGTCGCGCTACCAGCTTTAACTAGCAATACAATCTTGCGCGGCCGTTTGATACTCAAAACAAAAGATGCTAAATCTGCATGACCCACCACACGATCGTGTGAAGGTTCGTTAGCTTTGCATTCTTTAATAAAATTCGTCATTTTTTTAGGATCACGGTTATAAACCGCAATGGTATAGCCATGATCGGCAATATTGAGAGCAAGGTTTTGCCCCATAACAGCTAGGCCAACAAGGCCAATATCAGCATTTTTTGTTGTCATATTAATTCTCTTTAAATGGGTAATTTAAGTTTAAAAATAAAACTTCAGCTTGTGGCTAAAGTTTAGGAAAAGGTAAGGGTTATTATAAAGTTCTGCCAAACATTTGAATCGCTAACTGATAGCCGGTCATTGCTAACTGGGCATCATAACGTTCACCTTCATCTCGCATAAATGCATGTTGAGCATTAAGTTCGTGCCAAGTAAAAACCAAATTTGCTTCCGTTAGTTTTTGATATACCAAACTTCGCCCCGTAGTTGGGATATGATTATCCTGCTTACCCCATACCATCATGAGCTCACCTTTAATGTCGGCTAGTCTTTCCATGCTATGTTGGTTGGGTTTATTCGGAATAATATTGGTATGTAAATCTGTCGCATAAAAGCAAGCTGTTGCTTTCACTTCAGGCTGTAACGCTGCACGGAAAGCAAGGTGACCACCTATGCAAAAACCCATTGCCCCCAAATTGCCGTTATACCATGATTGCTTACTTAAATAATCAATTACTGCGCGGTTGTCGGTATCGTAACCTTGTACATCTTTAGCCGCTTTATCAGCATTCCCTTTATCACGGCCAGCATCATCATAACCAAGCACAGTGCCTATGGGATTTAGTTCATGGAATACCTCTGGCACTAATACCGCATAGCCTTGACCTGCCATAAAACGTGCAGAACGTTCAATTGGGCCTGTTTGCTGAAATATTTCAGAATAAAATAAAATTGCTGGCACCTTATTAGAGTGTACGGGGCGATGTACGTAGGTACGCATAACGCCAGTGGGCGTGGATATATCAACCACGTGTGACTGAATCAACATATTTTATCCAAGTATAAATTTGCTAAGGCGATATTTTACAAGGCTTTGCTGTCATTTTCATCTTAATTTTCAAATTAACTAAAAATTTAATGAGGTTTTTAATTTTAAGTTAGTAATCAATATCACTTTGCTATATTCTGTCCACTACTTACTTTATTGATATCTTTAAATTTAAAGCCCGATCATGCGCTCAATCATTCTATTTTTAGTGTTGGCTTCTACATACGCAAACTCATTTGCTGAGCCGAATAGTGAGCTGGTTTTTAAACTTAAAGCTTCTGTAGTTAAAGTCCATGTCGCCACTCAGTCTGGCGGACATGGAGTAGGCACGGGGGTCGCGGTGGGTAAAGATTTAATCGCTACTAATTGCCATGTGTTAGCTAACAGTACTGGCGTCAAAATCACCAAATTTGGTGATAGCTTTACTCCAGTGGCTTTAAAAGCCGATTGGAAACATGATATATGTATTTTGCGTTTTGAATATTTAGAACTCACACCCGTGGAGCTAGGTGACTCTGAAAATTTAAAATACGAACAAGAAGTTTTTTCAATAGGTTTTCCAGGCGGGCCGCCAAAACCTCAAACGACCTATGGCAATATTAAAGCATTATATGCGTTCGATAATAGCGTCATCGTGCGAACGGATGCATCTTTTGTGATGGGTGCGAGCGGGAGCCCTGTGTTTGATAGCGATGGCAGATTGATTGCGATTAGCACATTCAAAAGCCCTGGTCATAATGCATATTTTTACAACATCCCTGTAAAGTGGGTAAAAGAGTTAATAGATGCGCCTGAAATTACATCCATGAAAACTGATATTTCACCATTTTGGGATTTATCAGAAGAAAATCGCCCATTTTTTATGCGCGTAGTTTTACCTTATCAAAACGAAAAATGGGATGAACTTAATAAAATTGCCCAGCTATGGATTAACAATGAGCCAAAATCAGTAGAAGCTTTCTACTATGCAGCAGTAGCCGAAAAAAAATTAGGTAATAATAACAAGGCAATTGAGTATTATCAGCAAGCTTTAATGCTACAACCCCAGCATCCCGCCACACTAATTGCCATTAAATGTGATCAAGCGCTTGAGTGTTAGCTAATAGTCGCTGCTACGCCCAGTAGAGTAACCTTGCGGGACATCGTTTTGCCATTCACCACAAGCATTGCAAAGATGATCATGCATCGTTGGACTAGGTGTAAGGTCAGTACTACCACAAAATTTACATTGAGATGGGTGTATTTCTGGCGTTTTATGATGCGTTTCGTGGTGTTCTGTAGCAACCTTGGTACTGCCTAAGCCATATTTGTTATCCATCACGAACTCCATAGAAAAACATTATTACAAGTCTAAAATTACTCGTTTTTTAGCATAATCACAAGAGGTTTTTTATCTATTCTCCGTGTGCTGCACGACCAAGCCTATCCGCAATCGCCAACCATTCTGGCATTTTTGGCGGTGCTTCAATTAGCAATAGTGCTACTTTCATTGCATCCATCTGATGTAATGTGTCGTAAAGCCCCTCGGCTGCTTCATTTGGGTTATCTGACAAATTAAAATAAGCGCAATCTGGAACCTTACCTTTGCCAAATAACAATGCGACACAGCTATTTTGTGACTCAACAGATCTAATTAAAGCATCGCGTGACTCAAATAACTTAATCGACGTTCTTGGAGAATAATGCTGTAGATGTTGGCCTGGCACTTTTGGTAAAGGTTTTTCATTTTTTAGTGCGGGTTTACCAGCAATTTTTTCAATCTCCGCCTCGGAGATCATGCCCAGCCGTAATAAACACCAATCTTCATTTTCCACGCTAACAATCGTAGATTCGATACCAACCTCACAGGCACCTCCATCCAACACTGGAATCGTATCACCCAGACCTGCCGTGACATGCGCTGCTGTGGTAGGGCTTAATTGTGTGAATTTATTTGCTGAAGGTGCAGCCAACGCTAAGCCACTTTTTTGCAATAATTTCAGAGCTAGCGGATGACTAGGTATACGTAAAGCCACTGTAGGCTGATTACTACGTACAATCGTGGAAACATTTTCTTTAGCTTTCAACACCAAAGTAAAAGGTCCTGGCCAAAACGCTTGAGCAAATTTTTGTGCCAGTGGAGGAAATTCTGTTACCCAATTATTTACTTGGCTGACATCTGCAATATGCACAATAAGGGGATTATCTGCTGGGCGCTGTTTAATTGCATAAACTTGATGCAAAGCTACATCATTAGTTGCATCTGCGGCCAGACCATAAACAGTCTCCGTAGGAATCGCCACCACATTGCCGCTTTTGAGCAATGCGATTGCTTGTGTCAAATCAACTTGCATAGATTTTAATAAATTATGTAATACGATATTTTAACCTGCCTTACGAAAGGTAAGGTTAATTCTACTTTCCCCAAACAACTGATGAACACCTGCTTTAAGGGGCAAAATCCCATGAAAACGCAAGCGCGACTCACCACCCCAAACAACTACATCACCATGATTTAATTGAATCTTTATTACTTTATCAACACGCTTAAAACCGCCAAACTGAAACATTGCAGGCAACCCTAAAGAAACTGACACAATCGGCCAAGTGTAATCTAGTTCATTTTTGTCTTGATGCAAATTCATTCGCGCGCCCACTGCATATTGGTTAACCAGACAGGCATCTGGCACAAAATTGTTAAATCCTGCATTACTTGCCGCTACATTTGCCAACTGCAAAAATGATGCTGGCATCATTGGCCAGGGTTTCTCATTTAACGGGTCGTACTCAACATAACGATAACCTTTTCTGTCGCTTACCCAACCCAAATTGCCACAGTTAGTCATTGCAACGGACATCTTAAATCCACCAGGCGTAACCATTTGGCGCAATGGCACGGTAGCAATAACTTTTCGTATATCTACCAACAAGTCATCTTGGTTTGGTAAAGCAAATTCCGGAAGCAAATATGCATCCTTTACAATTTTCCGCTTGCCAGATTGTAGTTTTTCGAACAAATCCACTATTTTTTCTGCTCCAAATCCAGCAATGCTTGCTTGCGTTCCACACCCCAACGATAGCCGGAAAGCCCGCCATTGCTCCGCACCACACGATGACATGGAATCGCCACCGCAATCGTATTCGCTGCGCAAGCACTAGCGACGGCGCGCACCGCTTTTGGCGAGCCGATATGCTTAGCAATTTCTGTATAACTCGCCGTTTTACCCGCTGGAATATCTTGAAGCGCTTGCCAGACACGCTGTTGAAACGCTGTTCCGCGCATATCAAGCGGCAAATTCAATCCAATGGCAGGCATGTCGACAAAGGCAATCACTTTTGCTATCTGTTGTTCGTATGTTTTGTCACCGCTTACCAGATGCGCATGTGGAAATGTAAGCAACAAATTGTGCACTAGCTTCTGAGGATTGTCTCCTAAAAGTATTGCACAAATCCCTTGCACACTAGATGCTACCAAAACCACGCCTAATGCACACTGACCAGTTGCAAAACATATCTGCATGTTCTTTCCACCAGCGCGATATTTTGAAGGCGTCATACCTAAAACCTTCTTCGATTCCGCATAAAATCGACTGTTTGTGTTGTAACCGGCTTCATATATTGCTTGTGTAACCGTTGCATTTTTGTGCAATTCACTACGGACGCGCTTGGCACGATGTGCCGTAAAATAAGCTTTTGGCGTTAACCCTGTCACTGCCTTAAAAACACGATGAAAATGATAAACACTTAATTCTGCTTCATTCGCAAGCGCCTCTAAACGAATTGGTTGTTCGGATGCTTCGATTAATCTGCAAACTCTTTCGATTCGGGATGAATGTTGCTCTGCTAGTGTTAGCTGATCAGGCTTGCATCGTTTGCATGGGCGAAATCCTGCGCGCTCGGCCTCGGCTATCGTGTTATGAAACTGCACATTCTCTGGCCTGGCCGGACGTGAAGCGCATGAAGGACGACAATACACACCTGTAGTTTTTACAGAATAAAAAAACTTACCTTCTGCTGTCGCATCACGTGCTAATACTTGTTTCCAGCGAGGATCGCCTTTTGTTGTGGTTTCATTTGCATTGATAATTGGGAGTTTCATCCTAATGATTCCTATGATACCTAAGAATAATGCGAATTTAACTGAGTTCTAAGCTCGAAAAACTCCGAATCTTGCGATTGAATTCATACGTTATAATTGGCATATGTCTTTCAACGCAAATCCTCACATAAATGCAACCAGTTTTCTAGCAAATATCGATGCAGATTGGAAACAGCTGATAGAAACAGTTGGTCCATGCACATTTGCACCTGCGCTTAAGCAATCGCCTTATGAATCTCTGGTCGACGCGATTGCCTATCAGCAATTGCACCAAAAGGCGGGCGATGCGATTATGGCAAAAGTACTGCGTTTATACGGCAACGCATTTCCCACGCCCGAGCAGATACTTTCGACTGAATTTGATGCTTTACGCGCTTGTGGGTTCTCAGGTCGCAAAATTGAAACAATTTATGGTATTGCACATGCTACTGAGGGCGGTTTAATACCTGATAGAGCTTCAGCAGAGAAAATGTCGGACGAAGAGCTTATTGAACGCTTGATAACCCTAAAAGGGATTGGTCGCTGGACCGTAGAAATGTTTTTAATGTTTACACTAGGTCGCATGGATATTCTACCTGCAAACGATTTTGGTATCTGTGAAGGCTATAAACGACTTAAAAAACTTAATGTTGCTCCTAAACGTAAAGAAATAGCAGAGCTCGGACTGGTTTGGCGTCCTCATAGAACGGTTGCCAGTTGGTACCTTTGGCGCGTTCCAAAGTAATATTTTAAATGCAAATTTTTAACACCCCAATCTTTCATCGCCACAATCATGCGTTTCCCAAGCTCTTAGCTTTTCGCATTCAAATGGTGCTCGCGTATCAAATCGTGGCAGTCGTCGTTGGCTGGCATATTTACGAAATCACTCGCGACCCACTAGCTCTAGGTTTGATTGGGCTTGCAGAAGTGATCCCTTACTTTAGCTTTGCTCTTTTTGCCGGTCATGCAGTTGATCATTTCTACTCTCGGCGGACATTCGGCATACTCGCTGCAGTGATGCTATGCCTTAACGCATTTACCCTCACTGCAATTTCATTAGGCTGGATTATCGGTAATTCCACATTCTGGATTTATACCTCTGTTGGTTTTGCTGGCATTGCACGGGCTTTTATCGCTCCCAGTTACAGCACCTTATTTGCCATTATTTTGCCACGTAAAGAATTTGCACGCGCCTCTGGCATCGGTACTTCTGTTTTTCAATTCGGACTAGTAATGGGACCTGCCTTGGGAGGATTGTTAGTTGGTTTTACCAATAAAACTGTGGCATATTCAGTCGCCACAGTATTGTTTTTTGGTGCTGCAATCGCGTTACTATCATTAAAAATAAAAGAACCTCCCCCCGTACAAGACGCACCTCCTGTACTCACCAGCATTGGTCAAGGTTTGCGATTTGTTGGAAATAACCAGATTTTATTCGGCGCACAAATGTTAGACATGTTTGCAGTGCTGTTCGGAGGAGCAGTTGCCATGCTGCCAGCATTTATTCAAGAAATCTATCATTATGGACCTGAGGGTTTAGGTATTTTACGGGCAGCACCCTCGATTGGAGGCATCATGGCAGGTGTATACCTTACACGGCACCCCCTTAATTTGCACGCAGGAAGATGGTTATTAAGCGCGGTAGCAGGGTTTGGTGTGTGTATTGTTGCCTTTGCGCTTACTACGCAATTTTGGATTGCCGCATTTTTACTATTTCTCTCAGGCACTTTTGACGGCATATCCGTAGTGCTTCGCAATACGATTATGCAGCTTGCTACCCCGGATGCTATGCGGGGTCGTGTTTCAGCCATCAATGGCATATTTATTGGTTCATCTAATGAACTAGGTGCATTTGAATCAGGCGTTGCCGCTAAACTTATGGGACTTGTACCTTCGGTTGTGTTTGGCGGACTGATGACGTTAGGTGTAGTAGGCATCACTGCAAAATTTGCGCCAAAATTACGCGAATTAGAGTTACAACAGTTACATTAATTCTTGATACTTAATCTCACTAAAATACAGGTTAAAATGATATTAAATAAAATTAATTTAAGGTGTACATGAGCAATATAATCGTCGAACATAGTCCTAGCCAAGAAAAATTAGAAACCTTAAACGTAACGAATTGGCCTACATGGCAAAAAGAAGTATCGGTTTTTGATTGGGTATTCCCCGAACAGGAAATCGCTTATATTTTAGAAGGCGAATGTATCGTCACCCCTCAAGACGGACTACCAGTTAGTTTTGGTAAGGGAGATTTGGTAACTTTTCCGGCTGGACTATCAGTTAGTTGGGAAGTAAAAAAGCCGTTACACAAACACTATAAATTAGATGGAAACGCACTTACACAGCTCTACCTCCGTCTAAGATTAAAGCTAAAATTTTAAACATTTAGAGGACTCATATTATGTTAACCGTTTACGATGCTACGATCCCGCCACTCAAACGCGCTTTGAGCAATCTTGCACATATTCTTAAAAAAGGTGAAGAACATGCTGATGCTAAAAGCATCGAACACAATGTTTTTCTAAACGCGCGCTTGTTTCCAGATATGTTCCCTCTTACTCGTCAAGTGCAAATTGCTACAGATATGAGCAAAGGTGCGGCTGCCCGACTGGCAGATGTAGAAATTCCGAAATACGAGGATAACGAAGCAACGTTTGCAGAGTTGCAAGCACGCATTGCTAAAACATTGACCTTTTTGGATAGCGTTAAACCGGCACAATTTGAGGGTGGTGAAACTCGCCACATCGAATTAGTCGTACGAAAAGTAAAGGTTGAATTCACCGGGCAGGATTATTTATTCAAATGGGTACACCCTAACGTATATTTTCACGTTACTACGGCTTACGATATTCTTAGGCACAACGGCGTAGAACTTGGCAAACCAGACTTCTTAGGAAAACCCTAGCGCGAGTAATGAGCGAAAAATTCGTTCATCAAAAAATCTTCCAGCGCTTCATTATCTTCTAGGCGTGCAGAAAGCACTATTACACGACCTAAACGCCGTGAGTCCCAGTTAAAATCACCGTTATATTCACGGCGAATAATCTCGATCATTTTCTTTATCACGGCACGCTTCGCATCCATGCCATCTGGTACATGCACATCAAAAATTTCAAGCCGTGCAGAGTTAATGTTATTTTTCCAGCCTTTAAAACTAAATTGTGCACTATGCAATCCTAATTCACGAACTTCAAAAATGCCATTGGTGCCATTTAAATTCAAATTTTCTTTAATTTTAGCATCGCGTCTTTCGCCTGCACTTGGCTCATTGCTACTCGCCAACACCTCTTCAGCGTCTTGTTTAGAATAACCTTCCGCCGCTAGTTTAGCCTCTTTTTGTCGTTTAATATAAGCCTGCATATCTTCTCCAGGTAAAGGATCTGATGATATTGAGGGGGCTGGTTCTTTCGTTTTTTCTGGTGGAGTTGGAACCGTTAAATCAGACCGTTTCGCCGTTTTCACAGGTTCTACTTGTTTAGGTAGCTTAGACTTCTCTTTGATTATTCTTTTAGGTTTTGGCTTAGCTGGCTCAGGAATAGCCTCTGGTACTACTTCTTGAGGTAGTGGCATTGGTTCACTTTTCGCCACTTCCTTCTTTTGCGGCGGACCTAGCGTAATTTCTAGCGGAGGTGAATCTTTTATTGGCACACCCATGGAAAATAATCTTGGTGCAAATATCCACAAAAGCATCAAGTGCACCAAAATAGAAAATAGCAACGCAACAAGCGTGTTGCGGCTAATTTGTAGGCTAATCACCTTATTGATGCGTGGTGGCAGCTCCCAAACAGAATCATTATTAATATTTATTGATGCCATTGCTATTGATTAATTGGTGTCGACTAATTGCATAAACTGCCATAGTAAATGACCAGACCCCGTCTTGCTAAATAAATTCTAGTAAAAAATTTCAGTCAAATTGGTAATGACTTTTGCTATACTTTACCCAACCAAGATTCATGTTAAGCTAAGAATAATGAAATTTT
>Ga0315912_10006912_pt1 | contig 10063 bp, 8 predicted proteins | sample VfabasoilMG_FD_204469 | JGI IMG/M metagenome (GOLD analysis project Ga0315912, IMG submission 204469) | Garden soil microbial communities collected in Santa Monica, California, United States - V. faba soil | ecosystem: Environmental > Terrestrial > Soil > Garden | place: USA: California... | reverse complement strand
ACCTTCATCGCCGACAACCTCCAGCATCTCGAGCCTTACGTGAGCCGCCTGCAGCAGGAGGGGGTCGAAGTTGTCACCGCGCCGCACGTGAACAGCGTCGAGGGCTTCATCGAGGACCACGGCGTGGACTACGACGTGATCGTCCTCTCGCGCTACTACGTCGCCGCGCGCTACATCGACACGGCCCGCCGCGCCGCGCCGCGCGCGCTCCTGGTCCTCGACACGCACGACCTGCACTACATCCGCACGCGCCGCCTCGCGGAGCTCGAGGGGAGCAAGGCGATCGCGCAGAGCGCGCATGCGATCCAGCAGCAGGAGATGGATTGCATCCGCCGCATGGACGTGACCTGGGTCGTGAGCCCGTACGAGCTCGAGGTCCTTGCGCGCGAGGTGCCGCAGGCGACCGTGATGGTCCAGACGAACATCCACTATCCGGTCGAGCGCGTCGTGCCGTTCGGCGAGCGGGCCGGCATCATGTTCGTGGGGGGCTACCGCCATCCGCCGAACGTGGACGCGGCCCTCTTCTACTGCCGCGAGATCGTGCCGCGGCTGCGCGAGCGGTTGCCGGGGGTCGTGAGCCACCTGATCGGAAGCAATCCGCCGCCGGCGCTGGCGAAGCTGCACGGCGACGGCGTCGAGGTGCTGGGCTACGTCCCGGAGATCGAGCCCTGGTTCGACAAGTGCAGGCTCTCCGTCTCGCCGCTTCGCTACGGCGCCGGCGTGAAAGGCAAGATCAACCACAGCATGAGCCGGGGGCTTCCCGTCGTGGCCACGGCAACTTCGGTCGAAGGGATGCACCTGGTCGAGGGCGAGGAAGTGCTCGTCGCCGATGATCCGGATGCATTCGCCGACGCGATCGCACGGCTATACCGCGACGAATCGCTCTGGAACCGCCTGTCGCAGGCCGGCATCGCGAACGTGCGGCGCCATTTCTCCCCCGAGGCTGCGGCAGAGCCCATCGGGCGGGTCTTTGAAATGGCCCGCCGCAAGCGGGCGGGCGCATGAAGGTCCGCTCGCGCGCGCCGCTTCGCCTCGGCTTCGGCGGCGGCGGGACGGACGTCAGCCCCTACAGCGAGAGCTTCGGCGGCTTCGTCCTCAATGCCACCGTCGACCTGTATGCCTACTGCACGCTCGAGCTCACCGATGATGGCCTCGTGGACCTCCATGCGACCGACCTCGGGGAGCGGTTCGAGGCGCGCGCCAATGGGGGCCTCCCGCTCGAGGGACCGCTTCGCCTGCACCAGGGGATCTACAACCGCATCGTCCGCCAGTACTGCAATGGCAAGGCGCCGGCGCTTCGCCTCACCACGCACGCCGACGTCGTCGCCGGATCGGGCCTCGGCACGTCCTCCACGATGGTGGTCGCGATCGTGCAGGCGTTCAACGAGGCGTTGAAGCTCGGCCTCGGCGAATACGAGATCGCGCGCCTCGCCTTCGAGGTCGAGCGGCGCGAGGTGGGCCTCTCCGGCGGCAAGCAGGACCAGTACGCGGCCGCCTTTGGCGGATTCAACTTCATGGAGTTCAGCCAGGGCGATCGCGTGATCGTGAATCCGCTCCGGGTGAAGGACTGGATCGTGAACGAGCTCGAGGTCTCGCTCGTGCTCTTCCACACGGGGCGCTCGCGCGATTCGGCGCGGATCATCGACGAGCAGGTCGCGCACGCGCGCGAGCCGGGTTCCCAGTCGCTGCAGGCGATGCACCGGCTCAAGGAAGACGCGGTGCGCATGAAGGAGCTGCTTCTCACCGGCGAGCTCGGCGAGTTCGCGCGCGTGCTCGGGAGCTCCTGGGAAGCGAAGAAGCAGCTCGCCACGTCGGTGTCGAACCCCGCGATCGACGCGATCTTCGAAGCCGCCCTGTCCGCGGGTGCCCATGCCGGCAAGGTCTCCGGAGCGGGCGGCGGCGGCGTCATCATGTTCATGGTCGATCCGCGGCGCCGCACGGACGTCAGCCAGGCGCTCGCGCGCTGCGAAGGCCGCGTCATTCCCTTCCACTTCACTCACCGCGGCGCAGAGTCCTGGCGACCCGAGCCCGCGCGATGGATGCCCTGATCCTCGCGGGCGGGCTCGGCACGCGGCTCGCCTCCGTCGTGCGCGACCGCGCCAAGCCCGTGGCGGACGTGGACGGGCGTCCGTTCCTCGCCTTCATCCTCGCGCACCTCGCGAAGCACGCGGAAGTGAAGCGGGCGATCCTCTGCGTCGGGCATCTGGCGGAATCCGTCGAGGGCGCCCTGGGCCCGCGATTCGGGCGCCTGGCGCTCGCCTACTCGCGCGAGGACCAGCCGCTCGGCACGGGCGGTGCGCTTCGCCTCGCCGTGAGCCGTTTCAAGCCGCGCGCGCCGCTCCTCGCGATGAATGGCGACACCTGGTTTCCCATCGCTCTCGACCGCCTCGTGGGCTTCCATCGCTCGGGTCGTCCGGACGCGACGATGGCGGTCGCACGGGTCGCGGACAGCGCGCGATATGGGGCGGTGCGCATCGCCGGCGCGCGGGTCGCCGGTTTCGAGGAGAAGGGAGGGTCCGGCGCCGGCTGGATCAATGGCGGCATCTATGTGCTCGGCCGCGGCGCCCTCGACCGCCTTTCGCGGGCCCCGAAGGCCTTCTCGTTCGAGCGCGAGGTGCTTCCGGCGCTCGCCGGGTCCGGGCGCCTCGCGGCTTACCGCGCCCGCAGCCGCTTCATCGACATCGGCGTCGCCGAGGACTACGCCCGCGCGCGGCGCCTACTCGCCCGCCGGGGATAGCCACTGCTATCATTCGGCAGCTTCGGGAAAACCCGATCCAGAACAAGGCCGTGAACCTCCTCACGCGCATCAGACAGCACTTTTCGTGGAACAGCCTGATCCGCATCGGGGCCGGGGTGCTCGTGGTGTTCGTCTTCCTCATCCACGAGTCGGACATCGTCCAGTTCCGCTTCCTGCAGCAGCTCGAGCTCTGGGCGTACGACACGCGGCTGCGCCTCTTCATGCCGAAGACGCTCGACCCGCGCGTGGTCATCCTCGACATCGACGAGAAGAGCCTCAACGCCGAGGGACGCTGGCCCTGGAGCCGCAACAAGCTCGCGGCCCTGGTGAAGACGCTGTTCGACAAGTACGAGGTGCGCGTCCTCGGGTTCGACGTGGCGTTCCCGGAGGCCGACCCGAGCTCGGGCCTCTCGACGCTCGAGTCGCTCGTGCAGGGAGACCTGCGCAACATCGCGGAGTACAAGGCCACGCTCGAGCGCATCCGCCCGAGCCTCGACTACGACAACCTCTTCGCCGAGGAGGTCGGAAAGCATCCCGTCGTGCTGGGCTTCTTCCTCGGCGGCAAGTCCGAGACGGCGGGCGTGCTGCCCAACCCGATCTTCGACGCCGCGAACCTGGGCAAGGAAAAGATCGCGCACCATCTCGCGGCCGGATACAGCGGCAACATTCCCGCCCTGCAGAAGTCGGCCGCCGCCGCGGGCCACCTCTACCCCTCGCTCGACTTCGACGGCATCACGCGGCGCGTGCCGATGTTCATGCGCTACGGCGACGGGTTCTACGAGGCGCTCTCGCTGGCGATGATCCGGACGTACCTCGGAAACGCGCCCGCGAAGATCAGCATCCAGTCGCTCGGCGGGTTCTCGGGCGTGGCGACGATTCCCTGGATCCAGGTGGGCGACGTCCGCATCCCGCTCGACGACAGCATCAGCGCGCTGGTTCCGTATCGGGGCGGCTTCGGCGTCTTCCGCTACATCTCGGCCACCGACGTGCTCCACGGCAAGGTGCCCGTCGAGGACCTCAAGGACAAGATCGTGATCCTGGGCACCTCCGCGCAGGGGCTGCTCGACCTTCGCGCGACACCGGTTCGCGAGGACTATCCGGGGGTCGAGGTGCACGCGAACCTCGTGTCGGGCTTCCTCGACCAGGCGATCATGCACCACCCGCCGGAGGCGCGGACCATCGCCGTCCTCACGGTGCTCCTCCTCGGCATCCCGTTCGCCGCCCTGCTGCCCCGGCTCTCGGCGATGGTCGCCACGGCGACGATGGCGGCACTGATCGTCATCCTGGTCACGCTGAACCTCTTCGTCTGGAACAACCTGCACTACGTGCTCAGCATCGCCGCGCCGCTGCTCATGCTGGTGCTGCTCTACTTCATGAACATGGCGTACGGCTTCTTCTCCGAAGCGCGATCGCGCCGGCTCATCACGGGACTCTTCGGGACCTACGTCCCGAAGGAGCTGGTCGAGCAGATGTCGAAGAACCCGGAGGAGTACTCGATGAACGGGGAGAGCCGGAACATGACCGTGCTCTTCTCGGACGTGCGCGACTTCACGTCGATCTCCGAGGGACTCTCCGCCGAGGCGCTCAAGGACCTGATGAACACCTACCTCACGGCGATGACGGAGGTGATCCAGGAGCGGCGCGGCACGATCGACAAGTACATCGGCGATGCGATCATGGCCTTCTGGGGCGCGCCCGTCGCCAATCCCGACCACGTGAAGGACGCCCTAGCGTCGGCGATGGAGATGCAAGCGCGCATTCGCACGCTCGACGAGCCGTTCTCGAAGCGCGGCTGGCCGCCGCTGCACATCGGCGTGGGCCTCAACTGCGGCGAGATGAACGTCGGCGACATGGGCTCGAAATTCCGGCGCGCCTACACGGTGCTGGGCGACGCCGTGAACCTCTCCTCGCGCCTCGAAGGGCTGACGAAGGAATACGGCGTCGGCATCCTGGTCTCCGAGAACGTCGTGAACGCCGTGCCCTCCTATCTCTACCGCGAGGTCGACAAGGTGCAGGTCAAGGGCCGCGCCGAGGGGGTCGGGATCTTCGAGCCCGTGGGCCGCCTCGACCAGGTGGACGAAGCCACGGTCGATCTCGTCGACCAGTTCAACCGCGTGCTCGTCGAGTACCGCGCGCAGCGCTGGGACGAAGCCGACCGGATAATCGTGGGGCTCATGCAGAAGGCGCCCGAGACCAAGCTCTACAAGATTTTCCGCCAGCGCATCTTCGAGCTGCGCTACAACCCGCCCGGCCCGAACTGGAACGGCATCTGGGTCTTCAAGACGAAGTAGTCCATCCTTTCGGCGACCGCGTTCCCCAGCCCGGGGAAGCGATCTCCGTGGCGGAGGGCATCTGGTGGATCCGGATGCCGCTGCCGTTCGCGCTCGACCACATCAACCTGTGGATCCTCCAGGACGGGGACGGCTTCACGCTCGTGGACACCGGCTACGGCGTGGAAGCCACGTGGTCGCTCTGGGAACGCCACTTCGACGGCGTGATGGCCGGGCGCCGCGTGAAGAACGTCATCGTGACGCACTATCACCCGGACCACCTCGGCTCCGCCGCGTGGCTCGTGAAGCACACCGAGGCGCAGTTCTGGATGACCCTGGGCGAGTTCCTCTCGGGACACGCCGCCCATGACGATTCCGGCGGCTTCGACCGGCCGACGGGCTTCGACTTCTTCGCGAAGAACGGCCTGGACGTCACGCGCTTCTCCGGGAAGGCACGCACCGGCAACCGCTTTCGTCTCGGCGTCCCGGAGATCCCGAAGACGTACCGGCGCCTCATGGACGCAGACGCAATCCCGATCGGCGGGCACGACTGGCATGTGATCACGGTTTTCGGGCACGCGCCCGAGCACGCGGCGCTCTGGTGTCCGTCGAAGAACGTGCTCATCTCCGGCGACCAGGTCCTGCCGCGCATCACCACGAACGTGGGCGTCTGGGGCAACCAGCCCGAGTCCAATCCGCTCGCGCTCTTCCTGGGCTCGATGAAGAAGCTCGCGCACGTCGCGCCCGATGCGCTGGTGCTCCCGTCGCACGACCGGGTATTCCGGGGCGTGCATCCGCGAATCGCGCAGCTCCACGACCACCACGCGCGTCGGCTCGAGCGCCTGCTCGAGGGGTGCGAGCGGCCGATCACGGCGCAGGAAGCCATTCCCCTCCTCTTCAAGCGCCAGCTCGACGACCACCAGCTGATGTTCGCGATGGGCGAGTCGATCGCCCACCTTCACTACCTCCAGCACGAGGGTAAGCTTGTACGCAGCGAGGACGACGCCGGCATCCGGCGATTCCAGCGCGCGTAAGGAGGTCCGCATGGCAAGCGAATACAGCCTGGCCGATTTCGTGGCTGACCTGAAGGCGGTCGCCGGGGGCAACGACGACGTCCACGACATCCTGAAGCGCCTGCCGCCGCATGCGGTCCGTTACGCGGCCTCCGACGACCTCCAGCGCCGCTGCAACCGGAAAGCGGATCCCGGCCAGGGCTTCGGCGTGCAGGTCCTCCACGAGGAATCCGACCACACCCTGGCGGTGATGGCGCTCAGCTGGCTGCCGGGCCGCGGCACCCCGGCCCATAACCATGGAACGTGGTCGATCGTCGTCGGCGTCGACGGCGACGAGACGAACACCTTCTACAAGCGGGTCGACGACGGCTCGCGACCGGGTCATGCCGAGCTGAAGGAGCTTTCCACCAAGTCCTTCGCGCCCGGCCAGGTGCTCGCGATGCCGCCGCACATCATCCATGCCGTGCGCAACGACTCGGATGCGCTCACCGTCTCGCTGCACGTCTACGGGAAGAACATCAACTTCACGGGCCGCTCCAAGTTCGATCCCGACCGGGACCTCGAGGAGCCGTTCGTGGTGACGACGAACGCCTAGGCGAGCGACTTCATCGCGCGCTCGAGGCCCGCGACCGTCAGCGGAAACATCCGGCCTTCCATGATGCGGTGGACGTTCTGGATCGACGTGGTCCAGCCCCAGTGCTCCTCGGGAACCGGGTTCAGCCATGCCGCACGCGGCCAGGCGCGCAACATCCGCTCGATCCACACGCGGCCCGGCTCGTCGTTCCAGTGCTCGACGCTGCCGCCCTTCTGCTCGAGCTCATAGGGGCTCATCGAGGCGTCCCCCACCAGCACCAGCTTGTAGTCGTGGCCGTACTTGCGCATGACCTCGACGGTCGGCGTGCGGTTGTGGCGGCGGCGGTTGTCCTTCCAGACGCTTTCGTACACGCAGTTGTGGAAGTAGAAGTGCTCGAGGTTCTTGAACTCGGTGCGCGTCGCCGAGAAAAGCTCCTCGACCACGTGGATGTGGTCGTCCATGGTGCCGCCGACGTCGAGGAAGAGGAGCACCTTCACCGCGTTGTGCAGCTCCGGGACCATGCGCAGGTCGAGCCAGCCGGCGTTCTTGGCCGTGGAGCGGATCGTGCCGGGAAGGTCGAGCACGTCGGGCGCGCCCTCGCGCGCGAAGCGGCGAAGGCGCCGCAGCGCCATCTTGATGTTGCGGACGCCGAGCTCGCGATCGGAATCGTAGTCGCGGAACTCGCGCCGGTCCCACACCTTCACGGCGCGGCGATTGCGCGAGCCCTCCTGGCCGATGCGAACGCCCTCGGGGTTGTAGCCGTACGCACCGAACGGTGACGTCCCCGCGGTTCCGATCCATTTCGAGCCGCCCTGGTGCCGGCCCTCCTGCTCCTCGAGCCGTTCGCGCAGCGTCTCGAGCAGCTTCTCCCAGCCGCCGAGCGATTCGATGCGCGCCTTCTCTTCGTCCGTGAGCCAGCGCTCGGCGATCTTCTTCAGCCACTCCGCGGGAATGTCCTTCACGAACGCATCGGGAATCGCATGCACGCCCTTGAAGTACTCGGCGAAGGCGAGGTCGAAGCGGTCGAAATACGCCTCGTCCTTGACCAGGCAGGTTCGCGCGAGCGAGTAGAAATCGTCGACGTTCCCGTACACGACGCCCTTGTCGAGGGCCTCGAGCAGCGTCAGGAACTCCTTGAGGCTGACGGGAATGCCCGCCTTGCGGACGGTAAAGAAGAAGTTGAAGAGCATCAGCGCCCGCGGCGCTGGAGGAACACGAGCTGCTCGAAGAGGTGGACGTCCTGCTCGTTCTTGAGCAGCGCCCCGTAGAGCGGCGGGATCGCCCGCTGGTGGCCTTCCGATGCGAGCGCTTCAGGGGGGATGTCCTCGGCCAACAGCAACTTGAGCCAATCAAGGAGCTCGGAGGTCGACGGCTTCTTCTTCAGGCCGGGCATCTCGCGGATGTCGAAGAAGACTTCCATCGCCGCCTGGAGGAGGCGTTTCTTGATGTTCGGAAAGTGGACGTCGACGATCGCCTGCATCGTCTCCTTGTCCGGGAAGCGGATGTAGTGGAAGAAGCAACGGCGCAGGAATGCGTCCGGCAGCTCCTTCTCGTTGTTCGACGTGATGAAGATGATCGGACGGTGGCGAGCCTGGACCGTCTTCTGGATCTCGTAGACGTAGAACTCCATCCGGTCGAGCTCGCGCAGGAGGTCGTTCGGGAACTCGATGTCCGCCTTGTCGATCTCGTCCACGAGCACCACGGCCTGCTCGGACGAGTCGAACGCCTCCCAGAGCACGCCCTTCACGATGTAGTTCGCGATGTCGGCGACCTTCTCGTTGCCGAGCTGCGAATCGCGAAGGCGCGACACGGCGTCGTACTCGTAGAGGCCCTGGAGGGCCTTGGTGGTGGACTTGATGTGCCACTGGAAGAGCGGCTTGCCGAGCGAGCGGGCGACCTCCTCGGCGAGCATCGTCTTGCCCGTGCCCGGCTCGCCCTTGATGAGGAGCGGCCGTTCCAGCGTGATCGCGGCGTTCACCGCGAGCTTCAGGTCATCGTCCGCGACGTAGGTGTCGGTGCCCTGGAACTTCATGGCACCGATTTTATCTCGCTTCGGCGCCGGCCTAGCTGTACGCCACGCATGCCTCGCAGATCGTTCCGCTCACGTCGCGCCTCAGGTGCGCTTCGCGAAGCCGCGTGAATGCGTCGCTCTGCCACCCGTCCATGAAGCCGACCTTGTTGAGGTCCGCCATGATCCAGCGGTCGCCCGCGTCGAAGCAGCAGGCGGAGAGCTTGCCGTCGTAGGTGATGTGGCCTTCGGTGAAGAGCGACCAGCAGGGCAAGGGCTCGCGCAGGTTGGCGAGGCGCCCCTGGTTTCCGGCGGTGGGCCGGTAGCCGAGCTCGCGCTCGCGCTGCTCGGCGAGGCTTCCCATCGAGTAGAGCGGGAGCCAGTAGTGCTCGTCCACGTACGGCACGATCTCGCGGACGAGTTCCTCCATCTTCTCCTGCTGGACGCCGTCGAAACGGATGCTCGACGCGTACAGGCCGCACTGATAGCCGTGCTCGTCGCGGACGCGGCGTGCGGCCTTGAGGTTCTCGATGGCGTCGCGGAAAAGCTTCGGCTTCACCTGCGCGATGGATTTGAACTGGGTCTCGTCCGCGTAGTTCATGGAGAACTTGAGCGAATCGAGGCCGGCGTCCATGCACGCCCACACGCGCTCCGGCGTAGCGAGGGACCCGTTGGTGGTGAGGAATGCGTACTTGATGCCGCGCGACTTGGCGTAACCGACCGCGTTCGCGAGCCAGTCGCACATGAAGGATTCGCCGATGAAGAAGAGCCCGAGCTCCTCGACGCCGGCATCGACCATCTCGCCCACGAGCCGCGTGTACAGGGGCCACGACATCTCGCCGCGGTTCTTGAGCCGCAGCCGGTGCGCGCAGAAGCCGCAGCGGTAGTTGCACTGCGACGTGAGCTCGATCTTGACGGCGCGGGGGCTGGGCGGCCGCGCCTCGCGATGGCTGGCCGGGATGCCCGTCACGGCATCGATGCGCTCCGTGATCGTGCCCTGGGATCGCGGAGGGGTCCTGAAAAAAGTGATGGGTTGCACGGCCGTTTCCCGTCGTGTCGATGGTCGAGCCTATTTCCACCCCCGGGCGGGCGGCTTGACCTGCCTCAAACGCAGGCGGTTTAACCCGTTTCCGCGGCCCGTCCGTTGAACGGGGGAGTGCCCCTTTTCCCGACGAGGATTCCATGACCGCCCTTCGCCCCCTGTGCGCCGCCGTGCTGGCCGCCCTTCCCCTGCTCGCCCACCCCGCCACGGCGATCACGATCTACTCGAGCGCCCAGCCCGGCACGATCCAGCCGCACGTCTTTCGCAGCGGAGGCGAAGGCGCGGCCGTTCCAGGCTATGCGCTGGTGCGGGAGGAGCGGGAGTTCGCGCTCAAGGGCGGCCGCGGGGCGGTGCGCGTGAGCGACGTTCCCGCGCTCATCGACCCGACCACCGTTGCCTTCGCCTCGCTCACCGACCCG
>Ga0315912_10006911_pt1 | contig 10064 bp, 10 predicted proteins | sample VfabasoilMG_FD_204469 | JGI IMG/M metagenome (GOLD analysis project Ga0315912, IMG submission 204469) | Garden soil microbial communities collected in Santa Monica, California, United States - V. faba soil | ecosystem: Environmental > Terrestrial > Soil > Garden | place: USA: California... | reverse complement strand
AGCGTATTCAGGGTCTATACCTGTTTCAGCTAATAAATTTTGGCAAAGTTCAGGATAAAGTGCCGCGCCTGCAAGGCTGAGTCGATTAACTTCATCTTTATAAAACCAGGGTAATAGTGGCGACAAAATGCCAGCGCCTGCCCAAGATGACTCACCCGAGGTTTGCGCGGCAATTAAATTACGCTCTACAATCGTTACCTTATGACCACGCTTGGCAAGCTCCAGCGCTGTCATGCAGCCGGCAATTCCGCCACCAATCACAGTAATATGTTTAGCCAAATCAGTTACCTTGGGTTAAATTACTTACCAGAGATCAAATAGATTTCTGCAGCGACCAAATCTTCAGGCCTGCCCAAAAGCACAAGCACGTCACCCTCTGCCAGCGTGATATCGTCACGCGGTGCAATCGGCTCGAGCATATTTGGGCGACGCATCATCTTCACCTCTACGTTAAATCTCGCTAAGTCAATATGATCTAAACGCAATTTTCTAGCGTATGAATTTCTATTAATCTCAACCGAGTGCAGCTGCACTTGCTTGGCATCGCCCACTTCGGCATCGGATACGCCACGGAAATAACCTTTAAACATTTTGTAACGTTCTTCGCGAAACAAGCGAATGCGCTTAACTACGCGATTCAGCGGCACTCCCATCAATACTAATGCATGTGATGCCAGCATCAGGCTGCCTTCTAACACCTCCGGCACCACCTCGGTCGCACCGGAGTCTCTAAATTCGTCCATGTGCGTTTCATCGGCGGTACGCACAACCACAGGCAAACTCGGATAACTTTCTTGCGTTACATTCAACACTTTCATGGAAGCCCTCGTATCAGAGTAACTTACAATAAGCGCTTTGGCACGAGCGGCCCCCGCTGCATTCAGCACCACACGGCGGCTTGCATCGCCATACATCACATATTCGCCCGCCACCGCCGCCTCGTGCACACGCGTGGGGTCAATATCCAACGCGATAAACGGAATGCGCTCTTCTTTAAGGAAACGGCCTAGGTACTGTCCACTACGACCATAACCACAAATAATCACATGATTGACCAAATCTTTGCCCACATGTTCAATGGCATCCACTTTTTGGCTGCTGTTAAGCAGATAGCTTTTAACCAATTTACGCGCAATACGGCCATTGTATTGAATGATAAATGGTGCAATCACCATAGATAATAGTGATGCGGCTAACACCAATTGCAGTTCGTTACCGCCAATAAGCTTTTGCTCTAAGCCTAAAGCCAAAATCACAAAGCTAAACTCGCCCGCTTGCGCAAGTATGATGCCTGTACGAATACCGACACCTGACTCAAATCCAAAAACTCGAATAAGCACAGCAATCACAGCCGCCTTAAACAATACAATTGCCAGCAACAAGGCCAGCACTAAACCGATATGTTGCAGAAGATAATGAAAATCGAGAGACATGCCGACGCTGATAAAAAACAACCCGAGCAAGATGTCGCGGAATGAGGCAATGTCCGATTCCACTTGATAGCGATAACGCGTTTCGGAAATCAGCATGCCTGCGATAAATGCACCCAGCGCATACGACAAGCCGGCAAATTTAGTGGCAAATGCCAATAACAATGTAACCATGAGTACGTTCATTACAAAAAGCTCGCGCGAGCGTTGCCCGGCAACCAAGCCAAACCAATAATTAAAAATAGTTTTGCCAAATCTGAATAATAAAAATAACAGGACTGCGGCTTTGATTAGCGATAAACCAAGTGTTGTAGTCAAATCGGCCGATTGCGAACCAAGTGCGGGAATCAATACCAAAATTGGAATCACCGCTAAATCTTGAAACAATAAAATGCCAATACTTAAGCGGCCGTGACGCGAGTTCAGATCAACTCGTTCCATTAAAATTTGGGAAACAATCGCAGTAGAAGACATGGTAAGCGCGCCACCAACCACAAAAGCTGTTGGTAAGCTCAGACCAGCCAGCCAGCCTACCAGCATTGTGGTGGCCAAAGTGATAAGCACCTGTGCGCCACCCAGACCAAATAAGGTTCTACGCATAGAATAAAGCTTAGGCAGGCTAAACTCTAGCCCGATACTAAACATTAAAAACACAATGCCAAATTCTGCCAAGTGGCGACCAGACTCAGTATTGGGTAATAGATTTAGCGCATACGGGCCAATTAAAGTGCCTACCAAAAAATACGCCAACATAGCGGGCAAGCGTAGCGCACGGAAAAGCGCAACGGCGAATACCGAACTGGTAAGTAGTAATAAGATACTGGTCAGAGAGTTAAACAATTAACGTATTTTCTATTGCAATGATTGATTGTAAGTTTAAAAATTGGCGACATTAGGCAAAAAATGTGCCTACTTTTGTAATATTACTAAAAAACTAACGCTTTTTGCTTTATTCAAGGCAAAATCCCTTTTATACTGATTGTATATGACACCAACTTTACTACAAACTGAACTATCGCACGCGCCAAAAGCAAATATTTTAGCGCTTGCACGCAAAGTGCTAGCCATTGAAGCGCGTGAGATCGAAGCATTGGCCGAGCGTCTGGATGCGAGCTTTGAACAAGCTGTTCAGCTTATATTGGATTGCCAAGGCCGTGTTGTGGTGAGTGGCATGGGTAAATCCGGACACGTGGGTCGCAAAATTGCTGCCACGCTCGCCAGCACCGGCACCCCCGCTTTCTTTATGCATCCGGCTGAAGCTAGTCATGGAGATCTTGGCATGATTACAAAGGGTGATGTGATTATTGCACTTTCGAACTCGGGTGAGAGTGATGAGATACTTAATATTCTACCCACCATCAAACGGCTCGGCGCAAAAATCATTAGCATCACTGGCAAAGCGACCTCTACTTTAGCCAAAGAATCTCACGTGCATCTAAGTGCAGAGGTGTCGCAAGAAGCTTGTCCATTGGGCTTATCGCCTACGGCCAGCACCACTGCGGCATTGGCTTTGGGTGATGCGCTCGCCGTTTGTGTGCTCGATTGCCGTGATTTCTCGGCTGAAGATTTTGCACGCTCACACCCTGGCGGCAATCTTGGTAGGCGCTTGCTGACACGCATTAAAGATATTATGCGCACTGGCGATGCCGTACCCAGCGTTAGTATCGATGCCTCATTAAGTGTTGCGATGCAAGAAATGACGCAAAAAGGCATGGGGCTGACAGCCATTGTTGACGGGCATGATAGGCCAATTGGAATTTTCACCGATGGTGATTTGCGACGCGCCTTTTTAAGCGGAGTAAATGCCGCTACCGCTAAAGTTGCAGACGTTATGCACGCCAACCCCAGCACGATACAAACAAACAAGTTGGCAATTGAAGCATTAGAAATAATGGAGCAAAGAAAGATTCATAATTTTTTAGTCGTTGATGAGAGCCAAAAATTAGTAGGTGCATTTAACATGCATGACTTATTAAAAGCGAAGGTAGTTTAAAAATAGCTATGACAAGCTCAGAAGAGGTATTAGCCCGCGCAAAATTAATTAAAGTGGTGATTTTTGATGTAGATGGTGTGATGACCGATGGCGGTCTCACTATTGGTGATGATGGCCAAGAGTATAAAACTTTTAACTCGCAAGACGGCTTAGGTATGAAATTGCTCAAACAGAGTGGTGTAGAAATGGCCATTATCACTGGCCGCACTTCGCAAGTAGTGAAACAACGTGCAGAAACAACCGGGGTTGCGCATTTTTATCAAGGTACAGAAGACAAGCTAAAAACTTTTAACGATTTGGTAATAAAAATGAATATTAAGCCCGAGGAAACTGCCTTTATGGGTGACGACGTGGTAGACGTGCCACCGATGCTGCGCTGTGGCTTGGCAATTGCCGTACCAACAGCACCCGAATCGGTAAAACAACGTGCGCATTATGTAACGTTTGGACAAGGTGGCCGTGGTGCAGTACGTGAAGTGTGTGAACTTATTATGCGGGCACAAGGTACATTTGATGCACAAATGGCACCTTTTTTTAAATAAAGGCTTAAAGTGAGTTTCAGTGAATCATGCTAACGCGTACTGCCATATTTTTCCCACTGGTGATGGCAGTATTATTAGCGCTTATCACTTTTTGGGTAAGTCAAACTGTTGAGCAACAAGGCAATAAAATTGATGGTAGCAACCGACATGATCCCGATTACACAATGAATAATTTTGTCACCACGCAAACCGATGAAACCGGCAAGCTGCGCTATGTACTAGCTGCAACTGAGATGGTGCATTATCCAGACGATGATAGCACTGTGTTACAACGGCCTCGTCTTACACAATTCACAACCAATAAGCCCTATTCGCAAATTGAAGGTTTGCGTGGTTACATTTCCAGTGATGGCGAAGAAATCGAGCTGGTTGATAATGTGAAAGTGGTACGACAAGCAACTGAAGAAAAAGGCGAAATGCAAGTGCTTACAGAAAAATTAATTATTTTTCCTAAGCAAGATTTGGTGAAAACTAGTAGCCCTGTTGTCATCAAGCAGGCGCCAAAAACAGTGATTCATGCTACGGGCATGACTTATGACAAGAAAAAACAAACATTACAGCTATTTAAAAGAGTAAAGGTGCATTATGAAAAACCAGCGGCAAAATCCGTCAAGCCAATAAAAGCTATGCCGCTTAAATCGACACTTGCAAAACCAAAAGCGGTAAAAAAACCCTCAGTCAAACAAAAAAGTAGTAAAAAACGAACAGTATCAACGAAGAAATCGCGGAGTAAAAAATGATTAATCTTATTCGCTTAGGCTTGGCATGCTTAAGTTTAATCTTAGGCTTTTGTACTAGTCTAAACGCTTTTGCAGAAGCGGCTGATCGCGATAAACCAATCGAGCTGGAAGCAGATACCGTCACTGTTAATGATGCAAAAAAAACCAGCACCTATACCGGAACCGTAATTTTGACGCAAGGCACACTTGTCATTCGTGCAGATAAATTGGTGGTGCGTGAGGACAAAGAGGGTTTTCAACACAGTACTTCTACGGGCGATCCAACCACATTCAAGCAAAAGCGCGAGGGTAAAAATGAATATATGGAGGGTAGTGCGCAACGCATCGAATACGATGGGCGCATGGACAAAGTACAGCTTTACACTAAAGCTTGGGTAAAGCGTGGTGAAGATATTGTGCATGGCGATTACATTAGCTACGATGCAAATGCGGAATATGCCGAAGTTATCGGCGGTGCAAAATCTGAAAGTGCCGGCCCGGGTAGTGGTCGCGTTAAAGCCATCATTCAACCAAAAAACAAACCCGCGCAAACACCTGTAACACCTAAATCCGAAGCGCCTCCAGTCGTTAATCGAACCCTTCGTTTTAGTAACCAACTTAAGCCCCAAGATCAATAAGCAAAATTATGAGCGAACTCATCGTAGAACACCTACGGAAATCTTATAAAGCCCGCACTGTAGTGCAAGATATTTCGTTGCAAATTATGAGTGGCGAGGTAGTTGGTTTACTGGGACCAAATGGCGCAGGCAAAACCACAAGTTTTTATATGATGGTTGGCCTAGTGCCGTTGGACTCCGGGCGTATTCTACTTAACAACAAAGACTTAAGTCGCATGCCTATTCATTTGCGGGCACGTATGGGTTTGGCCTATTTACCGCAAGAGCCTTCCATTTTCCGTAAACTCACCGTGAGCGAAAACATTATGGCTGTGCTTGAGCTACAAGACTTGAGCGAAGAAGAGCGACATAGCCGTCTAGAATCGCTATTGCAAGAACTGCATATTGTGCACATTCGCAATAGTAATGCAGTAAGCTTATCGGGTGGTGAACGTCGCCGTGTAGAAATTGCACGCTGTTTGGCCACTAGTCCTAGCTTTATTTTACTTGACGAGCCATTCGCGGGTATCGATCCGATTGCAGTGTTAGATATTCAAAAGATTATCCGATTCTTATCCTCACGCAACATTGGTGTACTCATTACCGATCATAATGTACGTGAGACATTGGGCATTTGCGATCGTGCATACATCGTCAACGACGGCACGGTGTTTGCCTCTGGGCATCCATTTGAGATTGTGAATAACGAAGCGGTACGTGAAGTATATTTAGGTAGAGACTTTAAATTGTAGTCATTAAATAATCTATGAAACAAAATCTACAGTTACGAATCTCTCAGAATCTAGCGCTAACTCCGCAGCTGCAACAGTCTATTCGTTTGTTACAACTTTCATCGCTTGAGCTCAATCAAGAACTCGAATTAATTCTGCAAGAAAACCCATTATTAGAACTGGTTGATGGCGACAATCCTGATAGCGATTCCGTTGATGCTGAGGACGCTTTACCTGAGCAAGAACTCGCTAGTGACGGTGCAGAAGAATTAGATACAGACGACATGGATGAAAGCTATAGTCCACTCGATTATCAAGAAACTAGTGTAAGTACGTCAGCACAAGAAGATGCTCCAAACACGAATGAAGATTTCAGTACTGGTGATTTCGACGACGATGGCGCAGACTATGGCAGTGCAAGCAATTGGGATGAGGGTGGCAAGCAGAATAACAGTGATGATGACGATGGCGATTTTACGCGTCAGGAAATTATTACCGAGGATTTACGTGGACATCTTCTAAATCAGCTCAAGCTTATGCCGCTATCTGATCGTGATCAAAAATTAATGCTTTTGCTCATCGATAGCATCAACGAAGATGGTTACTTGGAAGAGTCTCTGGAAGACATTGTGGAATCGCTTCCGCTTGAACTTGAAGTAGATTTGCTGGAATTACAAACCGCGCTTAAACATATTCAGAATCTAGATCCTCCCGGTATTGGCGCAACCAATTTGCAGGAATGTATTTTACTGCAATTGAACGCATTGCCTGCGAACATGCCTGATTTAGCGCTTGCCAAAACCATTGTAAAAGAACATTTGCTGGTATTAGCAAACAAAGATTTTGCGAAATTACGCAAACTACTCAATTGCAATGAAGAAAGTCTAAGAAGCGCACAAGCACTCATTAAATTACAAAACCCACGACCTGGCGCCAGCTTTGCTCAGTTTACTTCCGACCATTTTATCCAGCATGAAGTCATTGTGAAAAAAGTAAAAGGTATTTGGATTGCAACGCTAAATGACGGTGTGATGCCAAAACTGCGCATAAACCAAATGTATGCCGACATTCTGAAACGCAATCGTGAAAACTCGAGTCAATATTTGCAAAGCCAAATGCAAGAAGCGCGTTGGATGATTAAAAATATTCAGCAACGTTTCTCGACTATTTTACGTGTGAGCCAGGCTATTGTGGATAGACAGCGTAACTTTTTTGAGCACGGCGAAATCGCCATGCGACCGCTTGTGTTACGTGAAATTGCAGATGAACTTGAACTGCATGAGTCAACTATTTCACGAGTCACCACACATAAGTATATGCTCACTCCGCGTGGTGTTTTTGAACTGAAATATTTCTTTGGTAGTCACGTCGCAACAGATGCCGGCGGTGCTTGCTCGGCCACTGCCATACGCGCGCTGATTAAACAATTAGTAGCCGAAGAAAACATCAAAAAACCGCTTTCCGATAACCATATTAGCGACATATTGGCCACGCAAGGTATCGTAGTAGCAAGACGCACCATTGCAAAATATCGCGAGTCGCTCAATATTCCGCCAGCGAATTTAAGGAAATCTTTATAAAATTCGCTTTAGTCCATTTGGCTAGTTGCATGCTATTGCCAAAGGTGTACACTGAAATTGTTGCTATATTTCTCTGACCTGACTTTTTTAGGTTAAAAATATAACAGCAATTTCAACGAAGGAGCTAGTCATGAATTTGCAATTAACCGGACATCACCTAGAAATTACTCCTGCATTACGCGATTATGTGGAAAGCAAATTAACAAGAATCAGCAATCATTTTGACCATGTAATTGACGTAAAAGTAACCATGCGTGTAGAAAAACTCGCCCAAAAGGTTGAGGCCACACTACATGTGCCAGGCAGCGACCTGCATGCCGAGTGCTCAGACGAAAATATGTATAGCGCGATTGATATGCTGACGGATAAACTTGATCGTCAGGTTGTTAAACACAAAGAAATTCACGGCAACCATCATAAAACCGAGGGTGGCATTAAGCACCAAACTGTTAACTAAACTTTAAATTATGGCTCAAATCAACGTAGCCGATCTCTATAAACAAACCCGCCACAAGCTCAAACTCAACTGGATTGCCGGGCTTGATGGCGGCACAAACCAACTCAATTCTGAAAAAGTTACCAAGCCGTCCCTAGCGCTGATTGGTCACCTGAACTTTGTGCACCCTAACCGCGTACAAGTACTAGGTTGTGCTGAAATGGATTATCTACGCAGCTTAAGCATCATAGCAATGCAGCAGGCGATTACCAATTTATTCTCTACGGATTTAGCAGCAGTCATCGTCGCCAATGGTGAGAAGCCTCCCAAAGAATTAATTAATGCAGCAAATTCGCACCTCACCCCTTTATTCGTAACGCCCATGCAAAGTCCGCAACTTATGGACTTACTAAGTCACTATCTGAAACAAGCCATTGCCGAATCTACCAGCATGCACGGCGTGTTTATTGAGGTACAAGGCTTTGGCGTGCTGATTAAAGGCAACCCCGCCATTGGTAAAAGTGAATTAGCGCTAGAGCTTATTTCACGAGGCCACCGTTTAGTTGCCGATGATATTGTAGATTTTTATCGCATCTCACCAGAACGGTTAGAAGGCCGCTGCCCGGAATTATTACAGGATTTTCTGGAAGTACGCGGTCTTGGCATTCTGAACATACGCGCACTTTTTGGTGACAACTCGGTTAAACCAACCAAGCCACTGGATTTGATTATTCAGCTAGAATTGGCAGACACGCTGTCACCTCTGGAACTAGATCGTCTCAACGCCAAAATGCAGCATGAGCGGGTGTTGGATGTAAACATCACCAAAGTGATCATTCCCATTGCGGCTGGCCGTAATATTGCCGTCCTGGTTGAAGTTGCTGTGCGTAATCATATATTGCTAATGCGTGGGGTCAATGCAACGCATCAATTTACCAAGCGGCAAAAACAACTCATGTTAAAAGAAAGCAAAAAGCAATAACAATGCAACTCATTATTGTCACAGGTTTATCTGGTTCTGGTAAAAGTATAGCCCTGCGTGCGTTGGAAGATAGTGGCTTCTACTGCATTGATAACTTACCCGCGACTTTATTGCCGCAACTATCACAACATATCGAAGCCAGTCATCAAACTAAAGTCGCCATTAGCATCGATAGCCGCAGTGCCGCTCTGGAAGCACTCCCAAGCGCTATAGAGCATTTAAAAAATAGCGGCAATATTGTTGAAGTATTATTTCTAGAATCAAATGTAGAAACTTTGGTTAAGCGCTTTAGTGAAACCCGCCGCAAACACCCTTTAAGTGATAGTGATACAACTTTGGCCGAAAGCATTTCGCACGAACGCGAACTTTTGACTGGCCTTGCAGAGAAAGGTCATCACATCGACACCAGCAATTTAAGTGCTAATGCGCTACGTAACTATATTCGTGAAATTATCGCGCAACCCAATAATAACCTTGTGTTGTTATTTACCTCTTTTGGCTTTAAAAACGGTATTCCATTAGATGCAGATTTTGTGTTCGATGTGCGTAGCCTGCCAAATCCGCATTACGACCCAATATTAAAGCCACTCACAGGCAAAGATCCTGCGGTCATCGCATTTTTGGAAAACACATCCTCCGCCATTGAAATGCTGGCAGACATCCAGCATTATATTGAAAAGTGGTTGCCAAGCTTTGAGCAAGATAACCGTAGTTATTTAACTATAGCCATTGGCTGCACGGGAGGGCAACACCGCTCAGTTTATTTCGTCGAACAATTGAGTAAACATTTCAGACAGCATCAGCAAAAAGTCATCGTTCGACATAGAGAACTAGACTAAGCTATTGTTTTAAATGTTAAATATGAAGAGAGAAGTTTAGCATGATTGGGATTTTGATTATTGCGCACGGCGGGCTAGGTGGAAGCCTTATTAGCTGTGTAAGCCATGTTTTGGGCAAAAAACCACCACAATTAGAATACTTAGCCGTTGGTACAGATGATGATCCATCTGAGTTATTACCTCAAGCTCAGCAAC
>Ga0315912_10006910_pt1 | contig 10064 bp, 5 predicted proteins | sample VfabasoilMG_FD_204469 | JGI IMG/M metagenome (GOLD analysis project Ga0315912, IMG submission 204469) | Garden soil microbial communities collected in Santa Monica, California, United States - V. faba soil | ecosystem: Environmental > Terrestrial > Soil > Garden | place: USA: California... | reverse complement strand
CGGACAACAGGGCTCGACGCACGGGTGCCTTCCTTTCTGCGGCGCTCATCGCCGGCTCCTCAACCACGTCTCGATGAACGGCTGGATCTCGCCGTCGAGCACGGCGTTCGCGTTGCCGACCTCGAAGTCGGTGCGGTGGTCCTTGACCATCTGGTACGGGTGCAGCACGTAGCTGCGGATCTGGTGCCCCCAGCCGATGTCGCCCTTCTCGCCCTGCAGGCCGGCCAGCTCGGCCTCGCGCTCGGCCTCCGCGCGCGCGATGAGCTTGGCGGTCAGCATCTTCATGGCCGTCGAGCGGTTCTTGTGCTGGCTGCGCTCGCTCTGGCAGGCGACGACGATGCCCGTGGGCAGGTGCGTCAGCCTGACGGCCGAATCGGTCTTGTTCACGTGCTGGCCGCCGGCGCCGCCCGCGCGGTAGGTGTCCACGCGCAGGTCCTCGGGCCGGATCTCCATGGCCTCGGCGTCGTCGAGCACCGGCGAGACCTCGATCGCGGCGAACGACGTCTGGCGCCGGTTCTGGCTGTCGAACGGCGAGAGGCGCACGAGGCGGTGCACACCGACCTCGGCCCGCAGGTAGCCGTAGGCGTATTCACCCTGCACGAGCAGCGTGGCCCACTTGACGCCTGCCTCCTCGCCGTCGAGGCGCGCCACGAGGCCCAGCGCGAAGCCCCGGCGCTCCGCCCAGCGCGTGTACATGCGCAGCAGCATCTCGGCCCAGTCGCAGGACTCGGTGCCGCCCGCGCCGGCCTGCACCGACAGGTAGGCGTCGCGGATGTCGTACGGACCGCCGAGCATGACGCGGAACTCGAGCGCGTGCATCTCCGCGCCGATCCGTTCCTCCATGGCCGCGACCTCGGCCAGGTCGGAGGCGTCACCCGACTCCTCGACCAGGTCGAGCATGAGCTCGAGCTCGTCGAGCTGGGCGCTCAGCGCCAGCACCGGGTCCACGGCCGCGCGGGCGCGCTTCAGTTCGGCCACCGTGGCCTGGGCCGACTCCTGGTCGTCCCAGAAGCCGGACCCCGACATGACCTGCTCGAGCTCGGTCTTGCGACGCGCCAACGTCTCGACGTCAAAGAGAATCCTTGATCTGGTTCAGGCGACGACGGATGTCGGTGGCGCGGCTGCGGGAGTCGTCGAGTGACATGGCATTCCTTGGCGCGAAGGGAAAAGCCTGATTCTATGGCAGCGGTGCGCGATTCCGAGCCTCTTGCCGCGGGCGCCCGCCGGACCTGCCCTCGCTCCCGCCCGAGACGAGGCGCCGCACGGGTGTCCCCGTGACTCCGGCATCCCCGGGTGCGGACATTCGCGGCACCGGCAGCTGGCCTCCGCGGCCGGCGGCCCGTCAGCCGCCCCCCTGCTCCTCAATGTGCGGCTGGATCGCGGTGCGGGGAATCCTGGTGCTGCGTCGGAGAGAGCGACCCAGCCGCACGACAGGAGAGAGCCTCGGGCCCCGAAGAGCCCGAAGCGCCTCCCTTGTCGACCGGTCCGAGCGGCGGCCTTGAGCTGCAGATCGGAGGTGCCGCGCGGCCGGCGGCGCCCGCCGCTCGCGCCCCGGTGTCGCGCCGGCCGCGTGCGCGATCAGCGTGCCGCGGGCCGGAGGGCGGCGATGGCCGCCAGGATCGTGGCCTCGTCGGCGAGGCCGCCGACGCCCGTCTCGCCGCAGGCCAGGGTCTTGGAGACCGGCGCGACGCACTGCACGCGGCCGGTGGCGCGCAGGATCTCGACGTTGCGTTGCACGAGCGGGTGCTCCCACATCACCGTGTTCATGGCCGGCGCGACCAGCACCTTCACGCGCGGCTCGGCCGCCAGCACCAGGGTGGAGAGCAGGTCGTCGGCGAGGCCGTGCGCCAGGCGGGCGAGCGTGTGCGCCGTGGCCGGCGCGATGACGATCGCGTCGGCCCAGCGCGCCAGGCGGATGTGGTCGATGGACGCGTCCTGCGCGTCGAACAGGTCGCCACCCACGGGATGCCCGGAGAGCGTGGCGAAGGTGAGCGGCGTGACGAAGCGCGTCGCGGCCTCGGTCATGACGACCGACACCTCGTCGCCGGCCTCGCGCAGCCGGCGCACCAGTTCGCAGGCCTTGTAGGCGGCGATGCCGCCGCACACGCCGAGCAGGACGTTCACCGGGTGTTCCTCGCGGGATGGCGGGCTTCGAGGGCGTCGGCCACGAGCCTGGCGACCTCGATCTTGCCACGCGCCCGGCCGCACACGCCCTGCGCGTCGAGCAGCACGGCCTCGTGCACCGCATCGTCCAGCAGGGACGCGTCGTTCACCAGCACCAGGTCGAGGTGGGCGCGTTCGAGCAGCCGCCGACCGGCGCCGAGGCGCTCGGCCTCGCCGCCGCCGGCGGTGAGCTTGAAGCCGCAGAGCAGGGCGCCGGGCGCGAGGGCGCGCAGGCCATCGACGAGCTTGGGCGCGCGGCGCAGCCGGAGTACCAGCTCGGGCGCGTCCGAATCGAGCTTGCCCGGCGCGGCCGCCGGCAGGTAGTCGGCCACGGCTGCGGCATGCAGCACCGCCTCATGGGCCGGGGCGTGCAGCCGGAGCGCTTCCGCCAGCTCGGCGCTCGAGTCGAAGCCCACGTCGCGCACCGCGGCCTGCGGACGCTCGGCGTGCACTCCGTGCAGCCAGGTGACCTCGTGGCCACGCGCCACCAGGACCTCGGCCAGACGCGCTCCCAGGCGGCCGGTGCTCAGGTTGGACAGCACCCGGACGGAGTCGATGGGTTCGCGGGTGCCCCCCGCGGTGAGCAGGACGCGCACCTGGGCCCTCCGCCGGGACTACTTGCGCAACGAACCCGTCGGGACGAAGCCGCCGTACGACGGGTCGTACGAGCTGACCAGCAGGTCGTCCATGAACCAGACGCCTCCCGTGGCGCCGCCGGACAACGGCAGGCGGACGAGATGGATCTTGCTCAGGTTCAGCGTGGGCAGCGCGAGCGTGCCGCCGTAGGTTGCGCTCTGCGTCGGCCCGGTGAGCGTCAGCGTCCACAGCTTGAGGCCGAGCACGTGCGACTCGAGCGCCAGGTGCACGGCGAACTCCTGCTCGCCTGCCAGCAGCGGCAGGTCCCAGGGCGTGCCGTTCACGATGACGTTGCCCTGGTCGTCGAAGATCACGTCCAGGACCCCTGTGTCACCCACGTCGTCGAAACGCACCTCCAGGGCGGTGGGCACGCCTTCGAACCGCATGGCCCACGACACGTCGATGCGCTTGGCCATGGCCGGCACGACCAGTTCGCAGTCGAGCGCACTCGGATCGATGCCGGTGTTCTCGATGACCTGCAGTTCGCCGTCGCCGGGCTGCGTGAAGGCGATCTCGAACACTTCCTGCGGCCCGTGCACGATGGCCGTGCCGCCGAAGACGTGGAAGCTCTTGTCGGTACCCGGGCCCTGCACCGACGCATCGTTGAAGTCGGCGAAGAAGTTGACGATCGGCGTCGCACCGGCGGCGAGGGCGACCGCGGCCAGCAGGCCGAGGCTCAGCCAAGCGGCGAGCCGGCGGCCAGGACGAGGAGCGGAGAGCGGCATGGAGGGAGCGAGGGGCTCGGGGGCGCCGTGCGATGGGACTTCAGGGATGCACGACGATGCGTGAGTATACCCGTGTTGCTCGGGCGGCAAGGGCCCCGGAGTGGAGCCGAATTGGGCCCTTCAGAGCCCGAGGCGCTCGAGCATCTTGTAGAGGCTGCGCACCCCCACCCCCAGCTCGCGGGCCGCCTGGGCCTTGTTGCCTCCCGCCCGGGCCAGGGCCTGCCTGACCATCTCGCGCTCGAAGGCCTCGAGGCGCTCCCGCAGGGGGCCGGCCCCCTCGCCGGCCGGGAGGCCGTCGGCAGGGACGGCGGAGCCCGTCCCGCGCGCGGCCCCCGCCGGGACGAGCGGGGCCTCGCCCCCCGCCGCCCGCACCCCCAGCACCCGGCTGACCAGGGGCACGTCGATGCGCGGGCTGTCCTTGCCGAACAGCAGCAGGGTCATGACGAAGTGCTCCAGTTCGCGCACGTTCCCCGGCCAGGGACGCGCCTGCAGCATGGCCAGCGCCTCGGGGTCCACGGGAACCCGTCGCGCCCCGTGGCGCTCGAGGAAATGCGGCACCAGCAGGGCGATGTCCTCCGGCCGGTCGCGCAGCGGCGGCAGTTCGATGCGGGCCACGTCCAGCCGGTAGTAGAGGTCCTCGCGGAAGCGGCCCTGCTCCATCATGACGCGCAGGTCACGGTGCGTGGCGCACAGGATGCGCACGTCCACCTTCTGCACCTCACGCCCGCCCACCGGCAGGAACTCGCTCTCCTGCAGCACGCGCAGCAGGCGCTTCTGCACGTCGAGGCTCATGTCCCCGATCTCGTCCAGGAAGAGCGTGCCGCCGTCGGCCTGCGCGAAGAGGCCCTTGCGATCGCGGTCGGCGCCCGTGAAGGCCCCGCGCACGTGCCCGAACAGCTCGCTCTCGATGAGCGTCTCCGGCAGGGCGGCGCAGTTGAGCGTCAGGAAGTTCTTCTCGCGCCGCGCGCCGTTGAAGTGGATCGCGCGCGCCATGAGCTCCTTGCCCGTGCCGCTCTCGCCGTAGATGACGACCGCGAAGTCGGTGTCGGTGACGCGGTCCATCATGTCGAGCACCGAGTGCATGCGCGGGCTGCACGTGACGATGTTGCCGTAGTCGTAGCGCAGGGCCAGCGCGCGGCGGCTCGCGTCGAGCGATTCGCGCGTCTCCTCCAGCTCGGCCTCGCGCCGGGCCAGGCGCTCCTTGAGCGCGTCGTTGAGCCGGCTGACCTCCTCGCGGCTGCTGCGCAGCTCCTTGTTCGTCAGCTCGAGGCCGTGCGAGAGGCGGGCGTTCTCGATGGCGATGGCCGCCTGCTCCGACAGCGCGGTCACGGTCTCCAGGTGCGACTCCTCGAAGCGCCCCACGACCTGCGGATGGTCGAGGTAGACGGCGCCGAGCACGCGTTCACGCGAGCGCAGCGGGACGCACAGGATGGAGAGCAGCTGCAGTTCGGTGATGCTGGTGGCGGCGGCCAGGCGCGGGTCGTCGATGGCGTTGGCCGTGAGCAGCGGGCGCCCCTCGCGCGCCACGCGCCGCGCCACCGAGTGGCTCACCTGGAACTGCGGGTCGCGGATCGTGCTCTCGTCGATGTTGCGCGCGGCGCGGAACTCCTCGGCCTGCCCCTCGAACAGGATGATGAAGCCGCGCGCCGCGCCCGTGAGGTCGAGCGCGCTGTCCACGATGAGGTCCAGCAGGCGCTGGCTGTCGCGCTCGGTGTTCAGCAGCTTGTTGATCTCGACCAGCCGCTCGAGGTCGCGCAGGCGGCGCGCGATCGACGAGAGGCCCCCGGCGTCCTTGACCTGGTCCATGTCCGAGAGTCTCGCCCGCAGGGCCTCCAGCTCCCGGCCCAGCGCGCTCAGGCCGTGGAGCGCCACGAGGGTAGCGGCCCGCTCGGCGTCGCGGGTCACCCGGGCCAGCAGTTCGCCGAGGCGCGCCACCTCGGCCGCCGAGTCCCCGCCCGCCGGCCGGAACTGCTCCAGGTCCGAGGCCACGCGCTGCACGAGCACCTCGGCCTCCAGCGGCCCGTCGGGCGTCTCGCCCAGGATGGTGAGGGCCAGGTCCAGGTCGAGCTGCGCCTCGCGCCAGCGGCCGGCCGCATGCCGCAGCCGGGCGCGCTCCAGGGCCAGCTCGACCACACCCAGCGAGCGCTCGGCGCCGGCCAGGTCCTCGGCTTCCAGGTCGAGCGCACCCAGCTGCCCGAGCAGCGCGCGCGCCTGCCAGCGCTCGCGCGACTGGGCCCGCTCGGTCGCCACCGCCTCGGCCCGGGCGGCCGCCTCGCGCGCGGCCGCCGGCGCTCCCGTGGCCAGGGCCAGGCGCGCCTCGAGCAGCGCCGCGCCGGCGGCCCAGCCCCGGTGCTCGGTGCGCTGCAGGCCGTCCAGCGCCAGCGCCAGGTCCTCTGCCGCCGCCTCGATGCGCCCCTGCTGCAGACGCAGGGGACCGCGATGCACGGCCACCGCGATCTGCCCGACCACGTCCCCGCGCGCCGCACGCAGGCCGAGGCTCTCGGCGAAGGCCTCCTCGGCCTCCGCCAGGCGACCCTCGGCCGCGCGTGCCCGTGCCAGGTTGTTCAGCACCTGCGCCTCCTGGACGGCGTCGCCCAGGTTGCGGGCCAGGTGCAGGGCGCGCAGGAGCGCACGGCAGGCGGGGTCGATGCGGCCCAGTTCGAGTGCCGCCACCCCGATGCCGGTGAGGATCGTCACCAGGCCGTAGCGCTGGCCGGAGGCCTCGCACAGACGCGCCGCCTCCTCCTGCAGCTCGAGGCCGCGCCGCCGGTCACCGCGCGCCCACAGGGCCCGCCCCAGGTTGAACATCGGGCTCCAGACGTGCACGTCCATGCCGAGCGCGCGCGCCATGGACAGGCAGTGCTCCAGGTGACGCACCGCCTCCGCCGGGCGCCCACAACCCGCCTCGAGCGTGCCGAGGCGCTCGAGCAGCGTCATGGCGCGACGCGAGGGCTGTTCACCGTGGCGGCGCAGCGCCTCGCGCAGGTCGGCGCGGGCGCCGTCGAGCTGCCCGAGGCGCTTGCGCAGGTCGCTGCGCAGCTGCAGCCCGAGCAAGGCCTCGTCGAAGGGCAGCTCCCGGCGCTCGAGATCGACGAGCAGCGCCAGCGCCTCCGGCAGCTTGCCCGTGAGTTCCAGCAGCCGCGCCTGCGCGATGACCAGCCCGGCCGGGTCGCCGCCCTCGGCGCGGGCCTCGTCGAGCACGGTCTGCGCGGCCGCGTACTCGGTCGTGCGCGTGAGCGCGTCGACGAGTTCGACCTGCAGCTGGCGGCGCACGGGCGAAGGCGTCGGACAGCCGAGCAGCGCGCGCCGCAATGCCGCCGCCGAGACGGCGTGCCGCCCGAGCGGGCGCAAGGTCGCCACGGCCGCCAGGACGAGCGGCGGCACCTGCGGCTCGTCGGCGGGCTGCGACTCCTGCCCCAGCACCGCACAGACGTCGTGAGCGAGCGCCTCGTCGAGACGTCCGTGGGGCAGCGCGTCGCCGGCAGCCCCGGCAGCCCCGGCACCCGAACCCACGCGCCCCGCGGATGCGGCCGGCGCAGCAGAGCCCTCGCCTGCCGCTTCGACCAGCGCGACCGCGAGCGCCACGCGCACCGCGCGCGGCGGCGCGCCTCCCGCCTGCAGCCTGCGGCGCAGTCGCCCGTCCGCCACGTCGTACAGGTCGTGCGGCGTGGAGCGGCGGCGGCAGACCAGGCCGTCACCCTCGAGGCCGTTCAATGCACGCGTCACGTGGTCCGCCGGTGCTGCGAGCAGGCGCGCGACGAGCGGTGCTGCGAGCGGGCGCGGGCTGAGCGCCAGCAACCGCAGGATGTCGGCCTCGGCCGCCGGCCGTCCTGCCGCCGGATCGACCTGGTCGCCCTGCGGCCAACTCGCCGGCAGCCGCTGATCCTCCACGCCCAGGCTGCCCGACGCGAGACGTACGGCCCCGCTGCGCGCGAGTTCCGCCAGGCAGTGTTCCAGCTCGGGCCAGCTGGCCGGCGGCGCGTGCGAGAGGCGGGCGACGAGCAGCTGCTCGCCACGGCTGCCGGCCAACGCCGGCCCGAGCCAGTCGCGCAGCACGGCGCACGCGCCCCCCACGCCGGGCACCGGCTCGGGATCGAGGCGCAGGCCGGGCAGCGCCAGCAGCCCGGCCGCCCAGCTCGGCGAGGCCGACGACGCCTGGTCGTCGCGCAGCGACCAGCCGATCTCGAGCGGCACGCGCTGCGCCAGGCCGCGCGCCAGGAGTTCCACCTCCGCCGCCGTCACCGGGAAGCCCGCCGGATCCGCCAGCCGCGCGGCCAGCTCGGGCTCCAGCGGCTGGCAGCCGGCCCCGGCCAGCCAGCCGAGCAGGGCGCGGCGCAGCGCGGCCAGGGCCTCGGCCGGCGGCAAGTCGGAGAGTTCGAGGCGACAGCGCCCCTCGCGCACGGCCAGCAGGCGGGCCTGGCGCGCGGGCCGCGCCGTGGCCAGCGCACGACAGCGCGCCACCTCGAGCTGCTCGCTCGCCAGCCGGCGGGCCAGCTCGTCGCTCGGCGGAGGGAGCGCAGCCATGGCCAGCGAGGCGTCGGCCGGCCGGGCCGCGGGGTCGGGCTGCAGCAGGCGCTCGAGCAGGGCCACGAGCGCCTTGTCTCCCAGCAGGTTGGCCTGCTCGGCGGTGAAGCCGGGATAGGCCGCGCGCTCGGCCGCCATGCTGGCCGGATCGCGGCCGTGGAACAGACGCCGCCCCAGACAGGCCTCCGCCAGCAGCAGGCCGGCGGCCCACAGATCGGAGGCCACGCTGGCCGGCGCCCCGGCGAAGAGCTCGGGCGCGAAGGCGCGCGGCGTCCCGGCCAGGGGCAGGCGCGCCGCCTGCCCGCGGACGCAAGCCAGGCCGAAGTCGATCAGCACCGGTCGCCCGCTGCCGTGCTCGAGCAGCACGTTCTCGTCCTTCAGGTCGCGGTGCAGCAGGCCCCAGGCGTGCACGGCCTCGAGCGCGCCGAGCAGCTGCAGCGCCAGGGTCCGGCGCGCCTCGCTGCCCCCCGGAAGCACCGTTCCGGGCGCGAGGGCCTCACCTCGTACCAGGTCGGTGACCGTGTACAGTTCGCCGGTGCCGGGCTGGCGGCCCGCGTCGAAGCAGGCGGCGACCCCGGGGTGCACCAGCCCCAGGAGCTGGCACTCGGCCAGTCCGCTGGCGAGCCCATCCGGCGCATGCCACTTGAGCACGAGCTCCTGCCCCGTCTCATCGGCGACCTGCCACAAGCGCCGCGTCCCCGCACCCGGGAGCGGTCCGAGCAGTTGATAGCGACCCACGCGCTGACCCAGGACGTCACTCATCGAGCCAACAAAGATACGCGGCCTGCGTCGGCGGCACACGACCCCGGGGGGACGAACCATGGACCACACCTGCCCACGCCGGCTGCTGGCCGGCCTGCTCCTCGCCCTGCTCGGCCCGGGGGCCGCCGCCGACATCATCCACTACAAGGACGGCCGCAGCGTCGAGGGCGTGGTGCTCGAGCAGACGGCGAGCGAGGTCAAGGTGGAGACGGCCTTCGGCACCATCACCATCGCGCGCAGCAAGATCGCCCGCATCGAGGAGAAGCTCACGCCGACCCAGGAGCTGGCGCAGCGCCGGGCGCAGATCCCGGCCGGCGACGTGGGCGCGCTCTTCCAGCTCGCGGGCTGGGCCGAGGAGCAGAAGCTGCGCAAGGAGGCGCGCGCGCTCTGGCTCGAGATCGTGGCCATCGCCCCCGACCACCGCGGGGCGCAGGAGAAGCTCGGGCGCGTGCTGGTGGACGACCTCTGGATGGAGCCGGAGCAGGTGGAGGCCTACCTGGCGGCCAAGGGCGCCGAGATGGAGGCCCAGGGCCTCATGTTCCACGAGGGCGCCTGGCTGCCGAAGGCCGAGGTGATGCAGCTGCGCGGCTTCGTCGAGGTCCACGGCGAGTGGCTGGAGCGGCGCGAGGCCGAGACGCGGCTGCTGCTGGAGGACGCGGCGCAGCAGGCTCAGATCACCTTCGAGGCGCTGGCCGGGAAGTGGGTCACGCTCTTCGACGCCGTGCTCGACGTCGAGACGCGCGAGGCCATGGTCTGGGACCTCGACGCCGAGGTCGACGCCTTCTGCTCGCGCCTGCGGCTGAACGAGGACGAACGCGCGTCGCTGCTGCGCTACGACATCCCGATCCTCTTCCTGCCCGACCTCGACAGCGCCGGGCGACTGCTGGCCTCGGGGCTGCTGGCGCGCTTCCCGCACCAGCCGGCGGCCGACGCGCAGTGGCAGGGTCGCACGGCCTTCGGGACGCACTGGCCGAGACCGCTGCTCGTGTTCGTCGAGGGTGAGCAGCTCGACGTCGGCGGCGACCGGCCGGCCCTGCGGCGCGGCATCACCTTCCACATGCTGGCCGACCTGCTCGTGGAGCGCCATGCCGGGGAGCGCAACGCCCCCCCCTGGGCGCGAGCCGGGCTGGGCGCCTGGTTCGAGGGCGCGACGAACTACTTCGCGACGACCACGATCGTCACCGCCGACGCCGACCCCGGGGCGGTGCCGCCCACGCTGTGGGTCGCCGGCTGGGAGAACCACGCCGAGTGGCG
>Ga0315912_10006909_pt1 | contig 10066 bp, 3 predicted proteins | sample VfabasoilMG_FD_204469 | JGI IMG/M metagenome (GOLD analysis project Ga0315912, IMG submission 204469) | Garden soil microbial communities collected in Santa Monica, California, United States - V. faba soil | ecosystem: Environmental > Terrestrial > Soil > Garden | place: USA: California... | reverse complement strand
CCAGGCTCAAGGGGTGACCGGCTTGAGCAAGAGGACCTCATCCCGTCGGCCCGCCACGATGGAACCATCCGGAAGGGCGGCCAAACCCTTGACGCCATCCAAGGGTGCCGGGACCTTCAACGACGCGTCGGAGGCCTTGCCCAAGGACTTGCCCGTCTTGGAGAAGACGAAGATGTTGCCCCTCTCCTGGTTGGTGGCGTAGACCCTGCCCTCCTTGTCCACGGCCAAGCTGTTCACGATGCCGTCCACCTCCAGGTCCTTGAGGAACTTGCCCGAGGGGTCGAGCACTTGGATACGGTGGTTGTTGGAGTCGGCCACGAAGATGTTGCCGTCCGGCCCGGCCTTCACGTCGAGGGGATCGGAGAACTCGACCTTGCCGGAACCCTTGCGTCCCCAGGAACCCAGGAGCGTGCCGGTGGAGGACACCTTGGCCACCCGATGCACCCCGGTATCGGCGATGAGGAAGTCCCCACGATAGGCCTCCACTCCGCGCGGCCCATAGGTATTGTCGATGCGGGCCTTGACGGTGGTCTTGCCCTTGGGGTCGAAACCCCGGATGAGGCTGTTCCAGGCGTCCATGACGTAGAGGTTCCCCTCCGCGTCCGAGGCCAATCCGGAGATCTCATTGAACTTCGGCTCGCCCGCCGACTTCTGGTCGATGGACCGTTGGTACCGGCCGGTCATGTCGAAGAGGAGGACCCGGTTCTTGCCCTGGTCGGTCACCGCGATCTGCCGCCCGTCGACCTGTCCCACGGCCCAAGCCAGGAAAGGACCGCAGTCCTGCGTGTCCCCCTTGAAGGTAAGGACCCTTTGGACCGGGAAGGACTTGGAAGAGGCGCTCTTCACCATGAGGTTCACGGCCTGGACCAGGAGCAACAGGAGCGCCGCCCCTAGGATCCAATACCAACCACGACCAGCCTTCTTTTTGGAGGATGCTCCGCCCTTTTTCGACCTTGCCTTAGCCATGACCGCTCCTTGAAAGGAATGGGATCGCCCGTGAGGGGGCCCGAGAAAGGCTAGAGTTTAACAGGAAATCCCGGTTCTGACAGCCCCCGGGAACACCCTTCCGACTCCCCTCCCCCCGGTTTAATCCTAGGAATCAATGGGCATGACCGTGGGAATGGGCCTCGTCCTGGTCCTCCTTCACGGCCAGTCCCTGCTGGGTGATGTAATCCACCCCGTGACGGGCTTGGGCGTGATCGGGATCGAGGGCGAGGACCTTCTCGAAGGATTCACGGGCCTTCCGATAGCTCCCGCTCTGATAGGCCGCTACCCCCGCGTTGAACCAGGCGTCCTTGTAGTCCGTCCTGAGGGCCGCGGCCTTCTCATACCAGGCGATCGACTCCGTGACACGGCCCATATTGTAGAGGGCGTTGCCCACGTTGAAGGGATGCTCCGGGACCTCCGGGGACCATCCGGTGGCCCAGAGATAGTGGTCGTAGGACCTCTCGTAATTCGAGGAGACCGTCAATAGGTCCTGAGGCTTGGAGCGGGGCGTGATCTGGGTCCTCAGGTCATCCCCGACCTTCTCATAGTGGAGGCCCAACAGGTTCCGATAGACCCCATACTCCCGCGTCACCCTCGTTCGGGTCCGATCGTCCAGGGGAACCTCCTGGAGGTTCCTCAGGCGCATCCCCCGCCAGACCTTGTCGGACAACCCCTCGTCCAGAAAGGGCGCTTCCCCCTCCCCCAGGGCCTTGGCGCAGACCCCATAGGGAAGGACCTTGAGGTTGGGCAACATCCCATCCAGCCCCGGGATGAAACCGACCCAATGGGGAAGGGTGGGGTTCTTGTCGAGGATCCACCGGGCCAGGGCCGGGGCGGCCTCCGCCCCGAACCGGTCGTTCGTCAAGGGGAGATGGAGCCCCGGATGGTCCTTCCTCAGGCGCTCCCGGACCCAATCCATGGGAAGTCCGTCCACCCCCACCACGCAAAGATCCTTCCTTTTCCCCTCGACCCATCGGAAGTACCAGGTGGAAAAGACCTGGCTGTCGGCCCGGACGAAATAAAGCGAACCCTCCGGGAGCGCTCGGAACCGGTTGAGGCATAGGTCGTGAACGCCGGTATAGCGCCCTTGTCCCATCCCTTCGTGGCGCCGGACGCCTTGAAGGACCGCCAGCAGAGCCAGGACCAAGGCGAGGAAAGGAAGGAAGTCCCTTCCCGACCGGGCCTTCAGGAAATCCGACAGGGCGCAGACCCCGGCCCCAGCGAAGAGGAGCAGGAAGAGATGGGCCGGCAAGGTGTAATCCGCGATGAGGAAATATTGGTCCTTGGGAAGGTCGAGATAGAGCGACAGCACCCAGACCAAGGACCCCCAGGTCAACAAGAGGCCAGGGACCGGGAGCCTTCCCCTGGCCCCGCCCAATAAGCCGACCAGAAGGAAAGGAAGGAGCCAGGGGAATTCCTTGAAGGCGATCCCCACGGAGGCCCCGAATTGTCCCGCCCGATCGGTAGCGCTGCCTTTCCCTTCCCCCGGACTGTACTGACTGCGCAGGAACCCATCGATGAAATGGCCCAGGGAAGAAGGCTCCCCCCAGTTCAAGGAGGGTCCCTGATGGGCCCTCAAGGGAAGGAGCAGGTAAAGGGAGGTTCCCAAGAGGAAGAGCGTGAAGAGAGCGATCCAACGGCCAGGGGGAAGGAAGCGCTCGGATCCCAAAGGGACTTGGCCTTCTTCGGAAGGGGCGTTCCCCTCCGGCCCTTGGGTTGGGTCCGATCCCGGGGCCTCCAAGACCTTCCCCTTCCTTGCCATCAAGGCCAGGACCACGAAACCCGGAAGGAAAGCCACCATGCTCATCCAATGGTTGGCGAAGGAGAGCCCATAAAGGAAACAAGCCAAGGGAAGCTTGCCGGCCGAAAGGGCCGCCAGGATGGCCAATAGGAAGAGTCCCGTGAGCTCATAGATCCCCGTCTTGGCGCTCAGGGCGGCGGGATAAGTGGTGGTCCCGACCATCCAGAAAAGGGCCAAAGGGGCGGCCAAGAGCGGCCTCACGCCGAACCTTCGGGTCATCAAGAGGAAGAGGCCCACGCAGACGCAAGCGGCCAAGGAACAGGAAAGCAGGTTCACCCGGAAAGGGACAGCACCCACCGGGACCTTGGAGAAGAGGTGTCCCACCATCGTGTGGAGGGGATAACCGGGAGGGTGGGGGATGCCGAAGGTCGCGCAAGCAGTGACCGTCTCGGGGCTGTCATCCACATAGAAGGTGGGGTTGACCCCTGGGAGCGTGAAGCCGAAGGCCAGTAGGAAGAGGAGGGAAGGCAGGGACCGTTCCAGGCGCTGGCTCAAGTTCATGGCCTGAATATAGACGAGGGTGCGCATGGATTCACGGAAAACCAAGGGGGGGGACCGTCCGGGCCAGACCTACCGCGTCTTATAACGCTCCAACCAATCGGACAAGGCCTGGTCCGGCCTCAATGCCAGGGCCTTCTCGTAACAATGGATGGCGTAGGCCTTTTGGCCGGCCCGGAAATAAATGTTCCCCAATTCCCTCCAAGCCGCGGCGTCGGAGGGGTCCTTCTGGAGGATGTCCTTCAGGGCCGTCACCGCCTCGCGCAGACGCCCCTCACGGGCCAGTGTCTTGGCCCCTTCCAGCCCCGGAGCGGTGGGAACATCGAACTCCATGGTGAGCACCTTTTTCTCCTGCCCGGGATCCTCGGCCGGAAGGGCCTGGGGTTGGACCTGGGGGGCCGGATCGATCGGAGCGGCCGGTTGCGGCACGAAAACCGTCGCGGGAGCGACCGGAGGCATCTCCGGAAGCGGAAGAAGGGCCGGCATGGGATCGGGAACGGTGCTCGCTATGGACGGGGCCGGCTTGGTCCCCCCTGGCCCGAAGGAATAGCCGAGCGTCAACAAATGGGTGCTCCCCAAGTCCCCGTAAGGCACGAAAGCGTAGTCCAACCGGAGGGGTTCCAGGAACAATCCCGCCCCTGCCGTCAATCCCTGGAGCCCGGTCAAGCCGGTGTTCTGGAGTTGGAGGTCATACCCCGCCCTTAGGAAAAAGAGGGACTCATAGGAGCCCTCGACGCCCACCTGCAAGGCCGCATAGCCCTCCCACTGGAACGCCCCTCCGAGGGCGGCCAAAAGGGATGTTCCCTTGGCGTCCTTCCATTTCTTGGAGGCCCCCAGCCTCAGGGAGGAAGCCAATTCGGAGCTCTTCTCCCCCAACCCCAAGTTCTCGACGGAGACGCCCACCCCCCATCCATCCTGGGTGCGGAGCAGAAGCCCCAAGTCCCCGCCCACGAGGAATTCCGTCTGACCGGCCAAATTCTGCATGACCCCGTTCAGGGCCACCCCCACGGCCAGGTCCCCCAGGACCTTGCGGCCCCATCCGGCCCCGACCTTGCCCTGCTGGGCGGAATAAGGCGCCGCAGGGAAGCCCCCGAGGTCCCTTCCTTCAAAGGACCCGTAATCCACGTAATGGAAGCTCAGGGCCAGTCCTCCGGCGTCGCCCATGGGGGCACCCACCACCACGGAATCCTGGAAGCTATCGGAGATCCAACTGCGATGGCTGGCCGTGACCTCCGCGCGGGTCAGGGAGGAGAGGCCCGCGGGGTTCCAAAAGAGGGCGGACACGTCGTCCGCGACACCTACATAGGCCATCCCCAGGGCCGTGGCGCGCGCGGCCCCGCCCAGGTCCCCGAGGGGATCCTGGCGGCTCGCCGCCGGATAGACCGAGCTGGCGGCCCAAGCGGCCGGGAGGCCGCCGAGCATCAGGAAGAGCGCCAGGGCCCAGGCCATCCCGCCCTTCCTCCCTTTCACGACGAAGGAGGCGCTCATCGGCGGCGGACCACGAATTTCCTGACCTTCAACCGCTCAGAGCCGCCGCCCACGTAGTCCATCTCGACCCGGTAGTAATAGACCCCATTCGCGTAACTTTGCGCGTCCAAGCCGCAGGACTGGGGTCCCGAGGGCCTCGTCTCCTGCCATTCCGACACCAACTGGGCCCCCGTGTTCCAGACCTTGATCCGCGCCTGGCAGGGACGGGTGGGATGGAAGGCCACGTTCACCGTCGGTCCCATCACGGGGTCGGGATAGGTGAAGCATTGTCCTGGACCGGCCTGGTTGGCGGCCAACCCCACCGTGGGGGTGGCGGTGCTCGTGGCCGTCGGGGTGCTGGTCGCGGTCCCCGTCGGGGTCATCGTGGCCGTCGAGGAGGGCGTGGCGGTGGAGGTCGAAGTCGAGGTGGAGGTGGAAGTGGAGCTCGAGGTCATGGTGGGGGTCGGGGTCGGAGTGAGGGACGAAGTGCCCGTCGAGGTCGCGGAGGGGGTATTGGACCCGGTCGAGGTGGGGGTGGGCGAGGCGGTCAGGGTGGTGGTCCGGGTCGGGCTGTGGGTCGGCGTGGAGGTGGGAGCGCTCACGGTGCAGACCCCGCCATCGACTGGCAACCCGGAGAAGAGCAAGGCCCTACCACCGCCATCGACACCCCAGAGCCCACCGGCAGGGATCCCGCAACGGAAAGTGCCGGAGGCGGTCGGCGAGAGGTCGCAGACGATCAAATAGAAGGTCGTCGTGCCGGGGGCGACCGGGGCGAAGAAGGCGTTGAAGATCACCGTCCCATTGTCCGAGTTGCAGGTGCCGGAGGCCAACAGGGTCTCTCCCGCATCCACCGTTCCGTCCCCATCCACATCCGCGTAAAGGCGGCACTGGACGATGTCCGTCAGGTCGTTCCCCGTGCCAGAGCAAGTGACGGAAGCGTTCTGCAAGAAAACGAAGGCTCCCGAGGGGTTGGACACCTGGAACTGGCAGAAGGGCACACCGTTCGCCCCAGGGGCTTGGTTGGAGGCCGGCGGGTTGTTGGGTCCCGCGGAGGTATTGCAGGTCACGGGCGTGGGGGTGATGGTCGAGGTCCAGACCGCCGTCAAGGTCGGGGTCGAGGTCAGGGTCGGGCTGAAGGTCATCGTGAAGGTGGAGGTCGGGGTGGTGGTGAACCAAGTGCCGGTGGGGGTCTCGGTCGGGGTGAGGGTCAGGGTTTGGGTCTGGGTGAAGGTGGAGGTCGGCAAGGTCCCGGTGGGGGTGAAGGTCGAGGTCCCGGTGAAGGTGCTGGTGGTGGTCCTTGTGAAGGACGGCGTGGCCGTACGGGTCGGGGTGGAAGTGGCCGTCGGTGTGGAGGTGAGCCAAGTGCCGGTCGGGGTGGGCGTGGCGGTGCGGGTCGGGGTAGCGCTCGGGAGCGTTCCCGTCGGGGTGCTGGTCGAGGTCCGGGTGGCGGTGGGCGAGAGGGTGTTCGTCCGGGTCGACGTGGAAGTGGCGGTCGGGGTGGCGGAGGGCAAGGTCCCGGTCGGGGTCGCCGTCGGGGTGGAAGTGGACCAAGTCCCGGTGGGGGTCAGGGTGGAGGTCGGGGTCGCGGGAGAGACCAGGAAGGGCCCGCCCCAGATGGGCGATCCGCCGCATTGGATGGGGTTCCCGAACTGGTCCACACCCGTCATGTCAGCGTCGTTCGCCACTCCGCACTGGAGGGTACCGGAAGCGGTCGGCGAAAGATCGCACAGCACCAGGAAGGTCCCGCTCCCCCCGGCCGGGATCGAGCTCAGGAAGCCGTTGAAAAAGACCGTCCCATCATCACCCGAGCAATTGCCCGTGGAAAGCAAGGCCTCCCCACCATCCACGAGCCCGTTCCCGTTGGCGTCCCAGTAAAGGTAGAAGACCAGGATCCCTGTCAGGTCATTGAGACTTCCCGAGCAGGTGAAGGTCAGGCTGTTCAAGAAACAAATAACGGAAGCGGGATTCAGGACCCACAACTGGCAGACCGGGACACCGACCGTGCCAGGCAGGCAGGTGGTCCCAGGCGGGTTGCTGGGGCCAGCCTGGGCGTTGCAGGTGACCTGGGTCGGCGTCGCGGAGGCCGTGCGGGTCGCGGTGGGTGTAAGGACGGGTGTCACCGTTCCCGTGGGAGTGAAGGTGCGGGTGGGGGTCGTGGTCGGCGTTTGGGCGGGCACCGAGCAGCTCGTGACCACGAGATTGTCGAAGCGCATCCGGTTGTTGGTCTGGAGGAAATCCGCGTGGAAACCAACGCCACCCGTCGGATAGGTGGAATGGTTGAAGTTGAAGACCTGCATGACCCCGCTGCCGGTATCGACATAGGAGACCAGATTGCTTCCTGAACAGACCACCCTGAAATGCGCCCAGTTACCCGGGGTATAGACCGGGGAGGCCGGCCCACTCCCGAAACCCGATCCCGCCAGATAGGCGTATCCGTTCCCGCCAGGACCTGAGAAATTCACTTCTTGCCAATGGGGAACGCTGTGTTCGGGATTCGAGTTCCACAGGAAGCTGTAATAGGTCGCGGTCGAGCCGGCGATGTTGGCCCGGTAAGCCGCCCCAAAGTCCCCGTAACCGTTGTCCAGGTCCTCCTTGGCGTCGAACTCGATCGTGTAGTCGGAAAGCGAACGGCTTAGGACGCTGTCCTTGACCAGGATCAACATCCCGCTCAGGCCAGAAGCCGGGGGCGAGACCACCAATTCCCCACCAGTGATCTGGGCGGTGGCGACCGCGGGGGAATACTTGTTCAAAAGATCGTAGTTCGCCAGGGTCGAGGAAGCGCCGAAGTCGTCCGTGTAAAGGACCGTACAGCCGATGGTCGGGGAAGGGGTGGGGGTCGTCAGGGTCCCCGTGGATGTAAAGGTCGAGGTGGGGGTGAACCAGGTCCCGGTCGGGGTGGAGGTGAAAGTCGGGGTTGGGGTAGGGGAAGGGGTCAAAACCGACCCAGAACCCGAGCGCCAGGAGGGATAGAAGTCGAACGCAGGGTTGTTGGTGATATTGACCTGGTCTGTTCCGTCAGGGTCCATCAGGTAAACTTCATAAGCGCCATCGCGGAAACTGCCAAAGGCGATCTTGGACCCATCGGGCGACCAACAGGAATAATGATCCGCAAGAAGGCTATTGGTCAACCGGGTCTGGCCAGTCCCATCCGCGTTCATAACGTAGATCTCATAGTCCCCATCGCGGGAACTACTGAAGGCGATCTTGGTCCCATCGGGTGACCAAGAAGGGAACACATCGGCCGGTCCCGTGCTAGTCAACATCGTGACCCCGGTCCCGTCGATGTTCATGACGTGGATATAAAAATTACCACCCGAGCGGTTGCTGACAAAGGCGATCTTGGACCCATCGGGCGACCAAGCCGGAAAATAATCGGCGTTCCCATTGTTCGAGATGTTCGTCAGTCCAGTCCCATCCGCGTTCATGATGTAAACCTCATAGTTCCCAGTGCGCTCGCTGGCAAAGACGATCTTCGCACCATCAGGTGACCAGGAAGGGAAATCATCGATAGCGACGTTGTTCGTCAAACGGACTTGGTTCGTTCCGTTGGAATCCATGACATAGATCTCATTGTTCCCATCCCGGTCACTGATGAAGGCGATCTTCGTTCCATCGGGCGACCAGCACGGGGAATAATCGTAAACCGCATTGTTGGTCAATCGAGTCTGGCCCGTCCCATCGGGGTCCATGACATAGATCTCCCAGTTCCCGTCCCGATTGCTGGCAAAGAGGATCTCCCCTCCGGCACCGGGCGTGGCGGAAGGTGTGGGAGTCGGGGTAAAAGTCGATCCGATCGGAAGTCCTTTAATGCTGGCAAAGCAACTCGCGGAATCACAACCGACCCAAGCGAATCTCCCGCCGATATGGACATCTTCCCCATAGGGGACCAAAGCGTTCACGGTGAACCCAGGATCCGGGTTCCAGCTGAAAAGGGATCCTGTGATCGGGTCCAACGCCGCCAAATGGTTCTGAGGCAACCCTCCGACCATGCCAAAATTACCGCCCACATAAAGGATACCGGCCAAGCCCGCCAACACCTCGGGCGAACCGCTCAAATTGGGGTTGAATGAAAGAGCCGAACCTGAAACCGGATCCAATGCTGCCAAACGGCTCCGAAACTGCCCGCCGACTTGGTTAAAGTCCCCTCCCGCATAAACAACGCCACCATAGGAGGTCAAACACCGGATAACGTTGTTGGAATTTGGATTCCACGGCAGCAACGATCCAGTGGGGATGTCTACCGCCGCAAGCCGATTTCGAGCCTGCCCCCCGATGGTCGTGAATTGCCCTCCGACGTAAAGGGAGTCACCTAAAACCGACAGGTCATAAATGAAGTTGTTGCTATCCGCTACCCAAGGCTGAACATTCCCCGTCGATAGGTCGATGGCCGCCAATCGGAGGCGGGGTTGCCCTCCCATCGTCGTGAAAGTACCCCCAGCAAAAACAGTGGTCCCGGAAATCGCGAGGGAGTAGACCGGACTGCTCGCCCCCGGATTCCAAGAAAGCGCCGAACCAGTCGATGCATCCAGCGCCGCCAAATAATTCCGAGCTTGCCCCCCCGCGCTTGTAAAGGACCCACCTGCGAAAATGGTGGTTCCCGACGCCACCAAGGATTCCACGTCGTTATTCGCTCCCGGATCCCAGGGGAGAAGGTCTCCTGTTGAAAGATCAATGGCCGCCAAGCGATTTCGGACCTGTCCGCCTAAACTGTCCATGCCCCCGCCCAAATAAACGTTGCCTCCTGAAGAGGCAAGCGCATAGACCCTATGATTGCAATTGGGGTTCCACGGTAACACGCTCCCGGTGGAAGCATCGACGGCCGCCGCGTTCCCTCTCGGCTGTCCTCCGGCGCTGAAAATAAGCCCGCCGACGTAAAGGGTCCCACCGGCCAAGTCCAACGAATTCACCGTACCGGAAATATTCGGATTCCAAGGAAGCGCGTTCCCTGAAGAAGCGTCCAATCCCGCCAAATAGCTCAGGGCCTGGCCTCCAACATTCGTAAAGCCCCCTCCCGCAAAGATCGTTGCGCCTGACGCGAGCAAAGAGTTCACCTCAAAATTAGCGTTGGGGTTCCAGGGAAGCAGTGCGCCCGCAGGAGTATCGAAAGCCGCCAAACGGTTCCTCGTTTGGGCGCCGCCAGAAGTGAAGTCACCACCAACATAAACAGTCAATCCTGAAACCCCTATGGTGTTCACATCGCCGTTGACCGTGGGGCCCCAAGACAGAAGATTTCCCGTTGTGGAATCGAAAGCCGCAAGATTCCCTCTGGGGGAACTATTTATAGCGGTAAAGTTCCCTCCCACGAAAAGCGTC
>Ga0315912_10006907_pt1 | contig 10067 bp, 11 predicted proteins | sample VfabasoilMG_FD_204469 | JGI IMG/M metagenome (GOLD analysis project Ga0315912, IMG submission 204469) | Garden soil microbial communities collected in Santa Monica, California, United States - V. faba soil | ecosystem: Environmental > Terrestrial > Soil > Garden | place: USA: California... | reverse complement strand
CGAATTCATCATGATGTACGCCGAGCCAATCGCCGAGGCGCACAGGAAAACGACCTTGGCGAAGTAATCGGTCTGCGCGCCCGTTTCGGAATCGAGCACGCGCACGCCGGTGGCGCGACCCTTGTCATTGTCGTAGATCAGCTCGTAGACGATCTTGTTCGGCAGCAGCGTCATGTTGCCGGTGCGTTCGGCCGAGGGCAGCGTGGCCGAGACGCTGCTGAAGTAGGCCCCGAACGGACAACCGCGAATGCACATGTTGCGTGCCTGGCAGGTACCGCGCTGCGGACTTTCCTTGTGCGTGAGCGGCGCGGTGAGATTGGCGCAGCGCCCGATGATGAGCCTGCGATCGAGTTTCTCTGCGAGTCGCTTCTGGAAATCGATCTCGACGCAATTGAGATCGTGTGGCGGCAGGAATTTTCCATCCGGAAGCTGCGGCAGTTTTTCGATACTGCCGCTGATACCGGCGAAGGTCTCCGCGTAGTCGTACCACGGCGCGATTTCTGCGTAGCTCACGGGCCACGGAATCGCGACTCCCTCCCTGGCATTCGACTCGAAATCCATCGGGCTCATGCGATAACTCTGCCGCGCCCACATGAGGGAACGGCCGCCAACGTGCCAGCCGCGCAGCCAGTCGAAGGGCTGTTCCTCGACGTAGGGATGCTCGGCGTCCTCGACGAACCAGTGCTCATTCGCGGGAGTGGGATAGTTGGTACGCGACCAGATCGGCTTGCGCCGCCGCGTTTCCTGCGTGATGCGATTGCCATAAGGCAGATCCCACGGATCCTTGGTGGCGGTGGGATATTCGGGATGCCGGACCATGCGACCACGGTCCAGGACCAGGGTCTTGAGGCCTTTTTCGGTGAGCTCCTTGGCGGCCCATCCGCCGCTCATTCCAGTGCCGACTACAATCGCGTCAAACGAGTTCGTTTCCATGTTTTACTCGGGTCTCACGGCCACCAAAGAAAAAGCAGACGGTGCCGGGCCGGCATTCCGGCATTATTCAAGGCCGCCGATTCGATCAGAGTATCGCGGTTCAGAATAATGCCGGAATGCCGGCCCGGCACCGTCAACGAACAATTATGGACCACCTGCGCGTTCTTCTGGTTCCGTTTCATGTCACGAGCCTCATCCTCGTGGCAATTTTTTCAGTGCTGCTCACGGTGTTCAGCTCGGTTGGCATATACGGGATGTTCGCGCAGGGGTTTCTGCAGATCTGGGTGCTGAAATATTGTTACGTGCTCATCGAGCAGCTTGCCGATGGCGCGACCGAGCCACCGGTGATGTCCACGGACATGCTGAGTCCATTCGAGATACGTCCGTGGGTGCAGCTCGCGATCATCATCGCGGGTACCATGCTCTGCCTGGCAATTGGCGGCGTCGCTTCGGTGGTGCTCGCAGTCATCCTGCTGCTGCTGTTGCCGGCCACCATCGCCGTGCTCGGCTTCGGTGAGCCGTTCTACCAGGCGCTGAATCCGCTCACGCTGTTTCGCATCGTTCGCGGATTGGGCCCGTACTACCTGCTCATTCTCGTATCGCTCCCGGTGTATTTCGGAATACTGCGACTGCTCATGCACATCGAGGTATGGGCCATTTTCCTCAACGCGGCCTTCCTGCTCTGCCAGCTTTCGTTTTTCAGCCTCATCGGCGGCTGCATGTATTTGCGGCGCCATCAGCTGGGCAGCGAGCCCAGCCGCAGTCCCGAACGAACCGCGGCACGCGAAGAGGCCGAACGCGTGAAACTGCGCGCCAGGATGCTCGATGACGTATTCCAGCAGGTGCGCATTGGCAAACACGTCGAGGCGACCCGGCCCCTGGCGCAATGGCTCAGGGATCTCGATGGTCCGACGGCAGTGCTGGATGCCCAGCACGTGGCCGCCCAGGCGATCGGTTGGGACAACGTCTCCGGCCTCAATACCATCGGCAGCACGCTGATCCGGCACCTGCTGCGCGCCGGCCGGCCGGATGCGGCACTGGCGATTTTTGAACGCCTGCGGACACGCTCGCCGACCCTGACCGTCGATTCGCCCGACGACCTGCGCACCCTGGTCGACTACGCCGAAAGCGTGGGCCGCGAGGAACTTGCCACCTCGATGCGCCTGGAAACGCCGGTTTACCACCCGCCCAAACGCTGAGTGGCATGACAACTGTCAGGGGGCGGTACTGACAGGCGGGACTTCAGGCCGGAGGGCCAAAAGGGCGATGCTGGCCTCTCTGGAGGCCTCATGTCGCAACCGTCTCTCGCCCGCCTGCACGACGCGCACAAACACTTCGGCAAGATCGCCGCACTCGACGGCTTCAGTTTCGAAGTGAATCGCGGCGAACTCGTCGCCCTGCTCGGCCCGAACGGTGCCGGCAAGTCGACCGCGATTTCGCTGTTGCTCGGCCTGCAGCGCCCGGACCGCGGCTCGGCCGTGCTGTTCGGTGACGAACCCCAGTCGATCGATGCCCGCCGCCGCATCGGCGTGATGATGCAGGAAACCAATCTCCCCGCCGTGATGCGCCCCCGTGAGCTGATCGCGCAGGTGGCGAGCTACTACCCGCATCCGTACGAAGTGTCGGCCGTGATCGCACGGCTGGCGCTGGAATCCCTCGCAGATCGGCCGTACGGAAAACTGTCCGGCGGCCAGAAGCGCCAGGTGCAGTTCGCGATGGCCATTGTCGGGCGCCCGGAGTTGCTGTTCCTCGATGAACCCACGGTGGGTCTCGACATCCACGCGCGCGAGGCACTGTGGCGCGTGGTGCGCGAGCTGATCCACGAAGGTTGCTCCATCCTGCTCACCACGCACTACATCGAAGAAGCCGAAGCACTCGCCAATCGGGTCGCGGTGCTCACCCATGGCCGGCAGGTGGCGGCCGGCACCGTCGACGAGATCCGCGCGCACGTGTCGAACAAGAGCATCCTGTGCCGTACGAAACTCGCCGCCGACGAGATCAGGTCCTGGCCCGAAGTCCTGCAACTCAGCGAGGAATCCGGCCGGCAATGCATGGTGACGAAGGAGGCAGAGGCCGTGTTGCGCCGCCTCCTCGGCGCGGATGCCACCGTGCGCGACATCGAAGTGCGCCGCGCGGGACTCGCCCAGGCATTCACTGAAATCACCAGTTCAAATTCGACCAGTTCCGGGAGCCTGCAATGAACGCCGGACACTCAACCATGAATCGGTCGCGCGTGGTCGCCGCCTACCTGGGCGACATCCGCTTTGAACTGGTCAAGATGATCCGCACCCCGGCCTTTGCAGTGCCGACCCTGCTGTTCCCGCTGATGTTCTACGTGTTGTTCGGCGTGTTCATGGGCAGCGCGCGCGGTAACGGCGCTTTCGCGCTGTACGCGCTCGCCGGATACGGCGTGTTCGGCACCATGGCCCCGGGGCTGTTCGGTTTCGGCGTGTCGCTGGCCTTCGAACGCGAACTCGGAACGCTCACCTATCGGCAGGCGTTGCCCATGCCCGCCGGTTCCTACCTGCTGGCGCGCATGGCCAACGCAATGGTGTTCGTGTGCATCAGCACGCTGATTCTGCTGATCGTCGCCGCCACGGCCGGCCACGTGCCCATCACCTTCGGCCAGGCCGTGCACCTGCTGCTGGTAAACGTGCTCGGCGTGCTGCCGTTCTGCGCGATTGGACTGTTCATCGGCTCGCTGGTTTCCGGCCAGGCGGCACCGGCCGTGGTCAACCTGATCTATCTACCCATGGCGTTCCTGTCGGGCGTGTGGTTTCCGATCGAAGGCATGTCGAAGGTACTGCACCAGCTCGCGCCGCTCTGGCCCGCACATCATCTCGTGCAACTCGGGCTGGGCGCCGTGGGTGGGCCGACCGTCGGCTCGACGGCCAACCACATGGCGGCGCTCGCAGGCGTCACCGTGCTGTTCTATTTCCTCGCCATGCGCCGCCTGAGCAATCGCGGATTCCAGCTGCTCGGTCCGGCGCGCGGCGGCGGCACCGCCGCGCCGCTGCGGCGCGCGCTCACCGTGGGGCTCATGTCGATTGCCATCGGACTCATCATTGCCGGTGTGATGGGCGGCAACGCCCCCAGGGCCGTGGCCAACACCGCGGCCACGTCGAACGACGCGACCGAAGGGAATTCCGCTACCGCTGCAACGGATGCGGCGGCTCCCTCCGGCGCGCCAGTCGGCGTGGCCGCGCCCGAAGTTCCGCTGGTCGCCGATTTCGACCAGGGAAGCGAAAGGTCCAGGTATGGCCTCGGCTGGCAGGCAGGCGGTGATGACATGCGCGGCGGCAGCTCGAAAGCCTCGCAACACCTTGTCGATGTTGGAGCACGGCAGTCGCGCGCGGCTCTCGAAGTCACAGGTGAAGTTGGTACCGCCATCCAGTACCCCTTCGCGGGCACCTCGTTCCTGCCGAACGGTACTGAAAACACCGAGTTCGGCAATCAGGGCTACATGGACTACTCCGCAAAGAGCACGCTGAGCTTCCAGGCGCGCGGCGACGGTCAGACCTACACGGTGATGCTCATGGGCCCGCGGCTCGATGTCATACCTTCAATGTACGGCTTCGTCGCCACCGCGGACTGGCAGGAAGTACGTGTGCCGCTCAAAGACCTGTCCGGACTCGACCTGCAGCGCGTGAGGCTGATCAGCATTGGTACGTCAACTCCCGGACCATTCCGCTTCCAGATCGATGACGTGCGCGTGGAGTGAGACAGAGTTAGCATCAACGCCGAACGGTAATCCATGCGTCTCAACGAACTGATCAGGAACATTCGCGAGCCACCGCCGGAATCACTGGTGGGGTACATGACGCGCTTCGAAGGGCGCTTCATGCGCAACATGCCTTTCGTGATCCTGATCAACCTGGCCTGGATCTACCTGTGGCCGTTGCTGGCGCGCGATCCATTCCTGACTGTGGTCCTGCCCACGCTGATCGCCACGGTGATCTTCGTCTATCTGCACCTGTGCACGTATTTCTACGGCGGACCACCAGAGGTGCGCATCCGATACATCCTCGGCGAGTACCTGATGGGCTTTGTGCTGGCGCCATTCAATCCCTCCTCGCTGGGCTTTCTCATCTTCGCGTTCTTCGTCACCTCGTTCTCGTTGCCGATGCGAGTCGCGCGCTACGTGATCTTCGGCAGCGTCTTCCTGTTCGGACTCGAGATCATGCTGCTGGGCCACAGCTGGCAGACGCTCACCAGCGTCATCCTGCCGGCCGTGTTGCTCGCGATCACCGCGCTCTACACGGCGTACACCGGTCAGCAGAAGATGGCGCTCCGGCGCAGCAACGAAGAAATCCTGCGGCTCGCCACCATGGCCGAGCGCGAACGCATCGGCCGCGACCTGCACGACCTGCTGGGCCACACGCTGTCGGTGGTGGCGCTCAAGTCGGAGCTGGCGCGCAAGCTCATCGACCGTGATCTCGATGCCGCGCGCAGCGAGATCGGCGAGGTGGAACGCGTGGCGCGCGATGCGCTGTCACAGGTGCGCACCGCCGTGTCCGGAATCCGCAGCACGGCGCTGCCAGCCGAGATCGTGGCCGCCACCGCGCTGCTCGAGGCGCAGGGACTCAAGGTGAAGTGCGAGACCGAGAACGTGAAATTGCCGCTGGAACGCGAAACAGCGCTGGCGTTGTCACTGCGCGAGGCGGCAACCAACATCCGCCGGCATGCGCAGGCCAAGGGTGTCACCATTCGCGTGCGCAAGGAGACTGCGGCAGTGATCGTCGAAGTCACAGACGACGGTCGCGGCGGCACCATCGTTCCCGGCAACGGCTTGAATGGCATGCGCGAGCGCCTCGGCAACGTGGGTGGCACGTTGACCCTCACCCCACTCCAGCAGGGCGGCACGCTGCTGCGCGCCACCGTACCCGTTGCCGCATGAAGAAGGCCGAATGATCCGCATCCTGCTCGCCGAAGACCAGGCCATGGTGCGGGGCGCGCTCGGCGCCCTGCTCAAGCTCGAGCGCGATATCGAAGTGCTCGGGGCCGTGGCCGACGGCATGCAGGCGTTTTCCGAATGCCGACGCCTGCGCCCGGACATCGTCGTCACCGACATCGAGATGCCCGGTATGACCGGCATCGAACTGGCGCAGGGAATCCAGTCCGAGGGGCTGCCCGTGAAGGTGGTCATCGTCACCACGTTCGCGCGCCAGGGGTATCTGCGGCGCGCGCTCGACGCGGGGGTCAAGGGTTACCTGCTCAAGGACTCGCCCGCAGAAAAACTCGCCGAGGCGCTGCGCAATGTGCATCGCGGCGGCAAGGCCATCGATCCCGCGCTCGCGGTGGAGGCCTGGAACGAATCCGACCCGCTCAACGATCGCGAGCGGCAGACCCTGCGCCTCTCGGGCGAAGGCCTCTCGGCGCCACAGATCGCCGAGCAGTTAGGCCTGTCGGCGGGCACCGTGCGCAATTACCTGTCCGAGGCCATCGGCAAACTCGGCGCCAACAACCGCATCGACGCGTATCGCCTCGCCCGCCAGCGCGGCTGGCTCTAGGACGGTGCCGGGCCGGCATTCCGGCATTATTCCTGCCGCCAGTACGGCCGCGCCTGTCGCCGTTCGAAATAATGCCGGAATGCCGGCCCGGCACCGTCCTACCCGCGGCCGATGTAGGGCATCTTGGGCGGCAGGATGGTCATGAACTGCACGTTGGCGCTCAGCGGCAGCTTGGCCATGTGCAGCACCGATTCCGCCACGTGCTTCACGTCCATCATGGGCTCGGCCTGCGGAAGTTTCGAGGCGAGCTCGGTGAGTGCATTGCCGATGTCGATCTGGCCGCAGGCAATGTCGTACTTGCGGCCGTCCAGCGATGTCGACTTGGTCAGCCCGGTCATGCCGTGCTTGGAGGCGGTATAGGGTGCCGAATTGGCGCGCGGCACGTGCGCCGAAATCGATCCGTTGTTGATGATGCGGCCGCCGCGCGGCGTCTGTTCCTTCATGAGCCGGAACGCCTGCTGGGTGCAGAGGAACGCGCCGGTGAGATTGGTATCGATGACCGCGCGCCACTGTTCGAAGCTGAGGTCCTCGAGGTTGACACTGAACGGCGTGCCCACGCCCGCATTGTTGAACAACACGTCGAGCCGGCCGAACTTGTCGCGCGTGGCCTCGAACAGCGTGCGCACCTGCACGGGATCGGTGACGTCCACCTCGTGGACCAGTGCCTGCGCGTCTCCGGCGCTGCGCGCCGCCTCCTCCAGCCCCTCGCGATGCCGTCCCGCCAGCACCACGCGAAAACCGTCCGCCAGGAAGGCCAGCGCCGTGGCCTTGCCGATGCCGCTCCCCGCGCCCGTGATGAGCGCCACCTTCTTCTCCATTCCTAACTATCTCCGCGTCGCGCGACCAGTTCGCGCAGTGTCCCGTCGTCGTTGACCTGCAGCTCCATCTCGATGGGCTGGCAGCACACCTGGCAGTCTTCGACATAAGTACTGGAGCCCGCGCTGGTGTCGATGCCGGTTTCGAATGCTTCACCGCAGTATGGGCAATGCACCACGTAGAACTCTGCTGCCAGGGAACTGTCAACTGCAGTAGATTCGACGTCGACGACAGGCTCGAGGCCGTACTTGGCGTCAATCTCTGCGTCGCTGAGGGGCTTTTCGGGAGGGTTCATGAAATCTCCGACCCGGATGATGGCACGGCTGGCGCTGGTCGTCGGAATCGCCCTTTGCACCTTCGGCTATTCAAAGTGCGTCTTCGTCAGCAATACCGGTGGCACCGACACCGGCGGCGGCATCGACAATGGGGGCGGCACCGGAACCCTGGCCACCACGCTGATACTGCGTGACTCCACCGGGCTGGCCACCACCAGCTTCCGTTTCGGTGAATCCATCCGGTTCGACCTCGAGGTGCGCAATCGCACGGCTGCGACCGTCAACCTGGTGTTCCCCGACGCTCAGATCTACGACTTCGTGGTGCTCGACTCGAACACCACCCGGATACGCTGGCGCTGGTCGCAGAACATGTCCTTCGCGCAGGTGGTCACCGAGCTCACCTTCGATCCCTACTCCAGCAAGAGCTACAGCGTCGTCTGGGACGGCGTGCAGAGCAATGGCAACCAGCTCCCGCCCGGGGACTACCGTGCGCGTGGCGTGCTGGTATTCGACGAATTCGCGAGCGACCCCATCGCCGCGAACGAACAGGGCTCGCCGCTGGTAAATTTCACCGTGCGCTGAAGCCCTGCTGCACCCCGGCGGGGGGTCTGGTCCGTATAAGGCGAAAGGACCTCAAACAGGAGCCCGCCCGTGAAGTTGACCCATTCCCTCGCTGCCATCGCCGCTGCCACCGCCCTGCTATTCCCCCTGACCACCCTCGCCGCCGGCCCGGAGCTGAAGATTCCCGATTTCAGCCACCTGCGCGGCAAGGCCGTGGATTCGGTGGATATCAACCTCGACGGCTTCCTGATGAACGTGGCGAAGAAATTCGCCGCCGCCGATGCCGGTGACGACGACCGGGACGAAGCCCTGGCCATCCTGAGCGACATCAAGTCGCTGCAGGTGCGCAATTTCGAGTTCGACTCGGACGACGCGTATTCCAATGCGGATGTCGAGAAGGTGCGCGGGCAGCTCACAGGTCCGGGCTGGAGCCCCCTCGTGCAGGCCCACAAACGCGACCCGAAGTCCGATGTCGACGTGTTCATCAACACCGCCGACGGCAAGATACTCGGGCTCGCAGTGATCGCGAGCGAGCCGCGCTCGTTCACCATCGTGAACATCATCGGCAACATCGACATCGACAAGCTGGCGAAGATCGAAGGACAATTCGGCATCCCGCGGGTCAACCAGGACGAGTGAGCCGCGAGTTCCCCATACCCGTGAGCCAGCACACCGCGCCCCTCGACATGCCATCGTTGCTGCGGCGGGCGCGCAGCGGTGATGCCGACGCCTTCGAGGCGCTGGTTCGCACTCACCAGTCGTCGGTGTTCAGCATCGGTTACCGCATGCTCAATCGCCGCGACCTGGCCGAGGATCTCGCGCAGGAGGTATTCCTGCAGCTGTACCGCCGGCTCGAGTCCATCGAAAATTTCGAGCATCTCGGCTTCTGGCTGCGGCGCGTGGCCGCGAACCTCGCCATCGACTGGCTGCGCCGTGCCGCGTATGGCGCGACGCAGCCGCTCGAGGCCGGCGCCGAAGTCCCGGCGCCGCAGGCGGACGAGGACCCTCTGCTGAACCGCGAGCTCAGCCGCATGTTGGGCGAGCTCAGCCCGGCGGCGCGCGCCGTCATGGTGCTGCGCTACCAGGAAGACTGCGACGTCGCGGAAATCGCCACGTCGCTCGAAATGCCCGTGAACACAGTCAAGAGTCATATCAAGCGATCGCTGACCGCGCTGCGCGGCAAGGCGATCGGCGCGCGGCTCATCACCGCCGAGGAATTGCCATGAATGACGTGGAAGCAGAACTGCGGCGCGCGCTGCGCCCCGTGGAACCCCCGCCCGGATTCGCAGAACGCGTGATGCGGGCACTACCCACACAACGGCCAATGGCGGCGGTGACGCCGCTGCCCATCGCCCGTCCCACGCCGCCCGTCAACGCCTGGCGCCGGCTGTCTACGCCCGTGGCGCTCGCCGCCTCACTCGTGGTGGCCGTGCTGCTGGGACAACACCTGGCATTCGAACGCGCGCAGCGCGAACAGCGCGCCGGACTCGAGGCCAGCCGCGAGCTCATGCAGGCGTTGCGCGTCACCAGTCAGAAACTCGATGCCGCCTACCAGGCCGTGCAGAGCGCGCCGGCCGGGGCACAAGAAGATGAGGAGAATCGCTCATGAACGCGCGAATTGCGTTGCGACTCGCGGCTGTCGGCCTAGCTGCAATGGGGCTCATGAGCCCGGCAATGGCCCAGACCAAGGGCCAGCTGAGATTGCCGGAGTTCGCGGGACTGGCCGACAAGGCCACCGAATCGGTGATGGTGACGCTGGACCCGCAGCTGCTGGGCCTGGCATGCCGCTTTCTCGACCGGAACGAGCCCGACGAAGCCGCTGCCCAGCAGCTCTGCATGTCGCTCACTGGCATCTACGTACGCAAGTACACCTTCGACAGCGACTACGCTTATCCGCAAGCGGACATCGCGGGTGTGCGCAAGCAGTTGTCAGCCCCCGGCTGGAGTCAGCTGGTCGGCGCACGCAGCAAGA